>Ga0247511_100078_pt1 | contig 25144 bp, 21 predicted proteins | sample SJ1SFenscriptome_FD_190051 | JGI IMG/M metagenome (GOLD analysis project Ga0247511, IMG submission 190051) | Metatranscriptome of enriched cultures of PCE-dechlorinating microbial communities from Ithaca, New York, USA - SJ1.SFe36 (Metagenome... ...
ATATGACTCTTCTGCAAAAAGGTATGTACGCCACTTTTTCTTGGCGAAAGTGGGAGAAAGTTGTCAAAATATGCCCCAAATACCTGCTCATTGCCCATAAAAAGGCTGAAAACGCCATCAAAGTGGGAGAAAATTAATTGCAAATGTAGAAAAACGAGTAATTGCAGCAGAGTCATATATTCAATCTTAAAAATGATACTACATGCAATCCAAGTGGGCAAGGGAACTTGGGATGATCCGCTCTATGAGGTAACAAGAGGCAGAGAAATCGAATTTGAGGATAACAGTCGTACCATGAAAAAGTCGGCTAAGGTTTTAAGAATTTGGCAAACTTATCTTCTTATTTTGCTCCTGAGATGTTACGCAGAAAGAAAACAGGCTCTACATATATCAGACGTAAAGGAGATTGTAAAGATGAAAATGCCAAACAAATAAGTCAAATCTCATTTTTGTGGTTCTTTACAGTTAGGGACAGATAGCAGTTCAGACAAGAAGAACACCAAAGAATTTATATTATCTATACAGCAATGGAAGATAAATGAATATTGGGTTAGACGAGAAATATTCATAAGGACCGATATCACAAACAGGAATGCCATCGCTGTTCCCATCAAGCGGGCGAGTGTAGCCACGCTGATCAAATAGGGGACAGACAGTAGGACTGCCAGTGTCAATTGCAGGGCTGCCTGGTAAGAGTGCATGTGTCAGAGTAAAACCGCCATTATTTTGAAGTGGACCCAGGAGGGGATCTCCAAGAAAAATGGACTCACCCGGGTAACCGCCCTGGATGATGCTATAGGAAGCATTGGCTGCTGTGTTACCGGAGATTGCATCAGGACTATTACCCCAGAGAATGGAATTGATGAGTGCCGGCGTGCTGTAAGAATTGTAAATAGCGCCCCCCTGCTGAGAGGCTTGATTGCCAAATAGGAGAACGTTGGTCAATACAGGGCTGCTGTTTTCGGAATTGTAAATCCCAGCCCCGAGAGGAGCATTATTGCCAGAGATCGTGAGATTAGTGAAGGTTGGACTGCTGAGATTGTTGTAGACCGCACCGCCACGTGCAACAGCAGAATTGCCACTGAACGTGATATTGTTTAGATCTGGACTGCCGCCAAAGTTGTACAAGCCGCCTCCAAATGAGCCGGAGTTGTTTTCTATAAAAGCAACTTGCCAAAGCAAGGGGGTAGAACTTGAATTGAACATGCCACCCCCGAGATCCTGAGCAAAATTTCCAGTAAAAGTAACGTCGGTGAGGATGGGATTGCTCTGATAGTTATAGAGACCTCCTCCTCTATCAAAGGCTGAGTTATTTGAAAAGTTTACATTAGTCAGCACAGCGTGGGACCCATTATTGTTCATGCCTCCACCTCCTAAACCCGCTGAATTACTGACAAAATTAACATCTAAGAGCGATGGCCTGCTGCTTATGTTATACATGCCACCACCGTACTGGTCAGTGTGGTTTTCCGAAAATAAAACACCATTTAGAGAAAAAGTATTCCCGGCATTAAACATACCGCCCCCATATTCGCCAGCAATGTTCCAATAAAAATTTACGTCGGATAAAGAAACATCACAGTTTTCAATACTATACATTCCTCCCCCACGGTATGTGGCTGTATTATCCTGAAATGTGACATTTTCTAATATTGGGCTGCTGTAATCCCAATTGTAGATTGCTCCGCCATAGCCCGCTGAGTTTCCTGAAAAAGTTACATTCTTAAAAAATGGGGCTCCTCCAGAATTATCAACGGCACCACCGTAGACCGAAGAACTATTGCCTGTGAAAGTAACATTGTTCAATATTGGAAAACTACCTGAATTGAACATAGCCCCACCATGTTCCCCTGCGTGGTTATTAGTAAATGAGACTTCAGAAAGGTCCGTATCACTCAGGTAATTGTATAAACCACCTGCACGCAGTCCAGCCGAATTGTCTGAAAAAGTGACATTCACTAAAAGAGCATCACTTGCGTTGTTGTTCATACCTGCACCAGCACTGGCCGTGTTTTCAGAAAAGGTGACCTCACTTAGCACCGGTAAACTTCCCATGTTATACATTCCACCGCCTGAAACAGAGTCATTCTTAGAAAAGGTTACGCGGCTAAGGTTAGAGGTGTTAGCATAAGTAAACATGCCACCACCATATTCAAGGGCATAATTTCCCATAAAAGAGACATCAGTAAGGGAGGAAACCCCCTTATATTCATACAATCCGCCACCACGCTCCTGGGCAGAATTATCGGTGAAAGTGACGAAAGACAAGGTCACATTTCCATAGTAGTCGTACAAACCACCTCCACGGAATTGACACGAATTGGTAGAAAAAGTAACTTCTGTAAAGGAAGGATTGCCCCGCAGATTGTAAACACCACCACCATAACCAGCAAAATTGTTAGTAAAAGTAACCTGATTTATGCTTGGATGACTGGCAATGAGATACATGCCTCCGCCCCGATCGTAGGTCGGTTCCGCATCAGCATTCCCAGAAGTTACTGTAAAACCATCCAAAATAGTGGTCGCATCAAGATTGGTTCCTACAATGACATGATAACTGTTGTCACTTAAGTTTCCAGAAAGACCAATATCACCGCTCAGAATGCTTGGATTGATCTGCCAATCCCGTTCTTCCCAGGTCCCTCCATCTGCAGGGAAAGCCCCATAGATCGCGACACCGGATTTCAGCGTAAAAGAAATGCTGCGGTCGGTAGAAGTGGTGGGGAAATAGGTGCCAGCAGCTGCCCAAATCTGATCTCCGGCAACAGAATTGGCAATAGCTGCCTGCAGATCACATGCCTGTTCCCAGGAAGAACAATCTCCAGATGTGTTGGAACGGGCATAGAGGACTCGAGTATCGACAACAGGGAAAGACCCGGCTTCGACTATGTTGAAACGGAAGAGCCAGAGCGAAATGCTCAAAAAAACAAATACCATTGCTAGAAATATTTTTTTACTATTCACAATCCTCATTACTAATGCGCAAAATTTCAGCTTTTGGCAGAAGGCAAAAAATAGGAGGTCAAGAACAATTGCCCTCCTCTTCTTTTCACCTATTTATAAAACCAACATATCAAAAACAGAACTTCAGCCTTAGAACATCAACAAATTTGATTCAGCATTATATCCCGAATTATTTTCTTGACGATTCTTAATGGCAAGAGAGCGTTCATAATGATTGACTAATTCAAATGTGATTAATTACTAAACCGCCCCTAATTTTGAACTGCCTTAGGAGCGGTCGAATGATAAAAAAACTCATCGGAGTTTAGATGAATAAACCCCGTAAATATTCAAATTTTAAGATTTAGGATTAAGGATGGGCACCTTACCTACTTTATCCTTCCAGCGATTCCAAAACTTGAACAAGCCTACAAGAAAGCCAAGACCATAACTGAGATGGATGATGGCAAAGGCAAGCGGTAAGAGCAAAAGCTTTTTGAAACCCTGACCTGACCCAGTGATGATGGAGGCTGCCAGGTTAGCCAGGAGATAGGTAGCTAACAAAATCAACAAAGCCAACCACCCCCAGGAAACTAGGAAGCTCAACAATAGTGTGAGGATCAACGCTAAAACAAAGGCAAGCGGGACAAACTGGCGCAAGCTCATCTGACGCGGATGTTTTTGCAGGACTCTCACCTTCCAAAAACCATACTGAAAATACTGCTTCCAAAGCTTTATTAGTGAGCCACGGCTGTAGTATTCCGATTTCACGTCTTCAGCCAGCAAGATTTTGCCCCCCGCTTCGCGGATGCGATAGTTGTATTCATCGTCCTGGTTGCGAACCAATTCTTCATCATAAAGGCCGACTTTTTCAATAATAGCTTGTTTGTAAGCTGGAAAGGGCACCGTGTCTGCTGGTTTAGTTTGACCAGTCTCCGTGCGGAAGGAGGAATTTCCCACCCCAAACTTGGAGCTCATAGCTAAAGCTATCACTTCGGAGGTAAAGTTCTCACCAGTGGTATGCATAGGACCGCCCACCCCATCCACTTCATCACTATTTAGGTGGCGAACACAATTGGAGACGTAATCCGGCGCGATCACACAGTGCCCGTCCACACGGATGAGAATTTCGCCCTTAGCCTGGGGAATGAGAATATTCATTCCGGTTGGTACGATGCATTTGGGATTGTCAAAAAGCTGGATGCGAGGATCTTTTTTCATCCACTCCGCAACTAAAGCCCTGGTATTGTCTGTGGACAAGCCATCCGAGATCAGTATCTCTAACAGGTCTGAGGGATAATCCTGTTGCAAAACCGCCTGAAGGCATTGGCTGATGTAGCTGCCTTCATTGCGGATCGGGATAAGGACGGAAACAAAGGGGGTTTTTTTTCGGTCAGTCAACTTTACTCTTAAGGTAATTAGTATGAAAATTAATGGTCATTTCAGCCAATTACCCGGCTAACGGATTGATCTTTGAAATAAACGAGCAGAACTTGCCGTTGGTGTTCCTCGATATCTGTTCTACTTCGTTGATGTGAACATTTACTGCTCCCAGGTATTGAGAAAGGCGATAATTAATCTGTTTTTCCACATCTTGCTTATTGTAACCATCACCAGGAATCAGATTGACTTCAAAGTTGTCGAGGTCGAGCTGTACCAGCTGAGCTTCTTCCACGGCCAAGCCATTGTAGAGCGAATCAAGAATATAAAGTTCCCTACCATCTTTGGTAAGAACAAGATCGTTACTCCGCCCCTGAACGCTGCCCATTATCGGGAGCGCCCTCCCACAAGCACAGGATTGACCCCAATGAGGCAACTCTCCGATATCTCCATTTACGTACCTGATCAGAGGCATGTCTTCGTTAAATAAACTAGTTAAGCAGTACATTCCTGAAGGTTGGGTCTGTGAAACAGTACCATCTGCTGGGTTAAATATTTCCATGATGCCAGTCTCTGGCCAGAAATGCATGTTCCCCTCCGCACATTCCGAGGCAGCTGAAAGCATCTCAGCCATACCGTAGGTATCACGCATAGGACAGTTGAAAGCTTGCTGGATCGTAGTTCGATAAGTTTCAGTAAGAACTTCGGAATTGCTTATGATTGCCTTAAGTGGTGGAGGTTGTAGACCTTGGTGAAGCATGAATTTTGCCAGCACAAAAAGCGCGGAAGGATAAACAATTAGATAAAGAGGTTTATATTTCCATAAGGCTTCCAGATAAGTATTAGCACTGATTGGATTTATGTGAAAAATTGAGAAGTAAATCTGTTTCAGCCCCTGGTTCCAAACCCAGTAAGGAGGGTTTGTTTGAGCTAAAGGTATGATCTGCTGTCCGCCGAAAATACCCCAACGATCCTGATGATTTACACCAATCCAATGCCTAACGCGAGCTTCATGAAGCGCAAACCAGCGACGAGTGACAGAGCGACTCAAGAAGATTAGCGTGGGAGTACCAGTAGTCCCGCCTGTATGGTCGATGTAGAGATGCTTACCCAAGGATAGATCTGAGATGAATTGTCGGGGATTTTCTCTGACCGTAGTTTTTTGCAACACAGGCCAGTTTTCAAGCAATTCCCAACTTGCCTGGTCGCCAGCCTTACGACGGTTCTGCCAATAAGCTCGATAATAGGGTACCGTCATGGCGGCATGATGCAGCATAAACGCCAGCCGCTCCTCCCGCCAGGTTGTCCATTGTCCCTGGGACCAAGTATCCCGATCCAATGCCTCTTCCACAAGACTTTGAGTCTCTGGACCATAACGCCACGAACGGAGATAGTAACCCCAAGCACTGGTAGCCAGGATTTTCATTGGATAAGGCAGCTTGTTATAGGGCTTGTGCTTATCCATGATTCAATACTTCTTCAAACAAGTCTTCCCATTGCGGTAGTACTATAGACCAATCGTAATTTTCTGCTTTTTTACGAGCATTGGTGCTGAGCTTTTGCGCAAGGCCAGGTTCAGTGAGAATGCGGATGACGGCATCCGCCATTGCTTTTGAATCATTCATGGGCACAATCAACGCGTCAAACTCATTTTCCCACATAAAAGGCAACTCACCGGCATTCGTGGTGACAATGCAAAGACCACAAGCAGCAGCTTCCATGACGGAAACACCAAAGCTCTCATAATTTGTTGTATTTAGGAATACATTGCCCTCAGATAAATATTGACCCACTTGATCTTTTGGAATTACACCCATAATGCTTGCACTTTTGGTCAGATTGTATTTCTCGATTAGTTGCCTGACTTCTGGCAAAGACCCATCCCCTTTGTCTGGACCTATCATTGTGAGGGTGGTATCGGGATGTTCACCCACCAACTGATTAAGAACTTCAATAGCAAGCACTGGATTATAGATTTGGTGGAATGCCCGCAACCATATCAGGTTAGGTTCTGGAGCATCAAGACGACGATAAGGATACACGCTCAATTCGATCCCATTTGGCAGGTAGATAGTTTTTTCATGAATGCCATGCAATTCTTGCTGTAGATATTTTGAAGGAGTGGTGACAGCTTTAGCTGATAATAATAATTTTCGCAACCTGCTTGAATTCTTTTGAGCAAATTCACGAAGTTTTCCGCCGTGAAGCGTCAGGATATAAGGTTTCTTGATTGAACGTAGAAATGTACACAAAAGCTCTGCCCATCGAAAAGCAAGGTCACTATAAACTTCAATGGCTGCAACCTGGTAGTTGTTACGATGGCGCCACGCAGTCCATAGGAGATCGATCAATCGTCGAACACGATTGGGATGGGTGGAGGCAGTAATAACTCTCCAACCATTTGCCCGCAGTTTTTCAGCGAGATCCTCCCCTGCGCCTCTGACACCAACGCTTTTGGAGAGGAAATTACCTGCGATGTATATTGTTTTCATTTACTATGAAGGAGGGTTCTGATGAATGATCCTGGCTGGAATTCCGCCCGCAATAACATTTGCTGGCATGTTTTGGGTTACAACCGCATTCGCCGCGATTAAGCTGTTCTCACCAATAGTGCATCCTGCTGTAACCACGACGTGTGATGCGATCCATGAACCCTTTTCAATTACTATTGGAGCTAATATAGCAGGCCCGTAACGATAGGAACCATTGATTGAGGTATGATTGCCTGAAACTATTACACAATAAGGGTTCAGCATCACTTCATTTGCAATTCTAATCAGGTCATTTGCCATGATTGAACAACCGTAGGCAATGTAAACATGATCTCCCAAATCGATCAATTCCGGGTTATGAAATTGAACATTTCTCCCGATCCTAAGGTCATGACCACACTTTCCAAAAAACGGTCTGATTAAGGCTCCTCGAACTCTGAGAAAGAACACATTATCAGGCAACCAGTTTGTGAACAACAACATAAAATGGAGAGGCCAATCATAACGAAGATAGTGCCATAATTTTTTCATTTATTCTCTTCAACCCATTGAAGGATGTCGCGCGACATGTTTCCGACCTGAGTCTCCAGCGTATTTTCCTTGGCTATTTCGAAAGCCCGAGCAATGTAAGTTTTCCGCAACTCAAAATCATCTAACAATTTCTTTACACTCTGAGCCAATGCTGTGGGATCTCTTGGTTCAACAAGTTCAGCAGCCCCTTGAATAAAGTCAGGAATAGAACCGACTCGAGTTGCCACAACAGGTAAACAATGCGCCATGGCTTCCCAAATGGTGCGAGGAAAACCCTCGGATGCTTGTGAAGCTAATAAATATATGTCCGCATTTTTATAATAAGCAAAGAGTTCTGGACCAACCGACTTATAGCCGTGATAAAAAACACGGTCTTCAACTCCTGCTTGCCTTGCAGTTGAGTTTATTTGGTCAAGGATGTCTGAATTAGCCTCAGGCCAACCCACAAAATCCAATACGACATCATCTCCCTGCTGAACCAGAAGACTCAAAGCGTTTACCATATCTAAAAGACCCTTAGATGGATCCATCCTGCCCGTATAGAGCAAGTGGATGGGACGGTTTTCGCAAGTATTTTCCCTTACAAAAAAATCATCTTTAGTCAGGGTAGAAGTGCGTGTTTCAATGAGTTTCCTTGCAGAACCATCATATTGCTCATACAAAATTTTACTGTTTACGAACACCAAGCTTCTTCTGGCTACCTTTAGCTGCTCATGATAGTTAACTGTATCCATTAACCGGATTAGCGTCTTACGCCAGCCAGGTTGTGGGAGAGAATCGATACCCGCGAGATAATCTCCCACTATCATAAGAATAATGGGAAGGGATTTATCTGCATTTGCCAGAGACGGAAGTAAAGGGCTTGGACCGCGAAGCATGAGGGCATCGATATTTTTACTGTGTTGTTTAATCAACATGGTGTATTTTTTTGCATGCAGCAGGCGATAAGGAGCTGATTTGCGTTGAGGCAGACGCACTAAATCAATATTACTAGCCTGAAGCACATGATCAAAATAGACGTTCTCTCCCGGATTGGGTTGATGTAAAAATAAGGTCAGATGTTCTATATTATTAGCAAGTTCATCCAAAAAACGCCCCAAATAACCTGGCACACAGATCTCACCCGACTTTAGTATTGCTGGAATGTGGTAATAGAAGCCTAATCTCATTTCTGACCTTGCATTGTTTCTTGAAAATGATGTTCTAATACTATGAGTGCGGCGACTAAGCCATATGCAAACCAAGTCACTGTACCAGCCAGCGCGCTAATCGTCCACATATGAATACTCATCCCAACAAAAGAGGCCATCACACTTAAAGCCCAAAGATCTTCACGCCGGGCGTGACTTATAGCAGCTTTTAGACCCTTAAAAGCAAGCATAAGGATCAAAACAAGAAGTGGAAGGCTGCCGATCAAGCCAGATTCTGCTAAAAAACCCACATAGGAATTATGAGCGGATTTTCGATCGAAACTAGATTGGGAATATAATTTAAAGACCCCAGAAAGTTCAAGCTCAACAGATTCCTTACGGAAGCGGGACGCACCGACACCGATTAGCGGAGACTCTTCGAAGAGTTTTAAACCCTTTTGCAACATCAACTCTCGGAATACATAGGATTTGTCTTGCTCCAGGTTCTGAAAAGTTGAGGCTCGCAGCGAGATGGCTGATTGTACCGGCTCTGGCAGCAGGTTCAATCCATATACGACGGACACTAAGAGCAAAGATAATAGAAATATCGCCATGCCAACTTTGCGTGACTGCAGAAAAAATATCAATAGTGTGAAGAAAATGGTACCAGCTGCAACGCTAATCCACGAACTGCGGGAGCCATTAATTGCTACTGCAACAGCCACGATCAGCACGCGTGTAATCGGTAGAAATTTGTTTGCACCTTTGACTGCAAACAATGGCGCCAACAGAAAAGGAAAAAAAGTTGAAAAGAGGAAACCGTACTCATTTGGCGTGAGTAATCTGGTAACACTCTCATAGGTATTTACGGCTCCCCAGATAACTGCTTCAAACAGGCGGGCAAGCGCCAGAGCAAACACTGCCCAACCCAATAGCTTTGCTGTTCGCTCAAGCATATTTGCGCGGGAGGCGAAGTAGGATGTGATAACGAAGGTAAGTAACCAGTAAGCATTTTGGATCAAAAGAGTCCAGGTTTCCGTATCCATTCCGCTCCCGGACCTTAAAATGCCGTTGATGAGAGTCGATAAAAATATCCCTGACCAGATTAATACTGCTAACAGTATCCACTTTTGGATTGCAGGCGGCCAAGGCTGTGGGGGCTTGAAAATACAGTAAAGAGCAACGAAGAAGAAAATCGGCGCTGAAAGGGATAAACCAAGCAAAGGCACTTCCACGAGCGGCAGGACCAGGTAGCATGCAAAAATGAACCAAAGCGCAATTATCGACTTAGGTATCTTAATAATCTCGTCCGTTACCGGGCTCTGAATAGATGCCTTGTTTTTAGCTTTTTTAATTGAATAAGTATATTTATCAATATATTTCATTATTCTGATACCATATGATCATTATAAAGCCCTCAGGACATAACTCCTGTAGTTGTGAAAGTAAACTGCTAAAATAATTTTCATAGATTGTAGCTTTTAGCTTCACCTACCAAGCGCCACTTGATCAGTTTTTGCAAAATAGATAAGTTCATCTTACTTTTTGTGACATTTCCTGTTATAAAATAGAAGATGATTTTTATAAGTAGTTTCGGGAGCAGGATGATATAAGTAATGGCTCGAAAGCAGAAGTGAGTCCATTTCCCATTTTTTAGTTCATAATACTTGGCAACACCTAAGAACTTGTTAACAAAGATATTTGCAGGATCCTGCGGTGAGCAAGATTGATTATAATGAACGATCACAGCACCTGGACAGTAAAACACTTTATATCCACGTCGCCAAAACCGGTCACACAGTTCAATATCCTCGCCGCATAAAAAGAATCTTTCATCAAAACCCCCTACTCGCTTGAGCGTTTCCGCCCTGAACATCATGGCAGAACCGCTAATGACTTGCACATAGCTTTCCTTAGTTAAATCGTAAGGGTAGCGTAATTTTTTAACCAGTTTTGCACCGATCCAGGGGATTCGACCGACGTAAAGCAAATCCAAAACAACCCCAGACAGGAAAGTTCTGGTCAGTCTTGCTCCTCCCAGTTGAGGTTGGAGATTATCACCATTTACAAGACTTGGCCCTACCATGCCAACCTCAGGATTATTTTTGAGAACCTCGATCAACTGATCTAAGGCATCCTTGACCACAACGGTATCCGGGTTGAGTAAGAAAATATACTCACCCTCAGCAATCTCAATGCCCTGGTTGTTGGCTTTGCCAAAGCCTTCATTGTGCTCATTGGCAATCACCTGTACCATCGGGAAATCCTTGGCAAGCATTGCAAGGCTGTTATCCTTGGAGGCGTTATCTACCACGATGATCTCATAATCACCTGAAGGCGGATTGTCGGAAATGGAACGGATTGCCCCAGCCAAAAGTTCTGCCACATTCCAGTTCACGATCACAATGGATAACAGTTTATTCATTTATCTTTGATTTTTCCTGAACAAGATTTTGATAGACATCCTCAATAGCACGCATATTCGCCTGGTTGGAAAAATGGGAATGGGCGTATATCCTGGCATTATCGGCTATATTTTGTCGCAAATTATCATCCTCAAGTAACAGTTCCACTTTTACAGCCAGGTCTTGATCATTCCCAGGTTGAATAAGGAAGCCGTTTTCTCCATCCCGGATCAATTCCTGCACGCCGCCTGACTCCATGGCCACCACAGGCTTGCCGGCTGCCATTGCTTCCATGATGACCCGCCCGGATCCCTCAGTCAGGGCTGGATGAACCAAGATGTCAATACTATTCATCATTGCAGATGTGTCTTCAATGAATTCTGCCCAAATGATTTTATCACTCAAGTCTGAAGTGTTCACCTGCTGAGCTAATGAACGGGTATAGTCTGTTTGATCCAAATTGTTGCTCCCGCCAAATATGATGAATTTTAACTGGTGATGGTCTTTGAGCAGGGCTTGGGCCATATCCAGGAAAGTATTATGCCGCTTAAGTTCAGTTGAGAGATTCCCTACCATACCTATTACAATTTCGTCTTGCTTAATGGCATACTGTGATCTTATTGACTCTCCCAGGGCGGACTCGTCCAGAAAATCGCTCAGATCAATCCCATTCTGAATAATGATGTGTTTAATCTGTTGATTGAGAAATGGTTCGGCTGTGTAGGCAGAATTGCAAATAATGACATCGCTTAATTTTTTCATCAACCAATAGGTAAGCGCGTCGCCCAGGATGGGACGGTATTGGCGTTTGGCCCCGAAAGCTTCCCGAATATGCCAAACATGAGGAGTTTTTGTGATCCAGCCAGCCAATGCCCCAACTGGTGTAATGCTGTTATTGGTATGAACCAGATCGATTTTTTCTGCCTTAATGATCTTAGCTAATTTGATAGCTGCTGGAATTGAACTCATTATTCGATAGGTATTTCCGCAAGGAGCCCTTAGCTTTTCGAACCATGTCTGTCTGTGGTATTTCTGCCAGGTAGGAATTTCCTGGTAGAAGATTTTCTCAATAAAGGGCTTAATCAAACCTTCATAATCTGTTTGCACTAGGGCGGATAGCGCGAGAAATGACTTTTGTGAAGAGCTGGCGCACTTGACCATATGGAAAAGGCTGATCTTAGAGCCACCCATGCCCGGCCCAGGTTGAACATAGAGTATTTTCAATTCCAATTAATTCCTCTGAGAAACTTTCAGTTCAACACCCAAAAAGCCCAAAATTTTTCCAAAATGATAAACAACAACACCACCGTCCTCAATGATCCAATTTTGCCAGTATTTATGTGAATATATTTTGAATAGAAAACGTATTGACGATTTAAGAAAAGTAATTATTGACTGAAATAAAGCAATAATTTTTTTATTTTTGACGTCAACAATGGTTTTTTGTGCATAATATTGACCTTGAGCAAATTTACGTTTCAGCCTATAGCCCACAGACATTTTAAATTCCGGGACAAGATGATAGATTATCAAGTCAGGTGCAAATAAGATTTGAGCTTGTCCGTTAAGAGACCACAATTTTTCAAACGCATCTGTTTCTTCACCCAATTTCAATTGTTTACCTATGACGCCAAAGTTTTCGTTGAACTGTCCAATCGAAGTGAGACTGTCTTTTAACCAGATCATATTTGAGCCGGATAACATTTCATGCGCATTGAGATATTTTTGCGAATCGCCAAATCCTCTAATTTCATATTTATCAAGGAACCATTTAGGTTTTTCCGATAGGTAGAATGGATAACAAGGACCACCCAAACAATCCAAAGCAGGCTGTATGGAATTCAAGATCTGAAAAGCAACCTCAAGCCAATTTGGAGCGGCTTTAGCGTCATCATCTATAAACGCAATATAATTACCTGATGCCTCTGAGACACCCCGGTTTCTGGCATGACTGAGCCCTTGTCGTCCTTCAAATACGTAACGAATTAATTCATCGTTCTCAAATGCCTTCACAACCTCGGCTGTGTCATCCTTCGAGTTATTATCTACAACAATAATTTCATATTTATCCTTGGCGAGGGTCTGTTCATATAGACTTGTAACACAGTTCTTTAGGAGAAATGAGTGGTTATATGTACAAACAACGACAGATATAAATAAATCCATTTAATTTTCCTTAAATTTTATTTGAGTAAAAAATGGTTGTAAAATCTTTCTTAAGCCAGAATGTTTAACAGGAGAGCATTTATAGAATCAACATATTTTTCGTTGTTGAAATTTTCTTCTACTTCTTTCCTGGCCACCCTGAGCAGTTCACTAAAATTTGTTGGCTCAATTAACATTTTTTCGATCCAACCAACAGCGCCTTTAACATCACCCTCATTGACAATGAAACCAGAAACACCTGATGTAACTGATTCCCCAGAACCCTCATTCCCGTAAGTAATAACAAGGCAACCACTTGCCATTGCCTCCAGAGGAACACGGGAGAAACCTGACTTGAAATAGCTTGGAAAAAAACAGATATCTGCATCTCGATAGATAGCACTTAGCTCAGCCTGAGATGTCATAGGTTTTATATTAACTGAGTTAGATAATCCTAGCCCCTCAGTTAACTTCACCAACTCATCATAGTAAGTTCTTGACTGTACTTCTCCAATAATCAGGAGTTGAGCTGGAATGTTTTTTCTTCTAAGCTCATTGACCAATAGAACTCCATCAAGGCAACCTTTCTGCGCTTTAATTCTGGCAGGGATGACAATTTTGACAGGGCTTTGAATATGTGTTCTTGCTTTAAAAGGAAATTTGGAAATATCGATACCAGAGGGTATAACCAACGAATCATGCACCGGCACTCCCATCTCGAGGGCATGCTTCAAATTTGACTGGCTATTAAAATAAACTCTCATCTGAAGAGGCCAGTCCCAGTCCGGCAAAATTCTGCCCCCGCTAATTAGATGAGCATATTTTTTTATACCTTGCTTGAGCCAACGCTTCAAGAAGCTATCCAGGTCATTCTTGTAAAAATATAGACCCCGTTTTTGAAGCCTGGCAAAATAAATTAGCCCAGTCCCACCTTCGTCATATACAATAGGCAAATATTTACCAGCTAAATATGGCAGAATAGGATCAGATAGGTTTTGCATGTGCCACAAGTAAAATAGATCAGGTTGAAAGCTATCAATAATCTTTTCAATCTTTTTGAGGTCTTGTTTGTCAGAGTGAATCCTACTAAACACATTGCCGCCAGATGGCTTTAGGCTCAAAATGCGAAGCACAGAAAAGGGCTCCTTTTCTTCAGAGGAAATCTTAGATGCAACTTGGTTTGTGATTATGCAGATTTCATGTCCTTTTTTACGCAAACCATCAAGAACATCTTTGCAGCGTAATTCGTAACCTCCATGATGAAAGGGCGGATAAAAAGCTGTAATTGCCAGGATTCTCAAGCGTGAACCATCCATGAAATCAATATGTTTTTCCAGCCATGATCCGCTAGAAAACAGATAAGTTTCCGCCTTCTGCTTGAAGGTAGAAATCCAAAATTTAAAAACCTGATCATGAAAAACTCTCTTCGCAAGGCAATTGGTTTCAACTTAATAAAATTATTTAATATATTTTCGGTTTTTGGATTATCGATGTCCAGATCGGAAATTTTAAAAATTCCTGCATATGCAAGCTCAGCACCTAAACAAGCTAAACCCAAGCGTGTATCTCTACTTCGCAGATAGTGTTTCCAGACTAGTTCAATCCCCGTCCATTTAGATCTTCTACTTGACTCTCGAATTTCTGTCTGTTCTGGTTGAATTACTTTTAAACCTCTGTGTACTCCATAATGAAAAGCATGATATGGCGATGGATCTCCAGAGTGGATAGCTGCAGGTGCTAACTCCTGACCGTCAAAGTGGATATACTTGTGCTCCGTAAGAGGTATATCAACAAACAAGTTTTCCTTTGAAAAATCCCAACGCACAGTGTTGCGGTAAGCATTTAGTCCGAAAATTAATTGATCAGAAAAGAAATCCTGAACTGCGATTGACAAAATCTGAATATCAGGATGATCGTTCATTTTCTTGATTATGTCGCTGAAAAGGTTTGGACTCAATAAAACCATGTCTGCATCTACTTTTATCAATAATTCGTATCTATCAGATTTTTCCATAAAGGTTTTAAATAAAGAAACATGTGCTTCCTTATTTGGCAAGTCCTTAATGACGATATGGTCAAAAGTAGAGAAAGTCTGACTCCTGATTGACCTTACGCATTCAGGAAATTCATTTTCTTTAGAGTAAAGGGTGCCGACCAGTAAGCGACCCGATGGAAATTGAGTATTTGAATCCTCACTTCCCCCTACTGGCGAAAAATGATTGTGGATTGTCATATTTATTGGTAGTTTTCCATTTATCAATTAGCGTGAGACCAGTCGTGGTCTATAACAAAAAAACCTCCCCATTCTGAATTTGGTAGTTTTCCAGATTGCAAAATGTTTCCTGGCTCAACAATCAATTCTGATGCAGACTCTGCCCAGACGATCGGTTCCTTGTCAGCATATATCTTGACATCCAATAAGTATTTATTCGCCAACAAATTTAGATTTTTTATGTGACATGAAATTCGCGATTTTTCACTAAACCCCGAAATTTCGTATCCTGATAATTTGCTATGCAGAACACTTAACCGGGTACCCTCTTTACTATTGATGCCGATTGAAATATAGAGATTTTGAATAATTTCTTTTGAATTTAAGTACAAATCAATGAAAAGTTCATCACCAGAGATAGCAGCTGGAATTTCCATTTTCTGGAAATTTCTAAATCCAATCTTCTCGAGAGAAAAATTCCTTTGAATATTCACTGCAATAGGAGATCTTTGACTCTTCGAATTGTTTTTCTTGAAAAATAAATAATGATTAATTGCCTCTCTAGCCGAGCCCTGGTAACTAATTTTGCCAGATTTGAGTACAAGTGTTTTTTCACAAAGTTGTTGAATTGCAGCCATATTGTGGCTCACAAATAGCACCGTACGGCCCTCGCCGGCGACGTCGCCCATCTTGCCCAGGCACTTCTTCTGGAATTCGGCATCCCCCACCGCCAGGACCTCATCCACAATCAGGATCTCGGGGTCCAGGTGCGCCGCCACCGCGAACGCCAGACGCACGTACATCCCGCTCGAGTAGCGCTTGACGGGCGTATCGATGAACCTTTCCACCCCGGAAAAATCCACAATTTCATCAAACTTGCGCGTGACTTCCTCTTTTTTCATGCCCAGGATGGCTCCGTTGAGGTAGACATTCTCGCGACCGGTAAGCTCGGGGTGGAAGCCGGTGCCGACCTCCAGCAGGCTGCCAATGCGCCCCTTGACCTTGACCACGCCGCTGCTTGGGGCAGTGACGCGCGAGAGGATCTTGAGCAGCGTGCTCTTGCCGGCGCCGTTGCGCCCGATGATGCCCAGCGCTTCGCCCTGCTGCACCTGGAACGAGACGTCGTCCAGCGCCAGGATGCTCTCGCCCAGGCGCGCGAAGGCGTCTTGCTGACCGATGCGGGTGTAGGGGTCGGGCTGTTTGCGCACCCGCGCCCACCAGCGGTTGAGATCGCGCGAGATCGTGCCCGTGCCAATCACACCCAGGTCATATTGTTTGGATAAATGCTCTACTGAGATAATGGGTTTAGTCATTGTTAATTTGTTTTACCTAACTAAAAAACGATAAATGCCAGAATCGGTGTCGAAATTTGAAATTAATAATTCTGGATTATAGCCTGTGGTTGTATCATCAAGAAGCAGAATTTTTTCGGGTTGAGAAAGAATGTGCGAGGAATCATTATGAGGATCAACATAAATGAGAAGGGTTTTTGACCAATCGATCTCATCAGGTATTTGGTTCAAAAACCCGACATCACGATCCAGATAGTAATAAAAAGCTTCCAATGTTTGATTGTTGTAAAGGAGCCTTATTGCATTTCTCGCGTCCCACCTCCAAGTAAAAGGCAAGATTTGAAAATATTCAAGGTCTTTATAGCCAGGGATTATGATGCCAACGTTGCTGCCATCCTGCAAATCTGGGGCAATTTCAATCGTTTTATTCCAGATTTTTTTTTGATCTTCCCATGAGATAAACCTTTGGTTTTGTGACCATATCTGAAAAAGCATACCTAGAATTACAAAGGGTATTATTAGTAAAATCGTTTTCCTGCTAATTTCTTTGTAGGTTTTAACCTTTAGTGCTACAAGTGATGAAATTAAAGATACCAGCATGATTGATGCACCGGCACTAGCGAAAAGATTATTCCGAGTGGAATTACCATCGAGCGACGGGCCTTTAAGGCCAATCGCAGGAAAATAGCCTGCTGCCCAAGTAAGAAATCCGAAAAGGAAGACCATTATTAGAGATTTAAGAACTATCACACGATCAGCCCAATAAAATGACTCAGATGCTTTGGCGGATTTAATTATCCGTGGTAATAATCCTATCGTGAGTGCGATGAGCATAAAACCGGTTGCTCCCAACACAATAAACTTGGAAGGTCCCAGGAATTGAGCAATGGGCCGAACCCAGGAATAAGGAACATATATTAATCCAATTATGTATCTGCGTGCGATTGTAATTACATTGATATTCAATTGATCTAAATAAGCATCTTGGAGGTTAAAAATAGAAGGTTGTAAGTAAGCCCTCCACACGATGTAAAAAATTCCAGTAAATAATGTAACAGTAATTATTCGAATTTTATAAACACGTGAAGTTCCGGAGTCAAATAATATCAGGAATGCGACCATCAGAACTATACCTAAACCAGCTTCGTATATAAGTAATGAAATAATGAATAGTACATTTGCTAATATTAGTTTCCATGATTTGCTATTCTGCTTATATTCCAATAATAAGAATATGACTAATAAATCAAGTAATAACACCAAATGAGCGTGTATATGGACAAGCCAGGTTTTTGTGAAATCAAGTGGATAGATGATGAAGACGAGTGCAATTGGTAAGGCTAACCAAGTGTGTTTTGGAAAACTTTTTTTTATCACTAAATAGAATACGCAGCATGTCAAGAATAGGATGATGAAATTTACAAAGTAATGATAAAAAAGATTAGTTTTAAAAAAAGAAGCCAGTATAAAGTAAGGTACATCAATTAGTGGTCTGCGATCGTAAATATTGAAAATTTGAAATCCATAAAAAATCTGATCTGACAGAATCGACCAGTCATCGCTGTGAATAGGAGGAGAAGAGTAATAACGACAATCCATTAAATAGGTTAGCGTAACAATAAAAATTGGGATTATCCAATAAATAGAATTAACCTTTTTTGGCCATCGCATGTTATTTTTACGGGATTTAAATTCATTCATGATATTTACCTCTCTCCGTATTACGTGAGGTTTACTACAAAATCAAGTTTGTGTCCTTGCCCAACACTACAGTTAATGAGATTCTGTCCGGCTCCAAAATGGATTCCCAGATTCCATAAAAGGCATTCTCCTTACCGATGTGAGTGTAGGGGTCGGGCTGATTGCGCACCCGCGCCCACCAGCGGTTGAGATCGCGCGAGATCGTGCCCGTGCCAATCACGCCCAGGTCGTATTGTTTAGTTAAGTGTTCAACAGAAATAACGTTGTAGCACATAGGATTTTAAGCTGATACCCGTCCTCTCTAGGCGGGAACAAGTAGCTGACCCCTTGACGGGGCAAGTAGCTGATAGGAAGGATAAGGTCATAGGAGTTAGATTATACCCGTCCGATGCCTGGCGGGTACCCTCACCTCATTCCACCTCGGGGGGCAGGCAGGCAGCTGATAGGAAAGAAAAGGTCATAGGTGATATGTGATAGGAGAAAAACAGTCGATATCGTGTATCAGGGATTTAGGCATACAATTGCTAATGATAAAAAAACTGAAGATGTGCAATATTTTTATTACTCTTTTACCAAAAGACCGCGAGCAAACGCAAAAAAATCTTCTCCGATGCGTTCTCTTGCTCCTGGGAAGGAATCCAACACCTCATCAGGGGTGGTCTTTCCAAACATTTGTTCATAATAATTCCGAAGGTCCCCATCAGGGTGATTGATCAAGGCCAACCTCCACAAATAGGAGCCTCTCACGCCCCACAGGTGTTTATACTGATTTGGGTCAGAAATCCCGCCTACATGAAAAATCTGATTGGAAGGCTTGAATTTGGCCGGGAATCTCTCAACATAATTGATTGGGTAACCATCCGCCAAACCCAATAACATTAATAGTCTAAGGGTATCAAAATAATTCTTGAAATCTTCAGGCAAATGATTACTGTCTATCCCTATAGATTTCAACCTCTGGCGCACTTTGCGTGATAATTGGAAATATGAAATATGCCTGCAATCAATTTGATATTTTTGGATTAATTGTCTGTAAAGCGGGGCATTGATCATCAGAAAGAATGTTGCTGGCAATTCCAAATGCGTAAGGGGATTGGTGCTGCTGAAGAAGGCATTCAATTGATGGTCATCTTTGATCTTTGCAGCTTCATCAAAGAGACCAGGGTTAAAAACAAAACAATCATAATCCAAGATGCCAAAGGGAAATTGCACGCTTTTTACTAAAGCATTGATCACATCCCCATGGGATAACATGCTCGGGATATGAATGATTTGTGGAAATCTCAGATGGTCATTGATCCATTGGCTTTCCCAGGTGGTTAATCCATTGGCAATTATTGTGACTGGGACATTTTCCGGAACAAAGCGTAAGCAAAGTTCCACGATATGAATGCTTCCAGGGATTGCAATAACGAAAAAGGTGTTCTTGCCAGTATCCTTTGCTTGATTTTTAATGTGTTCAAGGAATTTGCGTTTGAAAATAATTGATTTGGGATTCTTGAGACCAAAAATCAGGTCAGCCCTGATGGTCTGCAAGAGACCAAAACGGCTTGATTTGCGTATGTTTTTGATCAACCGATTAATATTCATAAGATTGGGGATAGACACAGCTTATACCCGTCCACACCGTGGTAGGTGCAGGGTGTTTGTAGGAATAAGAATCTTAAGCACCGGCTACTACACCGTGTCAATGAAGGTTTTTTCGACACGATTGAAAATCACCACACCGATAAAAATCACGACCACCATAGATCCCGCGCTGTAGGCCAGACGCAGCCAGGACGCATCCCCCGCTCCCAGGAATCCTGCCCTGAAAGTCTCAATGATCGGCGTGACAGGGTTGACGTTCGCCACCCACCGCCATTTCTCCGGGATGCTCGAGACCGGGTAGATGACTGGTGTGGCATACATCCACAAGCCCACTCCAAAACCAACCAGGTACTGCAGGTCGCGATATTTGGTGGTCATGGACGAAATGATGATGCCAAAGCCGAGTCCCAGCCCAGCCATCAGCACCAAAAGGATCGGCAGCGCAAACGCCCAGGACGTGAGCCTGATCGCGGAACCGCGCAGGGCAAAGAAGGCGAAATAGGCAAGGAAGAAGGCAAACTGGATCGCAAAAGTGATCAGGTTGGAAATGACGATCGAGATCGGCATCACCAGGCGCGGAAAGTAGACCTTGCCAAACAGGTGGGCATTGGAGGTGAAGGTGGTGGAGGTGCTGGTGAGGCAGCTGGAAAAGTAGCCCCACAAAATATTACCAGACATGTAGAAGAGCATCTGGGGAAGACCGTCAGTTGGGAGTTGGGCGATGTTGCCGAAGATGACCGTGAAAACCAGCGAGGTAAGCAGCGGCTGGATGATGAACCACAACGGACCAAGGATGGTCTGCTTGTAGCGCGAGACAAAATCTCGCTTCACAAACATGCCAATCAGGTCGCGGTAGTGCCACACGTCACGCAGCTGCAGATCCCACCACTTTTTTCGTGGAGTGATGATGAGATCCCAGGAATCATTTTCAGTTGTGGTTTGAGTTTGGTTCATATTGTTTAGAGGTTTTGAGTTTGATTATGGATGTTGTTGATAAGTCGATCAAGTATTTCTTGGATACAACGAGGACATTAAGAGACCCTCACCCTTTATCCCTCCCCTCCGCCAAAAGAAGGCCGGGGAGGGCTAGCAGATCTGCAGATCCCACCACTTTTTGCGGGGGGTGATGATGAGATCCCAGGATTGTTCTGTTTCGGAGCTGTTGTTCATAATTGATTTCAATTTTACTGACAGAGGACGGGGCCGGAGGACAGAAGAGAAAAGGCAATGAGCTAGACTGAATTCCAATGAATTCAGCATTCGCATGGAACCTGGAGACTATCAATGCTCAGACGGGGGACCTGTCCTCGGTCAGTGTTTGCTTTCAGCTTTCAGTTGATTTTCCGACCCCCCCTTCACGCATCTATTATTCAGCTCACAAATTGTGCTATTTTGCTAGAACAACTCCTTCTCATTTATCCAACGATAGTCATCACCCTGGGTGGAAACGGTTTCACCAAAGGAATCCTTCGGCAGAAGAACACGACCCAGGCTGGAAAAATATGTGCGCTTGGAGAAACGCAATTCATCACCACAGTCCACACAGCGAGTGTCAACAATTTCTCGAAAGTTTCGATAAATCCGCAGCATTCCACCACAACTTGGGCAGGCATAACGCTCAAGGATGGCAGGGTTGCCACTGGCTAATCCATAGGGAGGGATATCCCCCATAACCTTGCTACCAGCGCGGATGAAGACATGACGCGCTATGTGCACGCCGCCGATAATCTCGTCACCCACCCCAATCCGGCAGTGGTGTTCAATGATCGTCTCCTTATCTGCCAGGTCGTTCTCCTCCCTGAGCAAGCCAATCACAGTGTCGTGAGCAATGTAGGTATATTCACCGATGTGAAGCGGTCCAACCAGGGTCACATTTTCACGTACGTTGACATGGGGCTCCAGCGTGACTCTGCCAAAGATGGTCACGTTTTGGCATAGCGTAACATGGTCCTCAAGTACGGCTTCCGGGCTGATCTGGCATCCGGGGTCAATGCGGCTGGTTGCATGGACGATAGCGCCTTCAGCGACCTTTGCCTGGGAATAATCTGGGTTTAAGGGGGTTGGGTATATCATGGTTTGCTTATCTCCTTATAAATAGAACGTTTGTTCTATTATAGAAGATATTTAGGGAAAATGCAAGTGGTTGTTAGTTGGCAGTTTGGCAATATTTCCAAAGATGACTATAAAGACCTATGATTTCATGATGGGCTGAATGATCAGCCACAGCGCACAAACATGCCGATCAGGTCGCGGTAGTGCCAGACATCGCGCAACTGCAGATCCCACCACTTTTTTCGTGGAGTGATGATCAGGTCGCAATTTTCGTCAGTTAATATCTCGTTTTCGCTCATAGGATAGGTGTTTTACTCACTCAGAAGGTTCTGATGGATCCAGTCGACGGTGCGTTCGTCCCAACGGTAGGTATAGGAAGTGCCATCCAAAGACGGAATATATACGTATTCCACAGTTAACAGCTCATCGGGGATTTGGGCAGCGCGCAGGTTGTCGAGCTCGAAGTTGCGCAAAAAGCACATGCCAAGGCTGGCGATCTGGTCAATCGAAAGGTCGGTCAGAAAGGCTTCGCTGAACTGATTCAGTAAAGTTGGCACCTTCACAAGCGACGCGGGCTGCATCAGTTTGCTTAGGATGGCTTTCATCACCAGGGTCTGGTTACTGACCCGGAAACTGTCAGAGTAGTTGGTGCGGATGCGCATCAATGCCAGCGCTCTCTCGCCGCTCAGGGTTTGCGGTCCCGCCGGGAAGAATCCCAACGATGGATTGGGATCTGTAACCTCCTGCGGCAGGTTTACTTCCACCCCGCCAATTGCGTCAATAAAATTGATCACGGTGTCAAAGTTGACCACCGCATAATGCTGAGGGGTAACGCCAAAGTTATAGCGAATGACCTCCGCCAGCGAATTCGCGCCAATGCCCTCGCCCAGGTATCCGCCCCACCCTGGGGTGCCAAACAGGTAAGCCTGGTTGATTTTCATCGGGTTTTCCTCGGTAAAGCGCCCTTCCGGCGCTTCCACCAGCAGGTCGCGCGGCAGAGCCACCATGTTGACCTTCATTTCCACGAAGTCCACCCGCACAACCCGGATCACATCTGCCAATCCGTAGGTGTACTGCGGGTCGCTGTAATCAATACCGACCAGCAAAACGTTCCAGGCTGCCTCGTCGCCGCAAACCGGCTTTTTGCCCGCTTCCAGTGTCGGCTCAACGAAAACCGGCAGCTCTTCGAGGTTCGAAGGAGGTTGAATTGCCGCAACCTCTCCCCCTTCCACCGGACCGACTGCCATTGTAGGCAGGATCAACGCCTGTGATATCGGCTTGCGCATGGCCGGACCGATCCAGACGAGATAGAGGAAGGCCAGCAGAACCGCGATGCCCAAAAGAATATATAGGAATATCCTCCAGCCACTGGTGCGTTTCTTTTTCGTTGGCGGTTGTGGATTGCTGCCTGTAATGATAATTGGTTGTGTATCTTTCATTTTGTTTCCATTTTTGATGATTTATTAGCACGTCAGTCAAACTGCAGAGAGATCCTGGTCCTGCCGGCTATGGGGTAAGCGACTCGCGGATATAGTCCGGCACCTCTGCGTGTGGCACCAGCACCCATCCGCCACCAGGAGTGATGTAGCTATGAAACATCACTGAAGGTATCTCGCGTACGTGGATGTCTTGTTTGTTAATTTGCTGCGAAAGGCAATAGAAGCTCTGCAGATCGCGCAGCGTCAGATCGCTTTGAGTCGAGTCGTCTTTGAGCAACGCAACGATCAGGGATAGGACCTTGGAGGGACTTAATCCAGCGCGAACTTTTTCGAGCAATGCCTTCAGCACCACTGTCTGGCGGTCGATGCGCCTGAAATCGCCGTCATACTCTCTGATGCGCATAAAAGCGACCGCGCGTTCGCCATCAAATTGGTTGACTCCGGCTGGAAAATAATTGTGGGCATCTGACGCCGGGGTTTCGAGCGTCACCTCCACACCCCCAACAGCATCAATGTATCTTGCGATCTCGTCAAGATGCAGCACAAACTGATGGTCGATCTCCACGCCAAAATTGTAAGCCAGGTTTTCCGCCAGCGCCTCAGCCCCGCTGCCAGCTCCGAAAAAGTACTCACCGTAACCAAAGGTGGCGTTGATCCGCCCTTTTTGGATGCCGTATGCCTCAAAACCCACCACCGAGACGAAAAAATCGCGCGGAATGGTTACCAGGTTGATCTCAGGCTTCGAAAAGTCGATCCTTGCCAGTCGAATGGCGTCTGCCTGGGCGTGTTCATCGATGCCGAGGATCAGCAGCGTAAGCGCATCCGACCTGCCGCACACTTCCGCTTGCAGGGTTGGCGTGGCTGAGATGGTCGGAGTATTTTGCGCGGTAGTGGAGTCGATTTCCGATTGCAGGGCAACAGGTGTGATCAGGATTTGTGCCTCGCCTGCATCCTCCGCCAGCTCGGTCGGAAGAGCCTGGATCAACTCGTAGAATTCCGGAGCGATGGTTGCCGGCATGCCAGGCGTCAATGCTAGGGGTGCCGAGCCTTCAGATGGCAGAGTCGTTTGCACGATGCATGCGCTTGGCAGAAGAGCCAGCAACAGGCAAAAGCAAAGAATTATGTGCCGTTTTCGCGTAATATCGTTGGGTTTCATCGGTAAAGGGTTAACTTGTTACCTGGTTTAAAACACGCCTCCGCCCTTCCGACATGCCTTTCATCTCGGACAGGGCTTTCCTCTATTCGTGTACCCCCTCTTTTTTGGCTATTTCAGCCGTTTTTTACCGGCTTCCGGCGCACCTTTTCCGCCGGTAGTTCCATTCGCATCATACTACCCTGCATCATTTTTAGAAGCACAGTCACCCGTTCCTTGCCATTAACGCACTTCTCAAAAATACCTTCCAGCTGCCCAATTATACTGTCTTCCACCAGGACAGCATCACCCGCCACGAAGCCCGAGCGTGCCTGCTTTTGTTCGAGATTGAGTTGCTGTGTTTGGCGCCGGACCGCCTCGATCAGGTTGTTGGAAATGGGCGCGGGAATGCCGTCAAAATGAACCAGACCGATCACGCCCCTCATCAAGAATACTTTTTCAGCGTAGAGTTTTTCGGGCTCGTCGTTTACAAAAAGGTATCCCGGGAAATAAGGTTTGAGCGTGTGAGAACGGGGATTGACCGGTTTGACCGCATAGACCGGCAGGTAATTAGGGATGAATTTGGCTTTTAATTGGTCGTTGACAATGAACTCCATATTCGACTTGCAGCGCAAAGCGAACCAGCGATCACTGGAACCTTTTGAGGTAGTTTCATTGCTGCTGAGGCCTTCCATATCCA
>Ga0247511_100206_pt1 | contig 17151 bp, 15 predicted proteins | sample SJ1SFenscriptome_FD_190051 | JGI IMG/M metagenome (GOLD analysis project Ga0247511, IMG submission 190051) | Metatranscriptome of enriched cultures of PCE-dechlorinating microbial communities from Ithaca, New York, USA - SJ1.SFe36 (Metagenome... ...
AGGGGTTATGAAAAGGACGGTTATCAGGTTGTTGAAGTAATTGACAACGCCGGGGGTATTCCCGAGGACATCATCGATAGAATATATGATCCCTATTTTTCAACCAAAGGTTCCGCCAAAGGCACCGGTTTGGGCCTTTACATGTCAAAAACCATTATCGAAGAACATTGCCGGGGGCGTATCAGGGCCACTAATCTGGAGCAGGGCGCCTGTTTTATCGTGGAATTACCGCTGCAATAGATAGGAGCGTCGGGCCATGATCGATGTCAAGTATTTGAAAGAAATCGCCAAGGATATCAGCGTATTGTATGTTGAAGACGAAAAGGAGCTCATGGAGAACATGGTAAGGCTCTTGAGCAATTTTTTCGCCCGTATCGATACTGCTGAAAATGGTATTGAGGGGCTTAGCAAATACCAGGACTATAATTATGATCTGGTTATAACCGACATTAATATGCCCATTATGAATGGCGTAAAGATGGCCCGGGAGATCAAGGCCATCAACCGTAAACAGTTGATCATTGTGATTTCCGCTCATGATGAAGCCACTTATCTCCTGGAGCTCATAAATCTGGGAGTGGATTCATTCGTTCTCAAACCGGTGGATGTGGAGCTTCTACTGGATATGCTGGATAAATCCATCAAGTTGATCAAATATGCCCGCCGGGAAGAAGAATACACCCGGACCCTGGAAGCCACGGTGGAGAAGCGCACCGAGCAGTTGTCCCAGGCCCTGGTTATCGTAGAGGAGCTTTCCACTGAGCTGGTACAGCGATTGACGAATGCGGCGGAGCTCAGGGATTCCGATACCGGCCTGCACAATCGCCGGCTGGGCTTCTATGCCCCGGCTCTGGCCAAGGAAATCGGCATGTCCCAGGATTTCATCGAAGCTATCGCTTTTGCCGCGCCTCTTCACGATATAGGAAAGATCGGCATAGTCGATAGTATTTTACTTAAACCGGGGCCCTTGACCAGGGAAGAAGAAGAGATCATGAAGTCCCACACCATGATCGGAGCCAATATATTGGCCGGATCCCACCACGCCCGAATCCAAATGACCGAGACGATTGCCCTCACCCACCACGAGAAATGGGATGGAAGCGGCTATCCAAGGGGTTTGAAAGGTGAGGAAATTCCCATCGAAGGAAGAATTGTCAGTGTTTGCGATCACTATGACTCTTTGAGAATGCGAAGGCCGTATAAAAGGGCTTTAAGCCACCACCAGGCGGTGGATATCCTCCTCAATGGCGATGAGCGAACGACGCCCAGCGCTTTTGATCCCAAGCTGTTGGAAGCCTTCCTGCGCATCGCGTCCCAGTTTGAAGAGATATTTCGCAAGAATCAAGACAAGGCCAAATGGTTCATATAGCTCCTTAAGAGATGCAACTCACTCTGCGTAGCAATAAGGCGGCATATGTGGTTAAATTAAGCGTAAAAGAGGGAGCAAATATACACGAGCCAGGACGACGGGAAAGGATGTAGCAATATGCCTGCAGCAAGACTTATCGACGAACGGACCATGAAAATATATGACCGGGGTCAATTTCGAACGGTCTCCGATGCCCTGGTAATCGAGGTTTCCATCAAACTTATACTGAATGGCAGCGAGCTGGCGGTGTTGGCCTGTTCTCCCGAAGCTTTTGAGGAATTAACGGTCGGATACCTTCTATCCGAGGGGATAATAACTGATTATGAAGACCTGGCCGAAATCCGGGTTGAAGGAGAAAATGTCTATATTGAGCTGCGCAACCGTGATGAGTCCAGGCCCAACCGCGGCTATATAAGCTCATGCAGCGGAAAAAGACTCCCCGGTGATTATAACAGGCCCGATCTGATTCAAGCCGGAGCCGGGCAGCGCTTTTCAGCCGGCGATTTGCTGCGCTTAATAGGCCAACTGGACGAGAAATCCACGACTTTCAAACGAACCGGTGGGGTCCATAGCGCCGCGCTGGGACAGGGGAACACCCTGCTGTTTCGTTACGAAGACATAGGACGCCATAATGCGGTGGACAAGGTGCTGGGCAATACCTTTAGCAAACGGATACCGCCGGCCGACAAATGCCTGGTTTTAAGCGGGCGGATTGCCTGGGAGATAGTATGGAAAGCCGCCCAGAGCCATATTCCTTTGATTTTATCCCGCTCGGCTCCCACCTTCAAAGCGGTGGAATGGGCGGAATACCTGGGCCTTACCATTGTGGGATTTGCCCGCGGGGAAAGGTTTAACCTGTACTCGCACTGGGAGAGAGTCGAAGCATAACGGTTCTTATTCTGCATACTGGCCCGGACGGGATTAACGGTGCGTCTGGTACCAGCCTTGTCCTAAAAGGTTGATTTGATTATTTAATAGGAAATAAGTTTGACAGCGTGGCATGTTTGGAAAGTTCTGTTGGGTTTAGTTGGATTTGTGAAAGCTATGTTTGGTTTGTGAAAAGAATCTCCAGGCCTGTATACAAGATTAGCAGGATTTTTCTTAAAAAAGTCGAATACGTAGATATATAAAGAGGACCGTCTGTTTTGTAAACAAATTTGGGAAAACTTAACATACTTTCAAAAGCTTAGCTCCGAGCTATACCGCCTAAAGCTTCAGGCCATGGAGGATAGCCGTTAGGGTGAACCGGGAAACGGGTTTGCCTCCCTTTTGGAAAGGAGCGGTATTGTATTTACGTATATTATCGCGCTTTTCCGTACCCTGTTAATGAAAGCGCGATTTTTTGTCTTGTCATATACCTTGGAAAGGGGTTCAGCTGCGAAAGATTCATGCGCTACCAGTTTTCGGAAAGGAATCTGGTAGGGTCTGATATTTTGCACGCAAAAATGGGGCCCTGAATCCAGGAGATTGCCTGAAGGTTCGTAAGCCAAATTTTAATTTGGAAGGCAACCCCCCTGTTTTAGCGTGGGGGGTTTTTTTGTTGCCTAATGTTGAAAAATAATGGAAGGAGTGATGGTGGTGGATTTGGTAAAACTCATCATTAACGGAAAGGAGGTAGAGGCTCCGGCAGGAAGCACCATTCTTCAAGCAGCAGAACTGGCTGGTATTGAAATACCCAGATTGTGCTACGATAAGGAACTAAGTCCTCTGGGCGCATGCCGCTTGTGCGTAGTGGAAGTAAAAGGCAACCGCCTGTTGCCGGCATCTTGCGTAACCCCGGTGTTCCAGGGAATGGAAGTGGAGACTGAATCGGCAGCAGTAGTGGAAGCGCGCAAGACGATCCTGGAGTTATTGATTGCCAACCATCCCCTGGATTGCTTGACCTGTGAAAAGGCAGGCGACTGCAAGCTGGCTGATTATTGCTATCGCTACGGGGTCAAGGATAGTCCCTTTGCTGGCGAAAAGCATGCTTATGCGATCGATGACAGTAATCCCTTCATAGTAAGAGACTTGAACAAGTGCATTTTGTGCGGCGCTTGTGTCAGGGCTTGTGAAGAGTTGACTGGTGCGGATAACCTGTCATATTTGAACCGGGGCTTCCACCGCAAGGCAACCACTGCCGGGGATGTCGCTTATATCGATTCCGACTGCGTATTCTGCGGACAGTGTGTAGCCGTATGCCCGACCGGGGCGTTGACGGAAAAGACCATGGCCGGTCAGGGCCGCCGCTGGGAAATTGAACGGGTCAGGACCACCTGCCCATTCTGCGGCACCGGATGTAATTTCGATCTGGCTGTCAAAGACGAGAAAGTGATAGGCGTACTGTCAAACCCGGATGCGCCTGTTAATCAACGCAGCCTGTGCGTCAAAGGACGTTTTGGCTGGGATTTCATCTATAACGAAAACCGGCTTACCACACCGTTGATCAAGAAGAATGGCAAGTTTGAATCTGCCTCCTGGGATGAGGCTATAAGCTTAATTGCCACGCGTTTTAAAGAAATAAAAGAGAAATATGGCCCTGATTCCTTTGCGGCCTTAAGTTCAGCCCGCTGCACCAACGAGGAAAATTTCCTGGTTGGAAAGTTTTCCCGCGCGGTAATGGGGACCAATAACGTGGACCATTGCGCTCGTACCTGACACGCGCCAACCGTGGCCGGTCTGGCCACTACTTTTGGAAGCGGCGCTATGACAAACCCGATCAGTGATATTACCAACGAGGTCGAGCTCATGTTCCTGATTGGAACCAATCCTACCGAAGCTCATCCGGTTATTGGTTACAAGATGAGACAGGCGGCCCGTAAGGGCGCTAAACTGGTAGTGTGTGATCCACGTCATATCGACCTGGTGGATGAAGCCGATTATTGGCTGCGTGTGAAACCGGGTACTGATATACCTCTTCTCAATGGCTTGATGCACATCATTATCAAGGAAGGCCTTGAAGACAAGCAATTTATAGCAGAACGCACCGAAAACTATGAAGAACTCAAGGCTATTGTGGAGTCCTACACTCCGGAACGGGTTTCCGAGCTTACCGGCATTTCAGCGGATGACCTGTACGCCGTGGCCCGCCTCTACGCTACCACCGATAAGGCCATGATATTCTACACCCTGGGCATTACCGAGCATATCTGCGGAACCCGCAACGTTATGAGCTGCGCCAACCTGGCGATGTTGACCGGACACCTGGGCCGCCCCGGAACCGGAGTCTGCCCGCAGCGCGGCCAGAACAACGTTCAGGGCGCCTGCGACATGGGCGCTCTGCCCAACGTATATTCGGGCTACCAGGCGGTAGGTGTAGATGCTGTGCGGGAAAAACATGAACAGGCCTGGGGAGTCAGCCTGTCTCCCAAAGTTGGGTTGAAGATTCCGGAAATGTTTGGAGCGGCTCATGAAGGCAAAGTGAAAGCCATGTATATTCTGGGTGAAAATCCGGTCTTGACCGATCCGGATGCCAACCACATCAGAGCTGCCCTGGAACATCTGGATTTCCTGGTGGTGCAGGAATTGTTCCTCTCTGAGACTGCTGCTTATGCGGATGTAATTCTGCCGGCGGCCAGTTTTGCCGAGTGCGACGGTACCTTCACCAATACCGAGCGGCGCGTCCAAAGGGTTCGCAAGGCTATTAAACCTATCCCGGGTCAGGCCAACTGGCAGACCATCTGTCAGTTGTTTGATGCCATGGGATATCCCGTGAATTATGACAGCCCCAAGGAGATATGGGATGAAATGGCTTCCCTGTCGCCTTCCATGGCTGGTATCAATTATGAGAGAATAGACCAGATGAACAGCCTGCAGTGGCCCTGCCCGACCTTAGAGCATCCCGGCACCCCGGTTCTGCATGTTGGTAAATTTACCCGCGGCCTCGGTTTGTTCCAGCCTTCCGAGCATATTCCGCCGGGTGAAATGCCCGATGCAGACTACCCGTTCCTCCTGTCCACCGGCAGAATACTACAACATTACAATGTAACTACCCCGTATTCTAAAGGTATCAGCAGTATATGGGACAAGGAAATGTCGGAACTCAACCCGGTTGACGCTGAAAAATTAGGCGTCAAGACCGGCGACCAGCTTAAAGTTACCTCCCGTCGTGGAGAAGCGGTCACCAACATCAAGGTGACTGACAGAGTATTGCCGGGGGTTATATGGATGTCCTTCCATTACACCGCTACCCCGACCAATGCCCTCACCAGTCATTACCTGGATCCGATTACCGGAACCGGTGAGTATAAAGTGTGCGCTGTAAAGCTCGAAAAGGTATAGGAGGCCAGTTATGCGCAAAGTGCCAGTAGATGAAGCGGTAGGTATGGAGTTGGGTTATGACATAACCAAGATCGTTCCGGGAAAAGAAAAGTACCGGGCTTACCGCCGCGGGCATGTAATAAGGCCGGAGGATGTGCCCCGCCTCAAGGATATGGGAAAAGAACATGTCTATGTGTGGGTGCCTGGCGACAATATGGTTCATGAAGACGAAGCCGCCCTGCGATTGGCCAAAGCGGCCGCCGGGCCGGGAATCGTCTATGCGGAGCCCAGCCAGGGACGGGTAAACCTCAAGGCCTGCCATGACGGTCTGCTCAAGGTACAGACAGCGCAGTTAAACTGGGTGAACAACCTTGAAAACGTGGTCTTTGCCACTCTGCATACCGATCGGGTGGTGGTCAAAGACCAGAGAGTGGCCGGAACCCGGGTGGTTCCCGTCGCCATCGAGTCGCCGGTCCTGGAGGAAGCGGAAAAACTTTGCCGGGAGCCCGGGCCCTTGTTGACGATAAAGCCATTCAAACCCCTGTGGGTGGGTGCTGTTATAACCGGAAGCGAGGTAAACAGCGGCCGCATTCGGGACGGTTTTGCCAAAACCATTCGCAAAAAGATCAACCCCTACGGGGGGCGCTGGATGGGACAGACCATTGTGCCGGATGATCCCGAATTAATTGCCAACGAGATTCAGAATTTTATTGCTGAAGGAGTCGAACTGATCCTGGTTACCGGAGGGATGTCGGTCGATCCTGATGATGCAACCCCGCTGGGAATTCGCTCCTCGGGAGCAGAGGTCGTGTTCTACGGAGCTCCGGTCCTGCCTGGTTCCCAGTTTATGCTGGCCTACCAGGGGCATGTGCCGATCATCGGAGTGCCGGGTGGAGCCCTGTTCAGCCGGGTGACTACCCTGGATCTTCTGTTGCCGCGCATTTTTGCCGGGGATAGAATCAACCGGTCGGATATTGTGAATTTTGGGCATGGCGGTATGTGCGAAGAATGCGCTCTTTGCCATTATCCTCTCTGCCCGTTTGGCAAAGGGAACCCGATTTAGACAGACTGGAGGCTTAAGGATTGCTTAAAGATATAAGCTTTGAAGAAGCGCGACAGCAAATTAAAACCCTGGTAGGTTCTCTGGCGGCAGAGGAGCTTCCATTGGACCAGCTGATTGAGAGGGTATTGGCCAAGGACTTGATTGCTCCCCGGCCCCTGCCCGATTGTGGCCAATCGGCGGTGGATGGTTTTGCTCTGGGCAGTGAGGCGGAGCCTGCCTCAAGCCGCTTTGTAGTCAAGGGCCGCCTGGAACTGGGTGAGAGCCCCGACCAGCTTATCGGTCCGGGGGAGGCCCTGGGGGTTATGACCGGAGGACTTCTTCCTTCGGGCTGTGTGGGCGTGGTTCCCCATGAACGAACCGTCTTTCAAGGCGAGCATTTAAGCGTTCTGGAGCAGGTGAAAGCCAATCAAAATATCAAACAGGCCGGGGAGGACTTTGCCGAGGGCGAACTGCTGCTCAAGTCGGGCAGCCGTATTGACCCGGGAAGCATCGCTCTCATGGCGGCCTATGGCATAAAAAGTACCGAGGTATTCAGGAAACCCCGGGTGGCAGTCCTGGCCATGGGACGGAACGTGGTCGACTACCGGGAAAACCCGCAGACAGGTCAGATCCGGAATGCCAACAGCCCCTTGCTGGAGGCTTTGATCCGGCAGGATGGCGGTGTACCAGGCAGCTCCCGGCTGGCTTCGGGGAAGAATGCAGCGGAAATGGGCGAGAGCCTGGAAGCGCTTCTGAATGATGCCGATGTACTGATAAGCAGCGGTGGAACCTACACCCGGGGTGAAGACGATCTGATCCGGGTGGTGGAACAAATCGGCGCCCAAATGGTTTTTTGGGGGGTAAATATCATGCCCGGCAGCCACTTGGGAATAGCCCGAAGGGGCGATCAATTTATCGTGCTGTTATCCGGAAATCCCACCGCCTGTTTTGTAGGATACCACTTATTTACCGCCCCGATCCTGTATATGATGCAGGGCTTGCCAGGCGACTTTTCAGTCAAGGAGGCTGTCTGTATAAACAGCTTTGCTAAAAAGTCGGGCAGCCGGCGCTTTGTCCGGGGTCGTGCCAGAGCTGCTTCCCGGGGCTGGGAAGTGGAAATTCTGCCCGGGCAAAAGCCCAGTATGATTCGTTCCATGCTGGGCTGCAACGCGCTTATTGATGTTCCGGCCGGGAACCGGGGCCTCATTGCGGGGGAGACGGTTTCGATCATCCCCCTGAATGCTTATAGAGGTTTATAAGTGGTGCTGGTTTATTAAGCTGTTAGTGTTTTTATTAATCCAAAAAGGTTGGAGGTGAATGAACAATGGCAGACTACAGAGAAATTATCAGCGCGTATAAGGATGTGCCGGGAGGCATTATAGAAGCCTACCACGCGGTCCAGCGCGAATACAGCTACATTCCTGAGGACGCGGTGGTATTTGCGGCCCAGGTGTTTGATATGCCCAAGGCTAAAGCCTACGGAGTCGCTACCTTCTATTCCTACTTAAAGGTGGGCCCCCGGGGCAAAAACGTCATTCGCATTTGTGAAAGCGCGCCCTGTCACATTGCCGGCGCTGATAAGGTTGTGGCTGCTCTGGAAAAGGAACTGGGTATCAAAATGGGGGAAACCACCCCTGATGGCAAGTTCACTCTGGAATTTACCGAGTGTGTGGGGCAATGCCAGGCCACTCCGGTTATCACAATCAACAGCCAACCCTATGGGGATGTAAGCGCTGACAAGGTGGCAGCCATCCTCGCAGAATACAAATAGAGAAGGGAGGGAAAAAGAATGGCCGAGGAAATGCGCATCGTACTGCGCAATTACGGCAAAGTCGATCCTTTAAACGTCGACAGCTATGTTCAGGCGGGCGGATACAAGTCTTTAGCCAAGGCGAAAGGCATGAGCCAGACCGAACTGATTGAAGAGGTTAAAAAGTCGGGATTGAGGGGCCGCGGAGGCGCCGGGTTCAACTGTGGGATGAAATGGAGCTTTTCTTACGGGGTAAAAGCCGAACAGAAATACGTCATCTGCAATGCCGATGAAGGCGAGCCGGGAACGTATAAAGACCGGATCATCATGGAAAACGACCCGCAGAGCGTTCTGGAAGGAATGGCGATATGCGGGTATGCCATCGGAGCCAACCAGGGCTATATCTACTGCCGGGGCGAATATCCCTACGTAGTGGAAATCCTCAATAAAGCGATCGCCCAGGCCAAAGAAAAAGGGCTGCTGGGAGACTTCAATATCGAAGTTCGGATGGGAGCCGGGGCGTATGTATGCGGAGAAGAAAGCGCCCTCATCGAATCCATTGAAGGGCACCGGGGCGAACCGCGCTTCAAACCGCCCTTCCCGCCGGTAGTCGGTCTGTGGGGCAAGCCCACCATCGTCAACAACGTGGAAACCTTTGCCAACATTCCGGCAATCCTGGAAAAAGGCGCCGACTGGTACAAAGGGATCGGCGCGGCCAGCTACCCGGGAACCAAAGTATTGACCTTGACCGGAGACATTGTCAACCGGACCGTATTTGAAGTGCCGACCAACACCACCATACGCCAGGTCATAGAGGAGTTTGGCGGAGGAATCGTAGGCGGCAAAAAATTCAAAGCGGTGCAGATCGGAGGCACGTCAGGCGGATTCATACCCGAATCCCTCCTGGACACGCCGATCGATTTTGATTCCATGGGAGCCATCGGCGCCACGCTGGGCTCGGGAGCGGTGTTTGTAATGGACGAAACTCGGGACATCGTCGATGTGATCGACCGTATCACTAAATTCTTCGCACATGAATCCTGTGGCAAATGTACGCCATGCCGGGAAGGAACCATGCGTATGCATGAAATGCTGCACCGGGTAAAAAAGGGCGGAGCAAGCGCCGGAGACCTGGACTTCATGGAAAGACTGGGCACGGTAATGTCCAAAGCCTGCTTATGCGGCTTGGGACAGGCGGCTCCGGCCCCGGTCTTAACGACCTTAAAGCATTTCCGAAACGATTACGTGGCCAAGTTTAACTAGGTAATCTAAAATTCCTCGCTATGTATATTTTGCACCGGGGGCGATAACAACCCCCGGTGCAGAACCTGTGCTTCTGTCCGGGCACTGAAAAAAGAAATTTATAATATTGAAGGGATGATTAGTAATGAATTTCTTAGCTCCTGGAGAAGTCGCGACAGCGGCATGCGGAGCCGGCGGAAAGAAAAGCACGCTGTCTCTTGGCCAGTTGATCGTACTGGGGATACTGGCCGGCGCCTACATCGGATTCGGCGCCAACCTGGCAACGGTAGTAAGCAATGACCTGCCCAAATACCTGGGCAACGGCTTCGGCCAGTTCCTGTTCGGGGCGGTGTTCAGCACCGGCCTGATGCTGGTGGTAATCGGAGGAGCGGAACTCTTCACCGGCAACAACATGTTCATGATGATCGGAGCCTTAAACGGCAACAACACCTGGGGAGACCTGTTAAAGAACTGGGTTATCGTATGGTGCGCCAACTTTATCGGCTCGCTCCTGCTGGTATATATCATTGCCGGCGGATTTTATGGATTCTTTGATAAAACGGCCGCGGTGGGTTTATTCAACGGGGCGGTAGGAGCCAAGGCTATCGCGGTAGCCCTGGGCAAAGTGAAATTGACCTGGATGTCGGCCTTCTGCCGGGCCATCCTCTGTAACTGGCTGGTATGCATGGCGGTCTGGTTGGCTCTGGCCAGCAAAGACGTGGTGGGCAAAGTATTCGGAATCTTCTTCCCGATCATGGCCTTCGTAGCCAGCGGCTTCGAGCATAGCGTAGCCAACATGTTCTTTATCCCGATGGGTATTCTCTGCTCGCACATTCCGGGGATCGTAGACTTCGCGGCGCAGGCAACGGTTACCGCAGCAATGGCGCCCGATGCCGCGGCCGCCGCTATAGCCAGTTACAAAGCCTCATTGGCCCCCCTGACCTGGGGCAACTTCATGGTAAAGAACCTGGTTCCGGTCACCCTGGGCAACATCGTGGGTGGAGCCATATTCGTGGCGGGCATCTACTGGTACAGCTACATCAAGCCTCAGAAAGCCGCCGACCGGAGCGTAAAAGCCTAAATGAAATTAGACTTCTCAAGGGTCAATCCCTTGAGGCGATGATCTTACTCCATCAAGGAGGGGGGGTGGCGCCCCCCTCCGCTCCCATCTATTCGACTGTCAACTCTGCTTTTTCACTTAATCTTACCTGCCATACAGTTTCACCGATAACCTGCTTTCCGCACCCTGGCGCTAAGTTTGAGTTGTGCCAGTTAAAAGCAGGCGGGAGACTCAAGCTTAACCCTCTGCGGCAATATCCAGTCTGGCTGTAAGGTGAAGACTGGATGTATCCAGCGACTCGTTCAATTGGCCTTAAGAAAAAAAAATATCCCGCTATTGCGGGAAGAAAAAGAATGGGACTGTATGAAAAAGCCTGAGGCTTTTACATCATACTAATGGCGCTGTTTATCGGGCAGCGTCCATGGCATACAAATTAATACCAAAAAGAACCTATAACACCTACATATACCAATTATAACATTAATTGTACATGATAGCAAGGAATATTAGCGAATAAACCCGAATTAAATACTGCACCATTTATATTTGCTTTTCTAATGGATTTGATTATTTTTTTTCACCTGTTCTTCTATCCAGTGTTCGGTTGCAAAATTCAATGGAAGCGTCCGCAGATCTTCCCATACATAATCCGCGGCGGAAAGCTTGCGCCCGTCGATTTCCTTGAAATACTGGCCGCAAACCTGACAAACCGCCATTTCCACCCCCGGAAAGTCCTCATTGTTCAGATAAATGAGCTGCTTGGAGTCTTCGCTTCCGCAAAACAGGCATCCGGTACGCTGTACAGGCCATTCAAAGCTGCAGGTGGTACAGTGCATCATCCTTTTGCCATCCGGCTGGGTCAGAACCGCCAGGGTGGAAATTTCACCGCAAACCGGACAAGCCAGTACATTCTTTTCCGGACTTTCCGATGCGCGAGGATTGTACTTTTGTTCTGGAACTCCCTTCTCATCGACGATCCGGCTGGCAAGCTTCGCCACCCCGCTTACCGCCATTTGAAGACGGGTCGCTGTTTCCGGGTCCATGGCGTTTTGGCCTTGCTTTAATTGTCCCCATAGCTCCCGCAGGGCCGAATCCGTGCTCTCCGCTTTGGCAGAGAGGTTTAATCTCTGCCAAAGCTCGATGATCGCATCTTCCGGTAAATCGACAATCGGTAAATACGGAGATTCTTTAGCCAGGCTTAACTTAGCCAGCCAATATGAACCGCGTTCCTGCCGCCAGGCCTCAACTTCTTGCTTGAGCTGCCGGTACTTCTGGTAAGCCGGTTCCAGGCCGGCGGTGGCAAACAATTTGCTTTTCTTTGCAGCCATCTAGCTTCTCCTCTTTTTAGCTTCCGATTTCGGTCTGTTTAGCTTCTTCGTTATACCATTTCTCATAATGTTCAAAAGCAAACTTGGCCGGTACCCAGCCGGTGAAAATGCCCTTTAAGGCCTGGTTGGAATCGGGATGGAGCAACCCCAGATACAGATGGGCAATCAAAAGAGCGGCCATAAACAGCGCACAGGCTGAGTGGATGGGATAGGCCCACTGAACTATCCACTGCGGTATCGAAGGAGCCAACCATATAATGTAGCCGCTGATAACGATGCAAAGGGTCCCCAAGATGGTGATCATGGAGTTCAGCTTTTCACCACCGTTGAACTTGCCCTGGGGAGGGAAGGGCTTGTGTCCGCCAAAGAATTCTATACCGAAGTTCTTGGCATGGGCGAAGTCGTCCTTGCCGAAGCTGATGACATCTTTAAACCAGCGCCGCATCTGGCGGGCGCCTTCACCTCTGCCGACAAAGCCTATGATCATTCCGATGGTAAAGAGAACCGCTACTACCCGGTGAATGTTGCGGGTGACTTGAATCCCACCAAAGATGTTCATGGCCGGTTGAATAGCGATGGTAAGCACTCCCAAGCCGGTAAAGAGCAAGAGCAGGAATGCGACTCCATGAACCCAGTGTACAAAGCGCTCACCCTTGCTAAAACGATATACCAGTTTCTGCATTCTAATGACCTCCTTCGTCGTGGGATTCCGCAATATTTTTGGCCCGGTTGGCATAATTGCCTCTGACGAAATTGGCTATGACTCCACAGGCAATGGCGGCAGCCGATGCGCCAATCGCGATTCCACCAAGCGGATGAACCAGGTCTTTCCAAATGGTCAAGGCGATTGGCGTGGAAGGATTCGGATGCAGTCCATAGGCATCAGGCCGGTCTTGCAGCAGGTACAGGTAAGTGGTTCCGCCCATCCATTGATTGCCATACAAATTGGCCTTGGGATTGGTGAGTTGCAGTTCGGCCAGGCGCTCCTCGGCTAAAGCCATCATCTTGTCATAATCGCCAAACTTGATCGCTTCGGGCTGGCAGGTTTGTGCGCAAGCCGGCTTAAGGCCGTTTTCCACGCGGTCGATACAACCGGTGCACTTGGAGGTTTTATTGATCTTGGTATCGGTCTTGGGAACATTCCAGGGGCAGTTTTGTCCGCAATATCCGCAGCCGATACATTTTTCTCTGTCAATCAAGGTGTAGCCCGATTCTGTCTTGTAGATGGCCTTAGAAGGGCAGGCTTTCAAACAAGCCGGGTCGGCGCAATGGAAGCACTGGAGTTTAATCATGTTAAAGTGCATTTTCTGATCTTTGTATTCTTCCTTGAATCTTACATAGGTCCAGGTAGTGGGTGTAAAGTCAGCCTGGGTCTGATAGCTGGTTATCCGTTTGGTCTTTTCGGCCGGAAGTTCGTTCCAGGCTTTGCAGGCCACGGAACAGGCTTTACACCCGGTGCATAATGAAGTGTCGATAAAAACCATTTTCCTCGCCATCGTTAAGCCCTCCTTATGTTGACAATGCAGCATTTATACTCAGGAGTTCCCGCGCCGGGGTCGCATGCATTCATTGTCACATTATTCGTACTGGGGCCCGGGCTCAAGCTGGCAAAGCCCCAGCTCCAAGGCATACCAATGACTTCCTGGTCTCTTCCGTTAATTTTAAGAGTCTGGATACGGTCGGTCACCAGGGCACGCACCACTAACTTGCCGCGGGCGGAGGATACTTCCACTTCTTCCCCGTCTTCAACGCCAATTTTGGCGGCCAGGTTTTTGCTGATTTCAGCATAGGGCTCAGGCGCAATCTCGTTCAGCCAGGGAATGTTGCGGGTAATCGCCCCGGCGCAGAAGTGCTCGACAACTCCGTAGGTGGTAAGAACATAGGGATACTGCTCGGGTTTGCCAAACTCGGTTGAGATGATCTTGGCCATGGGGTTGCTCTGTACACTGGGATGCAGGAGGTTGGTGGTCGGGCTTTCAATTGGTTCGTAGAACTCCGGCATCGGTCCATCAACCGTCATGCCTGCTCCACGGACCGGAACCGCTGCAATCCCTTCCGGGGGAGTGGAAACCGCACCACTGGTATAGGAAGCGGCAAATAACCGGCCCACGCCTTCCGGGTTCATGCGGAAAGCCTGCTTCCCTTCCGGAGTATCAGGGCCTTTGGTCTTATCGACCACATCGGGACCGTCATTCCCGGTCCAGGTATTTGCAACCGGATCCCACCAGATCAGCTTGCGCCTGGAATCGACCGGCTGTCCATGGGCATCGCAAGAAGCCCGGTTGTAGAGAACACGGATATTGCCCGGCCAGGCGAATGCATAGTCTTTGTTGAGGCCCAGACCGGTGGGATCAGCGTTGCCCCGGCGGTCAGCCAGGTTTTGGTTCACGTCCGGAGTGACCCCTGCATATATCCAGCATCCGGTGGAAACCGTACCGACCGGCGCGTTCAGATACTCGGCCAAAGAGGTGGTGAGCTTGCCGGTTGCATCATTATAGCCGTTGAGTTCCTGGAGAACCTTTAACGGTTCGGCTTCATGCGGGCCGTAATCCCAGTTGGCCTTTAAAATGGGTTCATCCTTGGGATCGGCGCTTCCGGCATAAAGGGCGCGCACTTTCTTAAAGATGTGATCCAGCATATCCAGATCGGGGTGTACGCCGTTGAGAGGCGGTAAAGCTACTTCTTTCCACTGGATCAAGCGGGAAGAATTAGTCATGGTGCCTGCCTTTTCATAAACGAAAGCCGCCGGCAGGAAAATTACCTCGGTTGGAATCTCGGCCGGCTTTAATCCTTCTTCCTTCCAGAACTGGGCGGTTTCCGTGTTGAATATGTCGGCTACCACCAGCATTTCCAGTTTGGATAGCCCCCTGGCCACCAGTTTTCTGTCCGGGATGGATACCGTGGAGTTGGAACCCCAGTTGAGTAAAAGCTTAAACTGACCATCCACCATTTTATTAAAAAATTGTGACTGAATTGGCATATTGGAAGGATTGTTCTTGGGCAGCCAGCCATAGCCGTAATCGTTTTCGGGGGTGGCATTTTTGCCGAACCAGGCCTTGAGCAGGGCTACCAGCGGCTTATGCTGAACCGAGCCGTTTTTCATCGCATAATCACTCAGGGTTTTCTCAGCATTGGTGGGATAGGGTAAATATCCGGGCAGGTTGGCGTTCAAGTTGGCCATATCGGTGGAACCCTGAACATTGGGCTCGCCGCGCAGGGCCTGGATGCCGCCGCCGGCCTTGCCTACATTGCCCAGGAGCAACTGGATGATCGCATAGCAGCGAATACCCTGCACCCCGGTGGTGTGCTGGGTCATACCCAGAGCGTAGAAGATGTTGCCCGGTTTGGCCGCACCAAAGGTATCGGCTATCAACTTGATTTTGGCAGCCGGTATGCCGGTGATCTTTGCAGCTACATCGAAGGTGTACCTGGAAAAGTGGGTTTTGAGTTTTTGGAAGACGCAGTCCGGATCATCCAGGCTGGCCGCCTTTACCGGTTTATTCTCCGCATCCAGCTGATATCCCCAGCTTGTATAGGCATATTTCTTGGTTTGAGCATTAAAACCGGAAAACATGCCGTCATTGAATTTATAATCCTTGCTTATTTTATAAAGTGCGTTGGTAAAATTCAAAACGTAGAATTCGTCATAAAGCTTATTCTCGATGTAATAATTGATCATTGCACCCAGGTACGCAATGTCGGTTCCGGGACGGATCTGAGCGAAGATATCCGCCTGGGAAGCCGTGCGTGTAAAACGCGGGTCGACCACAATAACCTGGGCACCTTTAGCCCGGGCGCGGTTAACCCATTTCATGGCGATGGGATGACATTCTGCGCAGTTGCTGCCGGCAATCAAGAAACACTCGGAGTTCTGCATATCCTGCCAGGAGTTGGTCATGGCGCCGCGTCCAAATGAAGGTGACAAACTAGCCACCGTGGGCGCGTGTCAGATACGGGCCTGGTGTTCGTGGAATGGTGTGCCGATCAGGCGGGCAAGTTTGGAAAGCAGGTAGCTTTCTTCATTGTCTACCTCGGCAGAACCTATCATGGCTATACCTTCCGCCCGGTTCACGGTAACGGTTTCCTTGGCACCGGTTTTAGCATCGGTTATTTCTTCGGTGCCCTTCCAGGTCTTATCCCTGACTTCTTTGATTTTCTTGGCAATCCGATCATAAGCCTCATCCCAGGTAATATCTACGAATTGGTCTGAACCCGGAGCACGATACAGCGGGTTTTTCGGACGGTCCGGGGAATAGGCCACCTGCGCCAGGCTGGCCGCCTTGGGGCAAAGCGTGCCTTCATTGATGGGATTGTCCGGGTTCCCATCGAGATGAACCAGTTTTCCGTCTTTAATATGCAGGAGCAATCCGCATCCGCCTGAACAGAAGTGACAGATACTGGGTATCTTTTTGGTTCCTGCCAGCTTCAGCACATACCCCTGGGCCGCGTTCGCTTCCAGGTCAAATCCCAAGCCGGAAGCAACCACGGCGACGGAGAGACCTGAAAGTTTCAGAAAACCACGACGAGTAACTTTCATCACCAATCTCTACCTCCCTTAAACTACTTACTACCTGTAAATACTCTTCTTGTCAGAGTATTTGGTTGCATTTATGTGTAAATCTGGTTAACGGTGGGTATAAACCCCTGAGTGCTTTTGTGGATAATGGCCAAAGTGCATATAAACCGTGTTCTGGCCACCAGACTTCCCTGCCTTTCCTGGTTTTCGCCTTCCAATCCTTCCTCACAAGGTGAAGCGTCCGTCCTGCTCCTCTTCGGGGTTATGCCCTCCTCTCTGCTTAAAATTGTTGATCTGTTTCTATATTGGAACCGAACAACCAATAATTTGCACTGAGCGGGAAAAGTAAAAACGCCTCCAGCGAAGGCCAGGGGCATAAAAAAACCATTCTCGGAATTTATGCCCAATTTAACCCAGTAAGTGCTATCTGCCCTGACCAGAGTTTTCAGGCTCCTTTCCAACAATGGGAGGCTAATCCGTTTCCAGACTAACCCAATGGCTTGCTATCATGGCGTCGGCTTTAGATAGAAAGCTCGGAGCTATGCAATTGTCTAAACCATTGACCAACCGTACAAAAACAATATACCACATACCATAAAAGGCTG
>Ga0247511_100248_pt1 | contig 15741 bp, 16 predicted proteins | sample SJ1SFenscriptome_FD_190051 | JGI IMG/M metagenome (GOLD analysis project Ga0247511, IMG submission 190051) | Metatranscriptome of enriched cultures of PCE-dechlorinating microbial communities from Ithaca, New York, USA - SJ1.SFe36 (Metagenome... ...
GGGAGTTGGCCGAGCAGGCCCGGGGGCTTGGCGGGGTGCTGTGCTTCGCCCTGGGCCGCCTGGAGGCCGCAGGCTCCCGGCTGGAGGACTTTTTGCGCGATTTTCCGCGATCCGGCTGGGCCCCCGGGGCGCGCTACTGGCTGGGCCGCACCCGGGAGGCCATGGGCGACGCCGCCATGGCCGCCGCCTGCCACCTGGGCAATATGGCCCTGGAGAAAAACACCTATTACGGCCTGCGCAGCCTTGCCCGGCTGCAAGCCCTGGCGGGCGCGGGCCGCGTGGACCCGGCCAAGGCCCAGCCGTTTTTGTTTCCGCCCGGAACCCAGGCCCCGCCGCCGCCGTCCGCCGCGCCCGCCTGCCCGGACCAGGGCCCGCAGTCGCCGCCCGTGGCGCGCCAGCCCGGACTCCAGGCCATGCGGGAGCGGGCCGCCATCCTCGACGCGTCGGGGATGCCGGAGATGGCCGAACTGGATCTGGCCTTTTTGGCGGCCACGGCCCCGGCGGACACGGAACTGGCCCTGGCCCACATCCGGCTGGCCACGCGGCTTTTCCGCCTGGGCCCGGCCACGGCCACGGCCAGGCGGACCTTCGGGGACTGCCTGTCGCGCGGCGATCCGGCCCGTTTCGGCCCCCTGGCGGCGGCCCTGTATCCCCGGCGGCACACGGCGGCCATCCGGGCCGCCCTGGCCGGGTCCGAGGTCTCGGAGAACCTGATTCTGGGGCTTATCCGCCAGGAAAGCTTTTTCAACGCCCAGGCGGTGTCCTCGGCCGGGGCCGTGGGACTCATGCAGCTTCTGCCCCAGACGGCGGCCAACATGGCCACGCGGCTGGGCATGAAGCCGTATTCCGCGAAGATGCTCACGGACCCGGCCACGAACATCCGGCTGGGCGTGGAATATTACAAGATGCGCCACGCTCAGTACGGCAACCCGGAGCATACGCTTTGCAGCTACAACGCGGGCGCGGGAAAGCTGGCGGTGTGGATGCAGGGGATAGGGCACCTTGAGGCGGACCTGTTCGTGGAGTTCATCCCCTACGAGGAGACCCGCGAGTACGTGCGCAAGGTGCTGACCAACGCCATGTTCTACGAGACCCTGCCGCAGGGGGAATAGGGAACGGGCCCGGCCCCCCAACCTCAACCGCACCACGCACCATGCCGAACACCCACACGTCTCTCACCGGCCCTGACATGAAAAACGTCGCCGTACCACTACAGCGGAAACGCCTGCCCGCCGAATTCGACCCCCAGCGCGCGGTGTGGCTCGGCTGGCCCCACAACCCGAACGACTGGCCGGGCAAATTCGCCGCCGTCAAATGGGCCTTCGCGGAGATGATCCGCATCCTGTCCCGCACCCAGCCCGTGCGCCTGCTGGCCGGCGGCGGCCGCCGGGCCGAGGCCATACGCATGCTCACGGATTCGGGCGCGGACATGTCCCATGTCGAACTCATCCCCATGGACCTGGACCGCAACTGGACCCGGGACATCCTGCCATTTTTCGTGCGTACGCCCGGTTCTGCGGCCGTCGCCACCGGGGATGCCCCCCAGGCGTTCCAGGCGTTCCCGGGGGCCTGGCCGGACGCGTCCCCGGGCCTGACCGCCGTCCGCTTCGCCTTCAACGGCTGGGGCAAATATCCCAATCACCGCAAGGATCTCGCCGCCGGTCCCCTGGTGGCCCGACACCTGGGGCTGGCCGTGGACGAGCCGGTCTTCGCGGGCCGCCATGTGGTGCTGGAGGGCGGGGCCGTGGACGGCAACGGCCGGGGCGATCTGCTGGCCACGGAGGAATGCCTCCTGGACCAGACGGCCCAGGTGCGCAATCCCGGCCTGGGCCGCACGGACTATGAAGCGGTCTTTGCCGCGCATCTTGGCGTGGAAAAGACCATCTGGCTGGGCCGGGGCATCGCCGGGGACGACACCCACGGCCATGTGGACGATTTCTGCCGTTTCGTGGGACCGGACACGGTGGTCTTGTGCCGCGAGGACGACGCCTCGGACGTCAACCACCGCGTCCTGGCCGAAAATCGGGAACGCCTCTCCGGCGCGCGCCTGGCGTCAGGGGCGCGTCTGACGGTGATCGACCTGCCCATGCCGCGGCCCCTGGCCTACAAGGGGGTGCGGCTTCCGGCTAGCTACGCCAATTTCTACATCGGCAACCATGCGGTGCTGGTTCCCACCTTCAACGACCCCGGCGACCGCAAGGCCCTGTCGATTGTGGCCGACTGCTTTCCGGGCCGCATCGTGCACGGCATCCACGCCGTGGAACTGGCCTGGGGGTTTGGCGCGGTGCACTGCCTGACCCACGAGGAGCCCACGGGGCAGGGGTGAGGGGCGGGGCTTCGGGCCGGGTTCATGAAATCGGGGCGTCAGGTTCGAAAGGAATGCGGGGCCTAGGGCGACGGTTTTTTCGCCGTGTCCGGCGCGGTGGCAAAGGCCTCGTCCATGGCCTCGCGCAGGGCCCCGCCGGTGTACAGATCGCGCAGCACCAGGGGCGCCGAGGCCCCTTCCCCGGCCGGGAAAAGCGCGGTCAGGGGGATGGAACGGCTGCCCAGGGCGGCCAGCAGGGCCATGGCCTCGGGGGACTGGCCGGTCAGATCGGCCTTCATGAGCGTCAGGCCATATTTTTCCACCAAGGGTCCAAGGGTATCCGGGACCAGCACCGTACGCTCCAGAAGCTTGCAGGTGGGGCACCAGTCGGCGGTGAAGGTCACCAGCAGGTTCTCCCGGCCGTGCCGGGCCTCGAATTCGGCCGGGGTCCAGGCCACCCAGTCCAGTCGCGGCGGCTCGCGGTCGGCGGCGGCGAAGGCCGTGGCCGCCACCACCAGGAGCACCGCCGCGCCGCGCACCACGGCGCGGTGCAGCCCGGACTGGGACAGGTTGGTGAACCGTCCCCAGATCCAGGCGGCCAGGGCCGTGGCCCACAGGGCCAGAAGCGCGGGCACGAGCTTGTCCGAGGGCAGGATGGTCAGGAAATAGATGCAGGAACCGGCCAGCAAAAACCCCATCCCCTGTTCCAGCGAGACCATCCAGTTCCCGGGCCGGGGCATGAACCGGGCCAGTTGCGGCCAGATGGCCAGGAGGATGTAGGGCAGGGCCATGCCCAGCCCCAGGCAGGTGAACACGGCCATGACCGTGGCCAGGGGTTGCAGCAGGGTCCAGGCCAGAACCCCGCCCAGAAACGGGCCGCTGCAGGGCGTGGCCAGAAGCGTGGCCAGAACGCCGGTCAGAAACGCGCCGTTGCGGGAATCCCCCGTGGCCTTGCCCGGCATCTTCAGGTCGATCACCGGCAGGTGGAACACCCCGAAAAGGCTCATGGTCAGGGCGAAAAGGACCACGGTCAGGACCAGGGTCAGGGTGGCGGACTGGAAGATCTGCCCCCAGGCCATCCCGGCCAGCCACAGAAAAAGGCTCAGGGCCAGGAAGTAGACCATCACCCCCAGGGCGAAAAAGAGATTGTGCTCACGCAGGATGCGGTGCCGGGCCGTGGCGTTCTCGTGGCAGCAGACGGCCAGGAGGCTGCTGAGTTTGAGGCTGACCACGGGCAGCACGCAGGGCATGAAGTTGAGGATGAACCCGGCCAGGAAGGCCAAAAGGGCCGCTTTCACCAGTCCGGACACCTCCAGGGAGGGGGTGTGGGAGCGCGGGGCCAGGACTGGGACGGCGGCGGGCTCCCCGGCCGCTGCGGGCGCGGCCTGGACCGGGACTATGGCTCCTCCGGGGGCGTCCGCCGAGGCCTGGGCCATGGCCGCGACCCTGGCCGTGGCCGCCTTGGCGGCGTCGAATTCCGGCCACCAGGGCTGGGTTGCGGCGGGAGGCGGAGGGTCCTGCGCGTCCAGGGGCAGGTCCACGGCCAGGGCCGCGGGCCAGCAGCTCGTAGCCGAGCACAGAAACAGGTTCAGGGTTCCGGCCAGCCGCGATCCCGGGGGGGAATCCGGCGGCAGGGGCACGAAGACCCGGGTGGGGGCGTCGTGGATGTTGGCGGTTTTTTCCGGCTCGAAGAGGTCGGGCTTTTGCAGGCCTTCGGGAAAATAGGCCGGCAGCGGGGTGTCGCCGGGCACAAGGCGCAGGGATGCCGAGGCGGCCTGCCCCGTGTCGCCGGGCATGTGCCCGTAGGCGTGCCAGCCCTGGGCCGGGGTGAACAGCAACACCGCCAGCCGCCCGCCGTCCGTCCCGGGAGGCAGGGCATAGAGGGCCGTTTCCAGCACCACGGGAACGGCCTTGGGCGCGGCGGCCTGCCCCGGCGGCAGGAGGCCGGACGCGGCCGGGGCGGTCCGGGCCAGGGCATGCATGCCGGACATGGCCAGCAGGCATGGCAGAAGCAGGCGCAGGATCAATCGGAGCGTGGGTCGTGTCACGGGGTGCAAAGCCTTTGCGAAGCGCAGCGGATGCAGCCCGTTGGCTGCGGATCGGATCAAGCGCCCGGGGGGAGTGCGCTTCGACGGGGGATGCTGGTTCCCGGGGCTATTCGAAGCAGAATTCCAACGTGAAGTCGCCGAACTCCGTGGAAAAGGGGATGGCGATGACCGGTCCGCTGGAGACGTGGCTGATGGTGTGGTTGTCGCCGAAGATCACCGTGGGGGTGGAGGATTGCAGGTTGAGGCCGAGTTGGCTTAAGCCCGCCCGGGCCTGGCCGGAGATCATGTTGGTCACCTCGCCCACGGCGTCCTTGGCGTCCTGGATGATGTCCACGATGTCGTCGCCGAGCATGTTCTTGACGATGGCGATGGCGCATTTTTTGGTGAAGCTCAAAGAGATGCTGCCGTGCTTGTCGCCGGTCACGCCGACCACGGCCGAGACGTCCCCGGTGGCCGAACTGCCTTTTTTGACATAGGGCTTGCCCGCCGAGGGATCGAGTTGGGCCATCATGGACAGGACGTGTTTGGTGGCTTCGACGAACGGCTTGGCGACTTCGGCATCGGTGGGCTTCATGGATGGTCCTTTCGGTGCTGGCGTTTGCCGCGCTGCCTCGGAAACGGACGGCGGCCGGGGCGCGACGGGTTCATGCCTACACCAAAACGGCATCCCCTGTCATCTCCCCGGCCGTGGGAACAGGCGCTTCCGACGCCTGGCGCGCCGGATGGGATCGCTTGCCAAGTCATCGTGAATTGGGTAAGGCCCGTGAAAACCAGGATCGATCAATCGAAATGAAAGATTTCTTCCGCGCATGGCCGACGCTCCCGGGACATCCCCGTCCCAGGGGGCGTTTTTCTTTGTCGTCCGGCGGTTCCAAACAGGCCCTCGGGTCGGGGAACTGACCGCCATGTCCATGCATTCCTCCCAGGCCAGGGCCGATACCGGCCGCCACGGGAGAGAAGCCTCGTCGCCAACCGACTGGGTGACCCTGGAACAGCAGTTGTGCCGCACCAAGACCATCCTGCAGGAGATTCTGGACCACCTGCAGGGGGTGTTGCGGAACCTGCGCGCCGCCCGGGCCGGATTCAAAACCCATGCCCGCAGCGGGGCGCGGCCAGAAAAGACCGGCCCCAAGAGCGGATTTCGAACCACCCGGACCACGGCGGCCGGATTCGGGGCGCGGGCCCAGGAGTCCAAAACCGCGCGGCCAAGGCCCGGGCATGGCCGCTTCGAGCGGGCCGCCCCCGGCCAGGAAACCGCGTCGGGCCGGGCTCAGGATTTCTCGCGCCGCCAGACCGCCTCGGCACAGGGCGGCAATGCCGGAAGCTTCGGCCAGCCCCGAAGCGGAACCGCCTTCGGCGGTTTTCAGGCCGGGGACGCCGGGCGCAAGGGGTCGCCCTACCGGACCTTCACCGGCGGCCGCACGGCCGGAGCCACGGCCGGAACCACGGCCGCAAGCGGTCCCGATTCCGCCGGTGGCGGCGGCGCGGCCGGTCACACCCAGCCGGGGGGGCCGCGTGCCGGGTTCACCGGAAAAACGCACACGGCCGGACATTTCGGCGCGGCGGGGCAGGCGGGCCAATCCTTCCGGGCCGGGCAATCCACGGCGAACGGCCAGGGAGGGGCGTCCGCCCAGACGGGCCAGACGGGCCAGTCCGCCAGGACCGGCCAGTCCGGCTTCACGGGCCAGTCCGGCCAGACGGGCTCCACCGGCCAGACGGGCCAGACCGGCTACACGGGCCAGTCCGGCCAGTTCGGACAGTCCGGCCAGTCCGGCCAGACGGGCGGTCCCTACGCCAGGACCAACGCCGGGCAGTCCCGGCAACGGGAAGGCTTCGGCCAGACCTCGCGCCCCGGGCAATCCCGCACCTCCCACAGTTCCAACGCCTACGACACCCGCCGCGAGACCGGACGTCCCGAGGGCGCCGCCCGACACCGCTTCAGCGGCGAGCGCCAGGAACGCGGCCGCCAGGCCGCCCGTCATTCCGGCATGAACCTCAAGTGCGCCTACGACATCCTGTGCCTGGACTATCCCTGCACCCCCGTGGAGATCAAAGACGCCTACCGGGGCATGGCCCGCAAGTTCCACCCCGACCTCGGCGGCGACGAAGAGGTCATGAAGGACGTCAATCTGGCCTACGAACTGGCCATGCGTTTCTGCGCCGGCCCCAGGCGCAGCGGCGCCTCCTGGTCCTCCTGAGCGGACGCTCCGGGGGCTCCTCCCGCCTTTTTCCTCTGTCATTTTTTGCACAGCGCCGGACTTGACTCACGGCGGCAACAATGGTTGCCTCTATGGGTGGAAAGACGCATCCGGTGACGCCTCCCCCGGCAGGGGGGGGGCGGAAGACCCGCCGTTCCGGGCGAGGTGATGCGTGGACGCGTCCTCGAATCCAACCCTGGCAACGAACCGCACAAACGATGCGCGCACCGGCCCGAGGGCCGGATGGGGAGCCCATGAGCAAGGACTATATCGACGATCTCGTGGCCCGGGTCCGCACGGCCCAGAACCTTTTCGCCGAGTTCGGCCAGGAGCGGGTGGACGCCGTGTTCCACGCCGCCGCGGCGGCGGCCGCCGCCAACCGCATCCCCCTGTCCAAGCTGGCCGTGGCGGAGACGGGGATGGGCATTTTCGAGGACAAGGTCATCAAAAACCACTTCGCCTCGGAATACATCTACAACAAGTACAAGGACGTCAAAACCTGCGGCACCATCGAGGAAGACCCGGCCTACGGCTACCGCGAGGTGGCCGCGCCCATCGGCATCATCGCCGGGATCATCCCCACCACCAACCCCACCTCCACGGCCATCTTCAAGTCGCTTCTGTCGCTGAAAACCCGCAACGCCATCATCTTCTCGCCCCATCCCAGGGCTTGGCGCTCCACCAACGAGGCCGCCCGGATCATCCTCGAGGCCGCCGTGGCCGCCGGGGCCCCGGAGCACATCATCGGCTGGATCGACGAGCCCACGGCCGAGCGCAGCCGGATGCTCATGCAGCACCCGGGCGTGAACCTGATCCTGGCAACGGGCGGCCCGGGCATGGTCCATGCCGCCTACAGCTCGGGCAAACCGGCCATCGGCGTGGGCGCGGGCAACACCCCGGTGGTCATCGACGCCACGGCCAACATCAAGATGTCGGTCAGCTCGGTGATCATGAGCAAGACCTTCGACAACGGCATGATCTGCGCCTCGGAGCAGGCGGTGATCGTGGAGGAGTCCGTGGCCGAGGCCGTCAAGGCCGAATTCGTGTTGCGCGGCTGCCTGTTCGTCACCGAGGAGCAGCGGGCCGCCCTGGCCGCGACCCTTTTCGTGGACGGCCACCTCAATGCGGCCATCGTGGGCCAGTCGGCGGCCAGGATCGCGGAGATGGCCGGATTCGCCGTGGACCCGGCGGTGAAGATCCTCATCGCCGAATGCGACGCCATCGATCACGCCGATCCCTTCGCCCACGAGAAGCTGTCGCCGGTCCTGGGCTTCTACCGGGCCGAGGGCTTCGAGCAGGCCGTGGACATGGCCCAGGAGCTCATCGTCCTGGGCGGGGCCGGGCACACCTCGGTGCTCTACACCAACGAGTCCAACGCCGAGCGCATACGGCATTTCCAGCGGGTGATGACCACCGGGCGCACCCTGATCAACATGCCCTCGTCCCAGGGGGCCATCGGCGACGTGTACAACTTCCGCCTGGCCCCCTCCCTGACCCTGGGCTGCGGCTCATGGGGCGGCAATTCCGTGAGCGAAAACATCGGGGTGAAGCATCTGATGAACGTGAAAACCGTGGCCGAAAGGCGGGAAAACATGCTGTGGTTCAAGGTGCCGCCCAAGATTTATTTCAAGATGGGGGCGCTGCGGCTGGCCCTGGAGGAAATCAAGGGCAAGGAAAAGGCGTTCATCGTCACGGACAAGACCATGGAGGCCCTTGGGCACGTCAGCAAGGTGACGACGGTCCTGGACAAGCTCGGCATCCAGTACCGGGTATTTAGCGAGGTCAAGCCCGATCCGGACCTGTCCGGCACCTATGCCGCCCTGGATTCCATCCGCTCCTTCCAGCCCGACGTGTTCATCTCCCTGGGCGGCGGTTCGCCCATGGATGCGGCCAAGATCATGTGGCTCATGTACGAGCAGCCGGAGCTTAAGTTCGAGGAAATCGCCATGCGCTTCATGGACATCCGAAAGCGCATCTGCACCTTCCCGGACCTGCGGAAAAAAGCGGTCATGGTGGCCATCCCCACCACCTCGGGCACGGGCTCCGAGGTCACGCCGTTCACGGTCATCACCGACGACCGGACGGGCATGAAATATCCCATCGCGGACTATGAGCTGACCCCGGACATGGCCATCGTGGACCCGGAGTTCGTCATGGACATGCCCAAGTCCCTGACCGCCCATTCGGGCCTGGACGTCCTGACCCACGGCATCGAGGCCTTCACCTCGGTGTTCGCCACCAACTTCAGCGACGGCCACGCCCTGGAGGCCGTCCGCCTGGTCTTCAAATACCTGCGGGCCTCCTACCACGAGGGCAAAAAAAAACGTCATGGCCCGGGAAAAGATGCACTACAGCGCCACCATCGCGGGCATGGCCTTCGCCAACGCCTTCCTCGGCGTGTGCCACTCCATGGCCCACAAGCTGGGGGCCCTGTTCCACGTGCCCCACGGCCTGGCCAACGCCCTGCTTTTGTCCTACGTCATCGAATACAACGCCACGGACAACCCCACCAAGCAGGGGCTTTTGCCCCAGTACCGCTATCCCTTCGTCAAGGGCCGCTATGCGCGCATCGCGGACTCCCTGGGCCTGACCGGCGGCTGCGGCGACGACCGGGACCGCAAGGTGGCCCGGCTGGTCGTGGCCGTGGAGGGCCTCAAGGCCGACCTGAATATCCCCGCCTCCCTGCGCGAGGCCGGGATTCCCGAGGACGAGTTTCTGGAGAGGCTGGACGAGATGTCGGAACTGGCCTTCGACGACCAGTGCACCGGCGGCAATCCGCGCTATCCGCTGGTGTCGGAGATCAAGGAACTCTACCGCAAGGCCTACTACGGCGAGCCGTTGGCGTCGGTGTCCATGGAATAGGGGGATGGCCCAGGCAGCCGGCCCGCCTGCGGGGAGGCCCGGCCGCCGGGACAAAAGAAACGAAACCGTGCGCCGGGGGCCGTTATTCGGCTTCCGGCGCGTCTTTTTTTTCCGGGGGGCGCGGTTCCCCGGCCGGTTCCCTGACCGGTTCGCCGGACGCCGGTTCGTGGTCCGTGGCGGGGGCATGCCGCAGTGCGTCCGCAGACGGCGGTGCGACCGCAGGCGGGCCGGCTGCCGGGTGCCCGGCGATCCGTTTCCAGGCCGCCTGCCACCAGTCGCGGAAGCTCTCGCCCGGGGGCAGGGACGGCCCGAAGACCACGTCGGGATCGTAGGTCCACAGGGTGGCGGCGCCGCCGCCGTCCTGGGGGGCCTGGGCGTCCTGGGCGGCCAGGCGCGAGGCCAGCCGGATGGCGGTCACCGGCGGGCAGACCACCCGGGGGCACTTGAGGCGCGCCGCGTCGTGCACCACCTGGCGCAGTTCCTGGACCGTGAAGCGGTGGCCGTCGGGAAAAATGACCGAGAGGCGCGGCGCGGGCAAGAGCGCGGACAGGGCCTCGGGGGTGGTGCGGCGTTCGGATTCCGTGGTCAGCAGCAGATAGGGCTCGTCCCCGAAATTCTGGGCCGTCTGGCGGCCGTCGGCCCGGCGCAGCCGCCAGGCCCGGGGGCTGACGCAGATCACGGGTTTGCCGTAGCGGGACAGGCGCTTTTCGATGAGCCCGGCCTGCTCGGCGAAGCGCCCGGGGGGCATGTACACCGCGAACAGGTCCGCCCGGCGCAGGGCCGAGGCGTCCTCGCGCCAGTGTCCGGCCGGGATGGGGCGGCCAAATCCCGTGGTCAGGTCGTCCTGGCCAAGGACCACGATCTGGAGGTTCCTGGCCGGGGAGGGCCGGGACAGGCCGTCGTGGGCCACCAGCAGGTCCGGCCGGAAGGCCCCGACGGCAGATTCCACGGCGCGTGCGGGGTCCGGGTCGCAGAGCACGGCGGCCCGGGGGGCGTACATGGACAGGGCGATGGCCTGGGCGTCGATCACCCCGGGATCGGCCCCGGGGGTGGCCCGCAAGGTCTGGGGGGCGCGTCCGCCGCGCCGGGGGGAGGCGATCACGGCCGTGCCCAGGCCGTGGTGGCCGGCCCAGCCCAGTATCCAGGAGGTGACCAGCACCGTGCCGGACAGGCCCGGCCGCATGCCGCCCACGCCCACGCAGGGCAGTCCCGGGTCGCAGGGTGTGGCGAGGCGTCTGGCCAAGCGCATGCCGGCCCCGTAGAGCAGGGCGGGCGGCACGAGCAGGGCGGAGAACAGGGTTTTTATGCTGTCCGGGACGGGCATGGTGTGGAGAGAAAGCCGGGGGAACCCTGGGAAAGGCCCCCCGGCGGATGGTCCTGTATGTGGCGGCTAGTCGCGGCTGGAGCCGAAAAGCCGCAGCAGCATGAGAAAGAGGTTGATGAAATCCAGGTACAGCGTCAGGGCCCCGATGATGGTTCCCCGCCGGATGGCCGTGGCGTCGTCCGCCGGGGCGGTCTCGCCCATGACCCGCAGCTTCTGGGTGTCGTAGGCGGTCAGGCCCAGAAAGACCAGCACGCCCACGCAGGAGATGACGAAGTCCATGGCCGCGCTCTTGGTGAAGATGTTCACCACCGAGGCGATGATGATGCCGATGAGTCCCATGAACAGGAAGCTGCCCCAGGAGGTCAGATCCTTCTTGGTCACCAGGCCGTAGACGCTCATGGCCCCGAACATGCCGGCGCTGACCACGAAGGCGTTGAAGATGGCCGTGGGGCTGTAGGCCAGAAAGATGGCCGACAGGGTCAGGCCGTTCAGGGCGCTGTAGAGCAAAAACATCCCGCTGGCCGCGCCGCTGGAGAGGCGGTTGATGGCGGCGCTTAGGCCCACCACCAGGCCCAGTTCGGCGATGATCAGCCCGAAGAACACGATCTGGTTGCCGAGCACCACCTGGGCGATGGCCGGGGTGCTTATGGTGAAAAGCGCGGCCACGGCGGTGACGCCAAGGCCCATGCACATCCAGGCGTACACGCCGCGCATGAAGGCATTGACGACTTCGGCCCGGGCGCGGGTCGAATCCATGGTGCGATACGGTTGATTCATGTCGGGAACTCCTCCTTGCCTTCGCATCGGGGTTGTCTGTGTCAGGGTTGCTGTATTTATCCCCTATAACGTCGAAAACACGCCGAGGCAAGGGGAATCGGACGGGTTCCCGGCCCGGGCGCCGGGCATGGCCGCCCCTGCCGCGACGTCTTGCACGGGCGTTGCGGGCGGTGCGGTCAATCACGGCAAGCGCCTGGTCCATGGGCCGGGAGGCCGCCAGGGCGCGCCTTCTTTGAAGTCCAGGGGCATCCGGGGAGTCTCAGGCCGTCCAAGGGCTTCCTTGCCTCCACGGCGGCCCCCTGGTAGCCTTCAGGCATGACCGCCCGCCCCCGCGCGACCATCGCCCTTTTATGGGACCATTCCCATCTCTGGGGGCTTCTTTTGCACCGCGCCCTGGCCGCCTCCGGGCTGCCCTTCGTCCTGGTGCGCGGCCGGGACGTGCCGCAACTTCTGGACGGCGGCGCGCCGCCCCGGCTTTTGGCCGTCCCCGGCGGATTCGCCCGGAAAAAGCTGGAGGCCCTGGGGCCGCAGGGCGTGGACGCCGTGCGCCGTTTCGTGGCCGCCGGGGGGGCCTACCTGGGCATCTGCGGCGGCGCGGGCCTGGCCCTGTCCGACCCCGACGGCCTGTCCCTGTGCCCCTGGCGGCGGGCGGGATTCACCAACCGGCTCAAGCATTTCATCAGCGGCCACGTGGGGGTGGTTCCGGATCGGGATTCGCCCCTGACGCCGCCGTGGCTGCCCGAACGTCCCCTGGTGCCGGTCTGGTGGCCGGCCCGGTTCGCGCCGCCCCTGGCGGCGGAACCGGAGGGGATTTTGGCGGCCTACGACGGGCCGGGGCCGGATTTCATGCTGGCCGACCTGGACGTGGCCGGGCTTCCCGCCGCCACCCTGACATCCTGGCGGGAACGGTTCGGGCTGGGCTTCGGGCCGGAATTCCTGGGGGCCGGGCCCTGCATCCTGGCCGGGCGCTTCGGCCGGGGCACGGTCGTTTTGTCCCACGCCCACCTGGAGACCCCGGATTCGCCCCAGGCCAACGCCTGGCTTGCGCACCTCCTGGCCGTCCTGACCGGCGAGCCTCCCCCGGCCTCGCCGCCGGACGCCGTGCCCGCCTGGAATCCGGCCGGGGAGCCGCGCCGGTTCGGGGAGGACGGGCTTGATCAGGCCGTACGCCTGCTCGACGCGGTCATCGATCTGGGCATCGCCCACCGTCTGCTTTTCCGCCGCAGCCCGTGGCTTCTGGGCTGGCGGCCGGGCACCCCGGGGTTTGCCGTGAGCAACCTGCGGGCCATGGCCCACCAGGCCGCCGCATGCCCGGCCACGGCCCCGGCCCGGACCTTCTGGCGCGAGCACGGGGAGCGGTTTGCGGCCGGGATGCGCCGTTTTCACGACGGGGTCGCGGAATATTTCCTCTCCGAACGGCTGGCCGCCACCCTGTCCCGCTTCGACCGCGAGACCGTGCCCGAGGCGGCCCTGGCCCGGGAGCGCCATGAACTGTTCGGGCCGCCGCCGGGGGTCGGCGGGGCCTGCGGCCGCCTTGTGGCCACCCTGGACGAGCTGGTCCGGCTGCTCCTGGCGGTGTGACCGGCGTCATCCCGTGCCCGGCCCCGGCGGAATTGCCGGACGAGGCCGGGTGTGGGTTCAGTCCACCTCGATACAGTCGTGGGGGCAATAGGCCTGGGCCCGCAGGGCGTCTTCCTCGGGGCAGTCGTCGCAGACGACCACGGGTTTTTCGGTCAGGGGGTCCATCCGGAAGATCTCCGGGGCCATCTCGGCGCAGGCGCCGCAGCCGTTGCAACACACCGGATTGACCGAAACGCTTCGCATGGGGCAGGTCGTGGACATGGATCTCCTCGTCGGGGCTGCATTGGGGATCAGGCCGGAAGCGGCCGGAAGCGGCCGCGCCGGGACTATCGCATCCTGGCCTGAAAGCCTATGCTCGGCTTTGGAAAAGTCAATGCCCGGCAGCGGGCGGGGGACGGCCAGCGGGGTGTGTCCATGATCTGCAACAGATGCGGCGCGGAAAACGACGACGGCCTGCGGTTCTGCCTGGCCTGCGGGCACAAGCTGCGTTCCCGGGAGCGCGGGGAGTCCGAGTCTCCGGGCGGGGATGCGCCGGCCGGGGACGCCCTCGCCGGAAGCTCCGGCGGGGGGCGGGACGGTGAGGGGCAAGGCCCCGGATCCGGCGCGTCCCTGGAGAAGCGCCTGTTTCTTTCCGCCCTCGGCGGCGGGCGGACGCCCATGTGGCGCGGGCTGGCCTTGGCCTGGATCCTGGCCCTGGTGTTGGGCGGGGCGGCGGTCTGGTTGATCGCGGCCGGGGTCTATTGGCCCCTGTATCCCCTGACGGGGCTGGCGGCCCTCCTGGCCTGGCGGCGCAAGCTCTGATCCGCCATGCCGGCCCCGGGGCTATGAGGCCTTGGGGATGCCGCCCGGTTCCCGGGCGGGCATGCTGTCCAGGCGCTTCTTGATTTCCTTGTAGTATTCCACCTGGAACCGGTGCACCAGCCGGCCGATTTCATCCACGCCCCCCTGTTCCACACTTTTCCAGGCCGGTTTTTTCCCGGTCTGGTGCAAGGCCAGAAACTGCATTCCCACCTCCATCCGGCCGCCCTGGCCCGGCACCACGTTGCACACGCGGGAGATGAGCCGGAACAGGTGTCTGGAGTCGAAGGCCTTGCCCGCGAAATTCAGTTCCAGAAGCAGCCGCTTGCCCGGCTCCAGGTGGACCTCGTTGCTGGAGAAGTCCGGTTTGCTCAAGGACAGGCGCATGCCGCCGCTGGACAGGTTGCGGATGGTCAGGCCGATGCTGGAATGGCCGGGCGGGATGTCCAGGATGGGCCGGGACATGATGCGCGGCGCGGCCTTGCCCCCGCCGCCGATCACCGGCCACAGGCCCAGGCGGGGCATGTGGCGCATCTGCAGGGCGATGCGCACGTTCTGGCGGCGTTCCAGGGGCGTGATGGCGCTTGGCTGGGCGAGGACCAGCCGTCCCTGGCGGGGGGCGATGGACAAGACCCGGGAGGTGAATTCGTAGAGCCGGGTGCAGCCGCTGTCGCGGGAACACAGGATGAACCGGAAGGGGAAGCTTTGGCCTTTCCAGTGCAGGAACGTGTCCAGCCGAAGCCCCTTGGGTTCCAGTTCGAGGCCGCCGGGGGTGGACTCGGCGGCGAGGAAGTAGTGCCGGTCTCCCGACCCTTCGCCTACCGCGATGCGGAAGACGGCCCGTTGCGCGGCGGCCTCCTCAAGGAGTTGCCGGGTGCCGGTGGATGTTTTTTTGGGACGGAAAAAAGAAAGGATACGTCGTAACATGGGGTAAGCCTGCCTCGTGCCGCAAGGTTTCCGACAAAAAAGACGCTGCGGAAGCCCATACCGGTTTTGGACGATGCCGTGGCATGTTGCGGGAAAATGCCGTGGAAACGTCGCCCAACCGGCGCTTTTCGTCCCCGCGCCAGCGACCGGCCAGACCCCTCTGGTCCGGTGCGGAGCCCATGGTTCCGTGGGACGTGCGTCCCGGGGCGGGGGGATGGGGATACAGTGCGCGTCATTTGAAACGTATCTGAAGGCTTATGGCCGTATTGCCGTCCGTGAAGGTCAGATCCTTGAAGAGCTTTTGCCGGTCCACGCTGTAGGTGTCCATGGACTGGATGTCCACGCGGGTGATTTCCTTGCGGGTCACGGGGATGGTGGCCTGGGAGGAGCCGATCTTGATGACGATGCGGTCGCCGTTGTTGTACCAGAAATAATAGCTGCGGTTTTCGGTGAAATAATAGGCCGGGGAAAAATCCATGATGTCCTGTTCCATCTTTTTGGAAAAGGCCATGTCCAGGCGGTAGATGTCGCCGGTTAAGCGGGTGATGTGGCTGGCGGCCAGGAAATAGCGTCCGGAGCTTTCCGTGGACCCGGTGGCGATGTCGGCGAAGCCTCCCACCACCTCGAAGTCGATGGCCGGGGCCGAGCCTTTGCTCTCCTGGCCCTTAAAAAACTGCTGCAGGGAGGCGATGGGGTCGGACGTGGCGGCCGCCCCGAGGGCCGGGCATGATGCCGCCAGCAGGGCCCCCAAAAAGATCAGGACGGCCGCCAGCGATGTACCCGCAACGATCATGGTTTGTCGGACGGACATGCCCCGTATGCTCCTCTTTTTCCCGTCGTGGCGGCCACGGCGCGCATGGGCCGGACGCCGCGCCGGCGGGCCAGGGCTGGCGCGGCGAGCCAAAAAGAGCTATGCCGCAC
>Ga0247511_100416_pt1 | contig 12284 bp, 10 predicted proteins | sample SJ1SFenscriptome_FD_190051 | JGI IMG/M metagenome (GOLD analysis project Ga0247511, IMG submission 190051) | Metatranscriptome of enriched cultures of PCE-dechlorinating microbial communities from Ithaca, New York, USA - SJ1.SFe36 (Metagenome... ...
CTCAGGAGTTGTCAGTGGTTGATGGGGCATCCGGCTATATAGGCATTGATATTGGAGGAACAAACCTGCGCGGTGCGCTGGTGCGGCCAGGGGGCGAGGTGATGGCCCGCTTCAGGTCGAAGAGTGCCATTGAGGGCGGGGCAGATTCTTTCCTGATGCGCCTGACAGAGGAAATTGACCGGCTGATCGTTGAAGCCCGAGTTTCCGGTCTGCAGGTCAGTGGTGTCGGTGTCGGTGTGCCTGGTCTGATCGGAAGCGATGGTGTCATCCATTCATCCGTAAACCTGCGGCCGCTGGAGGGGATGAATCTGTCCCGTTCACTGGAGGACCGGCTGGGAATACCGGTGATATCGGCCAATGATGCCAACCTGATCGCCCTGGGTGAGGCCTGGGCCGGTGCCGGACAAGGCATGCGCTCGCTGATGGTGATAACCATTGGAACCGGATTGGGAAGTGGTTTGATACTTGATGGCAAACTCTGGACAGGCGCTGGTGGTTTTGCCGCTGAATTCGGACATCTGACCGTTGAGCCGGAAGGGATTCCCTGTCCCTGTGGTAACCGCGGTTGTCTGGAACAGTATGTATCGGCAGCTGCCCTTTCCCGGTATGGCCGGGGTAAGACACCGGAAGTCCTGGCCCTGCTGGCCGGGGAGGGCGACACTGATGCCTGTGCCGCATTCGAAACCCTCGGTTACTGGCTGGGGACCGCCCTTGCCGGTTTGGTCAATACTCTGAATCTCGAGGGAGTTATCATCGGCGGTGGTGTCTCGGCCAGCTTTGATCTGTTTGCCCCGGCCGTGCTGCAGACACTCAAACAGCGCGCCTTCCCCCGGATGGTGGCAGCGTTGAAGCTCTGTCAGGCAGCTCTGGGGGATGATGCCGGACTTGTGGGAGGGGCGTTGCTGGCTGCAGGAAAGAGTTTCTAGGCAGCCTGTTTTTTTTGCCGGGGAGTTTACTTTCAGCTAAATGATGGTATCCTTTCTGGCACAAGATCTGGTCTGACGGGTTACTAAAGCATATTCAGGGGGTTACGTATGAAACGAATCTGGTTGTTCCTGGTGTTGACACTGGTTGTGCTGGCAGGGGGCTGCGCCAAACAGGTTGCCCGTTGTACGGCACCGGAAGACAATCCGGCACATCATTATCTGCGTGGAATGGAGGCGCTTGAGGCCGGTAAAGTTGACTTGGCCCAGGATAAGTTTGATCGGGCGCTCTATTGTGAGGAAAACTTTTCAGCGGCCTATGGCGGCAAGGCCATTGTGGCAGCCCTGAAGGCCAAAGGGATGAATGATGCCAGCTATCGTGGCGTAGAGGTGGCCCGTGCCGAGGAATACCTTGAGAAAGCCCTGAAGCTTGCAGAAAGCGACAATGACCGTTTTGAGTACCAGCTGGCTGTACTGAGGGCGGCATCTGCAGTAAAGGGGAAAGACTGGCTGGACCGGGCTGAAGCAGCCTACCGTGCTGTCCAGTCCATCGAGAAGCTTGATGAGCGGCGGCTTGACTACTATCAGGGCAAGGAGGCCGCTGCCTATTTCATGGGACTGGCCTATCTGGAAGGATATCAGTTCCGCAAGGCAGAGGATAAGTTCCGCGAGACCCTGGACAGCCGTAAAATGGGCAAGTGGAATGAACCAGCCGACAAGGCCTGGAAAAAGACTGCCAAGATTGTGCGGGCCATGGGTGGAATAACCGTTGGCGATGTTGGCCGCAAGGTTGCGGTAAAGGAAGCGGTATCCCGTGGCGATCTGGCTGCCCTGCTGGTGGATGAGATGAAGATCGACAAACTGTTTGCCGGACGGATCCCGGTCAAATCGCAACTGGATGCCATGAAGGCCGAATTTACACCGGCAGATTTGCTGTCCCATCCGTTCCGTGATGAAGTCAATACCATCATGAAATGGAAGGTGCGCGGCCTTGAACCCAAGTTCGACCAGACCACCAAGGCCTATCTTTTTAAGCCGGAAGACAAGGTGATGCGGGGTGAGATGGCCTTTATTCTTGAAGATGTGTTGATCAAGCTGACCGGCGATGAAAAACTGGCCACCGCCTATTTCGGTCAGGAACGTTCCCCCTTCCCGGATGTCAAGGCGACCTCTCCCTTCTACAACGCCGTCATGAACATGACCAGCCGCGGGATTATGGAAGGCGAGCTGTCCGGCGAGTTCCGCTTTAACGAGCCGGTTGACGGCGCCGAGGCGATTCTTGCCATCCGGATGCTGCAGCAAAAAATCAATATCTATTAGTCTACGCCCTTACGTGGTACGCAATCTGACAAGGAGGAAGTTTCAATGAAAAAAAGCATCATACTGGCAGCAGTGGCCCTGATGGGTTTTGCAGGACTGGCCCAGGCGGATGAAGTGGACCTGAAACACTACAAGATGGCCCGTGAGTACATCAGAAAAGAAAAGGTAACCGTCACGGTGACGGTTGAGCAGGCGTTCAAGCAGGATGCGATCCTGGTGGTGGGAGAAGGGGTGCCGAAGAAAGGCACCACCGGCGGACAGAAACGTCTGACGGCCCTCAGGGCTGCCGAAGTTGCTGCCCAGCGGGCTTTGGCAGAGCTGCTGAAAGGGGTCTCCATTACCGGCGAGACAACGGTCCGGGATGCAGAGCTTGAGTCTGATGTGATCAGGTCTTCAGTGAACACCTTTATCAAGGGCTTTCATCCGGTGGTGAAAGACTGGAATGCCGAAGAGGAGACCGCCCTGGTTATTTTGCGGGTAGGAATCAATGGTCCGGGCAGTTTTGGTGCCATGATGTATGAAAAGGTCCTGACCGAGCCCAAAATCAAGCAACAGGTTGAGAAGCCGGTCTATACACCGCCTGCTGACGTTCCTGCTCCGGCACCGGTTGCACAGGCCTTTGACGGTCTGATCATCGATGCCACCGCATACTCCTTCCGTCCGGCCCTTATCAACCGGATCTTTAACCCCAAGGGTGAGGTGCTGTATGATCCGGCCAAGATCAGCCAGAAGGTGCTGGTTGAGCAAGGCTGCGGCGAGTACACCAACAGTGTGGACAAGGCCCGTGCCGCCCTGCGCAAGCGTGGCGTCAACAACCCGCTGGTGGTGAAGGCCTCCGGTACGGTCAGCCCGTCTGACCTGCAGGTAAATAATGAAGTTGCCCTGCAGATTTTCAGTGCCAACCAGAATAACGGCTTTATGGCTGATGCCCGGGTTGCCTTTGTGCTGAAGTAGACTGATTTTGTTTAAGTTGATTCATACTTGCAAAAAGCCCCGCACTATCTGTTGCGGGGCTTTTTATTAGTTGCAAACAAATAGCAGTGCCGTACAAGTACAAAATGGAGTCTAGTAATCTGAGCAGGTCTGGATAACAGTGCAGTTTGCTCGTTTGAAAGCTGCAGGAGGTCGTGGAAATGCTACTGACATCAGTTCCGCACGTGCCACCCTTGGAGGTGACCCGTCGTCGATTTGTACAGGGGCTTGCCGCGGGTGCCATGTTGTTCTGGCTTCCTTCCTGGCTCGGCGATGCCAACGGCAACTCTGGCTATCCCCCCACCATCACCGGTAGTCCACCGGAGTTGCGCGGGACAGAGTTTGATCTGCAGATCGCTGAGACAATGGTAAACTTTACCGGCTCAACGCGTCCGGCAACCACCATCAATGGCTCGCTTCCTGCTCCTACCTTGCGTTGGCGTCAGGGAGACACGGTGACCCTGCGGGTAACCAACCGGCTCTCAGTCCCTACCTCGCTTCACTGGCACGGTATTATCCTGCCCTATCAGATGGATGGTGTGCCGGGAGTCAGTTTCAACGGCATCGCCCCCGGCACGACCTTCGTCTATCGCTTCAAGGTGAACCAGTCGGGCACCTACTGGTACCACTCGCATTCCGGCATGCAGGAGCAAACCGGTATGTACGGCGCCCTTATCATTGACCCTGCAGAGCGTCCCGCTTCCCGGACTGATCGTGACTATGTACTGCTTTTATCGGATTGGACCGATGAGGACCCGATGCGAATTCTTGCCAAGTTGAAGGCCCAGTCCCATTACTACAACTACAATCAGCCCACAGTGGCCGATTTTATCAATGACCTGCGTAAACAGGGGCTTGCCTGGGCATTAGACAAACGCCAGATGTGGAATCAGATGCGGATGAGCCCGACGGATCTGTCCGATGTCACCGGGGCAACCTACACCTATCTGCTGAACGGTTCTCCACCGGCTGCCGGATGGACCGGCCTGTTCCGGCCAGGTGAAACAGTCCGACTGCGCTGTATTAACGCTTCGGCACAGACCTTTTTCGATCTGCGGATCCCTGGCCTTAAACTGACCGTGATCCAGGTGGATGGACAGGATGTGGAGCCGGTCAGCGTGGACGAACTGCGGATCGGGGTGGCTGAAACCTATGATCTGCTGGTCACACCGGGGCAGGGGGCCTATACGGTCTTTGCCCAGGCCATGGACCGCAGCGGTTTCGCCTGTGGCACTCTGGCGGAGCGGCAGGGGCTGACCGCAGCGGTACCCGGGATGGATCAGCCGGAGTGGCTGGAGATGGTTGACATGATGGGGGCTATGGAGCATGGCAGCCATCATGGATCTGACTCAGCTGCCGTGGCAGATCAGCACCATGCCGGGCATTCCCCGCCACCGACCGCACACCCGTTAGCCAAACCGTCGCAAACGGTCCGGCACGCCCGCAGTGAGTACGGTCCCACTGTTGACATGCGGGTAGACCAGCCCAGAACCAATTTGGATGACCCCGGTATCGGTCTGCGCAGGAACGGTAGAAGGGTGCTGACCTATGCCGATATCCGCACGCTTGGCGGCCCGTTGGACCGGCGTTTGCCAGAACGGGAAATCGAGCTGCATCTGACCGGCAACATGCATCGCTACAGCTGGTCCTTTGACGGCGTTGAATATGGCGATTCCACACCGATCCGTTTCCGTTACGGCGAGCGTTTGCGGATCATTCTGCATAATGACACCATGATGACGCACCCGATGCATCTGCACGGCATGTGGAGTGAGCTTGAAAATGCCGATGGGCTTTTTATGGCGCGCAGGCACACCATCAGTGTCCAACCGGCGCAGCGGATCAGTTTTCTGGTAACCGCCGATGCTCCGGGCAGATGGGTCTTTCACTGTCACCTGCAGTATCATATGGATGCAGGCATGTTCCGGGAGGTGGTGGTGGCATGACTACGTACCTGCAACAGGTCATCCGGTTTGCTGTGCGGCATGGGTTGCTGGCGTGCTGCTGCAGCTTCGGTCTTGCCGGTGTCGCATGGAGCCAGCAGGGTGAGGGGACGCCACATGACGGTCATGCCGGGCATGGGACCGCGATCGGTCAGGTGTCACCTGCTGCTGAGCCGGCTGACTCAGTGCATGGCCGGCATGGTGTACAACAGCCGGAGCAGGCCCGTGATCCCGCTGCCTATTCTGACGGCTATGGCTTCGGGCCGCTGCCCAGGATACAGATGTCGGATCAGCACGCTTTCGGGGCGCTATTGGCCAACCGTCTGGAAGGACAATGGCACGCCAACGGACCACCGGAGCTGGTCTATGATCTGCAGGCCTGGTATGGCGGCAGCTATGACCGTCTGCTGCTTAAGGCAGAGGGTGCGGTGAAACAGGGGCGTCTGGATGAGGCGCATACAGAGGCGTATTGGTCCCATGCCGTTTCACCCTATTGGGATGCTCTGCTGGGGCTGCGGTATGACAGTGGTGAAAAGCCGGGGCAGGGCTGGCTGGCCTGTGGTCTGCAGGGACTTGCCCCCTACTGGGTCGAGTTGAAAGTGAATCTGTACCTGGGTCACACCGGGCAGCTGGCTGCCCGTCTTGAAGCGGAGTATGAGTTGCTGCTGACTCAACGGCTGATACTGCAGCCCCGTCTGGAGGCAACCCTGTACAGTAAGCGGGACGAACAGCGCGAGACCGGTTCCGGACTGTCTGAGGTTACAGCCGGTCTGAGGCTGCGCTATGAGTTTAGCCGGGAATATGCCCCCTATCTGGGGGGTGAATGGTACCTTCCCGTTGGAGAATCCAGGCATATCAGTGGTAAAGCCGATGAAACACGGCTTGTGGCCGGCCTGCGGCTACGCTTCTGACTTCTGTTGCCCACGTGTCACCTGATGGTTCCTGTTCCAGATCTGCAGAGAATGTAATGCAGATTTTCGGGAACTTTTTGCTGCAGGAGATGTCTGATGATATGAGTGCTGCAAACACTGAAATAGCGGATGAACAGCAACTGCTGGCTGCCTGCCGCAACGGTGATGCCGGTGCCTTTGAACAGTTGGTGCTCTGTTACCAGCGTGGCCTGTATAATGTCGCTTTCAGAATCAGCGGTAATGAGGCTGATGCGGCAGAGATTGTTCAGGAAACCTTTCTGGCTGCCTGGCGCAAGATCAAGGCGTTTCGAGGTGAAGCCAGACTCTCCACCTGGCTGACCAGTATCGCGGTAAACCAGGCCCGCACCCGTTGGCAGCAGAATCGACAGAAGCGTAGTCGTGAGGAATCCCTTGATGAAGCTGCCGAAGAAAAGCAGGGAGCGCCTTTGCAGATCGCTTCGGAACAACCTTCGGCGCTTGAACTGCTTGAACGTTCGGTATTGAGGGCGCTGCTGGAACGCTGTATCAGGGCGCTGGACCAGGGGTTTCGAGAAGTGCTGGTGTTGCGGGATATGCGGGAGATGCCCTATGACGAAGTGGGGCAGGTGCTGGGATTGCGGGAGGGAACCGTGAAGTCCCGCCTGTTTCGGGCCCGTGAGGCGGTCAGGGACTGTGTAACCAAAGGTATGGCACAACCATGAAGAGTCACGAAGAGCTACGCAGTATGCTTCCGGCCATGGCTGGAGGAGATCTGTTGAAAACAGAGCTGGCACTGCTTGAACAACACCTGGCTGAATGTCGGGAATGCCGTGCAGAGCTGGCTGAACTGCAGTTGGTGCTGCAGGCGATGCGTGAAACACCTGAGCTGGAACCTCCGCCCTGGCTGGCAACCCGCATCATGGCGCAGGTCCGGGAAGAGGCTGCCTCCCGTACAGGGTGGTTTGCCCGTCTGTTTCTGCCGCTGCAGATTAAGCTGCCTTTGGAAGCCTTGGCCTTGGTGATGATCTGTGCCACTGTCTGGTATGTTGTGCAGGATGTTGAGCGATCGCAACAGCGGCCTCAGATTCCACCGGCAGCTGAGGCCCCGGCAGCTGCCCCTGCCAGAGAGGCTGACAGAGGGACTGAACTGCAAGCTCCCACCACACCTGACCCTTCTATGCCGGCAGTCCCGAAGGCAGAACCCCCATCATCTGCTGCTCAGGTAAGACCGGAGGCTCAGAGGACACAAGCTGCCCCGGCCTTTGCACCGCCACCACAGAAAGTGCCTGAGCCTGTTGAGCAAATGGAACGAGCCAAGTCAGCTTCAGAGTCCGTACCTGCCCCTTCAGCTGTCAGCCGTGAACAACGTGCCGGTAGTCCGTTGCCCTCGGCAGATCGTGCCATGGCTGCCAAACGCAAGGCTGAAAGCAGCGGCAGTGCTGCTGGTGTAACCGGTATGCAACCGCAGCGGTTGCGGCTGGTGGTTGATGATCAGACCACGATTGCAGAGACACTTGAAGTCATTGTGCCGCGTCTAGGGGGGACTATCCTGGAGCGCCGTACCGGTAGTGCCAGGGTACGGATTCCGGAGGATCGTCTGTCTGAGCTGGTGGAACAGCTTGCGCGATCAGGGCGGATAGCAGAGCGTCCTGTCATGGATACAACCGGTGATAAGATGCTGGAACTGCTGATAATCTGGCAGGTTGTAAAATAAATATTTTTTTGGGGAACTTTTTACTGACTGCTCCTGTCTAACGGTGCAAAGGCTTAACGCAAAAGCCAATCACCCACAACGGGAGGAAGTCATGAAAACAATCGTAACCGTTATTCTGGCAGTCATGATCAGCACAGTTCAGGTCTGGGCAGGCAGCATCGGCGACAGTGTCGAAGTTAGAGTACTGTCGGAATCCGGTTCAGAATTGCCGTTTTATCCGGTCTCTGCACGCTATCCAGCCAAAAAGGTGTACGCAGAAGCGGTAAAGGGAGATCACTACAGGATTGTGGTCCGCAACAAGCTGAACCGCCGGGTAGGGGTGGTGATTGCGGTGGATGGCCGCAACATTGTCTCCGGCCAGAAGTCCTGGCTGAAAAACAACGAACGGATGTACATCCTGGAACCGTACGAGCGTTATGAGTATGCCGGCTGGCGCACCGGGCAGGACCGGATCAACCGTTTCTACTTTTCCGAGGTGCCTGACTCCTACGCTGCCTCCTTTGGTGATCAAAGTGCCATGGGGGTAATCGCTGTGGCGGTTTACCCGGAAGTGCAGCGTTATGAACTGCCGGTGCAGTATCGCAGCCAACACTCCGGTTCTGGAGCACCGGCAGCAGAGGCACCAGCTCCTTCAGCAGCATCTGAGCGTAAAAGATCTGCTGCTGCCCCGGCAGCAAAGGCGGAAATGATGGAGAGATCCGCAGGTACCGGCTATGGCAGGAGTGAGTATTCACCGTCCCAGGTTGTGGCCTTTGAGCCGGAACGCCGCTCTGTGGAAAATCTGTACATCAAGTACGAATGGCGCAGCACGCTTTGTAAACGGGGTATCATCAGTTGTGACCGGCCCTATCCCAAGGGCCAGAACCGGTTGTGGGATAACGGTGGCTATGCACCGCCGCCGTACGGGCGGGAGTAGCCCGGCTACCTGCCTGCCAGTTGCGGTGATGCAATTGTCCCGCTGATCGGCAGGGTGTAACTGCCCGGTGCTGTCTGATAGAGCATCATCAGCAGGAAGATGGATTTCTGCCGTTCCAGGAATTCAGCGGTCGGCATCAGTTGCAGGCTGAGGTTGAGCGGGGCGTTGGGGGCGATACTGGTGGTGCCGGTCAGGCGCAGGTAGATGCCGTCACCCTGCATTGCCAGGCTGTCAACGGTGATGCGGGGGCCGCTGGTGGTCACCAGTCCCCGCGCCTCCTGCACCGTCAGATCAGGCAGCGACATGCCGGCAACACTGGCACCCTTGAGCCCCAGAGCCGTTATCTGCAGTTTGGCGGTCCCGGCAAGGATACCGGTCTGTTGGGTGGTGAAGTCGAGATCCAGCCGTGCCGTGCCGCGCAGCTGCCCCCCCAGTTTTGAGGTAAGCAGAGGGATGCTGCCCAGTTCCAGCCCCGCAATACGGATGGTTCCCGACCGTTTTTTAAGCGGGTAGATGCTGAATGAGCCGTGCAGCGAACCGGAACCGCTCCGGCCGCTCACGCTCAGCCTTACCCTGCCGGTCAGCAGCGGGAGCAGCTGCAGACGCAGACGGAACTGCTCAACGGTAAGCCACGCCCCGTTTCCATCGCCGATGGTCAGCCGGTCTGCCGCCAGTGCAAAGGGGAGGGCCGTTCGCAGGTTTTTGGCCTGCAGTGTGAGTCCGTGCGGTTCCAGCTGTTCGCGGAGTGCCTGATCAAGGGAGCGATCGGAAATAAACCAGACCGCCAGCATCATGACCAGTACCAGGCCTGCCAGGGCGGCGGCAAAGCCGCCTATGAGGCGCAGGAAAAGGTTCATCGACGCTCTGCCGGTGCCGGTCGCAGCAGGCCAACGGTCAGGGTGAGATCGAGTTTTGCCGGATCGCTGAACCGGGTCCGCAAAAGTGCCTTGCGGATGGCAACCGGTTTTGTGCCGTACTCCAGCCGGTGCAGCAGGTTGATCGTTTCATTCAGGCTCAGACCTGAAAGTGTTATCTCGGAACTGTCCTCCAGCGAACCGCTTTTCTCCTGTTTGGGCAACGGTTTGGTCTGGATGCCTGCCTTGGCGACAATGCCGCTCTGTTCAATGATGGCCGCCGGGCTGTCCTCCGTGGTCACGGTTGCCAGCCGGTTTGTCAGGCGCTGGGCCTCTCCGGATATTTCCCGGTAGCGCTGCTGCAGGGTCATCAGCTCCTTCAAGGTCAGCTCACGGGAGGCCAACTTGCGTTCCAGGGTTGCCAGGTGGTTTTCCAGTAATCCGTAACAGACAAAAAAGAGTAGTACGACGGAAAGGGCAATGATCATCATGCGCCTGATTTCAGCATCCAGTGTCGATACCTGATCTGTAATTTTACTGAGTAGCGTCATGGTTTTGCACCTCCACGGTTCCCTTTCAGCTGAAAGAGGATCGTTCCATCCGGCCGGCTGGTGATCTCCGGCTGTTCCACCTGCCATCCGGCTGTTAGCAGCTTTTGCCGCAAGGTGCTGATAGCGGCACTGGTCCTGCCATCTCCTTTGACTTTAAAACGGGTTCCGTCATAGTCGATTTCACTGAACCCGCTGATCTCAACGCCCTTGTGTTCAGTCAGCAGACGCAGGAACGGCAGAATAGTGGGGCTGAGGCTGGTGCCCTCAAGCCGGCGTATTTCAGCCTTCAGTTCCGCTGCCTCATCCACCGCTTTCTTCCGGTTCGGGAAGCTCTCCCGGTAGATCTTGCCGATGGAACTGTTCAGCGATGTAATGTCCCGTGAGAGCAGGTACCAGCGGGTGCCTGCCTCTGCAAGCAGCAGAACGGCAGCGATACAGGCCAGTATCAGCGGCAGACGAAACGCTCGCAATAAACGCCTGTTTTTCTGCTTCCAGGCCAATGGCCCGCTGCGAAGATTGAACGGTTCTCCAAAACAGAACGCCAACGCTGCAGCAAAGGGGGCCGCCAGGGCCAGCGGGGCCAGCCCATCCTGCGATGCCGGTGTCTTTAGCGCATCCGGCAGGGGGAACAGTTCGATAACCCGCTCTGACGTTGAGGCAAGAGGCAGCAACAGCGGGTCAAGGAGCAGGACCCGGTCTACCTGCAGGTCGCGGGTCAGTTCCAGCGTGGCAAGCGTCCGTTCAAGGTCGTCGCTGTTGTTGTTCAAGGTTCTGCAGAACAGCAGCTGGCCCTGGCGGCAGACGGTGACGGCGGTACTGTCGCAGATTGCCACAGTTTCAGAGGAGTCGGGCGGCAGCAGCAGATTCCAGTGCAGGCAGGAGGCGGTGACTATCTCCGGTTCAGCCCCTGCCTCAGTCAGGGTGGTGATCAGGTCCGCAATCTGCCCCTGTGCTGCCCAGCCAGCCAGCTGGCCTCCCCCTGCCAGCGCCACCGCATCACAGACAATGGTGGCATCATCCTGAGCGGTTTCCCCTGCCAGCTCAAACGGCAGGACAGCCCGGATTTTTGCCCGCTCGGTGATGGGAAGCTGCACTTCGCGCAGGTTCAACAGACCGTGGGGGATGGACAGGATCGTCCTGGTCTCGCCCTTCGTGACTGAAGCCAGGCTCTCCGCTATTTTGCTGACCAGCTCTTCCCGGTTCTCTGTCTGGTGCCGGATAGCGGTAAGCGGCACCAGTTCCCTGCCGGCATGTCGGAATCTGCCAAGGGTAAAGCCGGACTCATGCAGTTGAATGACATGTATGATCATGGTCTCAATACTCCCGCCAGTAGATGATGGTGGATGTCCCGCCGTTGATACGGGCTACTGCTTCAATGGTGCGGGTAACGTCGTTGACAGTGGCCTCGGAACGGATCCGGTAGACCGAGCCTTTGGTTACAATACGGGTTTGCAGGGCCGTGGCAATGGTTTGCATGCCGGGAACCTTGACCAGTTCCGCCGGAGTCTTAAAAGGTGTTGTCAGCCGGTAGGCAATGATCTGCTCTGCCAGAGACTCGGTCATCCCCTCATCCAGTGCCAGCAATAGCTCCCGCGGTGCAGTGTTGATGTTGATCGGAGCAGCAACAGCCACGCCGGGCTGATCTCCGTAGACGGTGGTAAACGGCCGCAACTGCTCAACCAGCTCCGGGGTGAAACCTCGTATCCTGTTCAGCTCTTCAAAGGTTTCGAGCGGTTTGTTGCGAGGACGATATTTTACTTTACGTCCCTGGTACCAGGCAGACTCAGCACCGCCCGGATGGGGGCTGTCGTCGGTATCTATCCAGTCTGCCAGACTGTCCAGCAGATCAGAGGGCTGCTTGAGGCGTGTCAGCAGGCGTTGTCCGATACCTTTGTACTCCTCATTGAACTGTCCGTTCGGCAGGGCGATCAGATTCAGGTTGAGCTTGCCGTTCTCCTCTTCAATCGTGATCCGCAGCGAGCCGCGCTCTTCATCAAACGCAAGCGGTTTCGCCCAGACATCATTCAGTGAACTGTATGACTGGCTTGAGGTGGTTGTCGTAAGCAGCTGCAACGCGCCGGTGATGCCTCCTTCGGCAAACAGGCTGCCCTGCTGGGCCGCAACGGCATTGTGGTGCGTACCGGTCTCAAGATAGACCTCATTGATAAAGGTGACCACGAGAGCGGTGACCAGCGCCGTCA
>Ga0247511_100453_pt1 | contig 11790 bp, 12 predicted proteins | sample SJ1SFenscriptome_FD_190051 | JGI IMG/M metagenome (GOLD analysis project Ga0247511, IMG submission 190051) | Metatranscriptome of enriched cultures of PCE-dechlorinating microbial communities from Ithaca, New York, USA - SJ1.SFe36 (Metagenome... ...
CGCTGATGAGGTTGAGGTCAAGGGCTTGCGGTGCCTCGTAATCGTAGTCACCGAATTCGTCTTTCGGATGGTCATCGAGGTCAAAGAAATAATGGTCGACGTTTAAAGTTACCAGTTTGATGTTGCTCTGTTGTAGGATGTTTCCCAGTTTGATGGTAGTGGTGGTCTTGCCTGATGAAGAGGGACCTGTGATCAGCACAACCTTTACCTGGTCGCGGCGTTCAAGCACCATGCGCGCAGCGATCTTGATGTCTTCTTCGTAGAAAATCTCGGAGTCGCGGATGAGGCTTCACCGTTTCGGATGCGCTGGTTGTAGCGCTCTACAGTGTGCAGGTCGCGCGACGAAGCCCAATCCAGCACCTGCCAGATTTTCGCCCAGGGGATGTTTTGCGAAGGTTGGATGGTTTGGTCTTTGCGGCTGGAACGCATGCGCGCACGTTCGTCACGATAGAGAATGTAGGCTTTGGCGACTTTGGAATGTCCGTTCTCAATGAGAATCTTTTCTACAGCATCCTGCACGTCTTCGACGCTTGGATATTTCGTGGGTGGGAAATTCTGTTCCAGGTATTCGACCACCTGAAGGGCAAGCTTTTCCGCGGTTTCTTTATCCCGCCCGCCAACCGCCACTGCGGCGCGGTAAATGGCATTGCTGATGCGTTGGGGAGTAAAGGGCACGGTTGCCCCATTTCGCTTGATGACAAATTCAATTTTGCTCATTCAACCCTCTTTCCCATGAACATGCATGGAGTGATCTTTCTATACTATTGTATAAGAAAAAAGAGGAATCGAAAAATTTGTGAACAGAAGCAGGGGTTCTTATGGATAGATCGGATTGGTGAAAAATTCTGCTTCGATTTGCTGCCAGGTTTCGGGTGGATCCGCATAGAAGTACGGTTTGAACAGGACCATGCGCTCTCTGATCTCTTCCGCCATGCGGTTGGCTACCCGGCGCATGGCAAAATGGGCATTGGAAGCAGTGCGCAGGTTGGTGAAGTGAATCGCTGTGCGCAGATTGCAACTGGCTAGCAGCCTACGGTTATATGCGTTGGGAATGACGTAGGACGCCACAGCGGGGTGGGTTGCTGCGATCTGCGTGTAACCCTCTTGCGCTATTGCCATTGCTTCGTGAAAATCGGCTTCCAAACCGGCGTCGCTGATCAAGCGGGGAATAGCATAACCATAATAGGGGGTCAAGATCTGGGCGGTTTGGGTCATCATGCGGTGGCGTTTGAATTCAAAATAAGCGCCCTGGTCCATGAGCAGATCAAACAGGAAAAAACTATATTCCAGTTCTCGTAGCGGCATGGCGTGTGCGTCCAATCTGCCGAACAGAATATCCATCAGAGTTTGCTGCTGTTCCTTGGAAAAACCGTGCAACTTGTTTTCTTGGACTGCATAATCTCCCTGCCCATAGCGCAGCAGCAAGGCTGCAAGAATGTGGTGCTCGAACTGCTCGTCGTGATCGAGCAGCATGCACCAATTTTTGCTGTGACTGGCTGGGTGTGCGCCTGCGATCAATTGGGTGGTCCGCTCTTCGGCTTGTTTGAAATAAGCCACCTCATCCGCATACTTGACCAGAGTTGGCAGGTGGCTGGTGGCGACCTGTTTGATCTCCTGCCCGATCTGGCGTACTTCGAGCAGCGAGTGAGAAAGCATTTTGCGCAGTGCGTGTTCCAACTCGCGCGCGTTGATGGTCACGCCAACGTTTGCCATGGCAGCCGCAGGCAAATAATAACGGCACACATCCATGCAACGCGCATGAACTTCCCTATCAGAGATTGGCTTGCTTGTAGCCTGGCAGATATTGGCGATGGTGGCTTGGAGAAGGGGGATCGCATTGTGATACTTCTGAAAGAGAGCGCTGACCGTGCTGCTGTATACACCTTCCAGCGAAGTGCCTTTGATCTCATCGGGTATGAAGAAACAATCCGCATCCCAGGTTTGATACCGGGATGATTTTTCTGTGTAAGAAGCCAGCCTGTTTGATTCCAGGCATTCGATCGCCAACCGCGAAACGTTCTCAATGGCGATGTGCAGAACTGCGTGCTCTGCCACCGATGCGTGCCCGTAACCAACCACCCAACGCTCGTGGAATTGCGCACTTTTTTCATCGGAAAGCTCTTGGGCTATCTGGTCGAAAGATTGTGGGGAGCGGGAGGTTTTGGCAAAAGTAACGGCGATTGTTTCAGGACTGAGTTTTTTATTATCGAGGAGATAAACGCGCCGTTTTTCACTCATGATCAATGATTTTCCTGGTTAATGCAATATCCTTCCGAATCTGAGCGGTGAGTGCCTGGGTATTCTGATATTGTATCTCATCCCGCAACCTGCGTACAAACTCCAGCGTTACGGTTTTTCCATAGATATCGCACTCCCAATCCAGGATGAACGCTTCAACAGTCTTAATAGAAGGAGTTTCGTAGAAAGTGGGTCGAAAACCGACATTGGTGGCTGCCGGGCGGGTTTCCACCCCGATTTGAATGCGCGTTGCATAAATGCCGTTGGGTGGCAGCAGTTTCTGGGGTTCGTAGGCGATGTTGGCGGTTGGAATGCCCATTTTCTTTCCTCTCCCATCGCCGTGGATCACTTCGCCCTCCATGGAATACCAGCGCTTGAGCAAAGCGGAAAGATCCTCGACCCTTCCTTCGGAAATGATGCTGCGGATCATGCTGGAAGAGATCGGGGTAGCGTTGAGGTCTACGGGTTGTTGGACCTGCACGGTGAAACCGTACTTCTTTCCCAGTTCGAACAACTTCCCCCTATCCCCTGCGCGGTCAGCACCGAAGTGAAAATCGTATCCGATATACATTGTATTGAATGGCACCCGTTGCAGCAGGTATCTGATGAAATCCTCTGCACTGGATTGTGCAAGTTCCTGGTTGAAAGGCAGGATGATGGTTTCATCAATCCCCAGTTTCTGCAAGAGGGCTATCTTTTCACTGTTGGTGGTTAGATAGAAAGGGGTGTGTATCTTTTTGAAAAACACGGTCGGGTTCGGGTAAAAGGTTACCAAAACAGCTTTTTGCCCCTGGCTGTGCGCGCCTGCAACAAGGTGATGGATGATCGTTTGATGACCTGCGTGCAAGCCATCAAACGATCCAATGGTTATTTGCGAGAGTGATGGATGGTTAATGGTGGGCACATCTACGAAAAGAATACTTTTTTCGGTTGGTATTCTCCACTTTCTTCATCATACTGCATCAAGGCAACCAGTTCACCCTGTTCCGTGATTGCCCTTGCCATGTCGCCGATCTTTTCATCACGGCGGATGCGGTGCCCGTGCTGTACGAGCTCCACTTCTTCTGCGGTGAGATAGATGGTTGGCCATTCTCCCAGCGCGTCGGCGGCGGGGATGAGATATTTATACCAGGTTCCATCCTGGAATGCCTCGCTCAACTTCCGTAAAGGTGTGGCGTCTTTGAGCGTGAATTTCCCGCTTTTGGTTCGGCGCAAGCCTGCTAACATTGCCCCGCACCCTAATTTTTCACCAAGGTCGTTGGCTAGCGAGCGCACATAGGTGCCCGAAGAACAGTGCACGTCAACCAGTGCTTGGGGCGGGTCCCATTCGAGAAGTTCCAGGTTGTAGACCTGGATGATGCGGGGTTCCAATTCAACATCTTCCCCTTCTCGAGCAAATTCATACGCTTTGCGACCGTTCACTTTTACGGCTGAATAGGGTGGTGGGACCTGTTCAATTTCACCGATGAAACTTTTCAGAGCTTCTTCAAATTGCTCGGCGGTGATATCTACCGGAGAAGTACCGGTAACCGCACCTTCTTCGTCGAACGTGTCCGTTTTCTTTCCAAGCTGGATCACGGCGTGATACTGTTTATCTTCAGCCGATACATACTCACTCAAACGCACGGCAGGTCCCAATAAGATAACAAGAACGCCTGAAGCTCGCGGATCAAGCGTGCCGGTGTGACCGGCTCGTTTGATCCTGGTTCCGTTTCGAATGATCTGTACAACATCATGCGAGGTCATCCCGATTGGCTTATCGACTACCAGGACTCCTGACACAGTATTTTTGAGTTGAGTTCTTCTATCGTCCATTCATGCACTCCTGATTATTCTATCTTTAATAAGTAAGCTTTTGTTGCTTCTAAGATTTTTTGCTGGGTTTCTTGTAGTGAAAGTTCCATTTCCGCTCCTGCGGCAGCCGGGTGACCACCCCCACCAAATTGAGATGCCAGATCAGCCACATTTACCTTTGAACGAGAGCGCCAGCTAACTTTCACCGATTTTTCACTTTGTTGGTTAAAAAGTATCGCTATCTCTGCGTCTTGAATACTGCTGAGAAAGTTCGTGAGATCGGCATCATCTCTGTCTGTGAATCCGGATCTTTTACGATCTTCACAGGTAATAACAGTATATATGATTTTCCCTTCTTTTTGAAGTTTATTTAGCGCGAACCCCCATAACAAACTCGCTTCCCAGGTCATATCGGTTAATGAGCGCTGGTATATCTCGCTGAGATTGGCACCCAGTTCGGATAATTTGGCTGCGGTGCGCAGGGTGTGGGGAGTTGTGTTGGGAGTTCGAAATCCGATGGTATCGGTGATGATACCCATCAAAAGGGCGCTGGCTGCGGAAGACGTGATGGGGATATTCCAATCGAGGAGAAGATCAGAGATGATCTCGGCAGTGGCTGCCGCTTCTGCATCAACATAATTGAGGTCGCCGAATTGGGTATTGGTGGCATGATGATCGATATTGATATCGATCTTTTTTTTCGCAAAAATCTTGGGCATGCGGGCTTGGTCGGCACAATCCACCGTAACGGTCAATCCACTCGTCGAAATGCTGGTGGGCTTTTCTTTTTCTTCCAGAAAACGGAATCGCACTGGCAGAGTCTCTTCAAAGGCAATATGAACTTCTTTGCCATACCCGCGCAGGGCTTCTGCAAAACCAAGCACAGACCCGACTGCGTCGCCGTCTGGTCGCACATGGGTAACCAAAATGATCGATTCTGCTGCATCGATCTTTTGCCAGATGCGCTGGCTAGCCGCTGGATCCCTGGTCATTCTTCTGTTCCTTCTTTTCCCTTTCAGTCTGGAGCGTGTCGATCAGTTCTTCAATTCGCTCCGCGCGCTCGGGGGTTGGATCCCAATAAAAGCGCAGCTCTGGAAACGTGCGCAGTTGTATCCGCCTTGCCAGTTCTTTGCGCAGGAAACCCCTGGCATGCTTCAATCCTTCAAGAATTTCTTCTTCCCGCGCTTTTCCCTCAAGGGCAGAGACAAAAATGTTGGCGTATGCGAGTTCGCGGTCAACCCGGATATCGGTGATGAAAATCCCTTCGAGTCGCGGGTCATGGATATTACCTTGAACCAGCATTTCAGAAAGGTCTTGCTGCATGCGGTCGGCAATCCTTTTCAATCTTGTTATGGATGGCATTTCCTGTTATTTTTTCCCTTAAATTGCCTGTTTTTCTTCGAAGGTATAACAGATCAAAGTATCGCCTTCGGCAAAATCGTTGAATCCTTTCACTCGAATTCCACACTCGTACCCTTCGCGCACTTCGCGTACATTTTCCTTTTCGCGCCGCAAAGAGGCGATCTCGTTGTCGGCGAGCACTTCACCGTTGCGCACCACCCGCATATTCGCGTTGCGGCGGATCACGCCATCGGTTACTTTACAGCCAGCTATTTTACCAACTTTTGAGAAGGAAAACACAGCCAATATTTGCGCTTTGCCAAGAACAACTTCCTGTTTTTCAGGTTCAAGCATACCTTTCATGGCTTTTTCGATATCTTCGGTAAGTCGGTAGATGATATCGTAGAGTCGAATGGAAATGCCCTCGACTTCAGCCAGTTTGTTTGCTGATGTTTCCGCTTCTACGTTGAACCCTACAATGATGGCATTGGATGCGGAGGCAAGCATCACGTCGCTCTCGCTGATATTCCCTGTTTCAGCGTGGAGAATGTTGATCTTGATCTCTTTTTGGTTGATCTCATTGACGGTAGAGATGATGGGGTCCAGCGATCCCTGAACGTCCGCTTTGATAATCAAGCGCAGTTCGCGCACTTCGCCTGCTTGAAAACGATTGAACAGGTCTTCCAAACTGGCTTGTTTTTTGTTTTGTCTTGCTTTACTAAGTTTTGCCTTGCGGTCGGCGACGATGGCACGGGCATCCTTATCGGATGCCGCTACCTGGAAGATATCTCCAGCCTGTGGTACTTCGTTAAGCCCCAGGATCTGAATAGGGGTGGAGGGACCGGCTTCTTCGATCTTCTCGCCCAAGAAATTGTACATGGCTTTGATTTTTCCGTGTGCAACACCAACTACCACTGCTTCACCCTGGCGAAGCGTTCCATTCTGCACCAGTAACGTGGCGACCACGCCACGCGCTTTGTCAACCTTAGCTTCGATTACCGTACCGATCACCTTCCCCTTAGGATTTGCCAAAATCTTGCAAGAGTCGGCAACCAGAGAAATGGCTTCTAGCAAATCATCCAACCCTTTTTTGGTCTTTGCCGAGACCGGCACAACCATGGTGTCTCCATCCCAATCGTCGGGAACGAGCCCCGCATCTGCCAGTTGTCTCTTGACCATGTCAGGGTTGGCATCATCGCGATCGATCTTGTTCAAAGCCACGACGATGGGGACTCGTGCTGCTTTGGCATGTGCGATGGCTTCTTTGGTTTGAGGCATAACGCCATCATTCGCTGCCACTACCAGAATGACGATGTCTGCCCCCTGAGCTCCACGAGCGCGCATGGCAGTAAATGCCGCATGCCCTGGGGTGTCCAGAAAAGTGATCTTTTGATTGTTATGAACGATCTGATATGCGCCAATGTGCTGTGTGATTCCACCCGATTCTTCCCCTGCCACGTTGGTATGGCGGATGGCGTCCAATAAGGTGGTTTTTCCATGATCTACATGACCTAAGATGGTAATGACGGGAGGTCGCTTTGCAAGGTTGGCGGGGTCCTCATTTTCGATCAATTTCCTCCATAGGGGTACCTCACCCAATTCCTCTTCTTTGATTTCAGCGACTTCAAGAGTGGCGTCGATGCCCAGTTCAGCGCACACAATGGCGGCTGTGTCAAAATCGATGATTTGATTGATATTTGCCATCACCCCGTTGGACATTAATATCTTGATAATTTGAATTGGGCTAAAGCCAATTCGTTCTCCCAGGTCTCTGATGGTTATACTGGCAGGTAGCTCCACAGTCTTTTTTCCGTTTTCACTCATTTTTACCTCCGTTGATGCTGCTCCCCTGAATCTATTTGATTACTAGGATGTTCCCGCGAGCAAGGGTATCTGAGTGGAAGACTGTGATTAATCCTGCATCTTTGATTTGCTCTCCGGCAGGTTCATTTGATAAGCTTCCAGATATTTTCTATCCTGCTCACTAAGATCTGTTCTTAATGCTTTCGACAAACTTCCTTTCAGCGCACGCTCCCAACACTCTTTTTGAAGGTGAATATAAGCGCCACGCCCATTCAATTTTCCCGTTGGATCCACCAAGATCCCTTCAGACGTGCGAACGATGCGGATCAGTTCTTTCTTTGCCAGAACCTCACGGCATCCAACGCAGGTCCGTTGTGGAATGTGTTTTTGGCGTAGCTTTTGCTTTTTCACCACCGTTCTCTTTTTCTAGTTACCGTTGTCATCCAGACCCCAGTCATTGCTTCCGCGTTTGTGTTTCTTTTTAACCAGGGTCATATCACGATCAGGATCATATTCGATCTCTTGATATTTCTTCTTTTTTTTCTTTTTTCCGCTTTTATCAGCGAGTTCATCGTCTTCATCCTCGAACGATCCGCCATTGGTTTTTTGGGTCTCGATTTTGAACATTTCTTCAAAAGAGAGTTCTTGCCCTTCTTCCTGCTCGGGCTGCTGTTCCGCTTCTCTTTCTGGCGTTGTTTCTTCAGGCAGGTCCATTGTTTCGGATGCTTCCTGAACAGCCTCTTGCGGTTCAACAAACTCATCTGCCACTGTTACAGCTTCGCTTACTTCATGGTCGGGTTCTGGCTCGGCAGGGATGAATCTGGACAGGTCATTGACAACGCTTTCGATCTTTTCAAGCGCTTTCGGGCCAATGCCGGGGAGTCCCAGAATGGAATCGGGATTGGATTTGAGCTCCAACGCCAGATCGCCCAAATTTTGAATACCGCTGTCGCCCAAAATGCTGAGGATGGTTTGCGGGATGATCTCTTCGCTCAATGGCACGCTAAAAGCGTGCTTGGGAATTGTTTGTAACGCTTCCTGTATGGCTTTTTCGCGAGCTGCAATGACCTCTTGCCGTTCAGCAAAGAGCCCTTTTTCCATAAGGTCAACGAACCTGGCAAGGCTATCATAGTCTTCCATGTTGAGGATCCGCCCTTCGGTCTTGCGAGCCATGATATCCTCGGTTTTGGCTATTTCTTCTTTGAACTGCTCCGCTTTTTCAGCATATTCTTCGTTGTTTTGCAAGGCGAACAGCCAGTCAGAAACTGCCTCGGGCAGACTCTTGATATCAATTCTCCAGCCGGTCAGACGGGCAGCCAAACGTGCGTTTTGCCCATCCCGCCCGATAGCGAGCGAAAGCTGGTCTTCAGGAACCACGACTAGCGCTGTTTTTGCGTTGCTGTCGGTTTCGTTTAAATACACACCATTAACGCGCGCCGGGCTGAGAGCTTTGGCAATGTAAATGCGCGGGTCTTTGTTCCATTCAATGACATCGATCTTTTCGTCGTGCAGTTCACGCACGATAGCCTGAATGCGCACTCCGCGCTGACCCACGCACGCCCCCACCGGATCGATGCCTTGCTGGGTAGCTGAAACAGCCACTTTGGCGCGCTGACCGGGTTCGCGGGCGATGGAACGGATCTCAACGATCCCATGGAAAATTTCCGGAACCTCATTCTCCAGCAGTCTTCGCAAGAAGTCGCGGTGGGTTCTGGATAGGATGATCTGTGGACCGCGAGGTGAGTCTTTTACCTCAGCGACCAGAGCGCGCACACGATCGTGAATGCGAAAACGCTCAAAAGAGATCATCTCTTTCCGCGGCATGGTGCCTTCGGCTTTCATCTCCAGACCAATGGTCAATCCATGCGAACCGCTTGCCTGCACGACGCCGCTGATGATCTCGCCAACTTGTTTTTCATAATAATCAAGCTGCATTTGTCTTTCTGCTTCACGGATCTTTTGTTGGATAACCTGCCGTGCTGTCTGAGCTGCTACGCGACCGAAATTCTCAGGGGTGCTTTCCACAAGCGCTATATCCCCGATTTGTGTGTCAGGATCGTATTGCCTGGCGACATCAAGGAGAACCTCGGTGCGTTCATCTTGCACGCTTTGCACAACCTCTTTGTCTGCAAAGATGCGGAACTCGCCTTTATTGAGGTCAATCTTAGCCACAACCTGCTGGGCGCTGGACGCGTTGACAGATTTACGATAAGCCGAAACCATCGCAGATTCGAGTGCATGATAGATGACTTCTTTTGGAAGCCCCTTTTCTTCAAGCACTTCGTTGAAGGCTAGAATGATTTCATTCTTCATGACTTTTTGTTCTCCACTTTGCGCACTTTCTAAAATACGAAGAAAAGTGGGGGTTACCCACTTTCCGGTAAATACTACGATGCTGGTACTAACAAGCCTTATTCTAACATACATTGGTGAGGCGGGCAAGTTTTTGTATGGGTTCAGTAGATGTGAGAGGGAGCGGGGACATCCCTGGGTAATGAGTCTGAATATACTCGGCAGGGGAGAGATTGGCAAGGGCGCGATGCGGACGGACATGGTTGTAAATCCGCTCCCACTCGATCAGGGTCAGATTGAGGGTGGGGAGGTGATAATCGAGCTCATAGACAGCATAGAATTCATCCAGATGGGTTCGATGAGCCCGTTCCACCCTGCCGTTAAGTCTGGGAGAATGAGGGGGAAGGATGAACAACCTGACACCCTGCTCTGCACAAGCCTGCTCAAACTGCTGCATGAACTCACTGCCTCCATCCACCTGGATCGCCCGAACCGGGAAAGGCATTCTGGAGAGCAGGGTGGAGAGGAACAGTCTGGCATTGGCAGAGTTTGCCTGGGGATGGACCTCGATCACATCCCAACGGGAAATGACATCGCGAGCGGTGAAATGTTTCAGAAGCACTTTGGGAAAGGGATGAATGTCCAGGGTATCCACCTGAACCATATCTCCGGGTTGGAGCACGGCATAATCCTTTGGTTTGCGAATGGCATAGGGTCTTTTGGGACGTTTCCTACTGTAAAACCACCGTTTTTGACTGTGGGATAACAGGCGGCCACGTTCCCGCAGGTACTTCAGGATGCGACCAATCGTGGAAACGGATAAGTCCACTCCTTCCCGCCTTGCCAGTACAGCCAGCTTTTCCTTGCCCCAACGAGGATAGAGTTCCCGCAGTTCCTGGATCAGGGTGATCTCTCCCTCTCCCCACTTCCTCTGCCGGACATGCACGGGGCGATGACTTCCATCTTCCAGTCCGCTGGCACCAAGCTGTCGTACCCTCGCCCGCCAGCGATACAGGGTGGATATGGGTAAGCCAATCGCTTTGGCTGCCTACTCCCCCGTCACACCCTGCTTGCGCAGAGCTTCCCAGGCAGTCAGCAGTCCCAGCCGGTACTTTGCCTTTTCTGTGATCTGCACTGGCGGATGCTTGGCAAGTTGGTAAAATTGTTTTTGCAGATATATCTGCCGCATCGGGGTCTCTCCTTTTTAGGTTCGCACCCATAAGGATGACCCCGATTGCCGTTCCTGTCTAGCCCCCCTCTCTCATATCTATCTGAACTTGTTCATAATTCCAACCTCCCAATCCGCCATACCTCTTTATTCCACCATTTTGCACGATGAAGCGCGCCCGTTCATCACGGAACACTCTGCCAGCGTCCCGTCAAAATCCACCACCACTATCATCTGCGATATGTATTCATCAAAAGTGGCGATCACCGTGCGGCGCGGGCTTTGAAGGTCAACATCCAGTTTCGTGAAACGCCTGATCGCCCGCGCTTCCACATCGCTCAACGTGGCGGCGTTCACGCTCGCCACATAGTCCAATTTCTCATCCAGAGCCAGAATGGGCGTGCGCAGGTCGACGTTGAAATTGCTGTCGGCGGTATATCCGGCGCCTGCGAAGAATGCCAGCAGGAAAATAACTGAAAAGACTACCCCACCTATGCTACGAGCGTTGCGAACCGAATCGTTCACATTTTCGAAGATCAACCCGGCGATGAAGAGGAAGACAATGGTCATGACAATGGTGATGAAACGCCGCGCGCTGATGGCAACCGATGCGTTATAGATGATGCGCTCGCTCACGGCAGGGAAAGACCAACGGTAGATGATGGGCGAGAGCGTGAAGGGGATCAGGCTGGTCAAATAACTGAAGAAGATCGCAACCGCGACCCATAGAGCCATGCGCGTGAACATATTGCTCATCTTCATGGTCAACCAACCCGCCAATCCGCCAACGGCTGCGCAGGGTGGCAGCCCCAGCGCCAGTTTCAACCAGGGCAGGGCGGCGTGCGCTTTCGAAAGCAAGTACCCATCATACCCCCAGGCTACCGCGGCGAACACGCATCCGCACAACACCCCCATCCATGTTTCTTGTTTGAATTGATTTTTCATGCTGAACTCCACTTTCCATATCTTAACACTGAATCCTGTTTGCTTGCGGGTTCAAAACGGAATACCGCAGGCGGGCAAACTGCTGGCCTCGCGCGACATCACGACAAAGATCAGAAGAGGGGCGCTCAGGATACGCAAGAGTGGTCGCGCAGAGAGAATTGACCCTCCATGGTCTTTATGGGTGGTGGGGAATCTGCTTTAAAATAAAG
>Ga0247511_100464_pt1 | contig 11591 bp, 7 predicted proteins | sample SJ1SFenscriptome_FD_190051 | JGI IMG/M metagenome (GOLD analysis project Ga0247511, IMG submission 190051) | Metatranscriptome of enriched cultures of PCE-dechlorinating microbial communities from Ithaca, New York, USA - SJ1.SFe36 (Metagenome... ...
CTAAAACCCAAGTTGCCTGCCCGCAGTGCCGCCAGCCCATTTTGGTGGAAGTACAGCAGATCTTTGATCTGGCACAGGACCCGCTCGCAAAGCAGAAATTGCTCAACGGTGCGGTGAATGTGATCCATTGCCCAACCTGCGGCTATTCCGGAATGCTGGGAACGCCCATTGTGTACCACGATCCTGAGAAAGAACTGTTCCTGACTTTCTTTCCACCAGAAAGTGGGGTTCCGCTCAACGAACAGGAAAGGCAATTGGGGCCCATGATCAATCGTGTGATCGATGCGCTTCCAGCCGAGAAAAGAAAAGCCTACATTCTGCAGCCCAAATCCATGCTCACCTATCAAACGCTCATTGAATCCGTACTTGAAGCGGATGGGATCACCAAAGAAATGTTGGAAGAGCAACAGAAGAAGATCCATTTGATTCAGCGTCTTTTAACGGCGCCGGAAACCGAACTGGAAACCATCATCGAACAGGAAAAAGAATTGATTGACCTTTCCTTCTTCGCACTCTACTCTCGATTGCTGCAATCAGCCGTTGCGCAAAATGACGAAGAATCAGCCAGGCAATTGGATAAGGTGCAGAAAGTGCTTTTTGAAAAAACCGAGGTTGGAAAAGAACTATATAAGTCATCGCAAGAAACCCAGCAAGCCATCAAGGAGCTGCAAGAAGCCGGTAAGGATGGCGGTCTAACCCGCGAAAAATTGCTGGATGTAGTTTTGAATGCCAAAAGTGATGCCGCGCTTTCAGCGATTGTCAGCCTGGCTAGAAACGGCATGGACTACACGTTCTTCCAACTTCTCAGCCAGAAGATCGACGCAGCCAAAGATAAGGAAAAAGAAAGTCTGGTCACACTGCGCGAAAATCTGCTCAACCTTACGTCAGAGCTTGATAAAAGGATGCAGGCAGAGGTGGATAAGACCAAAGAACTGCTGGAAAGCATCGTAAAGGCAGAGAATATCGAAGCCGAAGCAGAAAAGAACCTGGAGAACATCACCGAACTCTTCCTGCACGTCGTGGAAGACGAGATCGAAAAAGCCAGAAAACAGGGCGATCTGGAGCGCATCCAGAAACTGGAACGTGTAATGATCGTGATCCGTAAGGCTATGGAGCCGCCCCAAGAAGTGAAGCTGATCGAAGAGATGCTGGCACTGGTTGATAAGCAGGACGAATTGGAAAAATTCATGGATGCCCATCAGGAATCGATCACACCTGAACTCGTCCAGCTTCTGAATGGTATTCTCTCGCAGGCTGGGAATGCACAAGATGAAGGTTATCAGAAATTCGACCAACTCTATAAAGCTGTGCTGCGCTATTCTATGAAAAAGAACCTTGCTGCAAAATGATCGCAGGGCGGCTGCCACAGCCGCCCTTTCATTTACTCTATTCTTTCATCTCTTGATCGGGTTTTGAAAACGGAACCCATACCCTCGCACCGTCTCGATGAGTTCGACATCGGGTTCATATTCCGCTAATCGGTAGCGTAAGCGACGCACCAGGGCATCGATCGCCTCGTTGGATATGCCGGCGCCTGCTGAATCAGCCCAAACCCGTGCGATGATCTCTGAGCGCGGCACGATGTTGCCGCTCTGCTCATACAGGCACAGCAACAGCGTGTATTGTTGAATGGACAAGGGCGGGTCGATTTTCTTATCGTTCACCCATATTGCGCCATTTCCCTTATCAATGAACACTATACGGTATGCCTGTTCTTCGGAGAGCGGCATGGTGGCATCCGAAGCGACAAACAAGAATTCCTGGATGAGGGCAATTTGGATAAAATCTCCGTCAAAGACCTGCGCGGTTCCTTCGACCTTTCTATGGTTGATATAGGTACCGTTCTTACTGTTCAGGTCCTCTACAAAAATCCCCTCTGGGGTTTGCAAGATCCTGGCATGTTTTCGCGACACTTGGCGGTCATCGATCACCAGTTCGCATTCAGCGTCTCTCCCAATGACTATCTCATCATCCAACAGCCATTGTTTGCCGTTCAATTTCCCGTTCTGGGCAATCAGGAGGGAGGTGTTCTTTTTTTCCATCTCTCTATATATAATAATACATTCAAACCTCAGAGTATAATTCTCTTCAGAAAAAAGATGGCAATATCTAGAAAACCAGGCGAGGTTCTGCAAAATCGCTATCTCATTAAAAAAATCATCGGACGCGGCGGCATGGGCAGCGTCTATCTTGCCGATGACACCCTCCTTGAAGGGCGACAATGCGCACTGAAAGAGGTCGAATATGACCGTTCGCTGGATAGCGTGCTTATCAAAGAAGCGCAGGAGCAGTTCCTGCGCGAAGCTACCATCCTCGCGCGCCTTGATCACCCCAATCTTCCTAAAGTTTCTGATTTCTTCACGATCGAATCCTGCGATTATCTGGTAATGGATTACGTGCCCGGCGAAGACCTGCGTACCATCATTTTGCAAGCAAAACAGAACAACTCTTTTTTGCCGCTCAGTGATATACGCAATTGGGCTGACCAGTTGGGAGACGCGCTCAGTTTTCTACACAGTCAGGAACCGCCCATCGTCCACCGTGACATCAAGCCCAGTAATCTCAAGATCACGCCCAGCGGGATTTTAAAGTTGGTTGATTTTGGATTGGTCAAGATCCTGGTTCCGGATGACGTGACCATCACGGTTATTCAAGGTCAGGGCACAGCCATCTATACACCATTGGAACAGTATGGCGGAGATGGCATCCACACCGACGTGCGCAGCGACATCTATTCTTTTGGTGCCACCCTGTATCACCTCGCCACCAACACGCAGCCTGCCGATGCGCGCGAACGCTTCTTGCAACCCGGCAGACTGATGCCACCCGGTGAGATCAATCCGGCGATCTCTTCTCAAATGGAAAAAGCCATCTTATGGGCGCTTCAGCTCCACCCCGACGATCGCCCGCAAACGGTCAAGCAGTTCACCGATGCATTGTTGGGGAATACCAAGAAGTTGGTAGAAAAGATCAATCCGCACATTGACCATCGCAGGCTTTCGTCGAATAAAAATGTCAAATATTTATTTTGGATTTCCGTTGGGTTGCTTTTTCTCAGTTTTTTGATCAGCTTCTTTGCCTGATGCCGTAAGGAACTTCTTCCATATCTTCGACTGCTGCCCCATTCCAAAACCCGCGCCAAGCAGCGTGAATAGACTCACCCATAAGAGAAGGTAAACCAATTCAAGGAAATTGGTGCGCGAAAAACTGCCCGGCAAGTTCAATTGGAACCACAAAAAGCATCCATACCCTGCGATCACCGCACACAGTGCAATGATCGTCCCCTCCGTTACCGAGAAGAAGCGCTGTGTGAGCAGATAGATACCGTAAGCAATGCCGAGAATCGTCAATGTCGCCAAGAACCACTGCATGGTCCCCGGCAAGCTCTTTCTGCCTCCATTTTCAACGGTCATGGTCTGGTCGCCAAAACCGCCCTGGTTCACCACCGAGCTGGCGCTGGGTTGGGTGGGGACGGGGGTTGGAGTAATCTGGCTGATGACGCTACCCGCTTCGCTGGTAATGTCCAGAATGAATATGTCAGAATTCCTCGCCGGGTCGCTCTGCGCCTTGATCTCCACTCTGCCGTACGACTGGATGGGATAAGACATGCTGGCAAACCCGCTTTTTGTTTGGGTTTCGATGATGGTGGACTGTTCGTTTTCTCCCAGATGATCGATCATGAAATAGACCACCGTGCCATCCGGCACCGGCAAACCGTTGCGGTCCAAAATCGGACCCGCCCTTACCGGCAATGCGTCTCCCACTCTGAAGATCAAATTCTCGGTCCCTGCGGTCTCGCTTTCATTCCGCTTGCTTTCCGATAAGTTATTCACGTCAATATCCAGCGTGATGGTCTGGTTCGGATCGGGGTAGGTCATTTCGATCAGGTCATACCCCACCACCGGAATGGAAACCGGGGAATGTCCCTTGGGAACGATCTCCTGGAACAACAGGCGAGCGGCTGTATCGATGAATACGGATGTCTTACTGTATAGGCAATAGTATGCGTCCACGAATGTCAGGTCGGTTGCATCCAAATAAAAGGGCACATTGAACGCAAATACCACCACATTTTTGTCTCGCAGCATATCCGGGTTTTCAGCCAGTAGCCGCTTTAAAGCGTCTGATCCTGGTCGATCTGCATTCACATCCAGCATGGAAAATATCACCCAGTTCGCTTCGGAAATGTAATTTCCCACATCTGCTCGGTCTGTGGGGTCATCCAGGTATTCGCTGAGGTCTTCGAACGAATAGGAGCGCAAGCGCCTTTCAAGAACCTGACCGGTGCCATTTTGCCCGTACAGGCGCAGCACAGTATCCTCCAATGCGTTCTTTGTAAAAATCTCTTCCTCTTCGCATGTGCTGCATTGTGCTGCCGACATGGTATCGGTGATGAAAACGATGCGATCGTTCGTGGTGGGTGGGTCGGGCAGAATGGAAGATAATTCTTCGCTGGATGGATTGATCAATGTCGCGGCATTTCTGGCGATCTTCGACAACACATCATACCCCTGCCCGATGATGCCCAATTGCTGTTCTGCGGGCAGTACGAAAGATAGCGAAAACACCTCATAGAGCTTAAATTTCAACGCCAGAATTCTCAATACCGATTCATCCACCCGTTCAGCAAACGCGTCGTCTTCGCGATATTTCTGCGCGAAGAAATATAGCGTGCTTCTGATAGTCTCCATTTCACTTTTATCTCCACTGGATTGGAAACCATCTAGATAGAGCACATCGTTCCCCGCCAGAAATGCGTTCAGCGCGATCTGTTTGCCATCGAACTTTTCATTGTTCGGGTCAAAGAAATTCCTGACCGCATTGCCGCCCAAACTGTCTGACACCAGAATTCCCCCGGCGTTGCGCCAACTGCTGAACTGCTGCAGGTTCATGATCAGGCTGAGCGCCGATGAGTCGAAACTGACCGGTTTGGTCGTCTCGCGGATGTTTCCTTGAAATCCCTGGTAGCGGATGTGGCTTACCAGAAAGCCATCTGCGCTCGTTGTCGGGTCATTCGCATCAAGCGTGGCGGTCGCGAAGAATGGCGCTAGCTCGATCAGCTTGAGCTGTTCCAGCGACTTTCGTACCGTCGCCACCTCTTCTTCCGGCAAGCGATCGGAACTGCCTCTGCCCGGAAAGTGTTTGGCAATCACGGCCACTTTGGAATTGCTTCCGCTGTGCAGCCCGCTGATGAAGGCGGTGCCTAATTCGCCCACCCAGTAGGGATCTCCGCCGAAAGTGCGCGTGCCCAGGCTGGCATCACTTTCTGAATAGCTGGAATCCAACACATCTAGCGATGGTCCGAGAAACAGGTTGAACCCCATGGCTTGCAGCTCCTGCCCCAGCAGTTCCCCGCTCGACCTGGCTAGTTCGGTGGAAAACGTCGCCCCGATCGCCATTTGGTTGGGCTGCGTGGATAAGCCCGAGAGGATCTGGTCAAAGGGGTAAGAATCTCCATCTTGTGAGATGCCTATGAATAAGGGAACATAATTCTTCTTGGTCTGTTCCATCTCTTCATTGGCAAGATCTGTCAGGCTGTTTTTCCAGTTGTTTTGCTGCAACTGTCTGATCAAAGCCGCTGTGGTCGTCACCGTATCATCCGGTCCGTTGAAATTATCATCCGCTCTCGAGAGCACCACTCCCCCGATCTGGTAATCTTGCATCAGGGCAACGAGCTCTGAATCTTCAAGTATGGTATCCCCCTGAAATGTGATCAGAAACAACTGCCCTACCTTTTCTTCGGGCGTCATTTTGTTCAACACTTGCTGCGCTTTTTGAGTATAGGTACTCTGTGCACTTCGCGCATTCGCCAAAACCGGCCCGGTCGAGGCGAGCAATGTGACCAGAATACTTAAAATCAAAAAGAGATGAAAATTCTTCTTCTCCATTAACCCTAATTATAAAAGGAAATGCCCTGATTACGAAGTCTTTGTCAGCACTTGTTGCGCCAACAACAGATCATCGCAGAAGAATCCATCCACGCCCCACGCAGCCAACGTCTGCATCAGTTCTACTTCATTGACAGTGTAGGTGTGCACGCGCTTGAAACGGCTGTGCTGTTTCTGGATGAAGCGTTGATTCACACTGGAATAATGCGGGTGGATCAGGTCGGGGCTGATCCTTCCCAGCAGTCCGATTTCCACCTTTCCAAGCAGGCCGGGCAGCGTCAACAACCCTGTTGGGCACCCGGGCAACCTGATGCGCAGCTTTTTTACGTTGCCGGGGATGAATGAGGAAAAGATGATGCTCTCCTGTCTTTTCGTTTTCTTCACCAGCATGACCGTTTTTTCCACCAATTCCGCGTTACGCTTGCCGGCGTTTTTGATCTCAATATTGATCAGCGCCTTACTCTGCACCAGTTCCAGGACCTCTGCGAGAGTAGGAATCTGCTCACCCGCAAATTCTTGAGAAAACCAGGCGCCTGCATCCAATTCTTTCAGTTCAGCCAGCGTCAGGTTGGTAACCTCTCCTGTTCCATTCGTCGTGCGGTCCACCCTGTCATCATGGATAACCACGACCTCCCCATCTTTGCTCAATGTCACATCCAGTTCCAACGCCTGTGCCCCCATCTCCAGCGCTTTTTGAAAGGACGCCAGCGTATTTTCAGGCGCGTACTTCTTCGCCCCCCTGTGGGCGAAAACAACCGGTGTGGCAAGTTCAAACAGCCGATGATTGTTCATGATCACCTCAAATTCGCATTATAGCACCCTCATCCCTGATGGGTATCTCACCCCATACAGCCTGTGCTGGCTGATAATAAACTATACCATTTCTTTTTCCTGATCCCATGCCTGAGACAAAGAGAGGGAACTTTTCACTCACCAATTCCCAAAACATCCTTTCCCAAAAACCAGGCGCGTTTCCCCTCTGCACCTCATTTATAATCACCTATATGAGAGTCAGCGTCATCATCCCCGTCTACAACGAAGAATCTTCCATCCTCACCACCTACCAGAAGGTGAAAGCCACCAACCTGGTGCACGAGATGCTCTTCGTGGACGACGGCTCCTCCGACCGCACCCGCTCCATCCTCGCCTCCATCCACGATCCCTCCGTGGTCATCTACACCCACCCCGCCAACCGCGGCAAAGGCGCTGCCGTCTGCACCGGTTTGCAACACGCCAGCGGGGATATCGCTATCATCCAGGATGCCGACCTCGAGTATGACCCACAAGATTATGCCGCTCTTCTCGAACCCATCCGCGAGCGCTCCGCGCAGGTCGTGTATGGGTCGCGCTTTCTCACCTGCGTCCCTGAAGGCATCCTGTTCTGGAACAAGCTCGCCAACCGCTTTCTCACCTTCGCCACCAACCTGCTCTACGGCACGCACCTCACCGATATGGAGACCGGTTACAAGGTCTTTCACCGGGATGTGTTGAAGCAGCTCACGCTCACCTCCGACGGCTTCGAGATCGAGCCCGAGATCACCGCGCGTCTCATCAAGCTGCGCATCCCCATTTACGAGGTGCCTGTGCGCTTTCATCCGCGCGCCTATCACCAGGGTAAAAAGATCCGCCCGCGCGATGCTTTCATAGCCCTGTGGACACTCATCAAATATCGCTTCAAGAAACTCTAGCGACTGGCTGCGCGTAAGTCGCGCACCACCAGTTGTACTCCCCCACTGAAATCGTTCACCCCAAAATGAAATGCCACATCCACGAATTCGTCGATCGCGTTTATTTTGTCCCCAAAACCGAACGCGATGGCATCCCACAACACGTTTCCGTCCCTTAACTTCAATTTCAGGTGTTTCGCCGTTTTTCCCACCGCGCGCTTCTCGACCACCCGCACTCCGCGGCTGAAAAGCAGCGGACGCCGGTTCCCCTCACCGGTCGGTTCGAACAGCTCCAGTGCTTTCAGGATGGAGGTGATATTACTGGCAACATTCACCGCCGCTGCTTCCGCATCCAGTTGCAGTTTCGCGCTGGTTTCTTCCCAATCTACCTCGCTCTGCGCAATCTGCCAGAGCTTTTCTTTGAGCAGCGCCATGTTCTCTTTTTCAACCGTCAATCCGGCTGCCATGCTGTGTCCGCCGTATTGCACCAGCAGATCGGAACAGCGATCTAAGGCATAGGTGATATTGAACTCCTCCACGCTGCGGCACGAAGCGCGGATCAATCCCCCCTGCTGCTCCGTTCCCACGATGGTCGGGCGGTGATGTTCCTCGGTCAGTTTGGATGCCACCAACCCCATGATCCCTTCATGAAATTCCGCGCTGATGGCAAACAGGATCGGTCCGCCCTTCAAACCATCCAATCCCGCTGCAGCGGTTTCATACGCTTCCTCGGTTTTGGATTGCCGGTCGGAGTTGAGGGCGCTCAGCGTTGCAGCCAGCGTACACGCTTCGTTTTCATCACGCGTGGTCAGCAGTTTCCACGCCACCAGTGCCGAATCCAGCCGTCCGGCGGCGTTCAGGCGCGGTCCCAATCGGAAGCCAATGTGCTCCGAGGTTACCAGTTTCATATTCATGATGCCACTTTCCGCCACCAGCGCGCGCAAGCCTGGGCGATTGTCCCCATGGATCTTCTTCAAGCCCTTCTTGACGAAAGTACGGTTCTCTCCCACCAGCGGCACCACATCCGCCACCGTACCCAGCGCCACCAGGTCCAGGTATTGTTCGATCTCCTCTCTGCCCTTCCCCACCTGCTGGAAAAGCGCCATCGCCACCTTATAAGCCAACCCCACCCCCGCAATGTGCGGGTTGGGATATCGTTCATCATCTTTTTTCTGGCAAATCACCGCGAACGCCGGTGGCAGCTCTTCCCCCGGAAGGTGGTGGTCCGTCAAGATCACATCCATCCCCAATTCCTGCGCCAACCCCACTTCCTGCGGTGAGCGGATGCCGCAATCCACCGTGATCAGCAAGTTGGCCCCTTCCTGCGCCAGGCTGCGCACAGCATCCAGGTTCAAGCCATATCCTTCCGAAAAACGGTTCGGAATGTACGGACTGACCTTTGCTCCCAATTCTTGCAGCGCTTGCGTCAACAACGCCGTTGCGGTGATGCCGTCTACGTCAAAATCGCCGTACACCACGATCTTTTCTTGTGCCTGGACAGCCAGCAGGATGCGATCGATGGCTTTCGAAATGCCGCTCAACAGATACGGATCGAAGATCTCCCCTTCTTCATGCAGGAACGCTTGTGCCTGCTCTGCGTTTCTCATTCCCCTGTTGCAGAGGATCTGCTGGATCAAAAGCGGATAACCTGCCAGTTCCTCGCCCACTGTTTCCGGCAGGGGTTCCGGCATCATCCATTCTTTTCCGCTGTAGCTGAGGTTCTTTTGGTTTTGTGTCATCGAATGTAGCGGCGCGGGATGCGATCAGCCATTCCGCAGATCACCTCATAGTTGATAGTCTTCCAATTTTCTGCGATCTCCGTCGCGCTCAGGGTGTTTCCATTTTGAGATCCCATCAGCACCACTTCATCCCCCACCTGTGCATCCGGTACGTCATCAATGTTGATCATGCACTGGTCCATGCACACCGACCCCACCATCGGCACTTTTTTCCCGCGCAGCAGCACGTGGTTTCCGTTCACGCGCCGGATGCCATCCCCATACCCCACAGCAATGGCACCGATGCGCTCCCCTTCCCTGGTATGGTAGCGGTGCCCGTAGCTGATGCCGAAGCCCTCTGACATGGTTTTGATCGAAATCAGGCGCGTTTTCCAGCTCAGCGCCGGGTGGAACCCTTCCGGCAGGCTCATATTCGCCGCGGGAGGCAATCCGTACAGGGCGATCCCGCAGCGCACCATGCTGTAATACGCCTGGGGGTAGTTCAAAGTGCCCGCCGAGTTTGCCGCATGCATAATACCCGGGTCGATGCTTTTTTCTCTCATTTTTCCCACGATCTTTTCAAAGCGGTGGATCTGCTGTGCAGTCACTTCTTTTTCCGGTTCGTCCGCGCAGGCAAAATGGGTAAACACCCCCTCCAGGTCAAACGCCGGAACGCGCGTCAGATCTTCGATGAACGGCAGCGCCAGGTTAGATGGCACCCCCAGGCGCCCCATGCCGGTGTCGATCTTGGCGTGCAGATGCAGTTTGCCGAAGCGCGCGTCCACTTCTTTTTCATATAATTGAGCCACCAACGGGTCATATACCGTCAGATGAATGTTCGCTTTTTGAGCGTCCTTTACGCGTTTGTGCGAGGTGTATCCCAGCACCAAGACCGGCAATTTCACCCCGCTCTCGCGCAACTGCAGCGCCTCTTCGATGCGCGCCACCCCCAACCAGCCCGCGCTGATAGCCTGCAGGTGCAGGGCGATCTCGTTCAGCCCGTGCCCGTAGGCGTTGGCTTTCACCACCCCCATCACCGGCACTCCGCTGATCTGTTTCAGCTGTTCGTAATTGGCTGTAATGGCGCTCAGGTCGATCTCCAGCCACGTCGCGTAATGGTCGTTGTTCATCATGCGCCTTAGTATAAACTCCCCTCGGAAAACCGGCAAGAGAGTTCTCTTGCTCTCTGTGCGTTTCGGCTATAATCAGCGCAGGAAAGAACAGGTTTCATGGAAAGTTTTCAATACACACTTCTCGCTCAGGATGGCAAAGCCCGAGCCGGGGTCTTTAGCACTCCGCATGGTGATATCCCCACCCCGGTCTTTATGCCGGTCGGTACGCAAGCCACCGTCAAAGCCGTCACCCCTGAGCAGCTCCTGGAGATCGGTGCTTCCATCATTCTTTCCAACACCTATCATCTATTTCTGCGCCCTGGGGATGATCTCATCCGCGAGCTGGGTGGACTACACAGGTTTATGCACTGGGAGCGCCCTATCCTCACCGATTCGGGCGGTTTTCAGGTCTTCTCGCTGGGCGGGCTGCGCCGCATCGATGAAGATGGCGTTACCTTTAAAAGCCACATTGACGGCGCCACCCACCGCTTCACCCCCGAGAGATCCGTCGCCATTCAAGAGAACCTGGGAGCCGATATCATCATGGCGTTCGACGAATGTGCCGACCCCACCGATTATGCCTACAACACGCGTTCCATGCAGCGCACCCACCGATGGGCTGAGCGCTGCCTCAAAGCCATAACCCGCCCTGACCAGGCGCTCTTCGGCATCGTGCAGGGTGGCATCTTTGAGGATCTGCGCGAGCAATCGGCTGCCTTCATCAGTTCGCTCGATTTCCCCGGACATGCCATTGGCGGGCTTTCGGTGGGTGAGTCAAAAGAAGACATGCTGGCTTCCATCGAAGTGGTCAATGCCGTGCTCCCAGAGAGCAAGCCCCGTTACCTGATGGGGGTCGGCACCCCCTACGATCTCATCGAGAGCATACGGCGCGGGGTGGATATGTTCGACTGCGTTCTCCCCACCCGCCTGGCGCGCCACAGCGCTGCCCAAACGTTAAGCGGGCGCATGAACCTGATGAACGCCCAGTATGCGCGCGATGAACGCCCCATTGACGAAACCTGCACCTGCTACGCCTGCCGCTACTATTCCCGCGCTTACCTGCGCCACCTCATTCGCGCCCGCGAGATGTTGGGCGCCACCCTCATCTCCATCCACAATATCCACACTCTGGTACATCTGGCGCACAGCCTGCGCCAGGCGACCCTCGCAGGCACCTTTGAACAGGCCGCCACCGCGTTGCTCGAG
>Ga0247511_100487_pt1 | contig 11345 bp, 10 predicted proteins | sample SJ1SFenscriptome_FD_190051 | JGI IMG/M metagenome (GOLD analysis project Ga0247511, IMG submission 190051) | Metatranscriptome of enriched cultures of PCE-dechlorinating microbial communities from Ithaca, New York, USA - SJ1.SFe36 (Metagenome... ...
ATCGTCCACAGATGAGATGGGCACTTGGCATAATATGTGGGATCTGTCTGCTTTTGATGATAACCGGGGTCAGTGCTGTCCCGCAGGAAGAACGGATACCGACCATCATCTCAATTGCCCTTGACCCGGCAAAACCACAGATCGGACAACCATTTTACATTACCGGCACACTCATCTCAAGCACCGGAGAACCTCTCGGGAATAAATGGATAACACTTGAATCAACCGCTGCGGGTGCAACACCAGGAAAATTCCAGTACCTGAAAGTTACCAGAACCGAACGTGATGGATCCTATATGTTCTTCAGACCGGCTGCATCTCCCCCGGAGGATCTTCAGGTACGGTTCAAAGGACTGTATCCGTATGCTGCATCAGTATCTGATGTGGTAAAGGCAAAAAAATAATTTTTATTTGAGAAATGCGAGCATCGTAGCAGTCTGGTTAATATGACCGATATACTCTTCTCCATAGGTTGAGAACCCGATAGTCGGGATATTTGAAAAGATTTTCCCATATGCGGCGTCTTTTCCTTCCTGCTTTAGTTGTAATGTCCGAAGGATACAGTTAAAATTTATAAGAGCCTCTATGGGAGTTTCCTTGTTCTTCTCTTCAAGCATCTTCTGTGTATCAGCGATGATGTCAGTTGAAGAGAGGAGATCCAGATCCACCCCTTCCCTGACCTGGCAGTAAAAGTATATGGCATCTCCTTCTACCCGCTGGGGACTGCGGACAAAGGGTTCATCGTCGGCCATCAGGCCAACCGGGTTCTTCATGAAATGCGACGCTGCATCAGAGTAAGGCACACCGATTGCTTCAGCATATGCGACAGCAGCCGGCTTTCCATTAAACTCAATCACCTTCCGTGATGCAGCATCCACCTTTGTCGGAGTCAGTTTCTTCCCGAGTGAGCAGAAAGACTGGGTTTTTATGATATCATACTTCTTTTTCGGCTCAATGAGTGCAAACACGGCAGTATTTGTATATGCCTTCCCATTCAGGTAGACATAGGTGGCGGAGAAGGCGAGATCATCCCCGGCAGAACCTCCAATTACCTGGATATTGGTAAGGTCCCCTATCCGCTCCATGATTGACTCCTCTGCCCCTGAAAGGCCGTCAAAGAGGATAAGTCCTACGTACCGTGCAGGGTCAAGGGATATCGGGGTAGAACCGGCTGCTTCGGCAAGACGGGAGAGGGTATCATCGGCAAAGTCCGGTGATTTCAGCGAGATCGTATCAGCATGTACATTCTGTATCGTGTCTGCATCCATTGCCATGGCAACGACAGAATTATTCAGCATAGAACCGGAGATGATCTCACCTGCTGTTGAGCAGCCAATGACGGTGGAGTCGGGGAAGGCATTCTTCATTGCTGCGCTTATCCCGTCCGGGCCATAGGAGGAGGAAGCAAAGAACAGAACCAGAACCGGCTTTAACTCTCCCAGAGTTGTTCGGAGTTCATCGGCAGCGGCATAGGGATCCGGATGTTGTGAGTGTGCGACTTGTACTGACATAGTTATACCTTTAAATTGAGTCCCATTTCATTTGCAACCTGCATGATGGTGTTGATGACGGCTGGATCATCATCTGACTGTTCTGTATACTTTTTCACATCAATGCCCTTTAATAGAAGTTTGGTCCGCGTAGTGGTGGCGATTGACGCATTCCCCTGAGATCTCTGCTCTATCAGGGAGTCTATGAGCTTTTTGATCTTCCCGGCCATGGTAATAGTACGTTACCAGATAGGTTATATGAAAGCATCGAATTAAACTTCCCAGCGGGTCAAACCACCCCTATGTCTTCGTTCCAGAGTTCAGGTTTTTCACGAATAAAGGACTCCATCATCAGCCGGCACCGATTCAGGTCATAATCAATGACCGTCACCCCATGGGCTTCCATAAACTCCCGTGCACCGGAGAAGGTCCGTGATTCGCCCACAATGACCCGGGGGATGTGAAACTGTACAACAGCCCCGGCACAGAGGAAACAGGGCATCAGAGTTGAATAGAGGGTACAATCCTGGTATGAACCGATCCGCCCGGCATTCTGCAGACAGTCGATCTCTGCATGAACCATCGGATCATTGTTCTGCACCCGCCGGTTATGACCTCTTCCGATGATGACACCATCCCGCACCAGGACCGAACCGATGGGAATACCTCCTTCTTCTCTCCCTTTCTCTGCTTCCTGAATTGCTGCCTCCATAAAGGGATCATCTAAAACCGGGACTGTGGGGAGAGTCTCACCAACTACTTCATCCTCTTCTCTCCAGAGCGGATCACAGATCGCGAGAAAGATGAGGTCCCGCATGCCGGTGTTCTCAATCCACTGGGTCTTTCCAGGGGGAATGTACGCCAGTTGCCCCTCACCTATCTCCATCTGCTCATCCCCGATATGCATTATTCCGGTCCCGGAAAGGATGTAGTATACTTCTGAAGATCTGATAAGCCGGTGGGGAAGGGTTGTGACACCAACCGGAACCTGTGCATGGGCTATACTGTACCGGCACTGGATGTCCTTTCCAATTCTGAGCGGATGAAAGAGCTCTGCAAGGAGGCAGTTATCTGCAACCCTCATATGGGGAATTCTGACATCATAGATATCCATACATGATATGTGCGGAGAAAGCATGTATGCCCTGCCGTGCGAGATACGATCCGATGAACTTAAGTACTGGTGCAGACCATTCCACAAACAGGAGGAAGGTCATGGACGATTCAAAAAAGTATACATTACCAGCTCTTTCCTTTGAGTATGGCGCCCTCGCACCATTTATCACGGAGAAACAACTGACCCTGCATCACCAGAAGCATCACCAGGCCTATGTCACCGGTGCAAATGCTATCTTTGAAAAGCTGGAGAAAGCACGAAGTGAAGGTGCAGATCTGGATCAAAAAGCCCTGCTTAAAGAACTCTCATTTCATATCGGCGGACACCGGCTTCACACCCTGTTCTGGGAAAACCTGGCTCCGGCTGGAAAGGGAGGAGGCGGTGTTCCGTCCGGAACCCTGGCAGACTGGATAAACCGGGACTTTGGATCCCTTGACCGGTTCAAAAAGGAATTCACCCAGACAGCTTCTTCGGTAGAGGGATCAGGATGGGCTGTGCTTTCAGTATGCCTTGGAACACAGCGGCTGCTTCTCATGCAGGTAGAGAAGCATAATGTTCATGTATATCCCGGTTTTCGAATTCTGATGGTCCTTGATGTCTGGGAGCATGCATATTACCTTGATTATATGAATGACCGGGCAAAGTTTATTGAGAACTTCTGGAATATCGTCAGATGGTACATGGTAAACCAGAGACTTGATGCAGCCCTGAAAAGCTGATCATTTCATTACCTTTTTCTTGTTATCCGTCAATTTAACCATACTATTTCTGAAATGGGGGAAGAACTGATTAATATGGCGGATTCATCACATCTGAATACCTCTCTGTCCGGGTATCAGAATCAGGATTGTCAGCTGATTCTGAACGATATCCCGACTGCTCTCCTGGTAATGGCAGAGAACCGGATCATTTTTGGAAATGCAGCGGCAGTTCGCCTGTTTAAAGCGCGCCAATCTGAAGAACTCACCGGTAAGTATCTCTCAGATCTCTCTCCAACCTCCCAGCCTGACGGATCATCATCTGCCGTCGTTATTCAAAACCTACTGCAATCGGTTCAGAAAGGGAAGAACACACGGTTTGAATGGGTTTTTACCCGGTTTGATAAGTCAGAAATATCAGCAAAGGTAACCGTCCGCCAATCTGAAGCATCCGGTTCTTCTTCCCTCATCCTCACCATTGTTGATAATACCGCTGAATATCACGCAATTAAAGATATTCTCGGACTTGCAGAGGAGATGAAGAAAGGAAACCTCAGGGCACGGCTTTCTTCAGAGGGATATCAGGGTGATATGTATAAACTCATCACCGGTATCAATGCCATGCTGGACGGTATCCTCCATCCGTTCAGGGATATGAATAAGGTTCTTCAAAAGATTGCCAGGGGTGATATGTCAGGGGGAATTGAGCAGGTGTACTCCGGCGAGCATGAAAAGATACGGAATGCGGTCAACGGGGTTGCAGATATCACCAGGAAAGTCCACGAAGAGATATCCCGGATGGTCGATGCCGCAAAGCGTGGAGATCTTGCAAACCGGGGAAATCCGGATCTCTTTTCCGGTGAGTATGCAGCCACCATCAGAGGGATAAATGAGATGCTTGATGCTATTCTCACCCCCATCCGTGCCGGTAACCGAATTCTTCAGAAGATACGAAAAGGAGATCTCAGTGAGCGGGTGGAGATTGAATGCGTCGGTGACCATGCCAAGATACGGGATGCCATAAATGCGGTGCATGACTGGCTGAATGGTCTGATCATCTATGTGACCAGGATATCGGACGGGGATATGACCGCAGAGATTATGCAGGCATCAGATAAAGACCAGATACATGGTCCCCTTGTAAGAATGCGGGATAATATCAGGAGTGTTATCGCTGATGTTGATATGCTGGTAACGTCAGGATCTGAAGGAAAACTGATGGTCCGGGCAGATCCCTCAAAGCATAAAGGTGATTTCAGAACCATCATCGAAGGCATCAATAAAACCCTTGACTCCGTCGTAATCCCGGTTCATGAGGCGATGGAGGTCTCAAAAGGGTATGCCGGGTATGACTTTACCAGACGGATGAATACCGGTATCACATACTCAGGGGAGTGGAAGGCATTTCAGCAGGCCCTTGATGACGTCGGCCACCATGTTTCAGATGCAATTTCAATCATTACCAGCCAGATAGACGTTCTCAATCAGGCAACTGCCCAGGCATCAGCCAGTATCAAGGATATCTCATCCGGTTCATCACTTCTTGCAGAGATCGCACAGAATGTGAGTATGAAAGCAGAACAGGGTGGTGACGGGCTTTCCCAGATCCTGAGGGCGATGGAGGATCTGGCGGTCAATGTATCTGATGTTTCTTCCCGGACCGGGGAGGTAAACCAGATATCCTCCGATACGAATACCCTGTCCAAGAAGGGATCGGCCCTCGCTCATCAGGCAGAGCAGGGAATGAAGGAGATCACGAGTTCCACAGATGTTGTGACCGGCCTTGTCCATGAGATCATGGAGGAGATGGGGAAGATAAGTAAGATTTCACTGGTCATTTCAGATATCGCATCCCAGACAAATCTCCTCGCATTAAACGCAGCAATTGAAGCAGCACGGGCAGGCGAGGCTGGACGGGGATTTGCCGTTGTGGCAAGCGAAGTGAAATCCCTGGCACTTGAGTCCAGGCAGTCGGCGGAGAATATTTCAGAGATGATCGAAGGCCTGACAAAAAAGACACAGGCTGCATCAGATACCATGGATAAGAGTGTCATGGTCGTCAGGGAGGGAGGAAGGGCCCTGACCGAGACACTTGAGGTATTCAACCAGATCATCGAATCGGTAAATACCGTCAGTCTCCAGATGGATAATGTTGCAAAGGCAGCAGAACAGCAGGCAGCAGCAGTTCAGGAGATCACGGCATCCATTCATGAGGTAAATACGCTCGTTTCAGGAACCGCCAAGGACGCTGTCGCATCAGCTGCAGCAAGTGAAGAGGCAGCAGCAGCAATAGACCAGATATCAGAACAGATAGCACAGGTCCATAAGGTTGCAGAAAACCTGAATACTGAAACTGAAAAATTCTCAGTTTAAAATTTTATTTTCGGCCTGCTTCAGAGCAGAACCGGTTTCTTATCTCAGTAGGGGAGAGCGGGATATTCGAGGCTTTACTGTTTCCTGGTCTGATGATCACATGAATAAATGACAATCCTCCCTGAGCCTGTGCATATGCCTGTTTCAGTTCATCAGGAGTATGCACTTTCCAGGTCCTGTGAAATCCGCTTGCCTGGGCCAGGAGTTCAAGATCGATCGTGCTATATGCAGGAGAGCACTGGTTCCCGGTGCTGCCATACACCCCGTTGTCAAGACCGATGATTATCAGATTTTTCGGGGATTCGCTGGCAATGACCGGAAGAGCCGCTGTTCCAAGAAGGCTTCCGTCCCCGTCAAGGACAACCACGGTCCGGTCAGTGCCAAGAGCTATCCCCAATCCAAGGGGACTTGCCTGGGTATATGAGCCGAGCATGTAAAAATTGGCAGGATGATCTCTCGCATGGTAGAGTTCCTTTGAAGGAACACCGATATTTGAAACGACCAGTTCATCGGTCATCATAGACGCAAGCACCTTTATTGCATCAGCACGCTGCATAACCGGGTTTGAAAATGTTCCCTGATAGGAGAGATGAACGGTTCGTTCCCGTACCGGTGCCTGATACATTGGGGGATGTTCCTCCTCTCCTTCCCAGACCTTTGGGGAGATGAGCGCAACATGAGGTCTGCTTTCGATCCAGGCATCACTGATGACCGGGGTGATGCGGTCAATATCTTCAGGTTCCCGGATGATCGTGCAGGGAATGTTGTACAATTTCAGAAGATCCGGGATCTTCTCATTAAACGGGATCTGGGCAGATATTTTCTCCTGATAATATCCCCTCCAGCTGGCAAGAATTGGCAGGGGAAGCCCGTACAGATAAGGAAGAGTCATCAGGGCATTGAGAGAATTCCCAAGGCCTGAACTCTGCATCTGTAATACACCCCGTTTTCCCATCAGGGACAGGCCGGACAGAATCCCGATACCATCCTCTTCTCTTGAGATGGTGATGTACCTGAACTCTTTTTCAAGGATCTCACAGAGATCTTTTGTCCGATCACAGGGTAGGGAGATGATATACTCAATGGCTTCCTTTTTTAATATCCCGGAAACGGTCTGTTCATGCATAATATCTCATCCATTCCTGCACCGCTGCAGATATCTTCTCAAACGGAGTCTCTTTGGATACCATGATATCAGGCTCTTTTACAAACCGGGGGAGATCTTTTCTCCCTCTGGCATATCCTCCACCGGTGATATTAAGAAGGATCTTCTCATCCGGCTTGATTACACCTGAACGAACGGCCCCAATGAGGCCTGCCACACACACCGCAGCAGGATCAGGATCTATTCCTTCAGATGAAGAGAAGAGCTTTCCTGCATTTTGTGCATCCGCTGATGAAACACCGGTCATAAGTCCGTTTGTTGCGATGAGCGTATCAAACACCCCTCCGGCAATGCCATAGGGTGGGATCCGGTTTGTCAGGACATCTGAAAAAACCTGGGAGATGGCATATTCAGCATTCGGCATATCCTCATCTCTTATCTCCCGTCTCCTCTCCTGCCAGGCTCTGACCATCGGGATGAACGGTTCGTTCTGAAAGAGAAGAAGACGGGGCATTGTTGTCCCGAACCGGCCGTCTGCAATAAGTCTGAGCGAGGCCTCATATGCAGCAATTCCCCCGGTCCCGCTCCCGACCGCCTGCAGGTACCAGTCAGGAAGTGTTCCCATCCTGAGCGTCCCTGCCAGCATGACGGTGCCCATGCCATCACGTCTGGCAACATTTTTAGCTCCTCCTTCCGGAAATATGCCAGGGATGGTGCAGATCTTATTTCCCAGATTAATGGCATCGGTATAATCACCGGAGATGGTTATCAGCAGGATATCATCTGCCTGTTTTGTCGTAAATATCCGTTCCCGTGCTGATTCAGGAACGACGATGATAACCGGCTGACCGGTCTCTGCTGATACCTCGGCAAATGCCCGGCCCGTATTTCCGGCAGAGGATACCAGAATTATACCCTTTGTCCGTTCAGATAACCGCTGCATCGTTGGGAATGCTTCAAACTCCTTAAATGAACCGCTCACGGCAAAGGCCCCCACTTCAGGCCAGTACCCGGAGAAGACAATCCAGAGATCTGAAAGACCCAACGCCCGGGCAAGACCCTCACTTTTGAAACAGACCGGTTCAGCACGGGTCGGAAGTGAACTGATGACCGGAAGCCAGTCCTTATACCTGAATACTCCCGGCGCATCATGGAGCGTTATCTGTTTTGCAGAATATTTCGCCCGGATAAGTCCCTGGCACCCGTCCGGACAGGTGAGCGTATAGGAATCAGAAAACTCCTTGTTACATACCGGGCAGATGAGCGTATATCCCGTCATATCTGAAATTCACCCCTTACCAGCATATCCCGCACACTTCTACAGAGTATCTCTGCTCTTCTCCGGTCAGACTGCCGGAGAACAATCGGAATGCCCGCTCCTTTACAACTGATAGACCCAAAATTCCCCTCATACACTGATCCCTTACAGATTTGCACACAGGTTCCGCAGACAAAGCACTGCTTCTGATTGATCGTCCCGTCTTCCCGGATTGCATCAACCGGACATGCAGTTCTGGCATCACAGGGAGAACAGTGAAAACATCGCTCCGGATGATACAAGACCCGTGTTGCAGTTCCGGTCCAGACCTGATCATACGAGGCGGTCCCAACCGGCTGACGATCACTGATATCCACAACAGGCATGGCGATATCACAATCAAGGACAGAAAGGGAGCTGAGGACATCCTTATCAACAACCGGAATCGCAGTCCCGATGCTGGTGATGCACTCAGGCCCTGCAGCGGTACGAAAACCGCCACAAAACTGTGCATCCATCTCATTCAGGTCGGCATGGACTGAGAGATTGGGCCGATCAGGAGAACTCCGGGTTCCGGCTCCGATCACCCGGCCACCAGCCCCGTTCAGGATCACCGGAGAGCCGGCAGAGAGGAACCGGAGGGTTGGATCATTTTCCACCGGATTTATCTCCCCGCATCCGGAGACGGTAGCCTGTGTGCTGGTTCCCTGAAGGGGCAGGGCAGAAAATATGGTCTTTACCGGTTCGCTGCTCCGATTGATGATTGCAGAATAGTTCTTGAACGCACTCCGGGTAGTAAATAACCGTGCAAACGGAAGGTCAGAAAGGATTACATCCGCTTCATAATTCTTTCCATCTGCGGTAACGGCAACATGAATCTCTTTTCCGGCGATAAGGTCATGGAAGAGGTGTCCGCCCCCGTACCGGTCATCTGCATGGGAGGTACCGAATACCATCAGATCGACAAGTCCAAGCCGTTCATTCGGACAGGGGCCGGGAATTGCCGGCACGCCATTGAGTGAGAGAGTGTCTGCTCGTGAAAAGGTACCGGGAGGAGCAACCGGGACCGACAGGACCGCATATGTGCCTGACATGACCCCGCAGGTCCCACAGGTGACAACATCAACATCAGAGACGGTATCGTCCTGTACAATTCTTTTCTTTAATTCAGATGCCGTCAGGATAACTGCAGACCCATCGGCAAGAGCGGTCCTGATCTCATCAATTGGTCTCATAGGAGCCGTATATCCTCCACCCGTACCTGCAGGCCTTCCTTTCTGGAAAATAACTGGTTCACAACGCCGGTATGAGCAAGATTCATCATGCAGTACGCCGGGAGAAACCGCATCCTCCTCCCAAATACCGGTACCTGACGGACACTTTCAGCCATTCCTTCAAACCCGATGATATGATAGGCCTCAAGATCTTTTACTTCTCTCCCCCGTGAGGAGAGAGGGCCAACGACATGGGTTACGATTACTCCTGATACTGTACTTGCTGACAATACCAAAAGGACATGCTGGACCGGGCATCCGGCTCCCATGGGCCGTCCGGTCAGGATATCACCCGGCTGAATATCCCATTTCTCAACGAGATCAGGTCTGAACGGAAGAAGGATCTTCCTGGCCGAGCATTCCCCCGGTAACGGATGCAGGATAAAATCGAAGGGATCTCCAAGGATGTCAAAACTCCCAAGTACTGCCTGAGTGCAGGGCACCTCCTGACAGAGGTGTTGAGAGGAGAACGGACATTCCTCTTTTTTTCTGGTCCCTGACTGAAGGGCTGCGAAGAACTCATCACAGGTCCCATACCCGCATGCACCACAGTTTCTTCCGGGTAAAGTCCAGTCTTCCCCCATCAGTCACCCCTGAACATCAGTGCATCTCCGTCAAGCTGACGAAGGACTCCCGTATGATGCTTCCATCCGATATTCGTCTTTCCAATGCAGACCGTACAGACGCCGAGCGGGGGAATACCCCGGAGAGTGATGGTTGCCGGGTTCTCAATATCCGGTGCTTCCCCAATCGCCCTTGTCAGGTATCGCATACCGGTTCCCTGCACGGCATTCGTCTCAACAATATCAATATCTCCCCGAATGCCCCTGATCTTCTCTCTGAACACCTCCTTTTCTGCCTGTGAGACGAGATCAATCCTGGTCACAACCGCGATATCGGCAAGGGCTATCATGGGTGCCATCTTTGCAGGAGATTGTATCCCGGAGATTGCTGATAAGACGACAATACCACATGACTGGGTCGTATACGGAGTGCATCGCAGACAAAGACCTGCACTCTCAACGATGAGCATATCTGCCCCTTCTTTCATGGCCCACTCTATAGCCTCGTCAAGGATCATGATTCCGGCATGATCAGGACAGAGATCGCCTGAGTAGACCTTTTTTGCAGGAATATGAAACTCATTCCTGATCTCTTCATCTTCGGTGGCACAGACCACATCTATCTTCAGGTATGCAGACTTGAGCTCAGGATGGATCCTGATTATCTGCCTGGTGACTGCAGTCTTTCCAGCCGAAGGCGGGCCGGCGATGATGACGAGTTTCATTACCAGGATACCGGAACGGGTTGGGTGATCAGTTCACCGGCACGAATCATCTCTCTCATCCGGCCGATAATGCCATCCATGTGAAGCATCTGACGGATTGCATGTTCTTCTGCCCCGTCAGGCTCGATGACCTTTGATACTGCCCCATCCTGCATTACGATACGGCGATCTGAAAGCAGGGAGACCAGGGGATCATGGGTGACAAAGAGCAGGGCTTTGTGATGCTGACGGAGGACTTCTATCACCTTTTCTTTGAATATTCCCGCATTCTCAACCTCATCAAGCAGGATTATCGGCGTGTTTGAGATAAGGATAGCATCTGCCACCATCAGGGATCGTGTCTGTCCACCTGAAAGGCTGGTCATCCGGACATGGGCGGTAATCGGTTCTCCGGTAAACTGGTTTGCAAGATTGATGGTCTCCTGAATGCAGGACTCTTTCATATATCCACGGGAGAGGAGATGCATTCGTAAAAAGTCAGAGACACTAAGGTCACACAGGCACCGGGTATTCTGGGTGATAAGGGCAACCGGTTTTGCTGCCGGGTCACGGACATACCGTTCCGGAGGAAGTTTCCCATTGACCAGGATCTGTCGCCCGGTTACCGTATCCCGGTTAGCAAATATCTCGATATCGTTGATAAAGGCACTTTTTCCTGACCCGGTCGGACCGACGATGGACAGGGTATCGCCAGGTCTGATGTGTATCTCATCAAACGCCTCCTCTATCCCCTTACGGTTCC
>Ga0247511_100498_pt1 | contig 11250 bp, 12 predicted proteins | sample SJ1SFenscriptome_FD_190051 | JGI IMG/M metagenome (GOLD analysis project Ga0247511, IMG submission 190051) | Metatranscriptome of enriched cultures of PCE-dechlorinating microbial communities from Ithaca, New York, USA - SJ1.SFe36 (Metagenome... ...
AAAAGCACGGTGCCCAGGACCGAGGTCTCGCCCCGGGTCCAGCCGGGATGGTTGGTGGGATGGTTGAAGGCCTCGGGGTGGGGCATGAGGCCCAGGATGCGGCCCGAGGGATCGGTGAGCCCGGCGATGGCCAGGGGGGAGCCGTTGGGATTGTAAGGGTACTCCTGGGTCGGCAGGCCGCTCTCCGGGTCGCAGTACTGCAGAGCCACGAGATTTTTCTTCACGATGTCGTCCAGCATTTCCTGAGACTTGGGAATGATCTTGCCTTCGCCGTGGCGTACCGGCAGGTAGAGCCGGTCCACCCCCTTGGTGAAAACGCAGGGCGAGGCCGGATTGGCCTTGAGCCAGACCCAGCGGTCCTCGAAGCGGGCCGAGTCGTTGTTGGACAGGGAGACTTCCTTGACGAAATATTCACCGGTGGAGGCGGGCAGCAGGCCCAGCTTCACCAGCAGCTGAAAACCATTGCAGATGCCCAGGACCACGCCGCCTTGGTCCAGGAAGGCGCGCAGCTGATGGAGCAGCGGTTCGCCCTTGGACGTGACCGCGTGCCGCCAGCGCACCGCCGCCGCGTGGGCCGCGCCCAGGTCGTCGCCGTCCAGGAATCCACCGGGGAAGATGAGGTAGTTGAAGTCCGCGATGTTCACCCGCCCGGCCGCGATATCCGAGAAAAAGACGACGGTCGCCGCGTCGGCTCCGGCCTGCCTCACCGCATACGCGGATTCCTGTTCACAATTGGTGCCGTATCCGGTAATAACCAGGACGTTGACGCGGGCCATGGATTCCTCCTAAGTGACGGCATGTTGATTGGGAACGGGGTCGCGGCGCGATGGCCGGAAACATAATGCCCGGCCCGTTCGCCGTCAACACGGCGGTCCCACCCGATACGGGGCCGAGCGGAACTCACCATCCAAGAAGCGAAGGGGCGACTTCAGAATGAAAGCCAAGTTCATTTTCATTACCGGCGGCGTGCTCTCCTCCCTGGGCAAGGGTCTTGCCGCGGCCTCCATCGGCGCGCTGCTCCAGGCCAGAGGCCTGAAGGTCACGATCCAGAAGCTCGATCCTTACATCAACGTGGACCCGGGCACCATGAATCCTTTCCAGCACGGCGAGGTCTACGTCACCGACGACGGAGCCGAGACCGACCTGGATCTGGGGCACTACGAGCGCTACCTCGGCACGCCCATGAGCCAGAACAACAACTACACCTCCGGCCGCATCTACCACACGGTCATCACCAAGGAACGCCGAGGCGACTACCTGGGCGGCACCGTACAGGTCATTCCGCACATCACCGACGAGATCAAGCGCGCCGTGCTCAACGCCCCGGGCCCGGACGACGACGTGGTTCTCGTGGAAATCGGCGGCACGGTGGGCGACATCGAAGGCCTGCCCTTCCTGGAGGCCATCCGCCAGCTCAAGAACGACCTGGGCAAGGAAAACGTCCTCTACATCCACCTGACCCTGGTGCCCTACATGCGCGCCGCCGGTGAGCTGAAGACCAAGCCCACCCAGCACAGCGTGAAGGAACTGCGCTCCATCGGCATCCAGCCGGACATCATCCTCTGCCGCTCGGAAGTCTCCCTGGACCGCGATCTGCGCGCCAAGATCGCCCTCTTTTGCGACGTGGACCGTGACGCCGTGTTTTCAGCCATCGACGTGAAGAACATCTACGAGGTGCCGCTGTCCTTCTACCAGGAGGGAGTGGACCAGAAGATCGCCATTCTGCTCAAGCTCCCGGCCAAGAATGCCGAACTGGAACCCTGGAAGGAACTGAACCACAAGGTGCAGAATCCTTCGGGCCGGGTCCGCATCGGCATCGTGGGCAAGTACGTGGACCTCAAGGAGGCTTACAAGAGCCTGCACGAGGCCCTGATCCACGGCGGCGTGGCCAACGATGTGGCCGTGGATCTGGAGTATGTGAACTCCGAGGATCTCACGCCCAAGAACTACGAGAAGAAACTCAAGGGCCTGGACGGCATCCTCGTGCCCGGCGGCTTCGGTTCCCGGGGCATCGAGGGCAAGATCCTGTCCATCAAATACGCCCGCGAGAACAAGCTGCCCTTCTTCGGCATCTGCCTGGGCATGCAGTGCGCGGTCATCGAATACGCACGCAACGTCCTGGGCCTGGAAGGGGCCAACTCCGAGGAGTTCGACCGTCTCACCCCCCATCCGGTGATCTACCTGATGACCGAGTGGTACGACTTCCGCAAAAAGCGCGTGGAGAAACGCGACGTGAACTGCGAGAAGGGCGGGACCATGCGCCTGGGCGCCTATCCCTGCAAGGTCGTCAAGGACTCCAAGGCCTTCGAGGCCTATGGTGAGCCGAACATCGAGGAGCGCCACCGCCACCGCTACGAGTTCAACAAGAAGTACGCGGACCAGTTCCAGACCAAGGGCCTCGTGCTCTCCGGTCTGTCCCCGGACGAGTCCCTGGTGGAGATCGTGGAGCTGCCCGGCCACCCCTGGTTCCTGGGCTGCCAATTCCACCCGGAGTTCAAGTCCAACCCCATGCGGCCGCACCCGCTCTTCCGTGAGTTCATCAAGGCCGCCAAGACCGAGAAGGGCAAGGCGTGAGCGGAGCGGAGTCCCTGTACGCCGCGTCCTTGGCGGGCCCTTTCGTCATCGCCGGCCCCTGTGTGCTGGAAGCGCCCGAGATGGTGCTTTCCGTGGCCCGGGAGTTGGCCGGAATGTCCGACCGCCTGGGCCTGCCCGTGGTCTTCAAGAGCTCCTTCGACAAGGCCAACCGCACCTCCCTGGACTCCTTCCGGGGGCCAGGCATGGCGGAGGGCCTGAAGCTCCTGGCCCGGGTCAAGACTGAGACCGGACTGTCCGTGCTCACGGACATTCATCTGCCGGAGCAGGCCGCGCCCGTGGCCGAGGTGGCCGACGTGCTTCAGATTCCGGCCTTCCTCTGCCGCCAGACCGACCTGTTGACGGCGGCCGCCCGCACGGGCCGGATCGTGAACGTGAAGAAGGGGCAGTTCCTGGCCCCCTGGGACATGCAGAACGCCGTGGGCAAGCTACGCGGCTCGGGTTGCGACGCCATTTGGCTCACCGAACGCGGGGCGAGTTTCGGCTACAACAATCTCGTGGTGGACATGCGTTCCATCCCGCTCATGAGCGGCTTCGGTGTGCCGGTGATCTTCGACGCCACGCATTCCGTGCAGTTGCCGGGCGGCCAGGGCAACTCCTCGGGCGGCCAGCGGGAGTTCGTGCCCGTGTTGGCCAAGGCGGCGGTGGCCGCCGGAGCCCGGGGCGTGTTCATGGAAGTCCACCCCGATCCGGATCGGGCCCTTTGCGACGGGCCCAACAGCTTGGCTCTCAACCAACTGGAACCTCTGCTCAAGCACCTTCAGGCCATCTGGAGCCTCAATGACCCCAGTTGAAGAACTGGCCCGTGAAATCCGCCTGCTCGTCCTGGACGTGGACGGCGTACTCACCGACGGCGGGCTTTACTACGACCACGAAGGCAATGTCAGTAAACGCTTCCACGTGCAGGACGGCCTGGGCATCAAGCTGGCCCAGGCGGTCGGACTGGAAGTGGCCGTGATCACCGGCCTGAAGCACACTGCCGTGGAGCGCCGGGTGCGTGAACTGGGCATCGAGGAATACCACGCCGGGCGCGTGGACAAGGGCCTGCTCCTGGACGAGATGTGCCGAAGACGGGGCATCGTCCCGGCCCAAGTAGCCTACCTGGGCGACGACTGGGTGGACGCGGCCATCATGCGCCGCGTGGGTCTGCCCCTGGCCGTGCCCAACGCCCAACCGGAAATCCTGGCGCTGGCCCGCTGGAGTCCTGCCCGACCGGGCGGCCAGGGAGCGGTGCGGGAAACCATCGCCTTCCTGCTGCGCTGCCAGGGCAAGCTGGACGCCCTCTGGCGACGCTGGGCGGAGTAGCATGCGCCTGACGGGAAAAGCCTGGGCCGCCGTGGCGGCGATCTTCGTGGGCGGCGTGCTGCTGGGCACGCTTCTTTCCCGCGAGGAACACGACCGCGACGCAGCCAAGGGCGCGGCCAAAAGCGCGGCCAAAGCCGTGGAGCAGGGCTTGGCGTCCGGCGCCCTGGGCGGAGCGGACATCTCGGCCCAAGACATCGAGCTGGTCCAGGGCAAGGCCGGGCAGGTCCAGTGGCGGCTCAAGGCCCGCAGCGCCCAATACAGTCAGGAGAAGGGCAGAGTGGTGGTGGTCAAGCCGCAGATGCTCTCCTATGTGGGAGAGGAGCGCCGGGAAGTCTACGTTCAGGCCGAGCGCGGCGAGATCGATCAGCAGGGCGACAACCTGACCCTCTGGGACCGCGTGGAGGGACGTTACGGGCTTTTCGCCCTGACGGCGGACAATTTCGATTACATCGGGGCCATGAACAAGGTCTTTCTCAAGGGATCGGTGCAGGTGCGCCGTCCGGACATGTCCATCGACGCCGCGGCCGTGGAAATCGATCTGGCCTCCCGGGAGCTGGTGGCCGCCGGTGGCGTGACGGCCTTCATCGCCTCGCGCGATGTGAACCTCGACCTTCTGCCCCCAGCGGACCAGTCCAAGCCCCAAGGAACGACACCATGATCAAACGCTTTACGTTCGCCGCCATCTTGCTGCTCGTCGCCACCCAGGCATGGGCCTTCGGCGAGATCCGCTATGCCGACCGACCGCTCAACGTGCGCAAGGCCCGCAACCTGGAGAGCGAACACGTCAAGACCCTTCAGGCCGGGGAGAAGGTCCGCGTGGATCATCTCCGCGACGGTTGGTATGCCGTCTTCGACCTGAACGCCTCCGATCCGGACGAATCCAAGGCCTTTGGGTACGCCAAATCCAGTTTTCTCCTGCCCGTAACTCCGGAGGCTGCGCCAGCCCCTGCAGCCAAGGTGCAGATCCCCGCTCCGCCGACCAAAACCCAGGTTCCCGTCGGCGTCGGTACGGCGCAGCCGGCACCCGCTGAAACCAAGATTCCCGTAGGTGTGCCCATGCCGGAGATCAAAGCTCCGGCGCAGTCCGCCCCCATCGCCGCGCCCACAGTGGAAACGAAGCCCCTGCCGGTTTCCAGCATCATCCCTTCGGAGATCAAGGCCGCCGCCATAAAAGTCTCCGTGCGCACGGCCCGAGCGGTCAACTCTCCGATTTCCGCCACGCTGGCTCCCGGCCAGCGCGTCCAGGCCGCCTTCCTCCGCGACGGCTGGTTCGCCGTATTCAAGTTGGACGACAAGAACCTTGAAGAATCCAAGGCTCTCGGCTTCGTTCACGCCTCGGAACTGCTGCCCGAGACTCCCGGGGTGAAGCCCCTGGCCCAGCTTTCGACACCGGCGGCGTCTTCCAAATCGACGACGCCGGAGCCGACCGCTCCCGTCGCCTCGCGTTCCGAGATCACCGAGGCGGTCCAACCGGTCCCCGTGGTTCCCGGTGAAACACCGTCCGCCACGACAGAGGCCCAGACTCCGGTGAAAATCACCGCCGATCGGATGACCTATGTGGAGAAGGACCGCAAGGTGACCTTCTCGGGCAACGTCCAGGCCGAGCACGAAGGTTTGCAGCTCTGGGCGACCACCCTTTCTGCCTACTTCACCGAGGCGGGCAAGGGCGCCAAGGACGTGGCCGACAACATCGAGCGCATCGTGGCCGACGGCGGCGTGAAGATGAAGAAGGAAAAAAGCGAAGGCACCTGCCAAACCCTGATCTACTTCGTGAAGGACGGCGTCCTGCGCATGGAGGGCAACCCCCGGCTGAACGACGGCGCCAACAGCGTCGCCGGGGAAGTCATCAAGTTCTACGTCAAGGACAACCGCAGCGAGGTGCTCGGCGGACAGAACAAACGGGTGGAAGCCATCTTCCGTGTGCCCGAGGGGGCGAAGAAACCCTGATGGCCGGTCTCATCGCCACGAACCTGAAGAAGCGGTACGGCAACCGCGAGGTGGTCCACGACATCCACCTGAATCTCTCTCCCCGCGAGGTGGTCGGTCTGCTCGGCCCCAACGGCGCGGGCAAGACGACCACCTTCTATATGCTCGTGGGCATCGTCCGGCCCAACGGCGGGGAAGTGCTCCTGGAAGACCAGCCCATCACCGACCGACCACTGCACGAACGGGCCCGTCTCGGCATGTCCTACCTGCCTCAGGAAAGCTCCATCTTCCGCAAGCTCACCGTGCGCCAGAACCTCCAGATCATCCTGGAGCAGACCGCTCTCTCGCCGGAGCGGCAACGCAAGCGCGCCGACGAACTCATGGACCAATTCGGCATCAAGCGACTGGCGGACCAGCCAGCCATGTACCTTTCCGGCGGCGAACGACGGCGGCTGGAGATCGCCAGGGCGCTCATTCTGGACCCAAAGTTCATCCTCCTGGATGAACCCTTCGCGGGCATCGACCCAATAGCGGTCATCGACATCCAGGAGATCATCTCCATGCTCAAGAAGATGGGCATGGGCATCCTCATCTCGGACCACAATGTGCGCGAAACCCTGAATATCTGCGATCGCGCCTATCTGGTCTACGAAGGCACGATCATTCTCGAGGGCACCCCGGAAGAGATCGTGCGCGACAGCAAGGCCCGCCAGCTTTACCTGGGCGAAGATTTCAGCCTCTGACCGCCCAGCCTTTTCCGTTTGCCCGCCGTGCCGGCCCGATTTACATGCCTCGCCAGACTGGTACACTTTTTTCATGTCGGCGGTCTTCATCGAAAAACCAATACGGACGGGGAGTTCCGCGAGATCCTTGGTTGCGCCGTCCGGGTGACTGTGGCACAATGAAGCCGTAACGTGAAAAAATAAGCTGAATCGGGCCGCCCAAACGGCCCATAAAGGATGTTTCGGGCGTCATGGGACTTGAACTGAGACAACAACTCAAGCTCTCGCAGCAGCTGGTCATGACCCCCCAGTTGCAGCAGGCCATCAAGCTGTTGCAGCTCTCGCGCCTGGAGCTGGTGGAAACGGTTCAGCAGGAGCTTCTGGAAAATCCTTTTTTGGAGGAAGCCGAGACCGAACGTTCGGACCTGCCCATGGAAGAAATGCCCGTGGAGGTGGACCAGACCACGGCCACGCCTGAAATGACTTCCCCGGAACGCAGCGAGGAGATGATCCGCAGCACGGACTGGGAGAACTACCTGGGGGAATTTTCCAGCATCTCCAAGCAGGCCCAGGTTCGCGAAACCGAGATACCGGAGGAGGGCGTCTCCTTCGAGGCCCGCTTGGCCAGCAAGCCTTCTCTGGACGGCCACCTGAGTTGGCAGATGCGCCTGTCGCACTTCACCCAGCGGGAACTGGACATCGGCGAGGCGGTCATCGGCAACCTGGATTCCGGCGGCTATCTGCATGCCGACATGGACGACATTCGGGCCATGGTGCCCGACGCCGCGGACGAGGAGATCGAGGCCGTCATCCACCGCATCCAGCGCCTGGACCCGGTGGGCGTAGCCGCGCGCACTCCTCGCGAATGCCTGCTCGTGCAGCTCGAGATCCTGGGCGAGACCGACCCCATCCTGCTCTCACTGGTGGACGAGCACCTGGAAGACCTCGAAAAGAAGCGCTACAAGCCACTGGCCCGCAAGTTCAAGATCGACATGGAGGAGCTCAAGCACTACCTGGAAATCATCCAGAAGCTTGATCCCATGCCCGGGGCCAACTTCTCCAGCACCGAGCCGCACTACGTCTCCCCGGACGTCTTCGTCTACAAGTACGGCGACGATTTCATCATCGTACTCAACGAGGATGGACTGCCGCGCCTTCAGTTGAACACCTTTTTCGCCGACTCCCTGTCCCAGACCGCGGGCAAGGAAAAGGACTACGTCCAGGAGAAGATGCGCTCGGCGGCCTGGCTCATGAAGAGCCTCTATCAGCGTCAGCGCACCCTCTACAAGGTCGTGGAGAGCATCGTGCGCTTCCAGCGCGAGTTCTTCGAGTACGGCGTGACCAAGCTCAAGCCGCTCATCCTCAAGGAAGTGGCCGAGGACATCGGCATGCACGAATCCACGGTCAGCCGCATCACCACGAGCAAGTACGTGGCCACGCCGCACGGCGTGTTCGAGCTGAAGTTCTTCTTCAACAGCGCCCTGGACCTGGAGGACGGCACCCAGGTCGGTTCCGAGAGCGTCAAGGCCCTGATCAAGAAGCTCATCGGCGAGGAGGATCCCAAGCACCCCCTGTCCGACGAGCGCATCGGGGAAATCCTCAAGGATCACCTCAAGGTGGACATCGCCCGCCGTACGGTGGCCAAATACCGTTCGGCCATGAACATCGCCTCTTCATCCAAACGCAAGGATATTCTCTGACCCTTGGCCCGTACACTCCTTACTCGAACAGGAGGATACATATGAACATCTCCTTCAACTTCAAGAACTTCGACCCGTCCGAGCATCTCAAGGAATACGCCGAGTCGCGTTTCGAGAAGCTCTCCAAGTTCATTTCCGACGCCGAGGATCCCGAACTGCAGGTCAACCTCTCCGTGGAGAAGTTCCGCCACAAGGCCGATGTGGTCTTCCTGGCCGACAATCTGCACCTCTCGGCCTACGAAGAGTCCGAGGACATGTACTCGACCATCGACATGGTCCTGGACAAGCTCGAAGCCCAGTTGCGCCGGATGCGCGAGAAGCAGAAGGATCGACGCCGAGCGGGCCGCGAACGGGCCGTAAGCATGGGCGTGCTGACCTTCATAGAGGAATCGGGGAAGCGCACCCCGTCCATCGCCGAGATGGACAAGTACGAGCCCAAGCCCATGAGCGTGGACGAGGCCGCCATGCAACTGGAGTCCAGGAGTTACGACTTCCTGGTCTTCCGCAACTCTGAGACTGATGGCCTGAACGTCATCTACCGGCGCAAGAACGGCGACTTCGGGCTCATCGACCCTGGAATCTGAGATGCGGCTTTCGGAATACCTGTCGCAGGACTTGGTCCTCTCGGACCTCAAGGCCACGGCCAAAGCCGATGTTCTGGCGGAGTTGACGGCGTCTCTGGCCGCCCTGACCCCGCCGGTCGATCCGGACGAGGCCGTGGCCGTCCTGCTTGAACGCGAAAGCCTCGGCACCACCGGCATCGGGGACGGCATCGCCATCCCTCACGGCAAGCTGCCGGGGCTGACCCAGATCGTGGTTGTGGCGGGGCGGAGCATCCAGGGCGTCGAATTCGATTCCCTGGACTTCAAGCCCTGCCACATCTTCTTTCTCGTGCTGGCGCCCGAGCAGGTGGCCGGTCTGCATCTGCGCATCCTGGCCCACATTTCTCGACTGCTCAAGGACGACTCCTTCCGGCGGAGCTTCATCTCCGCTCCGAACAGCCAGGCCCTCTGGGACCTGCTGAACGACACGTGAGGCGCTGGTGGGGGATACCCGAAGCTTCTCGGTCATCGTGGTCTCGGGTCTCTCGGGCTCGGGCAAGAGCACGGCCCTCAAGGTCTTCGAGGATCTGGGCTTCTTCGTCGTCGACGGCCTGCCTGCAAGCCTGACGCCCAAGCTGGTGAGTCTCTTCCGTGAGCAGGACAGCAAGCACCGGGGTCTGGTGCTGGGACTGGATCTGCGCCAGATGGACTTTCCCGAGGAGTGGCGCAAGGCTTTCGGAGAATTGAAGGAACAGGGCGTCCGGACGCACATCGTCTTTCTGGAGGCCAGGCTGTCCGAACTGGTGCGACGCTACGCCACCACCCGCCGACCGCATCCCCTGGAAAGCCGGAGCCTCGGCCTGGAGCAGGCCTTGGAGACTGAGAAGGTGCTCCTGGACCCTCTGCGCAAGCGGGCCGACCTGGTGATCGACACCACCAATTATTCCATTCACGACCTTCGCCGGACCCTGCAGGAGAAGTGGACCTCGCTGGAGCAGGAAGTGGGTGTGTTGCGGGTCCACATCATCTCCTTCGGCTTCAAGTACGGCGTCCCCATCGAATCGGATCTGCTTTTCGATCTACGTTTTTTGCCCAACCCCTATTTCGACGAGAACCTCCGGCCCCTGTCCGGCAAGGACACAATCATCGCGGACTACGTTCTGGCCAATGACCCTGGGGCGACGTTCCGGAGTAAGTTCTTGGACTTTCTCTCCTATCTCCTGCCCTTGTACCTGGCCGAGGGACGCTATCGCGTGACCCTTGCCCTGGGCTGCACCGGCGGCCGCCATCGCTCCGTGGCGGTAGCCGAACTGGTCTGCGAAGCACTTCGGCGCACCGGATACGCCGTGACCCTGGAACATCGACACCTTGAACTGGGTTGAGCGACATGGCCAACAACGAGCGGATTGAGGAAAAGCACATCGGAGTGGTGCTGGTCACCCACGGCAACTTCGGTGAGACCCTGTTGGAGGCGGCCTCTCTGGTCCTCGGCCCCCAGGAAGGGTGCCGAGCCGTGAGCATGGCCGCCTCGGCGGGCATGGAGGAACTGGTGGAGGGCATCAAAGCCGCCGTGTCGGCCACGGATCAAGGCGCCGGCGTGTTGATCATGACCGATCTCTTCGGCGGTACGCCCACCACTCTGTCTCTGTCCCTGTGCAAGTCGGCGGCACTGGAAGTCATCACCGGCGTGAACCTGCCCATGCTCCTCAAGGTGCTCCAAAGCCGGAACCAACCCCTGGCGGAACTCTCGGCGCAGGCAAAGAAGGCCGGGCAGCAGGGCATCGTCGTGGCCGGGGAGATCCTGCGCCGCAACCGCGCGGAAGGCTAGACATGTCCTTGGAATCCCTCTGGGTGCGCATCGACAACCGGCTGATTCACGGCCAGGTCATTGAAGCGTGGCTCCCTTATACCGGAGCCTCCACGATCATCGTGGCCAATGACGAAGTGGCCGGCGACAGCATCCAGCAGGAAATCATGTCCCTGGCCATCCCCCAAAACACCACCAGCCTTTTCGTGCATGTGGAACGCACCCAGTTGGCTCTGGTCCAGGCCATGTCCGGCCACCCCCTCGCCGCGCTGGTGCTCTTCTCATCCTGCGCCGACGCCCGTCGGGCCTTCGAGCGCGGATTCCAGTTCGAGAGCCTCAATGTCGGCAACATCCACTACAAGCCGGGTCGGCGCCAAATATCGCCCAGCGTGGCCCTCTCCACCGACGACGAGTCCTGCTTGCGCTTTTTTTCCCAACATGGGGTAAGCCTGGACTTCCGCTGCGTTCCCAACGACCCCGTGCAAGCGAGGTTCAAATGATGGACTTCACTCTCGGCAGCCTAGCCTGGTTCGGCGCGGTCGGTTTTTTTTTGTCCTCCTCGGGCTCTGTCGCTCCAGCTTGAACCTGGGGCTCGTTGAACGCCCCCTGGCCATCGGTTTTCTCTGGAGCCTCTTTGGAGGTGACTGGAGCACCTC
>Ga0247511_100515_pt1 | contig 11084 bp, 8 predicted proteins | sample SJ1SFenscriptome_FD_190051 | JGI IMG/M metagenome (GOLD analysis project Ga0247511, IMG submission 190051) | Metatranscriptome of enriched cultures of PCE-dechlorinating microbial communities from Ithaca, New York, USA - SJ1.SFe36 (Metagenome... ...
AAATGAAGAACGCAGCTAACGGAAAACGCATCCTCTCAGTGCTCGCCCACCCGGACGATGAAGCCTTTGGCATGGGCGGCACGCTCGCGCTTTATGCCATGCAGGGCGCTGAGGTTTATTTAGCCTGTGCCACGCTCGGCGAGGCTGGCGACATCCCCCCTGACTTTCTCCAACGTCACGCAAGTCCCGCGGCTTTGCGTGAAAGCGAGCTGGATTGCTCGGCGGATGCCCTGGCGCTAAAACAGGTCTTCAAGCTGGGCTTTCGCGACTCTGGCATGGCAGGATCTCCCGACAACCAGCACCCGGATGCCCTGGTTGCCCGCCCTTTGGAGGAGGTTGTCCAGCGCATTGCTGAGGTAATGCGCGAGGTGCGCCCCGACGTCGTGCTCACCTTTGATCCAGTCGGCGGGTACTTCCACCCCGACCACGTCTGCATTCACCAGGCTACGGTTCTGGCCTTTGAATGCGTCCGCCAGGAACTAACCAAGTCTGAGCCGCAGGCACTCGCCCGGCTTTATTATCACACCATGCCCAAATCAAGCGCCAAATTTGCGGTTTTCTGGATGCGTCTCCAGGGTAAAGACCCTCGCAGAATTGGCCGCAACGGAGACATTGACCTGGTTCGGATCGCCTCGAAATCCTTTCCGGTGCATGCCAAAATCAATTATCGCCCGGTCTTGAAACAGCGCGAGCAAGCAGCCGCCTGCCACGCCAGCCAAGGGGGCGGGCAAAAGCCCTTCGGCTTAAGCGCCTGGCTCGTGAGGCTCTTCAGCAGACCTGTTGATCGTTTTATGCAGGGCTTCCCTGAACCAGAGCCACACCAGCGCATGAAAAATGACTTATTTTGGGGGATGAATGGATAATTCCGCCTGCTCCAGGTCTATGCCTTTTAGTCTGGTCAGCGTCATTTTGCTGATCAGCATATTGCTGCGAGCCTGCCAGGTGCGGGTACCCCCCCCACCCAGCCCCCAACCGACTTCCACCTCGCTGCCTGCCACAACAATCCCCCCCACGGTTACCTCCACGTTGGCTCCCAGCCCCACCCCAACCCCCCTGCCATTAACGCTCTGGATCGACCCCATCCTGCCTGCCGATTTCCTTAAAAAAGTCGATCTTCCAGAAGGCATGCTCACCGCCCGAAACAAGAGCGATGCAAATCTCTTTCTCAACGCTGGTGACCCTCCGGGAAACAGTACGCTATTGGCGGAAACCTGGCAGACCTACGCCCTCGCCGCACCTTTCTTTACCATCCAGGACAATCTCACGCGGATGGAATTGCGCTCCATTGTCCGAGGCTACGAACCCGAAGACCCGACTATAGACTTTGACGTACTCCTGCTGCGCAACCAGGACAATGCCCTTGTCGCGCACCTGCTCAATATGTCTGCCAGCACAATCCCACCAGGAAACAAGATCGACCAGGTAGGTGATGAATTCTTTAGACCCAGAGTGGCAACCCAGGAAGGCGTCTGGGCAATCCTGCCCTTTGAACTGCTCGCGCCGCAGTGGAAAGTGATCTCCGTTGATGGGAGGAGCCCGCTTGATGATGATTTCTCACCTGAGTCAACCCCGCTCACACAGCGAATCACCCTCAGCACAAACCTTGCTGATCTAACGCTCAACGAGGATCAGGTCAAAGCGCTTGTGCCCCCGCCCAACCGCGACCAAACCCAACTCACGAGCCTGATCATGACCGGAGTCACCGCCATGGCACGCGACACTGCGTTTGTCATGTCCACCGAGGGCGTGCTCTTCCCCGGCACTGAAATACGTGATGTCATGCGGGCTGCCGACCTGACTCATATCAGCAACGAAGTTTCCTTTTACGAAGGCTGCCCATTCCCAAACCCGGACTACACTGGCTATATTTTTTGCAGTGATCCTGCTTATATTGACCTGCTTGCTGACCTCGGCGCGGATATCATTGAGCTCACCGGCAATCACAACAACGACGCACGCGCGCTCTATAAAGTAGACTCCGTGCCGTTTACCCTCGACCTTTACCGCGAATATGGTATGCAGTGGTATGCTGGCGGCGTCAATATCGACGATGCCAAGGCGCCGCTGCTCATTGAAAATAATGGAAATAAACTGGCTTTCATCGGATGCAATTCCTACGGCCCTTATGTTGCTTGGGCTACGGAGGATAGCAGCGGGGCTGCGCCTTGCGAAGATTTCGGCTGGATATCAGAAGAGGTTACCCGCCTGCGCAACGAGGGATACCTGCCGATCGTGACTTTCCAATACCAGGAGGACGACCTGCGGACGGCGCAATCGTCTGCCATCCGCGATTTTAGACGCCTGGCTGATGCTGGCGCGGTGATCGTCAATGGCAGTCAGAGCCATGTTGCCAAAGCAATGGAGTTCTATAATCACAGTTTCATTCACTACGGATTGGGAAATCTTTTTTTTGACCAGCCCGAGTATTACATCACCTATGATGGTATTATTCAGAAACATTTCTTCTACCAGGGGCGTCACATTTCAACCCAACTCCTCAGCATCACGCTTGAAGAAACTGCCAAACCCCGCCTGATGACCCCGGAAGAACGCCAGAAGTTCCTCTACGATGTTTTTGAGGCATCCAGATTGCTGAAGGAGTAGCGCATGACCAGCATTGAAAGTTTTCCGACCGAACCCACTTTTACCATCAAGGCAGTCCAAAACCGGACGGGCATCAAACCTGTGACTCTGCGTGCCTGGGAGCGGCGCTACGATCTGCTGCAGCCGACCCGTATGGAAAATGGCTACCGCCTCTATTCAGAGCGCGACGTCCAGTTGCTCCTCTGGGTTCAACGCCGCCTGGACTCTGACGTAAGCATCAGCCAGGTGGTGCATCAATACAAACAGGACCGCGAGAAAGGCAACTGGCCTGAAAGCGTCCAGACCATCGTGGCGGACACTCCCCGCCGAAAGCCCCCGCGCCCCGCGCGCGACTTTGCCGAAATCCTCTTTGGCGCCATGATCTCACACAACGAAGACCGCGCTAACGCAATATTGGATGAATGCCAGACCTATTTCAGCCTCATGACTATCTTTGAAGAGATCATCAGTCCCAGCCTTGATCTGCTGAATGAAGCCTGGTATCGGGGTGAGATCCTGATAGCTACCGAACATATAGGGCTCGGATACCTCAACAGCAAACTCCAGGAAATTATGCACAATCTGCCGGTGGTCAAGGAAGGTGCCCTGATCCTGGTTGGTTGTGGTCCGGAAGAAATGCGCGAGTTGAACGCCCTGATGCTGGCAGTTTTATTGCGCCAGGCTGGTTTATTTGTAGAGTATCTGGGACCTGATCTCCCCGTGGAAGATTTGCTCGATTACTCTACCTATGCAAAACCCAAGCTGATTTGCCTGACAGTCAACCAGGAGCCAACTGCCTATTTGTTGCGTGGATTCGCAGAAAAACTGGCAAATTTGCGGGGAAAACCGAAGCTGGCATACGGAGGGCGGTATCTCGATGAGAACCCGGAAGCCCGTAAGGACCTCGGGGGAATCTACCTGGGTCCGACGCTCAGCGAGGCCGTCGCAAAGGTAAAACATATCTTGACCTTCGGGGCGTAGAAGAACGGCAAATATTTACAAATTGGTCTATGGTCGTAGGTCAGGTTCCTCTCCTGCCCCTGAGCGTAGCGAATGGGGTTCAACCTGATGTCAGATGCGCCCACCAACAAGAGAACGATCTTTTAATTTTTCCCCACCATTTACCTGATTTTTTTATAAGGGCGAAGCATCTTTGGAATCACGCTCTGAATCACCAGATACCCGCATTATGGATGCTTCGCCCCTACAGGAAATCTGAATGAATATTTAGAAAACATGAAAATAACGTGTGCCAACATTCGTGATGTCAGGTTCAAATACGCAACCGGACCTACGCAACTAAATTATTTGTAGGGAACGCGGCCCTGCCCTAGTAGCGAAGCGGATAGGGTGTCCCGTTCCATTTAAAAACAGGAACGATGCAAGACCGTTCCCTACGGCAATCATCTACACACTACCGCCATCCCCTAAAACCCTTCCAATCTGGAAATATCCGCAAATGGCTTTAGCAAACCGGCAATCGTTTGCAGCATTCCCAGCCGGCTATTGCGCAGAGTTTCATCCTCAACCATCACCAGCACCTTGTCAAAAAACCCATTGATCACCGGCACAAGCTGTTCTATTTGAACAAGCGCGGTCTCGAAGCCCGGTTCATCTTCAAGGTTCTGCTGTGCTCTCAAAAGAGCCTCAAACAAGGTTTGGTCTTCCGGCTCCACCAGCAAATTGCCATCAACCGCAAACTCCTGTTCCAAATCACGGGTCATGCGCAAACAACGGCTATACGCAGGCAGGATCGTGCCCCAATCCTCCCTGGCAACCCAGGCGCTCAACACTCCAGCCTGCTGCGCGGCAACCGCAGGGTTATCACCATTCACCTGCTCCACAGCATCCACCACATCATAGCGGAAGCCCTTATCCAGCAGCAGTCCGTGCAGCCTGCCCGCTACAAATTCAGCGGCTGTTTCAATCAGCTCCGGCTTTACTTCCACTGGCTGCAATTTCGCCGCTGCTTCCAAACCTTTCCGGACGTCAAAGGGAATTTGCTTCTCAATCAAAAGTTGCACCAAACCCAGCGCAGTACGCCTCAGGGCAAAGGGGTCTTTAGATCCAGTCGGCGCCAAACCAACCGCAAACAGCCCCGCGATCGAATCGAGCCGATCAGCCAGGCCCACGCACACACCCGCCCAGCCTTCTGGCAGGCGGTCATCCATCGTGCGTGGAAGGTAGTGTTCAAAAATGCCCTGGGCAACTTCTGCTGTTTCGCCGGATTTCTCCGCGTAGTAGCGCCCCATGACTCCCTGCAGGCTGGTCATTTCCACCACCATCTGGCTGGCAAGGTCTGCCTTACACAGTTCAGCTACACGCCTGGCGGTTAGCTTTTCGGCTTCACTCAGCTCCAGTTTCAAGTTGAGCTGATTGCTCAATTCCTGGATGCGACGGGTTTTCCCAAGCATCGACCCAAGTTCCTTCTGAAAAGTCAGTTTTTCCAATTCAGGCACGAAATCTGCCAGTTTCTTCTGCAGATCCTCGCGGATGAAAAATTCGGCATCGGCAAAACGGGCATGCACCACCTGCAAATTGCCATCCACGACTGTTTCGGCAAATTCCAGGTCTCCATTGCGCACGATAATGAAATGATTAGTCAGAGCGCCATCGGTATTGATCACCGGGAAATAGCGCTGGTGTTTCTTCATCACGCTGATCAGCACTTCAGCAGGCAGGTTCTGAAGATAGCGCAGGTCAAAACTTCCCAGCAGGGCTGCGGGTCTCTCCACCAGGTTGCTGACTTCCAAGAGCAAGTCGGGGTCTTCTTTCAGTGTTCCACCCACTTTTTCTGCCAACGCCAGCGCTTGTTTCCAGATCTCCTCACGCCGCTTTGCAGAATCAAGAATGATTCCCTGCTCCTGCAGGTAAATCGGATAATCGGAAGTGGACTGCAGCACTTTTTCAGCCTCTTGAGAGAAGCGCAAACCACGCGTCACACGCCCTGACTCTAATCCTGCGTAGCCAAACGGGATGACGGTTTCTCCAAGCAGTGCCACCAGCCAGCGGATTGGCCGCGAGAAACTCACGCCGCTGTCGTTCCAGCGCATGGACTTGGTAAAACGCAGGTTTGCAATCACTCCTGGCAGCGCTTCAGCCAAAATCTCAATCGCAGACTTTCCTTCTTCGTGCATCTCCAGGACCACGTAGCGGCCATTGTCAAAGTCGCGCACATGCAGCTGCTCCACGCTTACTCCGCGGCTGCGAGCGAATCCTTCCGCAGTTTTAGTTGGTTTTCCCTCAGCATCAAAAGCCCGGTCAGCAGGCGGACCTTTGAGTTCGAGCTTCCGTTTAGCCTGGCGGGTCTGCAGCCCTGCCACCTGCGCCACCAGGCGGCGTGGGGTACCATGCACACGCAATGAGTCGAACCCAAGCCGTGCTTCAAACACCAAGGTTTTCATTAGATACTCTATGTTGCTGATGGCAGCATCCAGGTCGGCAGTTGGCAGTTCTTCGCAGCCTATTTCAAACAAGAAGTCCGCGCGTTCTTCGCTGAGTTCAGGCAAAGCTTCCTTCTCCAGCACCAGCGCGGGTTGTTCGCCTTTCATCCAGGGAAAGCCCATTTCTTCGCGTTGGGCGCGGTAAGCCTCGGCCACCCTGCGTGAGAGTTCGCGCATCTTGCCAAAAAGCGCCTGGCGCTCAGTGAAGCCAATTGCGCCGCGGGCATCCAACACATTGAAAGTGTGCGAGCATTTGATGATGTTGTCATAAGCAGGCAGCACCAATCCTTTTTCTAGGGCATTTTCCGCTTCCATGGTAAACAGCGAGAACATCTGCCTGAGGTTGGGCACATTCGCCACTTCGTAATAGTAGGTGGAATGTTCGCGTTCCGCCACCTGGTAAACGTCCCCATAAGAACGGTTTTCATTCCAGCGGATCATTTTGAAATCGCGCACTTTCTGCAAGCTCATGGCAATGCGCTCAAGACCATAAGTGATCTCAACCGCGGGCACATCCAAAACAATCCCACCCGCCTGTTGGAAGTAAGTGAACTGGGTGATTTCCTGTCCGTCCAGCCAGACTTCCCAGCCAAGACCCCAGGCTGAGAGCGCGGGAGATTCCCAGTTGTCTTCCACAAAACGGATATCATGCTGTGCCGGGTCAATGCCCAGCGCGAGCAGTGAATTCAAATAGAGCTCCTGCGGATTGCCCGGATCAGGTTTGAGAATCACCTGGAACTGATAATGCTGCTGCAGTCGGTTAGGGTTGACCCCATAGCGTCCATCATCCGGTCGGACCGAAGGTTCCACATAAGCGACGCGCCAGGGCTCCGGACCAAGTACACGCAAAAAGGTGGCTGGATTCATCGTGCCAGCGCCTACCTGGGAGTAGTAGGGTTGCCAGATCAGACAGCCTTGCCCTGCCCAGTATGTTTGCAGTTTAAAGATGATGGATTGAAAATCTAATGCAGTAGTCATCGCGAAACCTCGTGGTTGATTTAACAAATTGATTATACATCAGCAAAACGAGGTCGCCAGAAATAGCTCCCCCTCCCACGGCGGTATGAAGATTTAAGAAACAGGAATTTACGAAACAGCCTTCAAAAAACCCGGTGTCCGCAGCCCGTACTCCAACAGATAAGTCAGGTAGCGTTCCAGCAGGCTTGCCAGTTCCAGCTCGACTTCCTGAGGAATTTCAAGGTTTTTGACCTTGTTCCAGGAACTGCGCTGCAAATGCCGCCAATACTTTAATGCCCCCAGGCTGACCTTCCAGGCTCCAGGATCTGCCGAAAGTGATTTGGGGCAAAGTACGCCGCCCAATTTTGCTGAGAAGAATTGATCTTCAGGTTTGATATTCTCTCCGCAAGCCACACAGACCTGCAATTGCGGTTTAAACCCCAACAGATCCATCAACTGAACTTCATAGTAGTGAACCGTTGTTTGGGGAGGGCTGCCCTCGTCAAGCCGGGCTAATGTGTTTACCAGCAAATTGTAGAGCGGGCGGTTTTCTCCTTCCTCATAGGTGAATCGGTCAAGCAGTTCGACAACATAAGCAGCATAAGCGATCAGTTTCAGATCAGCGCGTAGGTTTTCGTAGGTGCTTTGGGCGTCCGCTTGGGAGATCACATCCAGATTGCGCCCCCTGGCAAGCATCAGCTCCACGCGGGAAAACGGCTCAAGGTGCCCTGCCTTGCGGCTGCGCATCTTGCGAATACCCTTGGCAATCGCCTGCACTTTGCCATATTCCAATGTATAAAAGCTCAGGATGCGGTCTGCCTCACCGTACTCCATGTGCCGCAGCACAACCCCCTGAGCGCGATAGCTGCGAGAATCCTGGCTCGTCATGGTGGATAGTTTATTTCCGGTCTAAATCTTCCGGACCAAAAGAACGCGGCAAGAGCTCACCAAGTGTGAATTCCTCTTCAAGACTGCCGTCGATGGCTGTCAGAATAACCGGCATATCCAGGCTGGCAAATTCCCGCATCACCTGCCGGCAGGCTCCGCAGGGAGCCCCGGCATTGCGGGTCACTACCGCCACCGCCAGAATTTTTCGATTGCCCTCTGAAATCGCTTTGTTGATAGCCACTCTCTCAGCGCACAGCCCTGAAGGATGCGCTGAATTTTCAATGTTCGTGCCTCCGTATACCAACCCATCCTCCGCCAGCACTGCCGCGCCAACCGGATAGTTGGAATAGGGTGAATAACTGTTTTTGAGATAATGCCGGGCTGTGGCGATCAGTGTTTCACGAACCTCATTTGCCAGCGTTTCCATTTTCGTTATCTTTCTGGGAAGCATCTTCGCCCAATCTGCGAACCTTCACCTTGATGATGCGCCTTGCAACTACCTGCTCCACCGTAAATTCAAAATCTTTGTCTATCACAACCTCACCTGGCTGAGGCACCCTGCCGAGCTGACCATAAATGAAGCCGCCCAGGGTATCCGCATACTCATCGGAGAGGGATCCATCCGTGATCAGGTTAAATTCGTCAATTGTTGCCCGCCCGAGGATCAGATAGGTATTTTCATCAATCTGCTCGTAGAGGTTCTCTTCCCCCTGGTCATACTCATCCCGTATTTCGCCAACAATTTCTTCGACAATGTCTTCCAGCGTCACCACACCAGCCACGCCGCCATACTCATCGACCACGAGCACCATATGCACCCCGCGGGACTGCATTTCTGTCAAAAGTTCATCGACCTTCTTGGCCTCAGGCACAAAGTAAGCCTGCCGCAAAAGCTGCCGCTGTGCCGCAATCGTATCGTTACCGTCAACCACCGCCAGCAAGTCCTTGGCGTAGAGTAAGCCCACGACGTTATCGATCGAATCCTCGTAGACTGGCACGCGGGAATGCCCCGCTTTGATGAACTCGTGGCGCGCGTCGCTGATGGTGGTGTTCACCTCCAGCGCCAGCACGTCCATGCGCGGGACCATAATTTCTTTGGTCATGGTCTCACTAAAGCGAAAAATGGAATAGATCATTTCCCGCTCGCCCTTCTCAAGCGTGCTTTCGGGCTGATCATTCTCCACCCAATTCCTGAGAGTTTCGTCCGTTACGGTCAGGGTAACCTTGTCGGCATGTTCCCCGAGCACTGAAGTCATCAAACGCGTTAGAGGAGACAGAAGGAATGAGATGAGTGAAACCACACCCGTAAACCTAATTGCCGCCTGATCCGGGGAATCGAGGATTTTACGCTCAATTAAGAATTCCAGGAGGCTCAGGACCAAGAAAATCCCAAAAAGGATCAGAGCGATCAGCCAATAATTTTGGAATGCATAAATTTGGACAGAGATCAGAGCAGTTACCGCCGCCACAATAAAATGACAAAAAATCAAGCCCAAACGCAAAGCCGTCCGAAGCCCATTTTTGCTGAAAAGTTGTATGGTTTGTTCAACCTTCGCGTTATGCCCACTCGCCAGCCCAATCAGGTATGGCAGCCGGGCATGCGTGAAGGAAGATTTCGCGGCTGAAGCCAACAAACTCAATAAAATTGACGCCGCAAGGGCTATCCAAAGCCCAATTTCTTCACTCACATTAATCCTTTCTTTCTTTCGGTCTGGCAGGCACTCCCACCACCAAGGTGTTATCCGGCACGTCGTGCGTTACCACCGCACCCGCACCCGTTTTAGCCCGCTTGCCAATTTTCAATGGGGCGACCAGCATTGTATCGCTACCAATAAATGTTTCATCCCCGATTTCGGTAGGATGTTTGTATTTCCCGTCATAATTACAGGTGATTGTGCCTGCTCCAATGTTCACATCCCGCCCAATTGTGGCATTGCCAATGTACGAGAAGTGACCCATTTTGGTGTGCTCGCCGAGCGTGGAGTCTTTCACTTCGCCAAAGTTGCCCAGGTGAACGTAGTCCTTCAACACTGCTCCACTGCGCAGATGACAAAATGGTCCCATTGTGACATGGCAGCCGATGGTCGCCTTTTCAGCTACCGAGTGTTGGATGACCGAGTGGTCACCTACGCTGGTATGCAGCAGGGTGGTATCGGGTCCGATAGCACAACTTTCACCGATGGAAGTTTTGCCCCGCAGATAGGTGTTCGGGAACAAAACCGTGTCTTGCCCGATGGTCACGTCCATTTCCACCGTGGTCGTATCGGGGTCCATAAAACTCACGCCTGCCAGCATCCACTGCCGGTTCACACGCGCGCGCATTGCCCGTTCGCAATCTGCCAGGTCTACCCGGTTGTTGATCCCCAGCCCTTCGGCGGCATCCTCGAGCAGCATTGCTTCCACACCCTTACCCTGCGAGATCGCCATCTCAACCAGGTCCGTGATGTAAAACTCGCCTTTGGGCGAAGGTTTTAGCTCCGCCAGGCTCCGCCACATCCACTCAGCGTCAAAGCAGTAAGCTGAGATGTTATATTCGCGGATCTTCAGCTGCTCAGGCGTGGCGACAGCTTCTTCCACAATCGCTCTCACTCTTCCGTCCTCCGAGCGCACCACGCGCCCAAATCCACGCGGCAGGTCACCAATCACACTGGTCATGGTGATGGTACTGCCTGTTTCATGGTGAATCTGAAGCAGGCGATCGATTGTTTCGGGTCGCAGCATGGGCATGTCGCCAAAAGTGACTAACAGGAGGTCAGCCTTACCGCGCAGCTGATCTTCGGCTGAATGCACCGCATGCCCGGTGCCGAGCTGTTCCGCCTGCAAAGCAAAGTTCACCTTTTCTCCATAGGCACGCGCGATTTCTTCGCGCACAAGTTCGCTGCCATAGCCGGTTACGATCACCGGCGGCAGGTCCACCTTGGGTAAAACGGTATCCATGGCATGGAAAACGATGGGTTTACCAAGGACTGTGTGGAGAGTTTTGGGTAAGTTGGAGTGCATGCGCTTGCCCAAGCCAGCGGCAAGAATTACAGAAGCGATTTTCATAAAATACTCCGGGAATCAAAAAGCCGGGCAGCAATCCAAAACGGACTGTCAGCCTCGCTATCATCAAAACTTAGATCGTCAGATTGTGTATCCACAATAAATCAGGCCGGGGCACTTGGAGTCGAACCAAGATCAGCGGATTCAAAGTCCGATGTGCTGCCATTGCAC
>Ga0247511_100516_pt1 | contig 11077 bp, 9 predicted proteins | sample SJ1SFenscriptome_FD_190051 | JGI IMG/M metagenome (GOLD analysis project Ga0247511, IMG submission 190051) | Metatranscriptome of enriched cultures of PCE-dechlorinating microbial communities from Ithaca, New York, USA - SJ1.SFe36 (Metagenome... ...
CTGCGTATGCAAATTATGCTGCAGCGCGATCAACGCTTGGTTTGAACCAGCGGAAGATCAGGTTGAGGATGATACCAACCACTGCGCCGGTAGCAATCGCAGGCCAGCCATATGGGAAAACGCCCTGAAGCAGAGGAATGGGCAGGAAGCCATTGGCGTAGCCAATGTTACCGCCGATACCTACAATCAGGATGATGGCGCCGATAGCCAGTTGTTTTGGATCATAGAGGTTGACTTTTTCAGCCAGCATAAGGGCAATACCCTGCATACCAATCACACCGAACAGGTAGATCGACAGACCACCAGAAACGGAGGTTGGGATGGAGTTTACTGCATCCTTGAGTGGACCGATGAAGCCGAGCAGGATTGATATAGCACCTGCTGCAACCAGTACCGGACCGGAGTAGTTCCGGGTGATCACCATGAGGGAGTTGTTCTCGCCATAGTTGGTACCAGCGGTTGAACCGAAGATACCGTTAACCAGATCGTTGAAACCGTCGAGCATCAGGTTCAAGCCGATGTAGCGGGAGAGATAGAACTTCTCGCGGCCCTGTTCTTCAGCCAGGTGGTCAACATACAGGGAGATCTGGTACAGGTGGGCGGTGGATTCTGGGATCGTGGCGATAGCCATGATACCAACACCGATCAGAACCGTAACAGTCAGTGCATTATTGAACACTGGCAGGGTAATGCGTGGTGCGGTGATTAACGGGGTAACAAATTGAGGATTGACCAGACCCAACAGAGCTGCAACAATATAACCTACGATACCAGCCAGCAAGATAGGGAGCATTCCGATGAAGCCCTTGCCCTGCAGGTAAACGGAGAACAGAACCGCTGCAAGTAAGGTAACCACGGCAGCAGCCCACCAGGTCAGTGTGACAGCAGGGGCAGCAATGGGATCAACACCACAGCAGGTACCGGATGCCATGGTAAGGGCGGTATAACCCAAACCAATACCTATGGTACAAGCAACAGAGCCTGTTACCACTGGAGGTAGGACTTTATCAACGGCTTCTTTACCACCTGAAAGGCGGATGATTAAACCAACAATTACGTTGATAATACCTGTGGCAACAAAACCAGCCTGGACAACCGAAATGGTCGCAGCAGAAGCAGGTTGACCGAAGGTTAACCCTGGCTCAAGGACATTGACTGCTGATACAACCGCAGTGATGTAGCTGAAGCTGGAACCGTAATACAGGGGAATGTATTTTCCCATCGCGAATTTGGCGCCCAACAGGGCGACAATGGTTCCCAGACCGGTGATTGTCAACACGGTTGACACATCAAAGTGCATTAGCAGGGCGCACAAAACGGTAGCGGGGAACATGGTCAGGACATGCTGGAAACCTAAAAGAATCATCTGTCCGACGGGTGGGGTATCATTTGGTAGATATCCCATAACTTTTGGTGCGGTAGTGGCCATTAGAATCTTCCTTCCTCTTTCTGAAATAATTTTCTATTAGTTGAAAAATTACAGGTTTTTGTTTTCTAACATAGAAGGTTTTGCTAGAAAACTTTTACTTTTTGTTGTCCGATTTACTCACCTCCTTCCAAAAATTTGAGGAGATTCATAAGTTTATGAATCTCCTCAAAATTTACTTACTTTGCTGTGAACTGCGAAGCAATAATCGCAACAACAAGAAGCACCGCTGCGACAGTCACCACATAAAAGAACATTTTTACTTCTGCAGATTTTTTAAAATCCACTTTTTCAATGTACTCTTTGGAGAGTTGCTCGCCGATAATCTCTTCTTCGGTCAACTCTTTCTTTTCAATAACTTCAGCCACCTTATCCTCCAGATAATTAACCTAATTTTAAGCAGATATTATTAAATGTCAAACATTTAAAAGCAATAACACTGGTATCTTATTTCCGTTTCTCGACCTCCTTGTCCAGTTTCTCCAAACCACTTTTCAGCATACTTTTGGCAACACTATCAATCAGCCGCTGGCCAACGCTGGCAAGTTTACCACCAATGTTTAGCTCGCCGGTATACTTGAATAGTGTCTTTCCATCATCCTGCTGAATAAACTGGACTTTTCCCACACCTTCAGCAAAACCTGCTGCGCCTTTCCCTTTGACTACCATAGTGAAAGACTCGGTGGGAACATCATCCTTGATGGTATAGAGGCCTGCAAATTGTCCATTTACTGGACCAATTTTCAATTTGATAGTCCCTTCATACTCGTTGGGGCTAATTTCTTTCATGGTGCTTTCTCCCGGTATCGCCAGGAGCAGCATATTTGGGTCATGAACGACTTCGTAAGCTATTTTTTGTGGACCATTGAAAACATAATCCCCTTCAATCTTTATACCCATTTTCTAAACTCCTTATGTAATTATTTACTTCTTTAATGTTTCAATTCGTTCATACAACCAGCTCGGGTGTATTGGCATCTCATCTATGAACAATCCAGGTATTTCAAGCGCGTTTTCTATTGCCTGGGCATAGAGTGGCGGAATGGGGATCGTTCCAGATTCACCCACACCTTTGATTCCAAGTGGATTGAGCGGGGATGGAGTGTTGAGATGTCCGATCTCAATTTTATGGGGCATGTCAGTAACCCGGGGGATGAGGTAGTCAATGAATGAGCCGTTCATGAGCTGTGCATTCTCATCATATACTAACTGCTCAAAGTAAGAGTTCCCGATTCCCATTTGTACACCACCATGCAGCTGACCATCCAAAATCATCGGATTGATGACCGTGCCACAATCATCTACAAAGATGAACTTATGGAATTTGAGGTTATATGATACTGGGTCCACCTCAATAATAGCAGCGCATGCGCCATTGGATGTTGCGCCGTATGGTGGGGCATAGTAAGCTGTCGCTTCCAGACCCGGTTCAGTGCCTGGTTTAATCGTTCCACGCATCGGATTTGCCTTTACAGCCAAATCTCCGAGTTTAATGGATTTCCCGGGAATATCCGCAACACGTACTTCGCCGTTACTGATTTCCAATTCTTCTTCTGGAACATTGAAAAGTTTACTGGCAGTAGAGAGAATTTTTGCCCGAACAGCTTTCCCTGCAAGATGGTATGCATTGCCTGCAACGGTTGCACCACGACTGGCGAATGTACCCGCTCCCCAGTAGAAGCGATCGGTATCTCCGGTCTCGATGACAACGTCTTCTACATTGCAGCCAACCTGATCAGCAACAATTTGGGCAAAGACGGTAAAGTGGCCTTGTCCCTGGGTACCAAAAATGCATGATGCGTAAACTTTTCCACTTGAACCTACGGTTACGCGTGCGCCTTCATACGGACCAACACCTGTGTTTTCGGTGAACATCACCAAACCAATGCCAACTTTTTTACCTTGTGCGCGTAGTTTAGGTTGTTCTTCTTTGATCCATCGATCGTAATCGATCATTTCTTTTGCTTTTTTCAGTACAGCAGGGTAATTCCCACTATCCAGAACAAATTGAGCAAAATCCTGAGCTATGATGCCTGATTCCAGCGGGAATTTAGCATCGGCGGGGATCATATTAACATCACGGATTTTTGTCAAATCCATGTTCAGTTTTCGGGCTGCAAGGTCCAGCATTCGCTCCATCACAAAAACGCCATAAGATCGACCTGCAGCGCGTACCGGTGAAACGATCATCTTATTCGTGAATACTGATTTAAACTCAGTGTAGAAATTCGGAATGTCGTATGTTCCGGTAGTGTGGGTCTGGGTATTCAGTGGGATTGTTGCTGTGTAGGGATTAAAAGCACCTGTGTCATAGAGGAAAACATCTTTGAAACCAAGAACTTTTCCGTCTTTATTGAAAGCAATTTCACAATCATGAATCTGCATACGTTCTGCAGTAGTACCAATGAAATTCTCTGCTCGATCTTCCAACCACTTGACTGGCTGTTTCAATTGTAAAGTGGCAAAACAGCAAAGCACTTCTTCTGGCTGATTGGTCATAACTTTAGGACCAAAAGCACCACCAACAAAAGGTACTATCACGCGGACTTTTTGTTCAGGAATTTTAAACCATGCAGCCATACTGTTCCGTAAGCCAGATGGGGATTGCGTGTTGCAGTAAATAGTTAATTGACCGGCATACTCATCCCATGTGGCAACTACACCACGATTTTCCATGGCTCCGGCAGATCCACGATCCATGATTATCCGTTGTGATATACAATAATCTGCTTTGGCTTTCGCTTCTTCAAAGTTTCCACGTTCCTGTTTTACATGGGTGGCCAGGTTGGTGCCGAGCTCTTCATGAACCAATGGAGCATCTGGTTTCAATGCGTCTTCGATATTCTCTACTGCAGGTAGAGGATCAGAATCCACATAAATTGCAGCTATCGCATCCTCAGCGATATAGCGGTTTTCAGCCACGACCATGGCTACTACTTCACCCTGATGGTGAATTTTGTCTTTGACAATTGGGATTTGTGTTCTTGAATTAGCCACAGTTCCCGGAATGGAGTGCGGTGCAGGAACCAGCACAGGACCAGGATGCCATAATTCTCCCAGGTCTTCCCAGGTATAAACAGCGATTACTCCTTCCATTTCCTTTGCTGCGCTGGTATCAATGCTGTTTAGTTTTGCATGTGGATAATCACTGCGCAGGAAGGCAGCATGCAGGGTGTTGGGAAGGTTGATATCTCCAATATACTGTCCACGTCCGGTAAGCAGGCGAGGATCTTCTAATCTTTTTATTCTTTGTCCAAGATATTTTTGTGCCACGTTACACCTCGCTTTCCTTACCCGCGCTCTGCTGCCATGTTTTTGGCAGCCAGCTTTGCGGCTTCTACGATATTCTCATATCCGGTGCAGCGGCAAAGATTGCCGTCTATTGCTTCACGAAGATCTTCTTCGGACGGATTTTTATGATCGCGCAGGTAAGCAGAAAGAGTCATCAGAATACCCGGAGTGCAAAATCCGCATTGTGCTGCATGTTTTTCGCGGAATGCTTCTTGAATTGGATGCAGTTTCTCAGGAGTTCCTAGGCTTTCTACAGTTTGTACTTCATGCCCTTCAGCCTGAACAGCAAAAGTCAGGCATGATCTCACCGGTTGTCCATCCATGAGGATGGTGCAAGTTCCACATACACCGTGCTCACAGCCTACATGAGTTCCCGTTAGTCCGGCATGATATCGAATAAAATCGCTTAAAAGTAAGCGTGGTTCTATTTCTTTTTTATAAACTTTTCCATTGATATTAATGGCTACATTAACCAGGTCGCTCATGCTTACCTCCTATTTCTTTGCTCGCGCAAAGGCTTCTGATAACGCTGCTTTACCCAATTCGCGGGCAAGGTGGCGCCTGAAAGCTGGCGTTGCATGCATATCCTGACCCGGGTCAAGTTCATCCGAAACACAGGCTTCCACTGCTTCGGCAATGAGAGCTTCAGTCAGTTTTTGCCCTTTCATCACTTCTGGAACTTTTTGTGAAAGAACCGGCATTTCGCTGACACCCATATATGCCAGGCGGACGTCTTTGCATTGCTCTTTTTCATCCAACTCAACAACTGTCGCTACACCTACCAGGGCTGAAGCACCAGCCTGGCGTGCTGTTTGTTTATAACTGCTGCCTGCATGTGCAGCCAGTTTGGGTATTTTAATCTGGACAAGAATTTCATCAGGCTCCACAACATTTGTGTACATTGCCAGATAAAAATCTTCCGCTTTCACCCAACGTTCTCCATTTGCTTTCGATTTGATCAAAAGGTCAAAATTTTGAGCTACTGCAACAACAGGAACCTGTCCAGCAGGATCACCATGGCAAACTGCACCACCAAATGTACCTCTGTTCCGAATCTGTGCATGCGCCAGGAAGGGAAGGCACTCATCCACCATTGGCGCAACTTTCTTTACTTCCGGATTAAATTCCACCGTGGTATCACGGGTCATGGCGCCTATGAGCAAATCCCCTTTGGGATCAGTTTTAATATAGAATAATTCCTCAACACGATTTAAATCAACGAGCGCTGCGGGTTGGGCTAAACGGAAATTCATTGCTGGGATGAGACTCTGACCACCTGCCAGAATCTTACCGCCATCATTTCCAACTTCACCGATCCGCTCCAGCGCCTCTTCGAGTGTGGTTGGTGCAAAATATTCAAAAGAGGCTGGTTTCATTAAAATCCTCCTAAAATCTCATTCACCGTAGAGATTAATCGATCTCACAGGATGGGTGTGATAACCCACCCTGTGAGCGATCTGGTGATTATTTCTAACCTTCTTTGAAGGCCACGAAGCGTCCCCACATGGATTCAACTTCCACGGCTTTCTGGACGTAGCAACCGATGTAATAGCGTCCACTTGGCGCATTGGCGATTTCTCCGCCCAGGTTTTCTGCATGGACGATACGTTTCGGGAACAAGTTGTAGTGCATATCCTGATAATACTTATCCAACGGATACATTTCGTCCCAGTCTTTACCAAAGTCTCTCTTGAGTTTTTCATTGGCTTCCTGGAAGGTCTTGGGGTGCCAAATCCTCTGAATCGTATTCATCGGGTGGTCTGCTGCTACGCAGTCAACACCAATCCATTTAATCTTCTTCTTGGCAGCCCATTCAGCGAAGTCAGGTGATGGACCCGGGTGTTTGATCATATAGCGGAATTCATCTGAATCGGGGCTCTTCCAGCCATACTTGTACCAACCGGTTTTGATAACCAGAATGTCACCTTCACGGACTTCTACAACACTCTCGATCATGGCAGGTGTGTACACAGAAGAATTGCTCACTTTGTCTGAAATATCCGCAATAACTCCAGGTCCGACCCATTCTTCCAGGGGTACCTGCCCGATTGCACGACCCGCCGGATAGAAGTGTTTCTCGCCATCCATATGGGTAGCAAGATGGATGGAAGCGTTACAAATGGAACCATTCCTGCCCATTCCAAAGAACGCGCCTGCACCACGCTTGGTGTACTTGACAGTAAGAGGTTCGTAATTCGCCCACTGCGGAGATTGAACACTGAATGGGACAGTCATATCGATCATCTTACTCTTCTTCATTTCAGCAATGAAGGCATCTTCAGTCATACCATCGGGTGCAGTCCAGGCAAAGACACGAGCCCATGCAGCTTCAGTTTCCATGAATGGAATTGGCTGGCAGGAGATCCATGCACGCTTATTCTTGAGTTTATCCACATCTCCCACGATGGACTCAACAAAGAGTTTGTGAGCCTTGGGCAGGGTAATATGGGTCATTTCGTAGTACTCATCCTTGGGGAACATTTCATCCCAGGTTTTGCCGTACTTTTCTTTCAATTTCTTCTCTGCCTTGGCAAATTCACTCTCATGCCAGCGAGAGATCGGGGTATTCATGGGGTGTTCGAAGCTTCCGCAATCAACACCGACCCATTTCAGTTCCATATCCAAAACCCACTGGAAAAACTCAGGTGATGGACCGGGGTGGCGTACCAGAAAACCGAATTCCTTATTTTCCACGCCGCCCTGTGCTTTGGGATTGATGGTGTCCGGCTGATCCCATGAGTAACGATGGTATCCCGTATTGATAATAAGGATATCGCCTTTCTTAACCTGGACTTTTTTCTGGATCATTTCAGGTGTGTACAGGCTGTAATCTTCAACCATGTCAGAGATATCAGCCACAACACCTTCACCAGTCAGATCGGTCAATGGAATTTCTGCAATGGAGCGCATTCCTGAATGGAAGGAACGTTCGCCTACCAGGTGGGTACCAACAGTGTTGCTCCAGTTAAGAATTTGACCATTAGCGCCGGCTCCGCCGCCATACGCACCAGTTACCCGCTTAAAAAAGTGAATTTCTAAGGCTTTTTCCATCGGCCACGGGGGTGTAAAAATACTGCATCCCTGTGTCAGATCGTACAATTTTGCTGAGGCTAACATCTTGATAAAGCTATCACGATCCATAATTTCCTCCTGATCTAATTATTAAAGGATGAATTGCCTAATTAAATCCGTATTTTTCTGCGTAGGCTACCAATGCATCTTCAAAGCATTTCATGGGCGCAGAAACTACACCAGCACCAACCTGACCTACGCCGGGATCTTTATGAGCAACACCAGTATTAACGCGGGGGGCAATGCCTTTTTCTACCACTTTGCGGATATCCACCCCAGTCGGGGTGCCACGAAAGTCAAGATAAGGTATTGTTAAAAACTTATGTTCTGCATATGTGATTTCGTACATATCATGGGTTGTTGTAATTGCATCTTTGGCGGATCCACCGATAAATGTAACCAAAGCTGGTGCAGCCGCCATGGCAAATCCACCAAAACCGGCAGTTTCGGTCATAACACTGTCGCCAATATCAGGATTGGCATCTTTCTCCGTAAAGCCGGGGAAGTATAGTGCTTTGACGATAGGCGCAGGTGCTGTGAACCACTGACCACCTGTACCACTCACGCGAATACCGAAATCAGTACCATTTCGGCACATCGTGGTCACTATAGTGCTTCCTTCAATATTTGCTCCAGCATCCGTCATCACTTTGGCAGCTGCCATAACTGGATTTAAGATACTTAATGCATTCTCCCCAAGGAATTTTATGATCTGATATGCTAAATCGCGATCATCACAGACTTTTGCAATTGCAGGAGCTAATTCTTTAGTGTAGAGAACTGAGCATGCATCGAGACGGTTGTGACCATCATCTCCCATATGTAACGCTTTTCCTAACATTGCCCGGATATCAATCCCGCCTAATTCTTTAATCGCTTTGTCAAGAACTGGGCCCATTTTTTCATTCATCCAATGCAGCTTGTCAAGCACATCTTGACTATAAGCGCCCATACGCAGCACTTTTCCACGTCCTTCATTTAGACCAGAGTAAGCTTTATTATGGTCAAATGATTGGTTTTCGACTTCATATACCATGAATGATGGTGAAATCAAACCTGCCATCGGTCCAACAGCCTGGTGCTCAACACAAGGTGCATATTCTATTTTTCCTGAGGCAGCCAACTCTTTGGCTTCTTCAATATTTTTTGCTTTTCCTTCATACATCAAACATCCCCAGATCGCGCCCAAGACAGGACCAGCCATTCTTTCATAGGTAATGGGGGGACCGGCATGCAAGAAAAGATTGTCCTTCATGCCAGGAATAAGGTCTTTTGCGAGGCCAACTCCGGTTACAACCGGGCGGGAATCCATAAATCTTTCAAGCGATTCTTTATTTGCGCGTTCGATATCTAAAACCATGATTTCCTCCTGTTATTTCTTCAGGCTCGCCTGGTGGCGTTTAATATTGGAAAGGATACGCATCAGTTTTTCATTACCTCCAGCAGGTGGTTTCCAATCCACTTGCAGGGTAGGAACACCTTGCGCAATAAGGTCTTTTGCAAAGGAATCCAAGCCAACATTGATCGCTTCAAGCTTCTTGCGAAGAATATCAAGATCCGACGCAGTGAATTTTGAATCCGGAACAGGATTCCCGGCAGCAGCACTTTTTTGTTCTTTTGGTTGTTTGGAAGCAGGAACAACATCTGGGTTCAATGCCTGTAATATTGCACCCGCATAACGAACGACTTCTTCATTGGATGTTGATACCCACGCGCCGCCTGATTTCATTTTGTTGATCTGGTCGCGCAAATTCTGTGGATCATCATCTGTCCCTGTTACAACTGCAACCACTTCCAGTTTCCTGCCAGCTTTTTGCGCTGTTTCTATGGCTTTCTTTACTGCAGGTCCGAGCTCTCCTGCGGGATCTGCGTGAGAACCGTATCCAATTACAACATCCAACATGATCACAGCCACGGATGGATCTTTAGATTCTTCTTCCAAACGGCGAATACGCAGCTCATTATCCATCATTGGGTGCAGGCGCCCCACTGTAAATTCATCTTCGCCCAGATCAATGATGGTATGTTCCTGGCTCTGAAGTGAGTTGGGAATCTTGTTTTCTTTGCGGAGCGGGGCATTTGCCCATACTTTTGGCAGATAATCTTCCAGAATGTATTGAGCTTCATAAGCCAGAGTACCACCTGAATACAAACCGCGCAGATACTTTTGACCCTTGGCGAACTTGCTTGTATCGACCTTTTGATCTGCTTTTTTCGCTCTTCCTACAATCTCTGCTAATTTTTTACCTGATGGATCTTCTGCCAGGGCAACTGACATTTCCGCGGCACTATCCAGGCTTCCAGCAAAATACAAGTTACCATCTTGTGCTTTCTCTGGTGTACGCCCGATAAAGCAGACTACGACTGGTTTTTTTGCATTCTTAGCTTGTTTAAGTACTTTTTCTGCTACCATGGGAGCCGGAGGTTTGGATACCAGGCAGATTACCTTGGTTTCTTCATCGCGATTAAGGATATCAATACCCTGGCTGAATGTCTGCGAACCTACTTTTTCTGAGAGGTCCCGACCACCGGTACCAATACCATAGGTCATACCGCTACCCAACTGTGCGATACGCGATGAAACCTGCTGCAATCCGGTTCCTGCTGCAGCGACAACACCAATCGGACCTAGGCGGACCTTATTTGCAAAACCCAATCCCATGCCGCGAATGATAGCTGTTCCGCAATCTGGGCCCATCACTAAAAGACCTTTTTCTGCAGATTTCTTCTTTAATTCTATTTCTGCTTCCACACTGACATTATCACTAAATAGAAATACATGTTTCCCGAGATCCAGGGCATCATGGGCAACAAGGTCAGCATAGCGCCCCGCGACAGAAATCAATGTCCAACTGGCTTCAGGCAAGGCAGCAGCAGCAGCCTCCAGGCTTTTCGGTAATGCCTGAGATTCAGTTGCAGTTTTCTTTTTTGTAAGAAGTCCTTCAACCTGTGCTAGAGCATTCAGTGCACTCTTTTCTGAATCAGCACGCACAACTGCAACCAGATCATCGGGTTTTGCAGCTTCCACTTCTGGAGAAACCAAATCAATATGCGCCAGCAGTTCTTTATTTGAGTCAGTTCCCATGATCACTCCGGCATCTTCCACGCCAGGCAAATCAGAGAGAGACCGTTGTAACTGCATCAAGAACGCAGAGTCGTAATAAACACCTGTACGAATTTCAGCCTTAATTACAGCCATGCAAACCTCCTGGAAAATGTGATCCTGTGATTACTCAGGATCCAGTTGAATAATATGTGTTAAAAAACCTGTCGAAACCGTAATAGATC
>Ga0247511_100517_pt1 | contig 11060 bp, 10 predicted proteins | sample SJ1SFenscriptome_FD_190051 | JGI IMG/M metagenome (GOLD analysis project Ga0247511, IMG submission 190051) | Metatranscriptome of enriched cultures of PCE-dechlorinating microbial communities from Ithaca, New York, USA - SJ1.SFe36 (Metagenome... ...
AGCTCCCGTCCCAAGTATAGCACGATGGTCTAGAAGAATACTACAGTGCGGAGGAAGACAGTGTCGTCGTCCAGATCGCCGCCGAGCGTGTCGTAACCGAGCTCGAATGCCAGGTTCGGCGTGTACCAGTAGGTCACAGCTGCCGTCCAGTTGTCATACGCCATAAAATCGGAGTCTACATCCAGGTAGCGGACGTAGGTTCCCCACTTGTCGTTCCACTTCTGCATGGCAAGGACGTTGATGATCGTAGTATCATCAACTACCTGAGCAAAGTCGTTGACGAAGGAATCAGACCTCTTCCAGCCGTAAGGAGAATTGCCGTTGGGGAACACGAAACCTCCGTCAATCTGCGCATACTCGATCCATAGGCTCGTGAAGCCGAGCGTATCCTGATCGACAGTGAGGATCGCCTTCCATGCGTTGGGAGAATCCTCTCCGGGGCCGCCGTCGAGCCAGTTGGTCGCTGCCCATGTATTATCGTTTTCCTGCATGAAGTACTGCGCCTTGAGAGCGATTCCAGGAGTGAAGTTGACGATAATGTCAGCCCATAGGGTTTCGGTATCGGCCGCCAGCGTAAACAGGCTGGACACATTCGTGTTATAAAGGGTGTAGTCGCCAATGTTATAGGGTCTGAAGTACTCATTCTCCCACATGACCACCTGGGTATCGTCTTCGTAGTCGTACTTGATGTAGTTGACGGCCATGCTGAACATCTCGTTGAAGTTGAAGTTGAGCCTTGCGCCGTAGATGTAGCGGTCGCTGTCAAGGTAGCCGCCTACGAAGTGCTCATCCATATAGTATCCGATGGTATCCCCGCCGCTATCAAGTTCGGGATCATCAACATCAACCCAGAACGGACCGAAGGCTGTCATTGAGGCGAACGTATTCTCTTCATGCGCGACGTAGAGGCTGAAATCACCCATGGCGAACGCCTTGTTAAAGAGCACAGCGGTGTCGGCACGGTAGTCGGTGATGTAGGCGTCGTTCATGTTGAAGTACCACCAGTCACCGGCGTAGAAGGCGTCTTCCCAGTCATTCCAGAAACGGCCCACCGTTGCCGTGACGTCCCAGGGTAACTTGATGGTCAGGTATGCGAGTTCGATCTTCAGGTCGTCTCCGCCGCCGCCCTGCAGACGCACGTTCAGGGTGACCTTGTCATCGACATACTTCTTGATGTTCCAGCGGAAACGGTTGACCGACCACTGGTCATCATCGTCGTTGAAGTCCATATAGACGCGGAAATAGCCGCCGAACTGCCAGCCGCCGATGCGATCCTCGAGGAGTGCGACTCTGCTGTCGAGCTCGTCGACCTTCACGCCGAGGGCATCAAGTTCGTCCTTGAACTCGACAACGAGCTTCTTGAGGAGTTCCAGGTCCTGCTTGGAGGCCTTGTTCATGTCGACATAGGCAAGGGCGCGGGCCACGACGGAGGCCATCTCGTACCTGGTGGCCTTCCACTCGCCCTTGAAGGCGCCATCCGGATAACCGGAGACTACGCCTCTGGAGGCAAGCTGGGAAACTGCGTCATATGCCCAGTGGTTCATGGGAACATCCATGAACGGGTTGGCCGCAAATGCCGGAGCGGCAAAAGCGACGAGCGCGAGAACTGCTACGAGTGCTGCAAATTTCTTCATTCTCTTTAACCCCCTTGGGTTATGTATTTTCCGGCCCGCCGGGGGATCACACAAATGATCGGCTGAAGTATCCACGTTTCCTTCCGCCCCTGTGTTCTCCTGTCCGGAAAGGGTCCGGCTTCTAGTATCCGCTCTCCCGTTTTGGCTTAGGGGGTTGCACCTCCTTTCTTCGCCTTCAGGGGTCGCCGCGGAATTTGAAGCGTATCCAAGGTTACGTTTTCAAGGTACCTTTTACATACCCGATGAAATGTTACCCGTAAAATTGCCTACTGGGAATAGGACCTTAGACCCATTTGGAGGAATACTGGTCAGAATTATCAGTGCAATCCAGTATCTCCATGCAGGCATTGAAAACTTCATCGACACCTATAGATCTCATAGGGGAATCGCCCCCTTTCATGTCGGCTGACAGGCACCTGTGCCTGTTGCCCCAGGGGCCGAAACGCGAAAGGTGCTGAGGCAAGTATAGTCCGACGGCAGGCGTACCCACAGCGCTGGCAACATGCAGGGGACCCGTATCGTTGGAAACGAAAAGGATGGACCTCTCAACAATCGCGCCAAGCCTCGTGATGTGATGTTTTCCTGAAAAATCCTCGCACCTTTCAAGTCCAATTGATCCGCATATACTGGCTGCCGCTTCCTGTTCGGTCTCGGAGTAGCCGGTCACACCAAGGTTAACACCGAGGGCATCAAACAACCTTGAGCCCAGTTCGACGAAGTTCTCCCGGGGCCACATCTTCTTTTTCCCCCCGGCTCCCGGATTGAGCAGTATCCAGGGACGATCCCTTCCTTTCGAGGCCATAATCCTGGCAGCCTCTTCACGTGATTCCCATGGAATAAAGAAACGCAGCCTCCGCGAATAGACAGGCACCCCCAGCGTAGTCATGCACCAGATGTTCCTTTCCGCTTCGTGCATCCCTTTAGGGATCAAAAGTTCCCTTAATCCCCAAAGAGGGCGGTAACGAGCCCGGGAGAACAGCGGCATGGCTGATGAGCGCAAGTCTATCAGGAGATCGTGGGGAATAGACCGGATCATCTTAACGGACTCCAGGCGCCCCCTGGGTCCTTTTTCACGTTTGTATTCCATGACGCAGTCCCACAGGGGATCATGTTCAAGCACAGGAAGCGCCACAGTGCCTGCAAGAACGGTGAAGTGGGCCCTTGGGAGGAAACGCCTCAGGTTCCAGAGCGACGCGGTCGAAAGAATAGTGTCCCCCACGCATGAAAGGCCAATAACAAGAACGCGTTCGATCTTTTCCGGTTCTATCCTCAGTTTATTGTCCTGCCTTTCTTTCCGATCCTTCGACAGGATCCCGGTTCAACACAGAGATGATCCCTGAAGTCGAAAACCCCTCCAGGAGCGGGACAATAACCACCTTACCGGCAAACTCTCCCCCCGCCACTTCGCCGGCAAGGTAGTCTCCTCCCTTGGTTATGATGTCGGGCCTGAAAAGCCCGTACAGATCCCTGGGGGTATCCTCCTCGAAAACACATATTGCGTCCACAGATGAAAGTCCTGCCAGTACCGCTGCCCGGGCCTGCTGGTCGTTGACCGGCCTTCCCGGGCCTTTCAGACTCCTTACAGAATCATCAGAATTGATAGCGACTATAAGCCGGTCTCCCTGTTCCGCCGATTTTTCAAGATAGGCAACATGTCCCGGGTGAAGGATGTCGAAACAGCCGTTAGTTGCTACAACCCGCAGGCCATCATGTTTCCAGCTTTCCACAAGCCTGGCGGCTTCGTCTCGCGAAAGGATCTTCCCCATGGCTGGACAGTGACTGTTGCCAGCAATGGCCTCAACCAGTTCCGAGGCACGGACAGGCTGAGTACCGGCCTTGCCTACCACTACTCCTGCAGCGGTGTTCGCAAGCCTGACCGATCTCTCGACAGAAAGACCAGCTCCGATGAACACAGATAACGCAGCAACTACTGTATCGCCTGCTCCTGATACATCAAAGACCTCACGCGCCTCCGACCGGACATGAAGGACCACATCTTCTGAAATGAGGGTCATTCCCGCTTCGGAACGGGTTACAAGAAGATTAGGGATATGATACATCTCCCTAACCCTTTTCCCAACGGCCGTTACCTCCTCGTCATTGTTCCCGATCCGCGGACTGCCGGCAGCCTCCGCCAGTTCCTTAAGATTGGGAGTAACCCATGACGCTCCCCTGTACTTTTTCCAGTCAGGCCCCTTGGGATCGACTATCAATGTGATCCCTCCGTCTAGTGAAGCTTCAATGATACTTCTGCAGTTATCAAAAGAGCATACACCTTTGCCGTAGTCGGAAAGGATCACGACGGAGAAACACGACAATTGCCCGAGAAGATATCCGATCATACCGGCTGATTCTTCCCGGGATGCGGCATGGCAGGTCTCGCTATCAAGACGGATCATCTGCTGCCTGCCTGACACTACGCGGACCTTGTGGGTGGTCTTTCTGCCCTGTGAAACATGCACCCCCTCAACGGGGATGTCCCTCCCTCTGAAAATATCCAGCAGGGAATTGCCCTCGGGATCACTCCCAACAATTCCTATGGGTACTGCCTTAGCTCCCAGACCGAGTATGTTCCATATGACGTTTCCGGCTCCTCCCGGGGACAGTTTTTCCCCGATGATCTTTACAACCGGGACGGGGGCCTCAGGGGAGATTCTTGCCACGTCGCCAAAAAGATATCGGTCCAGGATAAGGTCTCCCAGAACGGCTATCCTGACATCCTTCAGCCCATGAAGGAGCTGGCTGGACTTTTCATCAACCAGAACAGACAAAGGAGCACCCCCTGCCACGGCTACCGAAGGTAGCCGTCATTACATTGAAGGATGTTCAGGTAACATCCAAGGGTATATTCCAGCGACTGGAAAGGCTCATTGAATCCGGTTCTCCTCAACCTGTAGAGATCTGCCTCGGTGAAGCTCTGGTACGTATCTTCCAGTCCTTCCGGGAAAGGGATATACCTTATTTCCCCCTTGCCCATCAAGGATATCAATATGCCGGCAACATCGTTGAAACTCCGGGCCTGCCCCGTCCCGCAGTTAAAAATACCCGATACTTCCCGATGCTCGAACAGGAACAGGTTGACCCTGACTACATCCTCTACATAGATAAAATCCCTTTTCTGACCCCCATCCCTGAACCCGCCGATGCCTTCGAAAAGTTCGACAAAACCCTTTTCCTCTATCTGCCGGTAGGTCTGGTAGATCATGGATGACATCCTGCCCTTGTGCATCTCCTGGGGCCCAAAGACGTTAAAATACCTCAACCCGGCAACCTGGCACTCTATGCTTGAAATATTTCCCAGGACCCAGGAATCGAAAAGATGCTTCGAATAGGCATAGACGTTCAGAGGATATTCATTTCCACCTTCCGGTTCTTCCCGGAAGCCGCCATCACCTTTCCCATATACCGAAGCCGAGGATGCGTATATGAAGGGTATCTTCCGTGGGCTGCAGAAGAGAAGGACCTTCCTGCTGAATTCATAATTGTTGCGGAGCATGTATCTGCCGTCCCATTCCATGGTATCTGTACAGGCTCCCTGGTGGAAGACGGCGTCGATCTTCTTTCCCTCAAGGCTCCCTGAGTCAAGCAGGGAGAAAAAGTCATCTTTGTCAATGTAATCAGAGAACTTCAGCCCCCTGAGATTCCGGTATTTTGTCCCCTTGAAAAGCGAATCCACTACGAGTATGTCCTTTAGACCTTTACTGTTAAGACCGGCTATCAGATTGCTGCCGATAAAACCAGCCCCTCCGGTGACAATGATCAAATACCATCACCCCTTGTCTGCGGTGGAGTGCTCTCCAAAGATCAGTTCTTCGACAATATAACAGAGCACATGTTCCACCGCCATATGCACATTCTGTATGACAGCGGTTTTATTTGAATCAACCTCTATTGCGACGTCGGCGTATTGCCCGGATTGTCCTCCTTTTCGCGAAAGGGATATAGTACCCATCCCGATATTGTTAGCTTCCCGGATCGCCCTGATGATATTCTCGGAACTACCGCTCGTACTGATTCCCATGAGCACATCGCCCTTCCTCCCCAACGCAAGGACCTGGCGGGAAAAAACATCCTCAAAACAGTAATCGTTGCAGTAGGCTGTAAGGAATGACGTGTCTGTCGTAAGGGCCAGAGCTGGAAGTCCGGGTCGATCACGGTCGCCGGACAGACGACATACAAATTCTGCCGCCATGTGCTGACAGTCGGCAGCGCTTCCCCCGTTCCCGCAGAGCAGGAGTTTCCCCCCAAACCTCATGGAATCGGCGATCAACGAGGCAGCACTTATGATTGAACCGCTTCCACCAGATGTTATTTCCCGCAAGACGGCCGCCGTTTCAAGAAGAGATACCGATATGATTTTGTTGAATAGATCGTTCATCTCATTTTCCATTGTCTTCCTCCCCGATCCATTTCCCGATGAACCCGACTGCGTCTTCAATGCTATCTGCAACCACGTCCCAGACCGGTTTGCCTTCCAATTCAGTGTTACGTCCATAACCCGTCCTGACTAATATCCCTTTAGCCCCTATTGCTCTGGCAAATTCCATATCGGATCTTTTGTCGCCCACAACGAAAGACCCTGAAAGATCGACGTTCAAATCCCGGACAGCCTGAAAAGCCATGCCTGGTCTGGGTTTGCGACAATTACAATCCTCCCGGGGAGCATGCGGACAGTAATAGGAAACATCAATAGAAGCACCGCTCCTTCTCAGGAGCGAATCAATTCTCTCTTCAACTTTCTGGTAATCTTCTTTCAGAAACAATCCCCTGCCTATCCCGGACTGGTTGGTGACGACGATCACTCTTAACCTCATTGAGGACAACCTTTTGATCGCTTCTGCCGCACCGTTGATCAGGATCACATCATCAGGGTTATGAATGAAAACTTTTTCCTCAATTATCACTCCATCCCGATCCAGGAAGACTGCACGATTGCTTTGCAAGAGACAGGCCACTCCTTCAGCAGAAAATTTACAGGATACGGCAATCCATTACGGGTCTCTGAGAGACTGAATTCGTACATCAAGGTTCTATACCAGAATCACATTTATCTCCTTTCAGATCTCCGTTCATTTCATTTTGAGAACCTGACATAAAAATCTGAATTTAAACAAGAGCCTTGAATGGGGAACCCTTTTGGTATATAACTTCATTATCGTTTGAGAAATGGTTTTTTGAAATATTACGTCAAGGTTCACGGTGCTTGTGAACTATCGATCCTTGCCGGCAGGATCTTTGTCAGGACACCAGATCTTCCGCCTCTTTGCATCCAACTTCCCGATTTGATGAAAGCAGAATGTCTCTGCAGTCTTCCAGACATAAAGGGGCCTTATCCTGTTTTCAGTCTTCAAAAAACAATATTGTCCTTGCATTAATATCCCTTTTCCATCAAAGGGGAGTGATATCGTTGCATCGGAATGAGCGGGCAGGATTTCAGGATCTATTCGCACAACATTGCGTAGAAATAACAGGGGCTTCAAATAATGAAGAAAAAGAAAAGAATTTGGACTCCCGTGAGATATGGGAGATAATCTTTGAACCCCTTTACGGCTTCCGGGAATTTATTCTGGACCTGTTTGGTACCCCCCCTTCCACCCCGAAAATACCAGCCTGTTTCCGTAATAGAACGATTCTACAACTAAACCCGGTACTGTTTATCGGTTCAGGCTGCAACCGTTTCTGTTATTCATTTCCAGGCAGGCCGGACCTTTGCATCAAGATCGACAGGCCAATTAATGGATCTCCAAACAATTCCCGGAGGATGAGGCTGAAAAAGTACATTTTGCCCTGGCTTTACAGTATATCCTGCAACCGGGACGAGGCGGATTTCTATTTTACGAAGGCGCCCAGTCTTGGTGAAGTGCTTTATCTGCATGCTCCTCGTTGTTTCGGGATTGCTTTCACCAACCTTGGCCCGGGGTTGGTTCTTGAACGGATAAGAAATCATGATGGCACCCCTTCACTGCTACTCGCAGATAACCCCTTTGACCGACCGGATAGCGTAGAGCACATTATGTCTCTAATTGATGAACTATATGCATTTTTGAGGAGAAATGACCTTGTCCTTTTTTGTTGGAACCCCGACAACGTAGTATTAAGACATGATCCTCAGGGCATAGAACACCTGGTAGCGATCGATTGGAAAAGCGAAAGCAGGCCTAATGATGACCTTCCATTCAGCTCCATGTGCAGATTCCTTGCTAGAAAGAAGATGGAGAAGAAAGTGCTGGAATTGAAAGAATGGGTAATCGATCATGGGAGATAGCTGCCATAGATGAACAAGATCATCTCCCGCATTAAAAAATTACTTGCCATCGAGCCGGTTGAGAGTCAACCAGACTTGGAATAAAAAAAGGGAATTGCTTTTTTCAGAGTGTTCCGCCTGACACAAGGCCGAGAGTGATCCTTGCAGAGTGACCTGGTCATATTTCATGGTTCGACCACGCTATGGAAAAAACGCAACACGGATGCCGTCATGTTCTGGACTGAAGGCACAGCGGCGATATCAAACGGGGGAGGATTTTCCTCCCCTTTAATGATCTCCTCGATCCTTTGACGCCATTTCCCAACATCTCCAGGAGTTATGAGAGGGGCGTTTTCACCAACCACCTCTCTTACTGGCTCGATGTCAGAAGCAAGGACGGGGATCCCCACCTGGATAGCCTGCATAAGGACCAGCCCCATTCCTTCATCAAGGGAAGGGAAAAGAAGCAGGTCGCTTCTTGCCATCCATTCCTGGGGGTCATCCCGGAAACCGTGAAAGTGGACCCTTTCCGAAAGACCCAGGTATTCTGACAAGGCCTCCAGTTCCTCCCGCTGTGGACCGTCACCGATTACATCCAATTTCCATTCCAGGTTCTTCAGTCCCCCTAGAGCCTCAATCACAAAGTGAAGCCCCTTGATCCTCGTCAAGCGGCCCACGAAGAGAAAACGTTTTTCCTGCTCTCCCCTGTTCTCCCATTTTAATTCGCTGGGCGGAAGCCCGTTCATAATCACCGTCCGGCGATCTGGAAGGTATTGCTCCAGGTGCTTTTCAACCGCCCTGCTAATGCAGATCGCTCCGTTAGCCCTTGGAAAGGGTTTCAAACCCTTGTTTAGACTATATCGTGCATGAGCCGTAAAAACCCAGGGAATATCTGCTATGGAAGATACCCACCACGCGATCCAGGCCGGGACCCTCGAGTGGGCATGTAGGATGTTCCACCTCTCCCTTTTTGCCCTGCAGGCGATCTTCGATGCCGAATAAAGTCCTGTGACGGGGTTCTTTCTGTGAACAGGCAGTCTCCAGATCTCGACTTCCGTATCAAGTTTTCCCTCCAGTTTACCGCCTGCAGTAATTACCGTTACCTGGTGACCGATCCCGGCCAGAGCGTTTGAAAGCCAGAGGACGTGTCGTTCTGCCCCACCCTCGTGAAACTCGGGAAGGATTTCGGCTATCTTCAAAGGCCCCATCTCTGGATCATCCATTCGGCCGCTCTTCTTGCTTCATTGAATGAGAAATCCCTTCCTTGACCTTCCTGAACCTCGGGTCTTCCATCAAACGCGACAGATCCGTAAATCTGTGCCAATCCTCGCCTGCAAAGTGATTTTATCATTAATTCAAACCTTGGAGCACCCCACAGCCTTCCAGGAGACAGGAATCCCTTCTCGACCATATTTGCCGTAAGGTCTTGCAGCTTTTTCCGGAACCCCTTCTTTTTCCCTACCCTGAGGATCTGTAAAACGCGCCTCCCGGTCGCGGCCTCGGAGATCATGGAAACGGAGTCCTCGGTACAGAATATCCTCTCGCATCCTGTGCATTCCCGGTCAAAGAACATGCAGCCAAGTGGAACGATCTGTCGACTCCTCAGCCCCGCTTCAAAGCGGCCCGCTGAGATCTGTACCGCTGATAGAACCTTCCGGGCATGTAAAGCAGCAGAAAACATTTGAGAGCAACCCCGGGGTTGCGGAGAAACACCCCGGCGCCGCGCTGCAATTCCTGCCTCGTCTGCTCCTGTTTCAGGGAATGCCAAAAAAAGTCTTCTATGCCCCAAAGTATGTAATTACGCATCCTTCTCAAAGTAAAACGAGGGATTATCTCGTTCTGCAGGGACGATAAAAGTGTTTTACCACTTTCACCCCGCTCTTCGAGATATTTCAAGAAAGACGAGGGATCAAACCAGGTCGAGGGCGGGAAACGGACAGGGTCGAAAGATCTGGTGACAGAAAGCTCGTGTTGGACATAGTGAACAAGCAATTCAGGGACCAGCGCAACTTTTCTTGCGTGATAGAAAGCCCTCCAGCGGAATTCGATATCCTGACCCATGGTGACGCTTTCGTCGAAATAAACCTGAAAGTCCTTCAACATGGACTGCCGGTACAGGGCACTCCCCGTCCAGACTTCAAGTTCTTCGCGCATAACCCTGAGCAGGGCTTCTTCGCCTGTCGACATATTGTTGCCGCGGCTGCCGACACTGCGGGGAGAAGAGGTGCCGTCCCCATGGAGGAGATCAAAGGAACAGCAAACTATGTCGACAAGGGGATCCGATTCGGCTGCTTCGGCCATTTTTTCCACAAACTTTTTTTCAGCAATATCGTCGGCGTCCAGGAAGATGACGTAGTCCCCTTCGGCCATGTCGATCCCGGCATTCCTGGCAGCGCTCTGACGCTTGTTTTTTTGGCGGAATACCTTCATCGGGACAGGAGAAATTCTTTGAAGGTCCCTGCATATTTCAGGAGTAGCATCGGTAGAGCCGTCATCGACAACGATGATCTCAAGATCTTTCCTCGTCTGCGCGAAAAGGCTTACGACGGTTCTCCCCAAAGTTTTTGCCGCGTTGTAAGCTGGAATGATCACACTGACCCTTTGCATTCCTGAGACGATGCCTCCTGTTATTCGCAGAAAGGTAGCAGATCGAGCAGTAAATGGAAATGGAACGAACCGGATCGGCCCAAAACCTGATGATCTACTGTCATTATATCCTCTGATCGATCGTCCCGGACAGGAGCCCTGTGTATAGATGAACCAGAGATCCGGCTACCGCCGAGTTGGAGAACGCCTTTGCGTTATCGCTGGACCTGGACCCCGCATATTGCAGGCTTCCATCAGAAAGCATTTTATCGATCCTGCAGGCCAGTTCTTCACAGTTTCCAAGCGCAAAGAGCTGGTCTTCCATTCCCTTCATCATGTCGAGAGGCCCTCCGGCCCGGGTTGCAAAAACAGGCAAGCCGCAAGCCATCGCCTCCAACAGAACAAGGCCGAAGGGTTCCGGCTCCCTGGAAGGGAGAACAAAGATGTCGGATGCCCACATCAGCGGACGGATATCATCTAAAAAACCCCAGAATTTGACCCGGACGGATCTGTCTTTTGCCAGAATTTCAAGATCTTCCTGTTCCGGGCCTGTTCCCGCAAGCCATAATTCAACAGGATGGCTTTTTGTAACAAGA
>Ga0247511_100524_pt1 | contig 10948 bp, 10 predicted proteins | sample SJ1SFenscriptome_FD_190051 | JGI IMG/M metagenome (GOLD analysis project Ga0247511, IMG submission 190051) | Metatranscriptome of enriched cultures of PCE-dechlorinating microbial communities from Ithaca, New York, USA - SJ1.SFe36 (Metagenome... ...
CCCGGCCGTCCTGGAAGACCGGGAAATGGACCGGGACATCGAGGCCGTAGCCGCCTTCATCACTCGCTCCGCCCCACCGGCATAACCCGCCGGAACGGCAAGGAAAGCAAATGGAAAGCAAAGAGCCTGTCCGCTTCGAGATCACCCGCCGGGTCCCCTTCTACGACCTGGACCCCATCCAGGTGGTCTGGCACGGCAACTACATGAACTATTTCGAGGACGCCCGCGTCGCCCTGCTGGGCTCCCGCGGAATCGACCTCTACGAGATCTACAGACGCACCGGCATCGTTTTTCCCATCATCCGGACCTCCACGAAGCATATCCTCCCGCTCCGCTACCAGGATGAATTCATCTGCCGGGCCACCGTCCGGGAGGCCCGCTTCAAGCTCGTCTTCGACTTCGAGATCCGCCTGGCGGCGGACGGCCAGGTCTGCACCCGCGGCCGGACGGAGCAGGTGGCGGTGAAGGCGCCGGAGATGGAGATCCTCTTCTCCATCCCCGACGAGATCCGCCTGGCCCTCGGGTTCTGAGGAGCATCATGGATTTGAACAAGGCCCTTGCCGCCGGCGTGGAACGGGTGACCGCCTGGTCCGACCTCCTGGACGACATCAACGTCTTCCCCGTGGCGGACGGAGACACAGGACGGAATCTCGTCCTCAGCCTGGCGCCGCTGCGCTTCCCGGAGCGCGAGCGGGATGCCCTCAACCGCGACCTTCTCCTCTCCGCCCGAGGCAACTCGGGCAACATCGCCGCCCGTTTTTTCAGCCGCCTTTTGCCCGCGGAGGACATGCCGTCGCTGGCCGCGGCGGTCGCCCGGGGAGCCGACCAGGCCCGGGGCGCCGTACGGGAGCCAAAACCCGGAACCATGCTGACCTTTTTCGAGGCCCTGGAGGAGGGCCTGCGGACCGCCTCCGGGGAGACCGATCCGGGGTGGTGCCGCCGGCTGATGGACCGGCTTCAGGACGTGGTCCGGAACACCGTGGAGCAGCAGCCGAAGCTCCGGGAAGCCGGTGTGGTCGATGCGGGCGCACTCGGCATGTACCTGTTTTTCGAAGGTTTTTTCCCGGCACTGGGAAACTCCATCTCCGGCGTCCGGCCGGTCACCGAGGCCTTCGGGGAGCGGCTCCGGGTCCGCCGGACCGGGTCTGGACCCGACGAAGGGGGATGGTGCGTGGATCTGGTTCTCCAGGGAACGGACGACCCGGAGGAGACCTACAACCGGCTGGCCTCGGCCGGCCGGAGCGTGGTCATGATCCGCGAGCGGGACTACCTGAAGGTTCACCTGCACACCGACGACGCCGTCTCGCTGCGGAGGGACATCGAGAGCATCGCCCCGGTCGTCCGGTGGTCCGTTGACGACCTGACCCGGCAGACGATCGACTTCGGAGCGGCCGCGGCGGACACGCCGATTCACATCATGACCGACGCCGCAGGCTCGCTGACCCGGGAGGGCGCCCGGAAACTGGGCATCACGCTCCTGGACAGCTACCTCACCGTGGGAGAGCGCTGCCTTCCGGAAACCCTGATTTCGCCGGATGAGCTGTTCGAAGCCATGCGGCGGGGCGAAAAGGTCTCCACCTCCCAGGCGTCCGTTCTCGAGCGGCAGCAGAGCTACGAGAGCGTCGTCAGCCGATTCGGAAGGGTGCTCTATCTCTGCGTCGGATCCGTCTTCACCGGCAATTATGAAACGGCCCTGGACTGGAAGCGTAACAACGACCCGGACGACCGCCTCACCGTGATCGACACCGGCGCCGCTTCGGGACGGCTGGGCCTGATGGCCGTTGAGACGGCCCGGTTCGCCTCCCAGGCGGCCGACCCGGAGGCCGTGGTGGCCTTTGCCCGGGACGCCGCATCCCGGACGGAAGAGTACATCTTCCTGGACCGCCTGAAGTGGCTCGCCGCAGGGGGGCGGCTGTCAAAAGGAAGCGCCTTTTTCGGGGATATGCTGAACATGAAGCCCGTCATCAGTCCGCTGCCCGACGGGGCAAAAAAGGTCGGCGTCGTCCGGAACCGGAAGGACCAGGTCCGCTACATCCTGGAAAAGCTGGAGTCCGGGCTCGCTCCATCGGGAGCCGGCAGGGTGCTCCTGGAGCACTCTGACAACCGCCCCTGGCTGGAGGCGGAGATTCTGCCCCTGATCCACTCGCGTTTTCCCGCCGTGGAGATCATGCTCGAGCCCCTGTCACGGACCTCCGCCGCCCACATGGGGCCGGAGACGTGGGCCGTGGCCTTCCTCCGCAGGGAGGCAGCCGGCCACGACGAGCGGTAAAGAGCCGCAAGGGAGGCCTTCATGCCTGCCCCGACACCCGGAATAAACCGCATCGCCGTGGTCATTCCCGTTTACAACCACGCCTCGACCGTCGCTTCGGTCGTCCGGCGGGTTCTGGAACAGGGATACCCGGTGATCGTCGTCAACGACGGCTCCACCGACGACACCCGGAAGGTCCTGTCTTCCGTTGCGGGCATCACCGTCCTCCACCATGAGGCAAACCGGGGCAAGGGAGCCGCCATCCTCACCGGGCTGGCGGAGGCCGTCCGCTTCTCCGACCGGGCGGTCACGATCGACGCCGACGGCCAGCACGATCCGGCGGACATCCCCCTCCTTCTGGCGGCTGTCTCCGCGGAAAAGCGATCCATCGTCGTGGGAAACCGCCAGGACATGGACGCCCGGGAAGTTCCCTGGACAAGCCGTTTCGGCCGGACATTCTCGAACTTCTGGGTCCGGGCCTCCGGGGGCCCTCCCGTAGCGGACACCCAGAGCGGCTTCCGGGTCTACCCCCTGCCGGAAACCCTGTCCCTGGGCGTGCGGGCCCGGCGTTTTCAGTTCGAGGTGGAGGTCCTGGTGCGGGCACAGTGGCGGGGCATCCCGGTCCTGGAAGTTCCCGTCCGGGTGACCTATCCGCCGGGAAACCAGCGAATCTCCCACTACCGGCCGTTTGTAGATTTCATGAGGAATTCCGGGACATTCTCTTCCCTCATCATTCAGCGGTTCCTGATGCCCCGCTCCCTCCGGTCACGACGATCCATCTGAGCCAGCGGATTCCTCCACCGGGAGAGCTTGAATTTCCCACCCGGTTGTTTATATTATCACCCCGGATGCGATCCCATCGCGACGGTAAACGACAGGAAGAAGGAAACGGCCTGACACCCATGACGAATGATCCGGTTGAACGGCCCCGGCCCGGGGAAGACATCGACGTGGAAGAGGAGGTGGACCTCCGGGAGCCTCGAATGTACCGGGTGATCCTCCATAACGACCACTACACCACCATGGACTTTGTCGTGGAGGTCCTGATCTCCGTTTTTCACAAGCCCGCGGCAGAAGCGACGCGGATCATGCTGGATGTCCATCGCAAGGGGAAGGGCATCTGCGGGGTGTATACCTATGACATCGCCTCCTCCAAGGTATCCCTCGTTCATTCCATGGCCAAGGACAGGGAGTTTCCCCTCCGCTGCAGCATGGAGGAGGCCTGACCGGGGCGATCCCCCGGCGGAAGGACGGTTTTATGCAGATCAGTGAAGACCTGAACGCCATCATCGTGGCGGCCTATACGGAAGCGAAGACCCGGGGGCACGAGTTCCTCACCCCCGAGCATGTCCTGTATGCCTGCCTCTTCTTCGAGGAGGGCCGGGACATCATCGAGCAGAGCGGCGGCAACGTCGAGCGCCTCAAGGGCGCCCTGGAAAAGCATCTCCGGGACACAAACCCCGTGGTGACGGAATCCGATCCCCTCCAATCCCTGGGATTTCACCGCCTCATGGAGCGGGCGGTGCGGCACACCTTCTCCGCCCAGAAGGACGTGATCGAGCTGGGGGACGTCCTGGTCTCCATGCTCAGCGAGCCCGAGTCCTTCGCCGCCTACTTCCTGCAGCGCGAGGGAATCACCCGCCTGAGCCTCCTGAATTACATCTCCCACGGCATCCGCGTCATCCCGACGGTCAGCCAGGAGGAGCCGCTGGGCCGGCGCACCCGGGATCAGGAAATCCGGAAGGCCGTTCCGGGAAAGGAAAAGGAGAAAGAAGCGGAGGGAGGAGCCAAGATCCTGAGTGCCTTCACGACGGACCTGACCGCGAAGGCAAAAGCCGGGGAGATCGATCCCCTCATCGGCCGGGAGGACATCCTCACGCGGACGATGCAGGTTCTCTGCCGGCGTTTCAAGAACAATCCCGTCCATGTCGGCGATCCGGGTGTCGGCAAGACGGCCATCACCGAGGGGCTGGCACGCCTCATCGTCGAAGGGAAGGTTCCCAAGCGGCTCAAGGGATCGAAGATCTACGCCCTCGACATGGGCGCCATCCTGGCGGGAACCCGTTTCCGGGGAGACTTCGAAGAACGGATGAAAAAGATCATCGCCGAGCTGGAGAAGGTGGACAAGGTCATCCTGTTCATCGACGAGATCCACACCATCGTGGGCGCCGGCGCGGTCTCCGGCGGCTCCATGGACGCCTCCAACATCCTCAAGCCGGCCCTGGTGTCGGGCAAGATTCGCTGCATCGGCTCCACGACCTACGACGAGTACCGGAAGCACTTCGAGAAGGACGGAGCGCTGTCCCGCCGGTTCCAGAAAATCGACGTCCCCGAGCCCACAAGCCAGGAAACCCTGGAGATCCTGAAGGGCCTCCGGGAGCGCTACGAGCTCTACCACCAGGTGTCCTACACGGAAGAGGCCCTCCAGGCGGCATCCGAGCTGGCGGCTCGCTACATCAACGACCGGCACCTCCCGGACAAGGCCATCGACGTCCTGGACGAGGCGGGCGCCTGCGCGGCCATGACCCGGGACGAGGAAGACGCCTCCTGCACCATCGACCGCCCGGCCGTCGAGGGCATCGTGGCCCGGATGGCCCGGATTCCCGAGAAGAACGTCTCCTCCTCCGATGCGGAAAAGCTGCGCGCCCTGATTCCGGACCTGAAAAAGCAGATCTTCGGCCAGGACGGCGCTGTCACCGCCGTCGCGGAGGCGATCAAGCGCGCCCGGGCGGGATTCCGGGAGCCCCAGAAGCCCGTCGCCTCCTTCCTGTTCGTGGGTCCCACGGGGGTGGGCAAAACGGAGCTGGCCAGGCAACTGGCGGCCATTCTCGGCGTGCCGCTCCACCGGTACGACATGAGCGAGTACCAGGAGAAGCACACGGTGGCCCGCCTCATCGGCGCCCCCCCGGTTACGTGGGGTACGAGGAGGGAGGTCTCCTGACGGAGGCGGTCCGCAAGGAACCGCACGCAGTCCTTCTGCTGGACGAAATCGAAAAGGCCCACTCGGACGTCTTCAACACCCTTCTCCAGGTCATGGACTACGCCACGCTTACGGACAATGCCGGCCGGAAGGCGGACTTCCGGAACGTGATCCTGATCATGACCTCCAACGCAGGGGCGCGCCAGATCGGGCGGTCCGTCATCGGCTTCGAGAGCCGGTCCATCAACAAGGACGCCGTGTCGGCCGCCGTGGAGAAGGCGTTCTCTCCCGAGTTCCGGAACCGCCTGGACGCCGTCGTGCACTTTGAGAGCCTTCCGCCGGACGTCGTCCTATCGATCGTGAAAAAGACCGTGGGCGAATTTGTCGACCAGCTCAAAGAAAAGGGCGTCTCCCTGGAGGTGACGGAGCGCTGCTATGAGGAGCTGGCCCGCCGCGGATACTCCCCGGAGTTCGGCGCCCGGGAGATCGGCCGGCTCGTCCAGGACAAGATCAAGCATTTCTTCGTGGACGAAGTGCTGTTCGGCCGCCTGCAGAAGGGCGGCTCGGCCCTGGCGGACCTCGAAGGGGACGATGTGGTGATCCGGGTTCTGGAGGAGGTCCCGGGATAACCCATGCCGGTCTTCCAGCTTCCCCGGGAGCCCGTCTTTCCGCCGGTCCGGCTGGCCGATCCATCGGGTCTCCTGGCCGTCGGCGGCGACCTCTCGACATCCCGCCTCGTCGAGGCCTACCGGCTCGGGATCTTTCCCTGGTACGGCCCCGGCGAGCCTATCCTCTGGTGGTCCCCGCATCCCCGGTTCGTTCTCTTCCCGGATGAGCTGAAGGTGTCGCGGAGCATGCGCCAGCTCCTCAAAAAGAATCTCTTCCGGGTCACCTTTGACGCCGCATTCTCCTCCGTCATCGACTCCTGCCGGAAGCCTCGTCCCGGCAGTCCGGAAACCTGGATCACGCCGGAAATGCGGGAGGCCTACCGGGAGCTGCACCAATCCGGCCTTGCCCACTCCGTGGAGGTCTGGTATGGGGACACACTGGCGGGGGGCCTCTACGGCGTATCCCTCGGCGGGTGCTTCTTCGGGGAGTCCATGTTTTCGGCGATGAGCAACACCTCCAAGGTCGCCCTCATCGCCCTGGTCCGGCGCCTCCGGAAACTCGGCTTTCTTCTTGTGGACTGCCAGGTCCATACGGCCCACCTGGGAAGCCTCGGCGCCCGCTTTATTTCCCGCAGCCACTTCCTGGAGCTTCTCCGGAAGAGTCGGGAGCGCGAGACCTTGCGGGGGAACTGGGGGCCCCTGATGAACGACCCGGAACCGGTAAGCCCGATCGAGGAAGATTCCCCGGCTTCCCGGTAACCGGCTGGTGAAAACGAGCTTCCGGGGAGGGATCCCGCCGCATTCCGAAGGGGTTTCCGGTCCATGAACCGCATCGGCCTTTTCCTGATCCTTTTTCTGTTCGCGGCCGTCCAGGCCTTCGGCGAATCCGGACGAACCGTTCCGGATGCTGCAAAACCGCCGGGCAGTGCGCCTGTCTCCGCCGCGGACAGTCCGCCGGCCGTGAAAACGGGACATGCGAAACCGGCGCCGCAGGCCGGCTGGAACGACGGACAGACAGAGGCATTGAAGAAATCCGAAGCGGGGAAGGGCAGTCCCCCGGGAGACAGGCCAAAAGCCGCCCCCCTTCTCCTGAAGAGCGTCGGATGCGAGGCGGACCCGAAGGGGCGGGAACGGGTCTCCTTCACGTTCAGCCGTCCCCACCGGCCCGTCCTCAGGACGATTCCGGGAGAGAAGCCCCGGATCTATTTCGACGTCCCCAACGCCTCCATCGACCCGGGTGTGCCGGCCCAGCAGGACGGCAAGGGTCCCCTGGTCCGCCAGGTCCGGATCAGCCGTGACCCGGCTTCCGGGTCCATCCGGGCGGCCGTTGAACTGGTGCCGGACAGGGATTACATCGTCCGGCCGATCCAGTACCGTAAGGAGAACCGGTTCCTCCTGGAAATCGAGCCGAAAAAAACCCGCCCCACAGTCCGCCCATGAAAAAATCCCCTCCCATGTTGCGCTGGAGTCTTGCCCTGGCCGTCGTGATCGTCGTGGCGGCCCTTTTCCTGGTCGGGAAGACCCGCATGGGCGTGGACACAGACATCCTCAACGCCCTCCCCGCCGGAGACCCCGTCCTGGCGGATGCCGGGGCCGTCCTGAAGAGCCATCCCATGCAGGACCGCATCGTTGCGGATCTGCGGTGCGACCCGGTGGATCCCAGGGCGCTCCAGGAAGGGGGGGCTCTTGTTGTAAAAAAAATGAGGGACAGCGGGCTCTTTCGCCGGGTCGGGCTGGACGCGGAAGTGGGGGCTTTCCCGGAACTGGTGGACGGGATCGTGGAAAACCTGCCCTTTCTGTTCTCGGAGCGGGATCTCCGACGGAACGTGGCCCCGCTCCTGGAGGGGCCGTCCGTCCGTGACGCGGTCCACAGGCAGGCCCTGATGATCCAAGGCCTGGAAGGCATCGGCCAGGCCCGCTGGCTGGCCTCGGATCCTCTGGGGCTGCGCTTCCTCATCCTCGGCCGGATGGCACACCTGGAGCCGGCGAAGGGCGCCCGGCCGTCGGGTGACGTCCTGCTCTCCGCCGACAGCTCCCGCTGTCTTATCGTCGCGGAGCCAAAGACATCGGCCACCGCCACAGACTTCGCCAGGCAGGCGGACCGTCTCTTCGCGGACATCCAGGCGGAGCTGAACCGGACCTGGACCGGCAAGCCCCGGCTCGTCCTGACCCCTGTCGGGGCCTACCGGGCCGCCCTGGACAATGAAAACGCCGCCAAAACGGACACCCGCCGGGCCATGGTCTTTTCCACCATGGCGATAGCCATCCTCCTGCTGATCGGATTCCCGCGCCCTCTCCTGGGACTGCTCGCCCTGTTTCCCGCTGTCATGGGAACGGCCCTGGCCTATTTCGTCCTGTCCCTCTTCCGGTCAGAGATCTCCGTTCTCGCCATCGGCTTCGGCGGCGCCATCATCTCCTTTACCGTCGATTACGGGATCACCTATCTCCTGTTCCTCGACCGGACCCGCGAGACCCGGGGGCTCGACACGACACGAGAAGTCTGGTCCCTGGGACTCCTTGCAATGCTGACGACGGCTGTCAGCTTCTCCTTCCTGTTCCTGAGCGGATTCCCGGCCCTGGCCCAGCTCGGCGCCTTCGCCGCCCTAGGCGTCATTTTCACCTTCGCCTTCGTCCACCTGGTCTATCCGTTCCTCTTCCCCGTCGTGCCCGCGTCCGCCCGGGAGGGAACCCCCTGGCTCCGGCGCCTCTCCGAGAAGCTGTCCTCCGCCGATCCCGCCTGGAAGCCCTGGGCGGCCCTGGTCCTTTGCCTGGCCCTCCTCCCTTTTGCCCGGCCCGATTTCCGTGTGGACTTGAAGTCCCTCAACACCGTCCGGCCCGAGACCCTTGCCGCGGAAGAGGAGATGAAACGGGCCTGGGGCGACATCCTGAACCGGGTCTACCTGCTGTCGGAAGGGAATTCCTACCGGGAGTTGCGGGAGAAGGGAGACCGCCTGACGGCCCTGCTGGACGAGGACCTCGAAAAGGGAGTCCTGTCGGCGGCTTTCGTGGCCTCCACGGCCTTCCCCGGGCCGGAACGAGCCGCGGCAAACCGGCTGGCCTGGCGGGCCTTCTGGACGACGGAGCGAGCAGAGTCCTGCCGGCGCAGGCTGGCAGAGGCGGCGGAAGTGGAGGGCTTTCGTCCCCAATCCTTCGATCCGTTCCTGCGACGCCTGGAAACGGCGGCGGGAAGTGCCGTGGAGATCCCGACCACCCTCTACGGTCTCCTGGGAATCGCGCCGTCCACGGGAGCGGGCCCCTGGCGCCAGTTTGTCACGGTACTTCCCGGTCCCGCCTACCGGGGAGGAGACTTCTTTGAACGCCTCCACACTTCCGGCCTCGCCCGGCTGTTCGACCCGGGCGTATTCACGGAGCGCCTCGGCGGGGTCATCCTCGACGGCTTTCTCCGGGTGGCGCTCATCGTCGGCCTCCTGACCCTCGTGGTGGCGGCGCTGTATCTCCTGGACCTCCGGCTGACCCTCATCGCGCTGGCCCCGACGGCCTTCTCGCTCATCTGCACCCTGGGGACCCTCCACCTGATCGGGAGGCCCCCGGGCATTCCGACGATCATGGTGTCCGCCGTCATCATCGGGATGGGAACCGATTACGCCATGTACATCGTCCGCTCCCAGCAGCGGTATCTCGATGAAAAGCATCCCTCCATGGCGCTCGTCCGCCTGTCGGTCCTGCTTTCCTTCGCCACCACGTTTCTGGGATTCGGCGTCCTGGCCCTGGCAAGCCATGCCATGCTGAGCAGCGCCGGGATCGCCCTCGCCCTGGGAATCGGCTATTCCTTCCTCGGGACCATCGCCATCGTGCCGCCGCTGCTCCGGCGGCTTTACCGGCCGGCGGCCCTTCCCGAAGAGACCTTCGAGGCCGGATCGGAGAAGCACGCCCGGCGTGTACTCGCCCGCTACCGCCGGATCGAGGGATATGTGCGGGCCTTCGTATTCTTCAAGCTGCGCCTGGATCCCATGTTCCCGCGCCTGGCTTCCTTCGTCCCCCATCCCAGGACGATCCTGGACATCGGCTGCGGATACGGAATCCCGTCGTCCTGGCTCCTGGAGATCAACCCGGGCGCCCGGGTCTTCGGTCTCGATCCCGATCCCGACCGGGTCCGGGTCGCCGCCCGGGCCGTCGGCGACCGGGGCAGAATGGCCGTGGGAAAGGCACCGGACCTGCCTTTCATCCCCGATCCGGTCGACGCGGTGCTCTTCCTCGACGTGATCCACATACTCGACGATGGGGAGCTCCGCCTGACCCTCTCCCGAATTTCTGCGATCATGGAGCCGGGAGGGGTCCTCGTCCTCCGGGCCCTCGTCCCGTCCTTTCCAGCCCCCTCGCCGGAGCGCCGGTTCGAGGAGAAGCGGCTGAAATGGCACGGCGGCCGGGCACGGTTCCGCACCGTCGAAGAGGTCCGGCAGGCGATCGAAGACGCGGGTCTGCGAGTCGGCCTTCCGGAACCCATGTCGCCGGACCGCGAGGTCTGGTGGTTCGTCGCCCGGAAACCCCGGGAGTACGAACCATGAAGGCGGCCGCCTACCGGTTCCTGACAACCCTCACCCGTCACGCCGGGCCCTGGGCGTTCCGGTTTTTCGCCTGGTTTATCGCCGCCGGCTACTTCGTGTTTTTCCCCGGACGGGTTGCCCGGAGCGTCCGTTTTTACCGGATTCTCCTCCCGGGGCATGGCCTTCTTCGCGCCCTCCTCCTGACCTGGCGCCAGTACCAGAACTTCACCTCCGTCTTCCTGGACCGCTTCCTGCTTCAGGAGCGGGGCGACATCGAGTACGAAAGCGAGGGGTTTCCCTACCTGGAAGAGGCCGTCACCTCCGGACGGGGGGGGTTCTGCTCATGTCCCATCTGGGAAACTGGGAGGTCTCGGCCCATCTCCTGAAAGGCAAGGGCATGAAGCTTCTCCTGTACGTGGGGGAGAAACACCGGGAGCAGATCGAGCGGATGCAGAAGCAGAGCCTGTCGGAACGGGGCGTGCGGATCGTGACGGCATCTCCCGATGCGGCTTCGCCCTTCGATCTCGTTGAGGCGATCCGCTTCCTTCGCGAAGGCGGCCTGGTCTCCATGACGGGGGACCGCCTCTGGCACGCAAGCCAGCGATCCGTCCCGGCCGTCTTCGCCGGCCGCGAGACCCTTCTCCCCGAGACGCCGCACCTGTTCTCC
>Ga0247511_100576_pt1 | contig 10449 bp, 9 predicted proteins | sample SJ1SFenscriptome_FD_190051 | JGI IMG/M metagenome (GOLD analysis project Ga0247511, IMG submission 190051) | Metatranscriptome of enriched cultures of PCE-dechlorinating microbial communities from Ithaca, New York, USA - SJ1.SFe36 (Metagenome... ...
CCGCAGGAAGGCCCCGATTCCCGGGGCACTGCCCCAACCCGGGGCCCGGCAGGAAAAACGAGGTGGGAGATGGGGATTGAGACGGATTTGATCTGGTTTGACGGCAAACTGGTTCCCTGGAAGGAGGCCAATGTCCACGTCATGACGCACACCCTGCATTACGGGGTGGGCGTGTTCGAAGGCATCCGGGCCTACAAGACCGTACAGGGCGGCTCGGCGGTATTCCGCCTCAAGGAACACGTGGCCCGGCTTTTCGGCTCGGCCAAGATCGTGGGCATGACCATTCCGTTCTCCCAGGCCGATATCGTCGCGGCCATCCTGGACACCCTCAAGGCCAACACGCTGGCCGAGGGCTACATCCGGCCCCTGGCCTTCATCGGCACGGGCAAGGCCATGGGCGTGCATCCCGGGCAAAACCCCATCCAGGTGGCCATCGCCGTGTGGCCCTGGGGCGCGTATCTCGGCGCCGAGGCCCTGGAGAAGGGCATCCGCATCTGTACTTCGAGCTACACCCGGCACCATGTCAACGTCATGATGACCAAGGCCAAGGCCTGCGGCAACTACGTCAATTCCGTCCTGGCCAAGACCGAGGCCATTGCCGACGGCTACGACGAGGCCCTTTTGCTCGATCCCACGGGGTACGTGTCCGAGGGCTCGGGAGAGAACGTGTTCATCGTCAAAAACGGGGTCATCAAGACCCCGCCCCTGACCTCCATCCTGGCCGGCATCACCCGGGACAGCCTGATTTCCGTGGCCCGGGATCTGGGCTACCAGGTGGTGGAGCAGCTTTTCACCCGCGATGAGGTCTACGTCAGCGACGAGGCCTTTTTCTCCGGCACCGCCGCCGAGATCACCCCCATCCGCGAGCTGGATCGCCGGGTCATCGGCGAGGGCAAGGCCGGGCCGGTGACCAAGGCCTTGCAGACCGAATTCTTCAAGGTCGTCAAGGGCGAGAATCCCAAATACGCCGCCTGGCTTGACGGCTACAGCCTGTAGGATCGCATTGGAAGGAGTGGGGCGCGTCCCCACTCCTTTTTCCCGGCACGGAGTTGCATGTCCACCACGAGCCTGACCACCAAATACCGGCCGCAGCGCTTCGGCGAGGTCGCGGGCCAGGAATCGGTGAAGCGGATCCTGTCCCGGGCCGCCGCCGAGGATCGCGTCGCGCCCGCGTACCTTTTTAGCGGCACGCGCGGCGTGGGCAAGACCACCCTGGCCAGGGTGTTCGCCAAGGCGCTCAACTGCGAGCGGGGCCCGGCGGCCGAGCCGTGCAACGAATGCCTGCAATGCCGCCAGATCACGGCGGGCATTTCCCCGGACGTGGTGGAGATCGACGCCGCCACCCACGGCGGGGTGGACGAGGCCAGGCGCCTCAAGGAGGACGTGGGCTATTCGCCGCTGCAAAGCCGCTACAAGGTGTTCATCATCGACGAAGCCCACATGCTGTCCAAGGCGGCCTTCAACGCCCTCCTGAAAACCCTGGAGGAGCCGCCGGGCCGGGTGACGTTCATCCTGGCCACCACCGAGCCGCACAAGTTTCCGGCCACCATCGTCAGCCGCTGCCAGCACTACCTGTTCAAGCGCATGACCCAGGCCGAGCTGGAATCCCATCTGCGGGGGATTCTGGATCGCGAGGGGCTGGCCTACGAGGCCTCGGCCGTGTCGCTCATCGCCCGGCGCGGGGCGGGCAGCGTGCGCGACAGCATGTCGCTTCTGGGCCAGGTCCTGGCCCTGGGCGGCGAGGGCCTGACCGAGGCCGACGCCCGGGGGGTTCTGGGGCTGGCCGGGCAGGATGTCTTTTTCGGCCTGGTGGAGGCCATGGCCGGAACCGACTGCGCCGGGGTGCTTTGCATCCTGCGCGAGGTTTTAGGCAAGGGCCTGGACATCGGCTTTTTTTTGCGCGAGCTGGCCGGGGCCTGGCGGACCATGTTCCTCTTGCGCCAGACCGGCCTTTCCGGCGCCTCCCTGGTGGAGATGACCGAGGACGAGGCCGGGCGCTGGCTTGAGGCGGCCAACCGGTTCGGCCTGACCCACATCCACGCCTGCTGGCAGATGACCCTCGAAGGGCAGCGCCGGGTCATGACCAGCCTGGAGCCGTCCCTGGCCCTGGAGCTTTTGCTGCTCAACCTGACGTATCTGCCGTCCCTGATCCCCCTGGACAGGATCGGGCAGGCCGGACCCGGGCCGCGCCGTTATGGGGCCGAACCGCCCCGGGCAACGGCAGGCGCACCGTCCCGGACAGGCGCAGCGTCTCCTTCCAGAACAGCGCAACTGGCGCAACCGTCGCAACTGGCGCAACCGTCGCCTCCGGCGTCTCCGGCGCAATCGCCTTCCAGGCCGGCCGAGGCCCCTGCGGCCCCCGAGGTGCTGGACCCGCCTGCGGCGTTTGAAGAGGGGCCGCCGCCGTATGACGACGAACCGCTTGCGGATGTCCGGGCGGCATACGACGAGGAAGGGCCGCCGCCCATAGGCCACGGAGCGGAGGCCATGGACGGCCCAGGCCGGACCGCCGGGCCTTCCGGATCCAAGGGACCGCCCACCTGGGAAGGGTTTATGGGATATTACGACACGGCCAGGAAGGGGGGGCTGGGCATCATCCCCGGCCTGCGGCAGGCCCGGGGGCGTTTTGTCCCGGATATGGGACCGGCCGGAACCCTGGTGGTGGCCTGCGGCAACGAGTTCAACCGGGAGCAGCTCAAAAGCCCCGACGCCCTGCGCAAACTTGCCCGGGTGGCCGGCGACTATTTCGGACCCGGGGCGGCCGTGTCCGTGGAGGAGCCGGGCGGCGAGGCCCGTCCTGGGAACGTGGAACTCAAGGCCTATGTCCTGGAACGTCCCGAGGTGCGCCGGGCCATGGCCGATTTCGGAGCCGAGGTCATCGGCGTCGTGCCGCGCGGATAGTCCGCCGGAGTAAAAAACGACAAGTCCGGGCGCGACATGCCCGGCTGGAGGATGGTATGCGGGGAATGAACGATCTGGTGCGTCAGGCCCAGATCATGCAAAAAAAGATGGCCAAGGTACAGGAAGATCTGGCGGCCAGGACCGTGGAGGGCACCGCCGGCGGCGGCATGGTGGTGGCCGTGGTCAACGGCGCCAACGAGCTGCAGGCCTTGCGCATCGACGCCTCCGTGGTGGACCCGGGCGATGTGGAGATGCTCCAGGATCTCATCGTGGCCGCCGTGGCCGACGGGGTGAAGAAGTCCAAGGAGATGGCCGAGGCTGAGATGGGCCAGATCACGGGCGGGCTGAAAATCCCCGGGCTCTTTTAATTGGAACCGGGCCGGGGTATAGGTGTGCGGTGCATGGTGACCAATCGGGCGGGGGCGCATGGCCAGACTGCCTAAGCCGCTGACGGACGTGGTGGAGGAACTGGCCCGGCTGCCGGGGCTTGGGCCGAAGTCGGCCCTGCGGGTGGCCATGACCCTCCTGCAATGGCCCAGGGAACGGACCATGGACCTGGGGCGGCGCATCGGCGATCTGCGGGAGCGCCTGTGCCTGTGTTCCCGGTGCGGTGGCCTGAGCGAAACCGAGGTGTGTCCGGTGTGCGCCGACCCCACGCGCGGCGACGAGGAATTGTGCCTGGTGGCGCAATGGGATTCGGTGCTCGTCCTGGAGGAGGCCGGCGGTTTTCGGGGCCGGTATCTGATCCTGGGCGGGCTGCTCGATCCCTTGGAAGGCGTGGGAGCGGGGAATTTGGCCTTCGGGCGATTGGCCGAGAGGCTTGGCGAGGGAAGGGTGCGCGAGCTGGTCCTGGCGCTCGGCACCACCCTGCAGGCCGAAACCACGGCCTCGCATATAAAGAACATGGTGGCCAGGGACCATCCCGGGGTGCGTCTGACCCGGTTGGCCCAGGGGATTCCCCTGGGAGCCGAGGTCAAGTATGTGGATCGGGAGACGCTGAAGCAGTCAGTGCGCTATCGGCAGGATGTGTGAACCAAATCGGGGGACGCTATGATCGAGATCAGGATTCATGGACGCGGCGGCCAGGGCGGCGTGACGTCGGCCGAGCTTCTGGCCCGGGCGGCCATCGCCCAGGGCAAGTATGCCCAGGCCTTTCCGAGCTTCGGGCCGGAGCGGCGCGGCGCGCCGGTGGTGGCCTTCGTCCGCGTGGACGACAAGCCCATCCGCATCCGTGAGCGGGTATACAGCCCCAACGTGGTTCTGGTCCTGGACCCCACCCTGCTGGACATCGTCAACGTGGCCGACGGCCTGAAAGACGGCGGCAAGGTGGTGGTCAATTCCCCCGATGCCGCGCCCGCGCTCAAATCCAAGCACGGCTGGCCCACGGTGGCCCAGGTGGACGCCCAGACCGTGGCCCTGGAGGAGCTTGGGGTGGCCATCACCAACACCACCATGCTCGGGGCGCTCCTCAAAGCCACGGACATTTTGCCCCTGTCGGCCATGCGCGAGGTCATCGACGACCGCTTCGGCCCCAAGCTTGGACCGAAAAACTACAAGGCCTTTGAGCGGGCCTACAACGAGACGGTGGAAAACTGAGCCGTGTCGTGACGTTGCGGATGTGCGGGACGTGTCCGCGCCATCCCCGGCCGCCACGCGGGCGGACCCGGGAATGGCGCGGCGCGTGTGCGGGCAGTCGCCGGGCATGTCCGGCGACTGCCCGCCGCACTTGCGCGACGCGAGGGGAGCGCCTGGCGTGACGGTCACGGAAATTGCGGCCGAGGTGCAGTGCATCACCTATTACAGCGAAGAGACCAACTACCTCGTCGCCCGGGTCAAGGCCAAGGGCGAACCGGGTATGGTGTCCATCGTGGGCTCCATGGCCAAGCTGGCGCCCGGCGAGATGGTGCGCCTGACCGGCCAGTGGGTGGAGCATCCCCGTTTCGGCCGCCAGTTCCAGGTGCAAAGCGCCGTCTCGTCCATGCCCGCCACGGTCAACGGCATCCGGCGCTATCTGGCCTCGGGCCAGATCAAGGGCGTGGGCGGGGTGTTGGCCGAGCGCATGGTGGACATGTACGGCGCAAGCGTCCTGGACATCCTGGAGAACGAGCCGGACAAGCTGTTGCGCGTGGAGGGCCTGGGCAGAAAAAAGCTGTCGGGCATCCTGTCCTCCTGGAACGAGCACCGCGAGGTGCGTTCCCTCATCCTCTTCCTTCAGACCTTCGAGATTTCCACGGGCTATGCCGCCAAGATCTTCAAGCTCTACGGCAACGAGGCCATCGCCCGCCTGAAGGCCAATCCCTACGACCTGATCTACGAGATCCGGGGCGTCGGGTTCCGCACCGCCGACCGCATGGCCATCAAGCTCGGGCTCGATCCCGGCAGCCGGGACCGGATGGAGGCGGCCGTGGTGTTCGCCCTTTTCACGGCCAGCGAGCAGGGCCACCTGTTTTTTCCGGCCGAGGATCTCTACGAGCGGATTGCGGCCATGCTCGACGATGCGGCCGATCCCATCACCTTCGAGTCCGCCCTGGCCGCCCTGGAGGAGAAAAAGCGCATCAAGACCTGCCCGCTTCCCGAGCAGGACATCCCCCGGGCCGTCTATCTGCACCACCTCTACGGCTACGAGCGGGAGATCGCCGACCGGCTGTGGGGGCTTGGCACCCATGGCGGCAGCACCGGGGTTCTGGAAAAGGCCCGGGCACTGTTGCCGAAAATCGAGGCCGAGGCCGGGCTGACGCTTTCCGAGGAGCAGCGCCGGGCCGTGCAGACGGCCATCGGGGAGAAGGTCTTCGTGCTTACCGGCGGCCCGGGCACGGGCAAGACCACCATCACCCGCATGGTGGTGCGCGCCCTTGACAAGCTCGGGCACAAGGTCAAACTTGCCGCGCCCACGGGCCGGGCGGCCAAGCGCATGTCCGAGGCCACGGGATACCCGGCGGCCACCCTGCACCGGCTGTTGCAGTATTCCGCTGACGGCTCCTTTGCCGTCAGCGAGGACAACAAGCTCAAGGCCGACGCGCTGGTGGTGGACGAGGCCTCCATGCTGGACGTGCGGCTGTGCGCCCAGATGCTTCGGGCCATGCCCCTGACCGGACGGCTGATCCTGGTCGGGGACGTGAACCAGCTGCCCTCGGTGGGGCCGGGCAACGTCCTGGCCGACATCCTGGACAGCCAGGCCGTGCCTGCCGAGCGCCTGACCCATATCTACCGCCAGGCCCAGCAAAGCCTGATCGTGGTCAATTCCCACCGCGTCAACAACGGGCAATTCCCCCTGCAGGAGCGGGACCGGCCCGAGGACGCGGACTTTTTCTGGGTGGAGATGGACGACCCGGGGGCGGTCAAGGACAAGATCGTGGAGCTGGTGAGCGAGCGCATCCCCCGATCCTTCGGCCTGGATCCGGTGCGCGACATCCAGGTGCTTTCGCCCATGCACAAGGGCGAGGTGGGGACCATGGCCTTAAACGACGCCCTGCGCGCCAGGCTCAATCCCGCCGGTCCCGAGATTGTCCGGGGCAACGCGGTGTTCAGGCTGGGCGACAAGGTGCTCCAGACCCGCAACAACTATGAAAAAGACGTGTTCAACGGCGACCTGGGCCTGATCACGGCCGTGGACCCCGAGGAAGGGGAGCTCATGGTGGACTTCGACGGCCGGGACGTGGCCTACGACCGCACGGACCTGGACGAGCTGAGCCCGGCCTACGCCGTGAGCGTGCACAAGTCCCAGGGCAGCGAATATCCGGCCGTAGTGGTGCCCCTTTTGACCCAGCACTACGTGATGCTCCGGCGCAACCTGATCTACACCGCCCTGACCCGGGCCAGGAGGCTTGCCGTGCTCATCGCCCCCAGACGGGCCCTGGCCGTGGGCCTGGGCCGGTCCGGTTCCGAAAAACGCTTCACGCACCTGCGTTTCCGGCTCCAGGAGAAGTTCAACCGCTAGGGCCGCGTTCCCCGGAAGGAGAAGGCCTGAATTGCGAGGCAACAGGTTGAAATATTTCTTTCTTAAAAAATACCGGGGTATTTTTTAAGGACGCAACCGCTAGCCTGGGCGCGGCGGTTTCCCGGCGGGTCATGCCGGAGACGCCGCATCCACGGAACAAGACGCATGCTCGTAAAAAAAACCGTCAGTTTCACCCTGCGCTTCGGGCTGGTGGCGGCCTGTCTGGTCTATGCCTTCTGGGGGATCGATTTCACCCTCCTGTGGCAGGCCTTGTCCGGCTACGCGTTGTGGCCGCTTTTTTTCACCGGGGCCTTTACGTTCACGAGCTACGGGGCCATGGCCCTGCGCTTCAACTTCCTCACCGGCTATTCGGCCGGGGCGTGGCTGTGCGCCAAGGCCTTTTTCCTGGGCATGGCTATCAACAACATCATTCCGGCCAAGCTGGGGGAACTGGCCAAAGCCTTCTATCTGCGCCGGGCCGGGGGATTCTCCCTGTCCAAGGGCGTGACCATGGTTTTCTGGGAGCGCTTTTTCGATTTGAACGCCCTGTTGGCCATGGGACTGGTGGTGGCGGCCCATTTCAAGGTCAACCTGGCCTTCGTGCCCCTGGCCGCCGTGGTGGGCGGCATCTGGGCGGCGCTTTTCATGGTCCGGGCTTTCCCCAACCTCGTGGGCAAGATTATCGACCTCATGCCCTCGGCCCGGCTGTCGGCCTTTCTGGCGGACATCAAGCTGCAGATCCTGCACGGGGTGACGCCGGGATTTCTGGTCGTGCTCGGGCTGTACACGGCCCTGTGCTGGCTGCTCTATGCCGCCGTCACCTATCTTTTCCTGTTGTGGGCGGCCCAGATGCCCCTGACGGCCGGACAGGCCATGGCGGTCTTCGTGCTGTCGGCCCTGGGCATGGCCATGCCGTCTTCGCCCGGGGCCTTCGGGGTCTTCGAGGCGGCGGTGGTCTTCGCCCTGGGCCTTTTCGGCGTGGACAAGGAACAGGCCCTGGCCGCCGGGGTGGTGCTGCACATGCTGCAATACATCCCCGTGACGCTTCTTGGCGTACTGGTCCTGGCCCGAAGCGGCCTGAGCATCAGAAAGATCCGCGAAAGCGACGAAGGCCTTGAGGAGGAGGACGCCGCATCATGAACCGCATCCCGCCGACATCCCCCCCCCCCTGCGTCCTGACCGTGGCCGGTTCCGACTCCGGCGGCGGGGCGGGCATCCAGGCCGACCTCAAGGCCTTCATGATGCAGGGAACCTACGGACTCTCGGTCATAACCGCCCTCACGGCCCAGAACACCGCCGCCGTCACCGGCATCCACGCCCCGCCGCCGGAGTTCGCGGCCGCCCAGCTCGATGCCGTGCTCTCCGATTTTCCCATCCGGGCGGCCAAGACCGGGATGCTTTTTTGCGCGCCGGTGATCGCGGCCGTGGCCGACCGGCTGGCCGGAGCGGACTTCCCCCTGGTGGTCGATCCCGTGTGCGTCAGCCAGTCCGGGGCCCGGCTGCTCGAGTCCGAGGCCTTGGCCGCCCTGCGGGAACGCGTCATCCCCCTGGCCGCCCTGGTCACCCCCAACCTGCCCGAGGCCCTGGAACTGACTGGGGTGGCGGTGTGCGACCGGGAATCGGCCACCCAGGCCGCCCGACGCATCCTGGACATGCGGGACGCCGGCGGCCGGAAGGCCGGCGCGGTGCTGCTCAAGGGCGGCCACGGCGCGGCAGGCGGCGGCGCGGTCACGGACCTGCTCGTTTTTTCCGACGGCCGCGAGGTGGAGATCGCCCGGCCGCATGTGGCCACGAAAAACACCCACGGCACGGGCTGCACCCTTTCGGCGGCCATCGCCGCGCATCTGGCCCTGGGGGCGGACCTGGAGACGGCCGTGATAAAGGCCAGGGACTACCTGCACCTGTGCCTGCGGGCGGCCTACGATCTGGGGGCCGGCAGCGGGCCGCCGCATCATCTGGCCCCGTATGTCCGCACCCGGGCCAGACTGGCCGTCCTGGACGAACTGCGCCAGGCGGCGCGGCGCATGCCGGCCATGCCGGGCCTGGCGGCCCTGGTGCCCGAGGTGTCCATGAACCTGGCCCTGGCCGCGCCCTGGCCTGCGGCCATCGGCGACGTGGCGGCCTTTGCCGGGCGCATCACCCGGGGGCGCGACGGCTCGGTGTATATCCCGGCCGGCCCGGCCTTCGGGGCCTCCTCGCACATGGCCAAGGTGGTGCTGGCGGCGGCGGCGGTGGTTCCGGGCGTGGCCTGCGCGGCCAACGTGCGCTACAACGCGCGTACCCTGGAGGCCCTGTCCCGGGCGGGCCTTGCGGCGGCCTGGTTCGACCGGGCCGACGAACCCCGGGAGGTCAAGGAGCGCGAGGGAAGCAGCCTGGAATGGGGCACCCACGCGGCCCTTGCGGCCCACCCCGATCCGGCCTCGGTGGACGCGGTGTGCGACCCGGGCGAGGCGGGTAAGGAGCCCATGATCCGGATCCTGGGCCGGGACGCGGCGGATGTCCTGGCCAAGCTGGAACTGCTTTTGTCGGCGCTGTAAGGGCGTTTTCGCGGCCGGGGGGAGTTGTCCGGACGGGCCGTATGCGCTACAGGGGACCGCTTCGCGCGTGCGAGAGTGGCGGAATTGGTAGACGCACTGGATTTAGGATCCAGCGCTTCGGCGTGGGGGTTCGAGTCCCCCCTCTCGCACCATTTTTCAAGAATACCGGATGGTTCAGCTCGGTTTGAGACCGGGCGGGGCTGTCCGGTTTTTTATGTGCGCCTGTTGTCGGCGCTGCGCGGGCGCATGAAAAGCCACGTCATGAATTCCGGTCGGAACTCGCAGACCGCCAGCCACCGGTCCAGGCTGCGCATGCGGCGCAACGGAGGAAAGCGGTTGGGATCGCGCGGGCCTTCGGGGATGACGTCGATGACATGGGATGGCTTGAACCGCGCTGCGAGGGTGTCGCTGATGGAACGATTCACAAAGTCGTGGCATTCCACCAAAATGGTACTCCGTAAAAGGTTCGGGGCGCGCCCGGGGTCGAGCACATCCAGTTCGCCGCCTTCGCAGTCACAGACCACTGCCGGGTAAAGGGACTCACTGAGCGCGTCATTCAGGATTTCCGGCGAACACAGCCCGTCGATGACGAGTCGATCCTCGACGCGGTTCAGCGCCGCGTTACGGCGGCAGATATCCCGGGCGGCCGGAGAGATGTCGAAGGCCCTGATGATTGCGCCGTGAAGAAGCCTCGCGAGGCCTACGGCATAGTACCCTTCAGCGCAGCCGATATTGACGACCACATCCGGTGGCGCCTTGGCCCAGAGATCCAGGCAGGGATGGAGCTCGGACTCATAGGTTCCGAGAATCTTGGGGCAGAGGTCGCCGTCTCCCCAGGAGGAGGCCTGGAGAATGCGCATGCCGCGGAATGGCCCCGATTGGACCTGGCCTCTGCTCCAGGAATAGATCGCGGCGGTGATCTCCGATCTTTTCGATCGAGTTGCGGCCTGATACAGGTCTGCAAGAGTGATCTCGGTCATACTCCCTCACGGATTCATTCCTGGGAAATTCTCTGCGGCCCCTGCAAAAACCAATTTTTTCTCAAGCGGCCAAAAGTCCATTCCCGGCTTCACC
>Ga0247511_100605_pt1 | contig 10137 bp, 11 predicted proteins | sample SJ1SFenscriptome_FD_190051 | JGI IMG/M metagenome (GOLD analysis project Ga0247511, IMG submission 190051) | Metatranscriptome of enriched cultures of PCE-dechlorinating microbial communities from Ithaca, New York, USA - SJ1.SFe36 (Metagenome... ...
ATTGGAAAACGTTTCCGGACCCCAGGCTCTTCGGTTTCAGAAGGCGAAGAGCGGAAACGTTTTCGCGACGGCGGGAGCCCCCGTGGCAGCCCCCTCGCCCCATCTTAGTGAGAAGAGGATGACGGATTTGAAATCCGCCATCTTACACCCTACGCCGGAGCCGTTCTTCGAGCCCCTCCACGTCCCCCTCCTCGACAAACCGCTTCAACTGCGCCACCGCCTTCCCGTACGCCGCGATCACGTCCCGGGCGGAGGGGTTCTTCGTCACCAGCTCAACATAAAGCCGCGGGGAGGGGCCAAAGACCTTCTCCAGCAGGTCACGCTTCGCCCTGAAGGCGGGGGTCGACATCCGCCCCAGCTCCGCCGGGTCTTCCCCCAGGTTCTCCATGGCCAGTCCCATGGCCATCGTGTTCAGATGGGTGAGCCCCTGGACAACGGCCATGATCCGGTCGTGCCTCTCCGGCGTGGTCTCGACGACCCGCGCCCCGCTCTGCTCCAGGATCTCCCGGAGCCATGCCTTCCCGGATTCACCGCGCCCGGGACAGATTACGACGTTCTGTCCCTCGAGATCCGCCGCATCGGGCCCGAAGAGGGGATGGCATCCGACGACCTCCTCCGGTGTGGCCGCCAGCATCTCCCGGACGGGCTCCTCCTTGAGGGAGGTCAGGTCCATCAGCAAAGACCCCGGCTTCATGTGCGGACCGACCCGGCGGATCACCTCCGTCGTCACGACCATGGGCACCGCCACGACGACAACCCTACAGGCGGCCACCAGTTCCGGAAGGGGCATTCCCGAATCCCGCTCGGAGATGTGGACGGCATATCCCTGGCCGGCAAAAAAGCGGGCGAACCAGCGGCCCATCCCGCCCCCGCCTCCGACGATGCCCACCGCACGCTTCTTCATCGCCCGGCCGCTCTCTGTCTCAGGAGGTGGTCCGCCAGGACGATGGAGACCATGGCCTCGCAGACCGGCAGGATCCTCGGGATGACGCACACGTCGTGCCTTCCCCGGACGGCCAGGACGACGGGCTTCCCGGAAACGTCCACGGTTTGCTGCTCCCTGCCGATGGAAGGGATCGGCTTGCAGGCCGCCCGGATCACGATGTCCTGGCCCGTCGAGATGCCCGCCAGGATCCCGCCTGCCCGATTCGACCGGAACCCGTCCGGTCCCAGGGCGTCGTTGCTCTCAGAGCCTCTCATCCGGGCCGCCTCGAACCCGGCACCGATCTCGACGCCCTTGACGGTTCCGATGCTCATGAGGGCTTTGGCCAGGTCGGCGTCGAGCTTGTCGAAGACGGGTTCGCCGAGACCGGGAGGACACCCCTGGACGACAATCTCCACGACGCCTCCCAGCGAATCCCCTTCTTTTCTCGCCTCCTCCAGCCGTTCCGCCATTCGGGCGGCCGCCTCCGGATCGGGACACCGGAGGTCGTTCCGGTCCATCTCCTTGGGCCGGATGTCCGCGGCGGCGATCCCCCCAAGCTCCCTCGTGAAGGCAAACACTCGGATTCCCGATCCCGCCAGGACCTTCGCAGCCACGGCCCCGGCGGCGACCCGGGCGGCGGTTTCCCGGCCGGAGGCGCGCCCGCCCCCCCGGTGGTCCCGGATGCCGTATTTCTGCGCGTACGCATAGTCGCCATGCCCGGGCCGGAAGACATCCCGAAGATGTTCGTAGTCGTGCGACGCGGCGTCCCGGTTCCGGATCAAAAGCGCGATCGGGGTGCCCGTGGTCTTTCCCTCGAAGACACCGGAGAGGATCTCCACCCGGTCGTCTTCCCGGCGGGGAGATGATGATTGAGTTTGGCCCGGCCTGCGCCGGTTCAGCCACTCCTGGACATCCCGCTCGTCAAGGGCAAGACCCGGCGGGCACCCGTCCACGACGGCCCCGAGGGCGGGACCGTGGGATTCCCCCCAGGTGGTGACCCGGAATGCGACTCCGAAAGTATTGCCGCCCATGTTCCCCCCTTATCCTCCCGACTGTGGGCAGGCAGCCGGGACGGAAAGCCGCCGCTCGACGTATTCGGCAATCATTTCTGTTACTTCAATGGTGGAGCGGTGGGACGTGTCGATGGCCAGGTCCGCCACGAGGCGATAGACGGGAAGACGCTCCCGGAGCAGCCGCTCCACCTCCTCCCGGACGCCGCCCTCCGTCAGCGGAGGCCGCTGTTCCGCCGTCTTGCCGTCGGCGGCCAGTCGCTCCAGGAGGATGTCCGTTCCGGCGGTGAGCCAGACGAAAAATCCGTCCGCTTCCAGGGCTTCCACGTTCGCCCGGTCCAGCACGGCCCCGCCTCCCAGGGCGACGACACTTCTCTCCTCCGGCAACTCCGCGATGACCCGGCGCTCCAGGGCCCGAAACGCTCCCCAGCCCCCGTCGTCCACGATCTGCCGGACGGTCCGCCCCGAGAGCTCCTCGATCCGCTCATCGGTATCGAAAAAAGGCAGCCCCAGCCGCTCCGCCAGCAGCCGGCCCACAGTGCTCTTGCCGCAACCCCGGTATCCCACGAGGACGATTCTCATGCGTTCAAGCCCTCCAGCAGCTCCCAGAAACGGGGAAACGACTTGGCGACGCACTGCCCGTTCCGGATCACCATTCCCGGCACGGCCAGCCCAAGAACGGCGAAGCTCATGGCGATGCGATGATCGTTGTAGGTCTCGATCTCGGCACCCCGGGGCCGGCCCCCCTCGATCACAAGGCCGTCGGGCCTCTCCTCGGCGGAGACGCCGGTCTTCTTCAACTCCGCCGCCAGGGCGGCCAGGCGGTCGCTTTCCTTCACCCGCAGGTGCGCAACCCCGGTGATCGCCGTGCGTCCGGACCGCAGGGCCGCAAGCACGGCCAGGGTCGGAACCATGTCGGGCATATTCCCGAGATCGAAGACACGATCGCCGTTCGGGAGATCCCCGCCCGTAACCTCCACCTCGCCTTCTCCGCGCCGGACCGTACAGCCAAGTTGCTCCAGGATGTCCAGGATGCCGATGTCGCCCTGCGGCGTACGGGGGTCGATGCGCTCCACCCGAACGGTTCCCCCCGTGACGGCGGCGGCCAGGAAGAAATAGGAGGCGCTGGAGACGTCCCCCTCCACGCGATACGTTCCCCCGGCATGCGCTGCCCGTGGGGAACGACGAACGTGCGCACATTTTCGCGACGAACCTCGACGCCGAACTGCCGCATGGTCTCCACGGTGACGTCCACGTAAGGGAGCGACGGGACACGCCCTTCCAGGACCACGGTCATGTCCCCGGAAGCGTAGGGGGCACTGATGAGCAGGGACGAAACGTACTGGCTGCTGTCCAGGTCCTTCAGCACGACCCGTCCGCCCGGCAGGCCGCGACCCCGGACCGTGACAGGCGGACACCCCCGGTCTCCTTCGGTTGCGATGTCGACGCCCAGCGCGGCCAGGGCCTCCCGGAGGGGGCCGATGGGACGCTCGCGAAGGCGGCGGTCCCCCGTCAGCGTGAAGGTCCCGTTCCCGAGGGCAACCACGGAGGTCAGGAGCCGCAAGGCCGTTCCGTTGTTTCCCAGGAAAAGCGCACTCCCGGGGGGGGTGAGCGTCCCTCCCGTGCCGGCGACGACCAGGTCCTCCCCTTCCCACCGGATCCCGGCCCCGAGGGAGCGAAGGGCCTGCACGAGGCGCACGGAGTCCTCCGCATCCAGGGCGTTCCGGAGAACGGACCGTCCCCCCGCCAGGGCGGCCATGATCAGGGCCCGCTGGGTGTAGCTCTTCGATCCCGGAGCCGCGACGGTTGCCCGGAGAGGGCCGGCGGGCTCAATGCGTTTCATCGTTCTCAAGCTCCTTTTCCACGATCCGCCGCATGGTCTCCCGGGGCGGCTCCTGGCCCGTCCAGAGGCGGATCTGCTCCGCTCCCTGGTTCACGAACATGCCGATCCCCGACCGGACGGCGCATCCTACAGCTTCCGCCTCCCGGAGCAGCCGGGTCCTGAGGGGCCGGTAGATCAGGTCCACCACGCGGGGAATCCGCGCGAGCAGGGTCGCATCCACCGGCGTAGCCTTCACGTCCGGCACCATCCCCACAGGGGTGGCGTTGATCAGGCAACCCGCTTCGATCCTGCCCAGATCCCCCGGCGAGCAGGACGTGCAGCCGAAGGCGGCGGCCAGGGCCTCGCGGTTGCTCTCCGACCTTCCCGCCACGACGGGTCTTCCACCCTGCAGGATGGCCGCATAGACGGCGGCGCGGGCCGCCCCGCCGGTCCCCAGGACCGCTACGGTTTCCCCCTGCAGGTCCGTCCAGTCGTGAAGGTCCCTGGCCAGGCCGTGCCCGTCGGTGTTGTGACCCACCCAGCGGCCGTCCTCGCAGCAGACCGTGTTGACCGCACCCACCGCCAGGGCGTCGCCGGCCACCTCGTCGAGGTAAGGGATGACGGCTTTTTTGAAGGGAATGGTCACGGCGATCCCCTTCACGCCAGACTCCCGGATCTCCCGGAGGGCCGCCTCCAGGTCCGTCACGCAGAGGGCCTCGAAACGGGCGTCGATCCCCAGTTCCCGGTATGCACCGTTGTGCATCTGCGGGGACAGGCTCTGACGGACGGGGTTCCCGATCAGGACGAAGCGCCTACCATTCCTCATCCGCCCATCCCCCTCCCAGCAGCCGGAGCATGCGCCGCATCTCCCCGACGGTCAATTGCCCGGGTGCTGTCTTTTCGCCTTCCTCCAGGGAGGCATACGTCAGAAAGGAGCCCAGGAGCGGCGCCATGACCCTGCTGATCCGCCCCGCCTCACCCATGCAGAAGGCGATCATCCGCTGCCCGCATTCCCGTGCCCGAGGCAAAAGGCTGAAAACCCGGAGGTTGTCTTCCGGGTGTTTCGCGAAGGGAACCAGTTTGATCACCGGCATACCCTCCTGCATCAAGCTCTTCAGAAGGTCCGCCAGCGCCTCCTCTCCGGGGGTTCCCGCCGGCAGATGACAGGACAGGATCGCTTCCGTGGCATGGCCGTTCCCGGCGATGGAATCGAGGAGAGCCCTCCGCAGGGACGGCTCAGTCCTCGCTTCCACGTCGACGTAGTCCGCCCCCAGGGCGGCGGCCTCCATGAGAAGCGCGATCCGGCCGTCTTCCGGCCCCTCGAAGCGTCCTCCCTCCTCCCGATGCCGGTTCGTGACGACGATCTTTCCCGCCTTCGCGGCCAGGAGCCTCGGCAGGTCCGGATCGGCCATGCCGTCGAGCCGCAGCTCCACGATTCCGGCCATGGCATAGGCCCGTTCCATCTTTGTCAGAGCCGCCTCCGTCGAGGCGGCATTCACGGGAATGCAGATCACGGCTGTTCGTCCCCCCGCGGATAGGACCCCAGAATCTTCAAAAAAGCGGTCCGCTTCGCCAGCTCTTCCAGGCACCGCTTCGGCTTGGCCTCCTCCCGGTGCCCGGCGAAATCGGCGAAGAAAAGGTATTCCCACATCCGGTCGCGCACCGGGTAGGACTCGATCCGGGTCAGGTTCACCCCCTCCGCCGCAAAGGGCGTGAGTGCCTCGTGGAGCGCCCCGGGCTGATGGGCCGTCCCGAAGAGGATGGAGGTCTTGTCGCGTCCTGTCGGCGCGGCGGCGGCCTTTTCCGTCTTCTTCTCCGTTCCCAGGACCAGAAAGCGGGTCGTGTTCAGCGGGCTGTCCTCGATGCCCTCGGCCAGCAGGCGGAGCTCCCCCGCGTCGGCGGCGAGGCGGCTCGCCACGGCAGCACCCGCCGGGTCTTCCAGGACCTTCCGCGCGGCCGTGGCCGTGCTCTCCTTCTCCACGAGCACCGCCCGGGGCAGGTTCCTCCGGAGCCAGCCCCGGCACTGGGCCAGGGCCTGGGGATGGGAGTAGACCCGCTCGATCCGGTCCATATCCTCCCCCCCGGAGACGAGGCAGTGGCGGATCCGCCCGTAGACCTCCGCCCGGATCGTCAGCGGCGTAGCCAGCAGGCCGTCCAGGGTCGATTTGACGGATCCCTCGGCGGAATTCTCGACCGGGACGATGCCCCAGTCCGCCGCTCCCCGCTCCACCGCGTCGAAGACGGCGGCGATCGTCGCCTGGGGCCGGAGGAGGGCACCCTGCCCGAAATGGCCGAGGGCCGCCTGGTGGCTGAAGGAGGTCTCCGGTCCGAGGAAGGCCACCGTGACGGGCGCCTGGAGGGCCCGGGAGGCCGAGAGAATCTCCCGGTAGATCGCCCGCAGGGCGGCGTCCGGAAGAGGGCCTTCATTCATCTCCTCGACACAGCGACAGACCTGGCTTTCCCGAGCCGGATCGTAAATCTCCCATCCTTCGAGGCGCTTGAGACGGCCGATCTCCACGGCCAGGGACGCCCGCTCGTTCAGGAGGCGGACCATGACGGCGTCCTTCTCCTTCACCAGGGCGCGCAGGGCCTGCAGGCTGCTCTTGCTCATGCTCTCAGCGCCTCCACGGTCTCCGCCACAATGTTTTCCGGAACGCCCCCGTTCAGGAAGGGGATCCCGAGTTTCTTCAGGAGGACGAAATGGATGACTGTCCCCGTCTTCTTCTTGTCCGCTTTCAGGTGGCTCAGGATCCGCTCCCGGGGAATGCCGCCGGGAATCACCGTGGGCAGTCCGGCACCTTCCAGCACCGCCACGAGCCGTTGTCGATCCTCCGCCGGCAGGTATCCCAGCCTCTCCGACAGGGCTGCGCCCGCGGCCATGCCGATGGACACGGACTCGCCGTGGGAGAGGGCATATTCCGACGCCGCCTCCACGGCGTGGCCGACGGTGTGGCCGAAATTCAGGATGCGGCGGAGCCCCTTTTCCTTCTCGTCGATCTCCACGATGCCTTTCTTGATCCGGCAGGAGGCGGCGATGACCTCCTCCAGCAGGGAAGAGTCCCTGTTTTCCGCTTTTCCCAGTCCTTCCGCCACCCGGTCCAGAAGCTCCGGCTGCTCGATGGCGCCGTACTTGACGATTTCCGCCATCCCGTCCCGGTATCCCCGCTCGGGCAGCGTATCCAGAAAGGCCGTGTCGATGAACACAACCAGAGGCTGATAGAACGTCCCGAGGAGGTTCTTCCCCGCCGCGGTATCGACGCCGGTTTTTCCGCCGATGCTGCTGTCCACCTGGGCCATCAGCGTCGTCGGGACCTGGACGCAGGGAATCCCGCGCATGTAGATGGAGGCCAGGAATCCCGCCAGATCCCCCACGACCCCGCCCCCCAGGGCGATCAGGGCGGAGGAGCGGTCGGTACCCAGGGCGGTCAGCCGCTCCGCTGTCTCCAGGACCGTCCGGATGTCCTTCGAGGTCTCTCCCGGCGGGATCGTAAGCCGGTCCACCTTCAGCCCCAGTCCCTTCAGAACCGCCGCCACCCGCTCGCCGTGCAGGGCGTCCACGGTTTCGTCGGTGACGATGACATACCGGCTGATGCCGGCGTTTTTGGACAGGATCAGTCCCATCCGGTCCAGGATGTCCCGCCCGATGTGAACGTCGTAGGAATGCGACGTCTTGTGCTCGAGATGAACACGGATCCGGTTCATTGCCGCACCCCCGATCCGTTTCCGTTGCTCATGAAGGAGGAGAGCCGCCGGATATCCTCCATCAGCTCATAGAACGACTCCGGCCGGAGCGACTGGGGCCCGTCGCAGACGGCCTTCTCCGGCTCCGGGTGCATCTCCACGATCACTCCGTCGGCCCCGACGGCAACGGCGGCCCGGCAGAGGGGAATCACGTATTTGGCGTGGCCGGAGGCATGGCTCGGATCGACGATCACCGGCAGATGGGTCAGCTCCTTGAGCACGGGGACGGCGCTGATGTCGAGGGTGTTTCTCGTGGCCGTCTCGAAGGTCCGGATCCCCCGCTCGCAGAGGATCACCTCTTCATTCCCCTCCGCGAGGATGTACTCCGCCGACATGAGCAGCTCCTCGATGGTGGTCATCATTCCCCGCTTCAGGAGAACGGGCTTGCGCGCCTTGCCCACTTTTTTCAGAAGCGCGAAGTTCTGGACGTTCCGGGCCCCGACCTGCAGGATGTCGGTGTATTCCTCCACCAGGTCCACGTCGGTGGGGCTCATGACCTCCGTTACGACGGGAAGCCCCGTCCGCTCCCGTACCTTCTTCAGGAGCTTCAGCCCCTCTTTTTCCATGCCCTGGAAGCTGTAGGGTGACGTCCGCGGTTTGAAGGCCCCGCCACGGAGGATGTCCGCCCCGCCTTTTTTGGCGATGTAGCCGGATTCCAGGAGTTGCTCCTCGCTCTCGACGGTGCAGGGACCGGCCATGACCACGAATTTCGGTCCGCCCACGACGGCGTCACCGACGCGGATCTGCGTGTTTTCCTCCCGAAATTCCCGGCTGGCCAGTTTGTAGGGCTTCAGGATCGGCACGATCTTCTCGACGCCGGGCAGGTATTCGGCCGCTTTCAGCTGGGCCTTGCCCCGGTCGTCGCCGATGGCGCCGATGATCGTTCTCTCCACGCCCCTGGACAGGTGCGTGTGGAAGCCGACCGATTCGATCCAGGTTGTGACGTGATCGATCTGTCCTTCCGTCGCGTTTTTCTTCATCAGGATGATCATGGCTCGCTTCCTCCGCAATAAAAAAGGCCGTGGTGCGTCGGCTCCGCCACGGCCCAAACAAAAAAGCCATGGGCGGCGCCTTTCGGACTGCCCATGGCTTGTTTTGGTTTGATTTGGTTTTCCTTACCTCCTCCCAAGCGCCAGGCAGACCTGTGGGCCGAAATAATAAAAACCAAACCAGTAAGTCAGATTCAGTTTCGGCGCCATGTCGGTTCTGCCTTTTCCTTTCTTTCCTCGCTCAAGAGGCTGCGACAAAAACACACGGCCACTCCTCTTGTCAAGAAAATATTTTCGGGGCATCGGTCAGGAGCCTGTCCCGGGCCTTACCCGCAAAGGGTTTCGTGGAATCGGCCAGGGAAGTCCCGGTCAATCGGACGCTTCCCCCGTGAAGAGGTCCAGGAACCGGAAGGCCCGGCCGTCGAAGAGCCCCCGGTCGCTGAGCTTGAGGTCCGGAATCACCAGGAGCGCCAGGAAAGACTGGGCCATGAAGGGTGCCCGGAGCCGCGATCCCAGCTTCTTCGCCCTCTGGGTCAGGGCCGCGTACTTCCGGGCAACGTTATAGCCGTCCTCCGTCGTCATGAGCCCCGCCACGGGGAGGGGAAGGACGTCTTCTCCATCCCCGTCGGCCAGGGAGAGCCCGCCCCGGCTCCGGATCACCAGGTTGGCCGCCCGGGCCATGGCCTCGTCGCTCGTCCCGACTACGACGATGTTGTGGGAATCGTGGGCCACCGAGGAGGCCACGGCTCCGTTCTTCAGGCCGAAATTCCGCACGAAACCCACGGCGGGGGACACATCCTCATAGCGATTGATGACGGCGACCTTCAGGACGTCCTTTTCAAGATCCGCAGCGGCATACCCGCCGGCGGCACGGACCCGCTCCCGGCTCCGGCCGGTGATCACCTGGCCGTCCAGGGTATCGATGACATGGACGTATGGCCCCCGGACCGGGATGGCGAAATCCGCCGGTTTTTTCTCCCCGGTCCGGAAGACGTTCATCGCCTCGACCGGCAGGGTCTCCAGGAGGCTCCGCCCTTCTTTCGCCACCATACCCCCGTCCACATAGGTCTCAAGCACCCGAAAGTTGTCGCCCAGGCTGTCCAGAACGACCAGGTCCGCGGGGTCGCCGGGCTGCAGCAGGCCCGCCTGGAGGCCGTAATGGCGGACCGGGTGGAGGGTGGCGCACTTCAGGACCGTCATCCGGTCATACCCGAGGCGGAAGGCCTTCCGCACCATGGCGTCCATGTGCTCCTCCGCCAGGTCGTCGGGGTGCCGGTCGTCGCTGCAGAACATGCAGGAGGATGGACTTTCCGCCAGCAGCGGATGGAGGGTATCGAAGTTGTTCGCCGCGGATCCCCAGCGGATCTGCACCTTCATCCCCAGCCGGACCTTCTGCCGTCCCTCCTCCAGCATGTAGGTCTCGTGGTCCGTCGTGATGCCGGCGGACGCATATCTTTCCAGGTCCGGCCCCATCAGCCCCGGCGCGTGGCCGTCGATGGGTTTTCCCCGCCGCCTGGCCGCCCGGAGTTTGGCCATGACCTCCGGATCCCGGGCGATGACCCCGGGATAGTTCATGGCTTCGCTCAGGTACAGGACCTCGGGCATGTCCAGGAGCGTCTCGACCTCATCGAGATCGAGACGCGCCCCGGC
>Ga0247511_100606_pt1 | contig 10121 bp, 12 predicted proteins | sample SJ1SFenscriptome_FD_190051 | JGI IMG/M metagenome (GOLD analysis project Ga0247511, IMG submission 190051) | Metatranscriptome of enriched cultures of PCE-dechlorinating microbial communities from Ithaca, New York, USA - SJ1.SFe36 (Metagenome... ...
GAATCCCTGCCTCCGTTTCCGGCTCTCACCAGGTCCTGGCCGTGCGATCGGCGAACTATTCGGCCCATTTTATCCTTTCCGGATGGGTCGGGCGACTGCCTCGAATGCATTGGGCAGATATTTATAACGGTATAGATTTACACATATAATGAGAGGAAGACGGCTTTGATATCCCTGGGGGCTTCAGTTGCACTGTATGGCACCCATCTTGCTAGCTATGTCGGTGTTTTCAGACCAGCGAGGGGCCTTTTTTGACGAGAAACCGGTAGGCCTCCCGAGACCCATTTCTAATTGTCGATAGCTTATTTGTTACAAAAAGTAATTGACAGTCCCTGTCAAATAAGATAGCAACATTACGGTTATTTTCAAAAAAGCCAATCACTACGGGAGATTTGACGAATGTTAGAGATCAGATGGCACGGGAGAGGCGGTCAGGGGGCGGTCACTTCAGTGGAGTTGCTCTCACTGGCTGCCATCGAAGAGGGGCAGTATGCGCAGGGTTTCCCGAGCTTCGGGACTGAGAGGCGCGGGGCACCGGTCACGGGGTTCAACCGGGTCGACGACAAGCAGATCAAGATCCGCTCGGGCATCTACCATCCGGATGTGGTGGTCGTCCTCGACAAGAGCCTCGTGGCTCTGGTGGATGTGTGCGAGGGACTCAAACCGGAGGGGATTCTGCTGATCAACACGACCAAGAGCCTGGACGAGTTGAAGCAGGATATCAAATTCGGCGGCAAGATCGCAACAGTCGACGCCACCGGGATCGCATGGAAGGAGCTTGGCGTTCCCATCACCAACACGACCATGCTCGGAGCCTTGGTCAAAGTGATCGGCTCCGTGAAGCTCGAATCCCTGACCAACCCGATCCAGGAGCGCTTCGGCCGGATTGCCCAGAAGAACCTTGCGGCCGCCAAGAGCGCTTACGATCAGGTCAAATTCATCAATTAAGCATCAAAATCACTCTAGAGGTAACACGATGGCAGAGAAAAAAGGGTTAGAGACCTGGCAAGAGATCAATCCGGGATGCATGGTGTTCCAGCCTGGAAGCGCTGCGGAATATCACACCGGCAGCTGGCGGGCGAAGCGCCCGATCTGGGAAAACGAGAAATGCATCAAATGCGGCGTCTGCTACATATACTGTCCGGAGGGATGCATTAACGAGGATGCGGACGGATTCTTCACGGCGAACCTCGACTACTGCAAGGGCTGCGGGATCTGTGCCCATGAGTGCTGGCCGAAGGCGATCGTCATGGTCAACGAGGAGGAATAAAAGGATGGGCAAGCGAGTAGGAATGGAAGTAGCGATTGCGTCCGCAGAGGCGGCCGCACTCTGCAAGTTCGATGTGGCAGCGGTGTATCCCATCACCCCTCAGTCCCATGTGGCCGAACATCTGTCCGACATCGTCCATGAAGGTCGCGTGGACGCCTCCTTCATCACCGTGGAATCGGAACATTCGGCGCTGAGCGCCGCGGTCGGCTCCTCTGCGGCCGGTGCCCGGACCATCACGGCGACCAGCTCCCAGGGGCTCCTCTTCATGAGCGAGATCCTGCCGATCGCCTCCGCAATGCGCCTCCCGATCGTGATGATCATCGCCAACCGCGCCGTCTCGGGTCCCATCAACATCTGGAACGACCACAGCGACATCATGCCCATGCGGGACACGGGCTGGATTTCCCTCTTCGCCGAGAACGGTCAGGAGGTGGTCGACATGACCATCCAGGCCTTCAAGATCGGCGAGGACCGCCGGGTGATGCTCCCGGTCAACATGAACATGGACGGCTTCCAGTTGACCCACATGGTCGAACCGATCATCATTCCCGACCAGGAGGAGGTGGACAAGTTCCTGCCACCCTATGTCCCCTTCGCCGCGCTCCATCCCGACAATTGTGTCTCCATGGGAACCCTGGGCATGCCGGAATACTACACCGAGGCCCAGAAGTCCAAGGATGTGGCCCTGGTCAACTCGATCAAGGTCGTCAAGGAAGTCTGGAAGGACTGGGAGAAACAGTTCGGCCGGAAATACGAACCGGTCCAGTCTTACCGTACCGAAGACGCCGAGATCGCCTTTGTGACCATGGGATCGATGGGCGAAACGGCGGAGATCGCCGTCGACGAGCTTCGGAAAAATGGTGTGAAGGCAGGCCTTCTGAAGATCAAGCTCTGGCGGCCCTTTCCCTTTGACGACTTCAAGAAGGCGGCCAAGGGGATCAAGGTTCTGGCGGTCACGGACCGCGCCATCTCCTTCGGCGGCCCCGGCGGCCCGGTCTTCTCGGAGATCCGCTCGGCCCTCTACGATGAGCCGAAGCGTCCCAAGGTCGTCAACTACATCATCGGCCTGGGCGGCCGGGATGTGTCCGTTGAGAACTTCATGGATATGGCCCAGCGGGCGGCCAAGGGCAAACTTTCGGAACGTTACGAAATTTACGGAGTGAGGGGATAAATGAATACGGCAAAGAAGAACCCTAAGCATTTAGTCGAGAGCTTCGACCTCTACGCCCCCAAGCTGGTCGACAAGAGTGAGTACTTCGTCGGCGGTCACCGCGCCTGCCAGGGCTGCGGCGAGTCTCTGGCGATTCGCCTGATGTGCAAGGCCCTGGGGCATCCGGCCCGGGTGGCCATCCTGCGCCATCTCCAGGAAATCGACGGCTGCGTGTGCGGCCGCATCGTGGAGGTGCTGTCCCTGGCCCAGTCCACGGTGAGCGAACATCTGCGCAAGCTCAAGCTGGCCGGGCTGGTGCGCGGCGAGGTGGACGGGCCGAGCACCTGCTATTGCATCGACCGGGAGGGCTTGGCCCTGTTTCGAAAGATGGTCTCGGAATTGTGCCCCGCCTCGGGCAAGGCGGCCGGGCCGGCCTGCCCCGGGGAGGCCAAAACGCGGGGGGACGCTCCATGATGCCGCTTTCGGGAAAGGGGCGGACAACGGCTGCGGCCGATCCCTGTTGTTGCGGCGACGCGTCGGGCCGTGACGACGCAGCAGCGTCCTCGTGTCGCCATGCCTCCGCTTCGGACGGAAATGCCTCCTCGTGTTGCCTTGCCGCCGTCCCTGACGGCGAGGATTCCGGAAAGCCCTGTTGCGGCGGCCCCCAGGCCCCGGCCGCCAGCCCCATGGCCCGGCCGGGATATGTCCTTTGTTCCTTTGTCGAGACCTTTCTCTCTACCCTGGCCGGTCCTGTCCCCGTGGTGCGCACGGCGCTTGACCGCCGGGATTTCCTGGGAACCCTGGGGGCGAGGCTGGGATACGGCCGCGACGGCTACCGGGTGGCCCCGGGGCTCCATGCCGTGGGGCGGCCGGGGCCGGAGGCACCGGTGCTGGTCACGGCGGACTACAAGCTGTCCTTCGACGCCCTGCGCCGGGAACTCTCGGGGATCGATGCCTGGCTGCTCGTCCTGGACACCCGGGGGATCAACGTGTGGTGCGCGGCGGGCAAGGGCACCTTCTCGGCCGCCGAGATGGCGCACCGGATCGAGGCCGCCGGCCTGGCCCGGGTGGTGTCCCACCGCCGGCTCATCGTTCCCCAGCTTGCCGCGCCGGGCCTTGATGCCCGCGAGGTGCGGCGGCGTTGCGGGTTCACGGTGATCTTCGGGCCGGTGCGGGCCGCCGACCTCCCGGCCTTTTTGCGGGCCGGGAACCGGGCCGACGCCGCCATGCGCCGGGTGACCTTCACCCTGCCCGAACGGGTGGCCGTGGCCCCGGTGGAGGTGTACCACGCCCGGAAATGGCTGGTGTGGGCGCTGCCTGCGGCCCTGCTCGTTTCCGGAGCCGGCCCGGACGTCTTTTCCCTTGCGGCCGCATGGCAGCGCGGGGTGTGGCTTGTGGCCGCCATCCTGGCCGGGCTTGTCGGCGGCGGGCTGGTTGTGCCGGTTTTATTGCCGTGGCTGCCGGGCCGGGCCTTTGCCGTCAAGGGGGCCGTGGCCGCCGGGGGGCTCGGGATGTTGGCCGTCCTGGCCCTGGCGATCTGGAACCCGGCGGCGGTTTCCCTGCCGGGCCGGGTGGCCATGGTGCTTGTGGCCGCAAGCCTGGGGTCGTTTCTGGCCATGAACTTCACCGGGTCCACGCCGTTCACCTCGCCCTCGGGGGTGGAGCGCGAGATGCGCCGGGCCATGCCGCTACAGGCTGCGGGCCTTGTCGCGGCGGTCATTTTCTGGGTCGTTTCGGCCTTTTGAGGCCGGGAGGGGACATGCGCGAACTGAGGTATCTTTCCGGAGTGTCGACCATTTCCCTGGATGCCGGGCGGTGTGTGGGCTGCGGCCTGTGCGAGACCGTGTGTCCGCACGGGGTATTGGCCCTGGACGGGGACAGGGCCGTGATCGTCGACCGCGACGGCTGCATGGAGTGCGGGGCCTGCGTGACCAACTGTCCCGCCGGGGCCGTGGCCGTCACCCCGGGGGTGGGCTGCGCCGCCTATATTCTTCAGGTCTGGCTGAAAGGCCGGGCCAAGGCCTCGTGCTGCTGAGCGACGCTTTTTTGTCACCCGGGCGTGTTAGTTCCTGGCCAAAACGCCCGGCACGGGACGTTGGCCCCTGTCATGAAAGACGGGAGGCGTCCGGCCGGCAACTCTGTGGAGGTCAACACGATGAAAAAAAAGTCCGTCCTTTTCATCTGCGTGCACAATTCGGCCCGAAGCCAGATGGCCGAGGCCTTTTTGAAGGCCAGAGGGGGCGAGGATTTTGCCGTGGAAAGCGCCGGCCTGTCGCCCACGAGCATCAATCCCCTGGTGGTTGCGGCCATGGCCGAAAAGGGCATCGACCTGTCCGGCGCGACCACCCAAAGCGCCTTTGACCTGTTTCGGCAGGGACGGCTCTTCGAATACGTGATCACCGTGTGCGACGATTCCAACGAGAAGCAGTGCCCGGTCTTCCCCGGCCTGGTGCACCGCGAGCATTGGCCCTTTGAGGATCCAGCGGCCCTGACCGGGACGGCGGACGAGAAGATGATCGGTGTGCGCCGCATCCGGGATGAGATCGAGGCGGCCGTGGCGGCCTTCGTGTCCCGTTTTGGACGTGCTGACCAGACGGGAACGAAGGAAAAAGGCGAGTGGTAGGTTGTCCGTTTGTGGCATGGGCGGAATGCCTGTGACGGGACTCGCGCATTGACGGTGTTTTCGCTTTTGGGCTACGTCGCGCCGAGGTGTTGCAATGGCGCGCCGGCAGTCCACCCGGTCTGTCGGCATGCGCCAGGAAACGCATGGATCGAAATGGCTTATGGGCCGAGTGCGGGGTTGGCGGCATGGCTGACGTCAAGTCATTGGAACATATTTCACGGCAGGCGGTGCAGCTTTTCTCCGACGGGCACAACTGCGCCCAGGCCGTGCTGGGGGCGCTGGCCCCTGATCTCGGCCTGGACCGGGAAACGGCCGTCCGGCTGGCCACGGGATTCGGGATCGGCCTGTCCATGGGCGAGACCTGCGGGGCGGTGTCCGGCGCGGTGCTGGCCCTCGGTCTGGCCTACGGCGGCGGCGGACCGCACGGAATTGCCGCCAAACTGGACACCTACGCCCGGGCCGGGGAATTCTTCGACGCCTTCACCCAGGTCCATGGTTCCCTGTGCTGCCGGAAGCTGCTCGGATGCGATCCTTCCACACCGGAGGGAATGCTCGTCGCCAAAACCGAAGACCGGTTTGCCACGATATGTGCCGGGGTGGTGGCCACCGCCGCCGCCCTTGCTGCGGAAATGCTGACGGAACGGGTGCCGTCGGCCTGAGGCTGCGGGGTTTCGATAAGCGCATTGTGGAGGTTTGATTCCCGTGACTGTGGAGAGAAGTGGTGGCGCGTCCGGTGGCGGCCGTTTTGCCGCCCCGCTGATGGCCCTGGCCGGGCTGGTGTTGTGCGTGGCCCAGGCCTTGGGATATGCCGAGGCGCTCTGCGTCACCCAGGGCTGCTCCCTGCACGAGGACACCACCGTTTTCGGGCTTTCCCTGTGGTGGTGGGGGGCGGCGGCCTTTGCCGGGCTGGGCGTTCTGGCCCTGTGGGGCAGGGCGGCCTGGGCCGCACGAGCCGGGCTTTTCTGCCTTGCGGCCGATATCGGCCTGCTGGCGCTGATGGCCCTGACGGCCCCGTGCCTGACCTGCCTGGCGGCCGGGGCGCTTTTTTTGGCCTTTTACCTGTGCGTCGCACCCCGGGCGGGCGGATTCGGGCGGCTGGGCCTGACGGTCGTCCTGGTCTGGGGGCTGGCGTTTTCCCCGAACCTGTTCGCCGTGGCCCGGGAGGCCATGAAGCCCTGGCCCCTGGCCGGGCCGGAGACGGCCGCCGTGCGTCTTTTTTTCACCCCCACCTGTCCGGCCTGCCGCGATGCCGTGGCGGTCATGTCCCGCCTGGACAAGCCGTTTCTTGGATTTTTTCCCATTGCCGGGTCGGAAGAGGAAGTGCGCATGGTGGCCAGGACCATGGAGGGGATGGCGGCCGGGTTGCCCCTGCCCGAGGCCCTGGCCCGTTCCGGAGACGGCGAACCCGTTGAAGTGGGGCTTGGGCTACGTATCCGGCTTCTCAAAAACAAGGTGGCCTATCTGGGGGGCCGCCCGGAGGGCGTGCCGCATTTGCAGATCAACGGCTGGCCCCGGAAATGGGACAGCATCGACGTTTTTTAAAGGGTTCCCCATGGTCCGTTCCCGCTTGGGCGGATGCCTTCCCGCCGGTAGGGCAACCGGGATGTCGTCCCTGTGGACGTCTTCCGCCGTCCGTGTCTTGTACATTCCCTCGTTTTGAAAAAAGTTTGCGCCGGGCCGGGAAAAGCGTAAAACGTCATCCATGACCGATCCGCATGCTCGGAGTCGGATGTCAGGAGACAGGTATGCACAGGCTTACGATTCTGTTTTTATGCACGGGAAATTCCTGTCGCAGCCAGATGGCCGAAGGATTCGCCAAGAGCCTCAAGGGCGGGGTGGTCCAGGCGTATTCCGCGGGAGTGGAGCGGCACGGCCTCAATCCGGATGCCGTGACGGTCATGGCCGAGGCCGGGGTGGATATTTCCGGGCAGCGCTCCAAGACCGTGGACGAACTGCCTCCCGTTTTGTTCGATTATGTGATCACCCTGTGCGGACATGCCTCGGAGAATTGTCCGTACTTTCCCGGCCCGGCCAAGCGCCTGCATGTCGGATTCGACGATCCTCCGGCCCTGGCCCGGGGCGCGGCCGATACGGAGGCCCGGCTTGCCCCCTATCGCCGGGTGCGGGACGAGATTCGCCGGTTTGTGGAAGGGATGCCTGGAAATCTCCCGGGAGAAAGCCATCCGTGACCCTGCGCACCGCCACCATCGGCATCGTTTTTTCCATTTTCATCCTGCTTTTCGCGTTGCTGTATGCGGTGACGCACCACAATATCCTGTCCAGCTTTCGAATTTTAGAGGAGAAACAGGTCGCCGAATCCCTGGGCAGAGCCGAGAACGCCCTGGCAAACGAACTGCGGGGACTCGATGCCGTCTGCGAGGACTGGGCCGCCTGGGACGATACCTATGATTTCATGCGGCAGCCGACGGACGCCTACATCTCTTCGAACATCACGGGCCAGGCCCTGTCGAACCTGCATCTGGACCTGATCCTCTACTACGATGAGGCCGGGCGTCTGGTCCTTGGAAAAAGCCATGATGCGGACTGGAACGTCATCGATGCGACGGAACGTGAGATGGCCCACATTTCTCAGGATTCCCCACTGTTTTTGCGCCGGGAAAACGTCCTGCGGGGCGGGGTGGTCATGCTGCCCGACGGCCCGCTTTTGGTGGTGGCCCGTCCCATCCGCACCAGCCGCCAGGATGGGCCGATCGGGGGAACCCTGATCATGGGACGGTATCTCGACAGTCACCGGGAACAGGCCCTTGCCGACCAGATCATGACGCCCGTACGGTTTTTTCTCTTTGCCGATTCCGGCCGGTCACGACGGTTGGAGGATGTGGCCGCCGCCCTGCGGCGTAGCGGCCAGTACCAGATCGTTCCCGAAAATGAGGACAACATCAAAGGCTATGCCCTCATACGCGATATCTACGGTGAACCGGGGCTGATCATGGAAGTCTCGGTGGATCGCGACATGCACCGTCAGGGACTCGTCACCCTGCGCTACAATTTCATCTCCCTGGCGGCCATCGGCCTGACCTTCGGTCTGGGCATGCATTACCTGGTGGAAAAGCGCATCCTTTCCCGGGTCACCAGCCTCGGCTCGCAAATCGCGGCCATTCGCCGCGATCCCCATGCCTCGCGGGACATCCGGGTCACGGGCAACGACGAAATCACGGCCCTGGGCACGGCCATCCGGGAGATGCTTGCGGAAATGGAAAGCGCCCGGGAGAAACTGGCCGACAGCGAGAAGCGGTATGAAATGGCCACCCGGGCCGCCAAGGTCGGCGTCTGGGACTATGATTTCACCACCGGCGCGCTGTTCCTCGATCCGAGCCTCAAGGCGCTGCTCGGATATCGCGACGAGGAAATCGAAGACAGCCTGGAGGCCTGGCTCCAGTTGGTCGAACCCGAGGACCGGGCCGTGGCCATGGAGCTGGCCCGGGACAGCCTGCGGGAGCGGGCGGGCGAGGTCATCCGGGAATACCGGCTGCGCCGCAAGGACGGCGGCATCCGCTGGATCATGATCCGGGGGCTCGTGAAGCGCGACGCCTCGGGCGCACCGGTGCGTTTTTTGGGCACCGGCGTCGACGTGACGGACCTGAAGTTCGCCGAGCAAAGCGTGCGCCATCTGACCCGGGAGATCATCACCGCCCAGGAATTCGAGCGGTCCCGGATAGCCCGGGAACTGCACGACAATGTGGCCCAGGATCTTTCCAGCCTGAAGATCTCCTGCGAGGCCGTTTTCGAGGCAATCCCCAAGACGGACGGCCCGTTGCGGGAACGCTTCGCCGAGGCCTCCCGCATTCTGCAGCGGGCCATCACCTTTACCAGGGAAATGGCCTATGCCCTGCGTCCCTCCAACCTGGACCATCTGGGGTTTCTGTCTGCCGTGGAACGCTATTGCGCGGATTTCGAGGAAAAGACCGGCATCCGCACCCGGTTCCTGCCCACGGGCATGGAGGGCGTGACCTTCGACCCGGAAACCGAGATCAACCTCTTCCGGGTGGTCCAGGAGGCCCTGGGCAACATCCGTCGCCACTCCGAGGCTACCGAGGCCGTGGTGAAAATCGTGGAATCGCATCCGCACATCATCGTGCGCGTGGAAGATAACGGCGTGGGCTTCGACGTCGATTCCGGGCTCGCTGCGGCCATGGAGGAGAAACGCATGGGGCTTGGCGGCATGCGAGAGCGGGTCAAGCTTTTGGGCGGGAATCTGCGCGTGGTGTCCGCTCCCGGCCAGGGAACCCGGATCGTGGCCGAGATACCGTCTCATCGCGGAGGCACGGCATGACGGCCAGCCGCATCCTGATCATCGACGACCATCCCCTGTTCCGGGAGGGCCTGAAGACCATCATCCGGCGCAACCCCGCGTTCGAGGTGGCCGGTGAGGCCGGGACCGCCCAGGAAGGCCTGCGCCAGGCCCGGCGGCTGCGTCCGGAACTGACCGTGGTGGACATCTCCCTGCCCGACAAAAGCGGCATCCAGCTCGTCAGGGAACTGGCGGCCGCCCTTCCGGACATGCGGATCATCATGGTCAGCATGCACACCAAGGTCGATTACATCGTGGAGGCCTTCCAGGCCGGGGCCACGGGATATGTGACCAAGGATTCGGCCTCGGAAAACCTGATGACCGGGCTTGTGGCCGTGGCCAAGGGAGAATTCTATCTCGATCCCTCCATTTCCCGGGAGGTGGCCAAACGGCTGTTGGAGTTCCCGGGAGGCGGCGAACAGGGCTCCCTTGCCGGGGGCGGTTCGGCGGCGTACGACTCCCTGACCCCACGGGAGCGCGAGGTCATGCGGCTGGTGTGCGAAGGCATGTACACCAAGGAAATCGCCGACATGTTGTCCATCAGCATCAAGACCGTGGAGCACCATCGGGCCAGCGTCCTGAAGAAAATCGGATTGCAAAATACTGTGGAGCTCGTTCGTTATGCCGTAAAAATCGGGCTTATCGATTGACTGCGGCTGTGCAAGTCATTGGCTTTTTCGATATAACCCTCCTGCGTATCAGGGTTTTCCCCTAGTCCTTCCGGGTAAGCTCCAATCGACATCCCAGGCCCCAATGCTATCTTTCC
>Ga0247511_100621_pt1 | contig 9910 bp, 9 predicted proteins | sample SJ1SFenscriptome_FD_190051 | JGI IMG/M metagenome (GOLD analysis project Ga0247511, IMG submission 190051) | Metatranscriptome of enriched cultures of PCE-dechlorinating microbial communities from Ithaca, New York, USA - SJ1.SFe36 (Metagenome... ...
GCTGCTCCTTCGGCAAATTGCGCACCGCCATCGCGATCAGCACCGCGTTGTCCCCCGACAAAATCAGGTTGATGAACACGATGTTCAGCAACGCCAGGAAAAACGGAACATCCCAGGGTATCTGAAACAAACTCGACCAGTCGAAATGCATGGGGGCTCCTGACTGAAGGTGCCGCTCCGGGATGATTGCGGGGGTGCCCCGGACAGGGGGCTTCTCGCCCCTCGTTTCGCGGCGCCCCGCGGAATCCGGGCGTTAGCGGTTTGCTTTTCGGATACCCAGCTGGTCCTGGGCCATGATGAACTTGCAGATGTTGGTGGAGCCCTCGACCATGGCGTACGTCGGGGCGTCCCGGAAGATCCGCGCCACCGGGTACTCCGGCGAGTAGCCGTAGGCCCCCAGGATCTTCATCGCGTACTGCGAGCACTTGTAGCAGAGCTCCCCGGCCAGGTACTTCGCCATGGCCACCTCGACGTTGTTCAGCAGCTGCCCCTGGTCCTTCTGCCAGGCCGCCTTGTAGACGATCAGCCGCGTGGCCTCGATGTCAGCCATCATCTGCGCGATCATGTCCTGGTTCATCTGGAAGGTGCCGATCGGCTTGCCGAACTGCTCGCGCTCCATGGCGTATTTGGTCACGATGTCCAGGCAGGCCTGCGCAACCCCCACGCCGCCGGCCGCCGCCGAGAGCCGCGTCTGCGACAGCGAGCCGAAAACGATCTTGGCCCCGTCGCCGGGCTTGCCCAGGATGTTCTCCTTGGGAACCTTCGTGTTCTCCAGCACGATCTCGCCCGTCGGCGAGCAGTGCGACCCCATCTTCTCCAGATCCGTCACCGTGATGCCGTTGAAGTTCTTGAGCTCCACGACGAAGGCCGAGAGCTGCCGCTTGCCGCCTTCATTGGTGTAGGCGTAGAAGATGTTGACGTCGGCGCAGTTGGCATTCGAGATCCAGGTCTTCGTGCCGTTGAGCAGCCAGTGGTCGCCCTTGTCCTCGGCCGTGGACTTGATGGCCATGATGTCCGAGCCGGCCTGGGGCTCCGTAATCCCGAAGGAGCCCATGTAGTCGGCGTTGACCAGCTTCTCGATGTACTTCTTCTTGGCCGCCTCGGTGCCGTAGCGCAAAATCGTGAAGGCGCAGCCCAGCTCGTTCATGTTGACCTGCACCCGCAGGGCGCTGGAGGCCCGCGCAATCTCCTCGGTGATGATCATCGCCGCCAGCCAGCCCATCTCGTTGCCGCCGTACTGCTCGGGGATGACGGTGCCGAAAAATCCCAGCTCGCCCATGGGCTTCACCGCTTCTTTGTAAGGGAAGTAGGACTTGTGGTCCCACTCCTCGGCAAACGGCGCGATCTTCTCTTCCGCAAAGGAACGTACGGTGTCCCGCAGCATCTTGAGTTCTTCCGACAGCTCGAAGTTCATGACAGGTCCCTCCTTGTCATCGAATGGTTACAGCTTCGTCGAGCCCAGCCAGAGCGCGATCTCCGGGAAGAAGATGAGGATGACCGTCTCGAGGATCATGACGAAGAAGAAGGGAACGAGCCACCGGAACATGTCCTCCATCTTCGTCTCCTTGCCCGCCAGGGCGAAGGCTACGTAGGTGTTGACGCCCACGGGCGGCGTGATCAGGGCCACCTCGCACATGACCGTGATATAGACGCCGAAGAAGATGGGGTCGATCCCCAGGCTCAGGGTGATGGGGAAGACGATGGGCAGCGTTACGATCATCATGCCGTAAATGTCCAGGAACATGCCCAAGACGATGTAAATCGGGATCAGCATCAGGAGGAAGGCTTCCGGTCCCATGCCCAGTCCCGTGAGGAACCCGATCATCCGGGGCATGGCGTCGGTGAGCGTGAGAAAGCGCGCGTAGAGGATCCCACCGGCAATGATCGTCAGCACCATGGCCGTGAGCTGGCCGGACCGGACGAGCGAAGCGACGACGCCCTTCCAGGAGAACCTTCTGGCCACGACCATGGCGAGGAGCACGAAGGCCGTGGCACAGCCCGCCGCCTCCGTGGGCGTGTAGATGCCCGTGTAGATCCCGCCGATGATGATGACGAAGATAAGGGGGATGACGCTCATCTTCGGCAGGACCCGGATGCGCTCTTCCCAGGTCGAGCTGCTGCCGCGCGGGGCGTACTCGGGCTTGATGAGGGCGATGACGTATGAGGTCAGGCAGAACATGGATGCCAGGAAGATCCCCGGGAGGATGCCCGCGATGAAGAGCTTGCCGATGGACTGCTCCGTCACAATCGCGTAGAAGACCATTCCGAGGCTCGGCGGGATGAGGATCCCAAGGGTCCCGCCGGCCGAGAGGGCGGCAAGGGACAGCCCCGGGAAGTAGCCGTGCCGCTTGAGCTCCGGGTAGCTCATGGAGCCGATGGAGGCGACCGTCGCCGTGCTCGAGCCCGTCACGGCGGCAAATCCTGCGCAGCTCGCGAAGGCCGTGATGAGAAGCCCCCCGGGCATGCGGGAGATCCACTTCTGGACGCCGGTGTAGAAATCGGTCGCAAAGCCGCCCTGGTAGGCGAACTCGCCGGTGAGGATGAAGAGCGGCACGCAGACGAAGGTGTACGACAGGGCGTGCTCCCAGGTCACGATGGAGAGCTGATAGAGGGCCACCTCGAACCCCTCCACGTAGGCGTAGCCCGTCAGCCCGACGATGCCCAGGGCAAACCCGATGGGCACGCCGACGACCATGAGGCACAGAAGAAACAGGACGCTCAGCAGGGCGATGGCGATCATGGGATCCATGAAAATTGTCTCCTTCTCTGTCGTACGGGGTTCATGCCGGGACCTCAGTCGTCATGATCGCCGTGCTTTTTGGGGGCGGGTGCAATGACCGTCGACATCGCCAGCTGCGCCACAAAAAGCGTCATGCAAAGCAGGGCAATGAGTTTGAAGGGCCAGATCGGCAGCAGCAGCTCGGAGCTGACCTGGTCGGCTTCGAAGGCATAAAGGAGTTCCTCCCAGAGCTTCAGGGCCATCACCCCGAAGAGCAACGCCCCTGTGACGCCGATGAAGAAATCGGCTGCCTTTTTCACCCCGCCGGTCATCTTTTCGTAGACGATTCCCATGCGCACGTGGGTCGAGGCGTTCCAGCAGTCGGTCAGGAAGAGGTAGAAGCACAGCAGCAGCATGTACTCGACCATCTCGTGGGCCCCCAGCATGGGGTCGTGCAGGGCGTAGCGGAGGAAGACGTCGTAGCTGATGAGGGCCGTCATGGCCAGGATCAGCAGCGCACCGACCCATCCAAACCAGCGGGAGACGATTTTCAGCGTCTCGTTGATTCTGTTGAGTGTCGTCACAGCGGCCTCCCTGAAGAACACGCCGGCAGGGTTGTGCCGGCGCGGTGAAGGGGCGATTGCGGCAGTCCCGCGCTGCGGACTACATCATCTTCTTCATGTCGGTCTTCTTGTTCTCCTCGAGCAGCTTGGCCCGGGGCATCTTTTCGTACTTCTTCACGAGGTTGTCCATCTTCTGGAGCATCTGCTTGGCCTGGGAGCCCTTCTTTGCCTTTGCGCAGTCGGCCAGCCACTTGTCGTCGACAGGCTCCTCAGCCTTCTTGAATTTCGCCGCTTCCGCCGCGTCGACGGTGATGACCGTGCCGCCCTTCTTCTTCCATTCCGTGAGGGCCTTCGCGGTTTCGTCCTCGTAGCCGTCGGCCACGTTCATGCCGCCCTCCCGGAAGACCTGGAACACGATGGCCTGCAGCTCGGGCGAGAGCTTCTTCCACGCCCGGGGGCTGATGGCCACGGGCACGTCCGTCGTCGCGATGGGCAGGACGGTGACGTACTTGCCCACCTCGTAGAGACGGTAGGACATGGCGCTCGCCGGGCTCATGAAGCAGCCGTCGATGACGCCCTTTTCCACGGACTCGTAGATTTCGGGCGTGGGCATCATGACCGGGACCGCCCCGATGGCCTTCAGCACTTCGGAGTGGATGCCGCCGCCGCTGCGGATCTTCATGCCTTTGAGGTCGGCCAGCGTCTTGACGGGCTTGCGGGTGGCCACGAGGAAGTAGTTGTTCGTCACGGACCAGTAGGCCAGCTTGACGCCCGCCTTTTCATACTCCGCCTTGATGAACTCCGGGTAGAGTTCCTCCATGACGCGCACGGCCACGTGGGAGCTGGGGAACTTGAAGGGAAGGCCGCCCCCGAAAGCGAGGTTGAACCCCGTGGGGTCGTAGATGGGGTAGGCCAGCGTGATATCGCTGATGCCCGATCGCAGGGCTTCGAAGCCCTTCTTGGCGCTGTGGAGCGACTCGGTGTGGTACATGCGGATCTTGACGGCGCCGTTGGTCCGCTTTTCGATCTGGTCGGCGACCCACTGGTGGCTCACCTGCAGGTGATGTGTGGGCGGCAGGTAGGACGACCATTTCAGCACGACGGGGTCGGCAGCGGGCGCGGGCGGGCAGGCCAGCATGACGAGCGCCGCTGCGAGGACCATACAGAACATTCCTGACTTGAACCGGGACATCTTCCACCTCCGTTTCCTTCCGGCATTTCCGTTCCACACAAGGAAGCCATTGTGCCCGCCCGGGTCGCCGCGCTGCCGGGGTGCGGCGGCCGGCCCGGGCGGGCACGGCCTTTACTTCTCGTATCGGTCCCGGATCGTGATGGCGAAGTCCGGGCAGATGTAGAGGCACTTCAGGCAGCCGATGCAGCGCTCCGGGCGGGAGGCCAGCGAGGGCCGGTAGCCGCCGGGGTTGAAGTGGTCGGAGCGTGCGAAGATCCCGAGCCCGCAGACCTCGCGGCAGTAGCCGCAGTCCTTGCAGGCCGCCTCGTTGACGGTCACGTCGAACTCCCGCAGGTCGCAGGAGAGGCACCGCGCTGCCTCGCGCATGGCCGTTTCCGGGTTCAGGACCTTCTCTACGATCTCGAAATCGCCCAAGCGCTTCTTCGGGGCCGCGAGCCTTGCCTCAGCCCGGGCCGTTCCCCGCGGCGCCGCATCGGGCGCCGCCTCGTCCTGAGGCCGGCCTGTCAGGCGGTCGATGACACCCGTGCCGCCCAGGAAGCGGTCGATGGATGCGGCGGCCCTGCGGCCCTGCCCGATGGCCGCGATGATGGAGGCGGGACCCGTCACGGCGTCGCCGCCGGCGAAGATTCCCTTGACCGACGCGGCCAGCGTGTCGGTATTCACCGCGACCGTCCCGTTCTTGTTGAGCTTCAGGGTGGCCGCCGGCACCTGCACCTCCTGCCCCACGGCCAGGATGACCGCGGAGGCCTCCTGGGTGTACTCGCTGCCCTTGACGGCGACGGGCCGGGGCCTGCCGCTGGCATCGGGTTGGCCCAGGGCCATGCGGATGCACGTTGCCCGACCCTTCTCGATGCGCACGGGCGCCGTCAGGAACTCGATCGTCACTCCTTCCTCCAGGGCCTCGGCGATCTCGTCGGCCGCCGCGGGCATCTCCGCCCGGGTGCGCCGGTACAGGATCGTCACCTCGGCCCCGAGCCTGCGGGAGGCGCGGGCGGCATCGACCGCCGTGTTGCCCCCGCCCACGACGAGGACCTTCGCGCCGATGCGGGGCGTTTTGCCCGAGTTGACGGCCTTCAGGAAGCTCAGTCCGTCGACGACACCCGGGCCGTCCTCGCCCGGAATGCCCATCTTGAGTCCTCGCCAGGCCCCCGAGGCCACGAAGACGGCCTCGAAGCCCTTTTCCTGCAGGGCCTCGGCCGAGTCGATCTTCTTTTTCGTGCGGATTTTCACCCCCGCTTGCTCGATCACCTTGATGTCCCGGTCCACGACCGCGTCGGGCAGCCGGTAACCCGGGATGCCGTATCGCAGCAAGCCGCCCGCCTCGGCCAGGGCCTCGAAGACGGTCACGTCATGGCCCTGCAGGGTCAGGTAGTACGCCGCAGTAAGTCCTGCCGGCCCCGAACCGATCACGGCGACCTTTTTGCCCGTGGCGCCCAGGCGCACGGGTTTGGGCTGCTTGCGCCAGCCCTTTTCTGCCGCCACCCGCTTGAGCATGCGGATCGCCACGGGGCCCTCGAACTGGTTGCGCGAGCACTTCGCCTCGCAGGGGTGCACGCAGGCGTACCCGCAGACGAAGGGAAAGGGGATCTTTTCCCGGATGACGGCCAGGGCCTCCTCGAAACGGCCCTCCCGGATCGCACGGATATAACGAGGCACGTCGATGCCGGCCGGGCAGGCCTCCTGGCACGGTGCCATTTTCGTTTGCTTCTCGTTCACAACGCCCACCGCTTGACTCCTTTCTTGCGATTGCCTATCGGCCCGCCAGTTCCCGGCCGGCCGCCAGCACCTTCAGGTTCATCTCGACGGCAGCGCCCTTGAAGCGCTTCCGGATCATCTGCTCCAGGGTCTCCATCTTCACGACCCCCGTCTTTGCCGCCACGGTCCCCAGGGCCAAAATGTTGACGCTCAACTCATTGCCCAGGTCGCTGGCCGTCTGCGTGAAGGCGTAGCCCGTGAAGTTCGGGGCCGTCCGGGCATTCGCCAGGGTGCTGTCGTAGAGGATCGGCACGCCCTTGGCGGCCCAGGCTTCGTATTTCTTCGTCGCTTCCTCCGTCAGCGCGAGGATGCAGTCCGGCCTCTGCACCTGCTGGAAGACGATCTCTTCGGTGTCGATGATCACCTCCGCAAGCGACAGCCCCCCGCGGCTCGCGATGCCGTAGGACTGTGTCTGCACCACGTTCTTGCCTTCCAGAATCGCCGCCTCGGCCAGCAGAATGCCGGAGAGGATCAGGCCCTGCCCGCCCGTGCCGGCGAGGATCACTTCCACATGTCTGGTTTCCGTTGTCATTCGATTGAGCCTCCCTTCAGCCTTTCTGCGCCCGGGACTTGACGAGCTCGTACTGGGTGTTGAAGTCCGGGAAGTCCCTCGACACCAGGGTTCCGATCGCCAGGCGCTCGGAGCGCTCGGCTTCCGGCAGGCGCCGGTAGTCCTCCACACCGATGGCCCGGTCCCGCAGCCAGTGCAGCATGTCCGGGGTTTCCTTCATCTCGTTGTGCCGCCCGAAGTGCGTGGGGCAGGGGCTGACGACCTCGACCACCGAGAAGCCTTTCTTTGTCAGGGCCTCCTTCATGTTCTCCTTCATCTCCCAGCCGTGGTAGGGGGTGCAGCGGGCCACGTAGTTGGCCCCCGCCGACTCGGCCAGGGCGCAGATGTCGAAGTCCCGCTCGGGGTTGCCGTAGGCCGTCGTGCTCGTGTAGCGCTGCGGGGGGGTCGTGCCCGAGACCTGGCCGCCCGTCATGCCGAAGTTCAGGTTGTTGAGGATGACGGCCGTCAGGTCGATGTTGCGGCGGCAGGCGTGGATGAAGTGGTTGCCGCCGATCGTCACGCCGTCGCCGTCGCCCATGATCGCCACCACGTTGAGCTTCGGGTTGTAGGCCTTGACGCCCGTGGCGTAGGCCAGGGCGCGGCCGTGGGTGGTGTGCAGGGCGTTGGTGATCATGTAGTCGTCGGCCTTGCCCGTGCAGCCGATGCCCGTGACCACGACCGTGTCCGTCGTGGTGTAGTCGAGCTCCTCGAAAGCCCGCAGCAGGGCCCCGAGCATGGTGCCGATGCCGCAGCCCGAACACCACATGTGCGGGAGGATCCCGCCTTTCAGGTATCTCGTTCCCGTTGCGTGTGACACGCCCGCCTCCTTTCTATTTCGCACCGAGCATCACGGCCAGGATGTCCTGGGGCGTGATGATCGTCCCGTTGTACTTGTTGACCCGTCGCAGGTCCATGTCGGGACCGACGGCCTTGCGGACCTCGCCGGCGATCTGGCCCGAGTAGTTCATCTCCGGCACGACGACCGTCTTCACCCGCCGTCCCAGCTCGGCCACCTCCCTGTCCGGGAAGGGCCAGACGGTCTGCAGCTGAAGCACGCCGGCCTTCACGCCCTGCCTGCGGGCCTCGAGGGCCGCGGCGCGTCCCGAGCGCGTCGTCGCCCCCAGGGTGACGAGCAGCACGTCCGCGTCCTCCGTGTCGAAGCGCTTCGTCAGCACGATCTCGTCGCGGTGCCGGTCGATCTTCTCGTGGAGCTGCTTCACCCGCCAGGCCGCATTGGCCGGATCGTTGTTGCTGTAGCCATCGAGACCGTGCATGGAGCTCGAGACGTGGAAGACGTACTCCCCGCCGTAGGCCGCCAGCGGCGCCACCCCGTCCTCGTCTGCCTTGAAAACCTTGTACTCGGCGGGAGGCCCTGCCGGGCGCTTTCGGTCGATCACCTCCATCTCGCCCGGGGCGGGCACCTCGACGCTCTCGCGCATGTGGCCCACGATCTCGTCGGGCATCAGCACGACGGGCACCCGGTAGCGCTCGGCGAAGTTGAAGGCCGTCACAGCCAGCGTGAAGCACTCCTTCACGCTCGAGGGGCACAGGGCGATGACGCTCTGATCCCCGTGGCGGCCCCAGCGGATCTGCATGATGTCCGACTGGGCCGGCCGCGTCGCAAGTCCCGTGCTCGGTCCCGCGCGCTGCACGTCGACGACCACGCAGGGCACCTCGCCCATGACGGCGAGCCCCAGGTTCTCCTGCATCAGCGAAAACCCCGGGCCGCTGGTGGCCGTGAACGACTTGGCCCCTGCCAGCGAGGCGCCGATGACGGCGGCGATGGAGGCGATCTCGTCTTCCATCTGGATGTAGACGCCACCCAGTTTCGGCAGCTTTCTCGAGCACTCCTCGGCGATCTCCGAGGACGGCGTGATCGGGTAGCCCGCGTAGAACCTCGCCCCGGCGTAGATCGCCCCTTCCGCGATGGCCTGATTGCCCTGCATTAAGCGAATCTCTTTAGCCAATGTGATGTCCTTCCTCATTATAAAGGTTGTTTCCAAGTCCCCCACCATCCCCCTTTCCCAAAGGGGGAAGAAGAGGATTGTTCTTCTTGCCCTATACCCGACACCCTATCCCCGATACCCTCGTCATCATCAAAGCCTTCTTTTCTCCCACACTTCGGGGTTGCACAGGAACTCGGGCCGCTTGCCCTCGAGGGCCTCCAGGATCCCCCGCGAGACGTCCACGGCCATGTTCACCAGCGCCAGGTCCGTCATGGCCGCCATGTGCGGCGTCACCAGGACATTCTCGAGGCCGAAGAAGGGCAGGTCCGCGGGCGGCGGTTCCTGCTCGAAGACGTCGAGGGCCGCACCGGCGATCCTCCCTTCCCGCAGGGCGCGCAGCAGGGCCGCCTCGTCGACGATGCCCCCGCGGGAGGTGTTGATCAGGAAGGCCTCCTTTTTCATCAGGGCCAGCTGCTTCTCGCCGATGAGATGGTGGGTCTCCTTCATGTGCGGGACGTGCAGGGAGACGAAGTCGGCATCGCGGATCGCCTCCTCGAGGCTGTTTACGCGGCACACGGCGAGGTCCTGGAACACCTCGTTGCCCACGAGGGGGTCGAAGGCCTTGATGTCCATCTCGAGGCTGCGGGCCAGCTCCGAGAGCCTGCGCGCGATGCGGCCAAACCCGACGAGCCCCAGGCTCTTGGCCTTGAGCTCCAGGGTGCTGTAACCCATCTTCTGCACCAGACCCGGCAGCGAGCCGGCAACCGCGAACTTCCCTTCCCGCAGGGCCCTCTCGGCCCGGTTGAAGTTCTTGGCGCAGTGCATGATGGCCCACAGGGCATGCTCGGCCACGGCATTGGTGTTCGCACCGGGCGTGTTCACCACCTGGATCCCCAGGCGGGTGGCGGCGGCCACGTCGATATTGTCGATTCCGATGCCGTGCCGGCCGATCACTTTCAGGTTCTTGCCGGCATTCATGACGGCGTGGCTCAGGGGGGTGCTTCGAATGAGAAGGGCGTCGGCGCTGCCGACGAGGGGCAGCAGATCCGCATCGGAGGGCGAGGGTGCGATGACGACCTCCGCCGTGCTCTCCAGGATGCCGATCCCGACAGGGGAGATGCGTTCAGTCAGAAGGACTTGATATTTCAATGGCCGGTCTCCTTTCCCGTGCTTTCAGGTTTGTGA
>Ga0247511_100628_pt1 | contig 9818 bp, 7 predicted proteins | sample SJ1SFenscriptome_FD_190051 | JGI IMG/M metagenome (GOLD analysis project Ga0247511, IMG submission 190051) | Metatranscriptome of enriched cultures of PCE-dechlorinating microbial communities from Ithaca, New York, USA - SJ1.SFe36 (Metagenome... ...
ATTTTCGCCGCGGATGCCCGGATCGTCCAGTTCGACCTCAACACGAGCGAGATCGCGAAGAATTTCCCCGTGACGGTGGGGGTCCTGGCCGACCCGAAACCGGCGCTCGGCATGCTTGCCACGGCAATCGACGACCTCATGGGGGCGGCTGAAAAGGAAGAGGCCGGCGAGCGGATACGGCGCATTGGGGAGCGAAAGCGTAGCGAGCAGGAGCAACTTCGGGCACGCGATGCCGCCGTGCGCGACCGGACACCCCTTCGAGCCTCGCGCTTCTTCGAGGAGCTAGCCGGGCGGCTGCCCCATGATGCCCTGATCTTCGATGAGGCTCTGACACATTCACCGGAACTGCTGCGCTATCTGCCCCAGGACAAACCGGGCACGTACTTCCAAACGCGGGCCGGAATGCTCGGGACCGGCCTGCCGGGCGGTCTTGGGCTGAAGGTGGCGCACCCGGACAGGGTGGTCGTCGGCGTCGGCGGCGACGGGGGAAGCATGCAGACGATCCAGGCGCTGAGCACCGCCGCCCGACACAACATCGGGACGAAATTCGTCGTGTGCAACAACCGGAGCTATCGCATCCTGAAATACAATCTGCGGCAGTACTGGAAGGACCACAACCAGCCAGCCGATCAGGCGTTCCCGGAAGCCTTCGACCTTGCGAGGCCGGTCCTGCGCTTCGATACGCTGGCTCAGGGGCAGGGAGTCGATGCCGTTCGCGTCGAACAACCGGAGGAGATCGCGCCGGCCCTGGACCGTGCGTTTGGCGACGATCGGCCGTTCCTGATCGACGTCGTTCTCGATTCCGATTTGTAGAAAGGAAAAGGCGATGATCCGCCGATTCATCTTCGCCGGCTCGAAACCGGGCGCTCTTCCCACTTCCTCCGGCTGATGCCGCTCCTAAATAAACCGCTTGTGGGTTTCCTTCAGATATTTCTCTTCGAGCAGGTTGGTGATCTTCTTGACAATGTTCCTGCGGATGTCGAGCTCGACGGGGAGATTCGGGTCCTGGTGCGCCTCGTTGATGCGCGTGCCCACGACGAAGAAGATGATGTCGCTGTCGAGCAGATTGGACACAAGGGTGGTCGCGGCGTTGGCGCGCATCAGCTCGGGCTTCTGCCCCCGTTCGAGGATGTCGGCCACCTTGCTGAGCGTCAGGGTGCCTTCCGTGATAAGGTCGATCCCTTCCATCATGGAAGACGGGGGGATGTCGGGATCGAGGCTGTCGAGGTTCATATCGATGTCACGGTCGAGCTCCCGGCCGATGATCGATGCCGTCGTGCCTCCGCAGATCACCTTGCGCCCTTCGAAGGCATCCACCATCTGGGCCAGTTCCGCGTCCTTGGTGTCGGAGTAAGGGGGGCCCGTCACGACGAGCAGGGATCGGGGGTGGCGCAGGTACATCACCCCGCAGGTGATGTCGTCCTTGGGTTCGTAGCCGTCGATCTGCCGTGCCCGGATGGCGGTCTTCATGGCCAGGACGCGCGACGAAATGTCGTCCTCCCAGCTGATCCATTTCTTGAGTTGCTGGATGACGTTCTTTCTGCCCCAACCAAGGGGATACTCGGGGCGGCCCATGCCCGCCTGGCTCACGCCGTCGGAAAAATAGAGGATCCGGTCCCCGATGCACGCGTTGAATTCCGAGAAGCTCACTTCCCGGTCATGCCACTTCTTGAGCTGGATCGGGGTCTTCTCGACGGGAACGCTTTAGGTCTGCCGCATCAGCACGTAGGCCGGGTTGCCGTGTTCGATCACGCGCACGTGCCCCGAGCTGTTGATGTCGACGATGGTGAAGGTGGAGTAGCTGATCTTGCGCACGCTGCAAACGGGAAGCGTGTCCATGATGACTTCGGCGGTTTCCCTGATGTCCGCGTAGTTGGAGATGTATTTGAGCGCCATGGTCGCGGTCAGGGTGGCGAGAACACTCGCCTTGATCCCGCTGCCCAGCCCGTCGGAGAGAACCGCGATGAAGCGGTTGTCCTCCTTGAGCTTGTGCGACAAAAAGACATCCCCCGCCACGTACTGCCGGTGTTTGCAGTACTGGTAGTAGTCGATGTCGAGGAAGAAATTCCGCAACGGTTTCATCATTCCAGCTCCGGCGATGTCATGGAATGGATGATGGAATTGAGGATCACTTCGGATTCCGCCGCGTTTTCACCCAGCAGGTAAGCGATCTGCTGGACGGTGGCGAGGTTCTTCTTGATGACGTCCTGGGCTTTCTGAATCATGGCTTCCTTGTGCATGGTGGGGCTGGTGATGTCCTGGAAGATGCCGCAAACCACCCGGTACTGCTCGATGGAGAATATATCGATGTGCAGGACCGATTTCTTGTAACGCAGGTCGCGGTTCAGGATGTCTTCACCCTTTTCGAGAACGGTCTTGAAAAGTGAGTAGAACGGGGCGATCTCGTGGAGGAAGACCCCTTCGAGGCCGGGCTGCTCATCGTAGAGGTTTTCGGCATCCGGGCCGATGATTTTTGCGAAGTTGTAATTGGATTCGATGATCTTGAGCTCCTCGTCCACGAGGACGATGGCGCTCGGCGTCTTCTCCATGAGGGCATTGGTTTTTTTCTGGGCCAGTTTGCGCATGTAGGCGACGCACATGACCTTTTCAGCCTTGCAGTCGATCAGCGCCCGGGCGAACTCCCGGCAATTGTCGTAGCCGCAGCCGCCGCAGTTGAGCTCGTCTTCCGGGCCGTACTTGCCGACAGTCTGCAGGGTCTGCCGCAGGATCTTGTCGCTGTACTCGGGCCTGGGCACCGGATCGGGATACAGTGCGTCCCCCCAGACGGGAGCGGTGGGCGGCCGTGGGATTTCCTCCTGGGGATACCTGGCGTACTGGATGATCTGGGAGCGCTTCAGGATGGTCCCTTTGCGCCGGTTTGCCTTGGGACCGTTGACGCAACCGCCTTCGCAGGCCAGGAGCTCGAGGAAGATGGGATGAGTGAGCCGCATGTCGCTCAGATCGGCCATGGCCTTCTGGATGTTGCGGATTCCCGAAAAAGACATGCATTCGGCCTCCATCACGCTGCAGCCGGCTTTTACCCCCGCCACCATCCCTCCATCGATGGGGTAAAGCGCTCCTTCCTGGGCCGAATACGGCACAAAGGATTCCTCGTCGCCGCGGCCCGGCTGGAAAGCGATTTGTTCGAGCTGCAGCCAGCGCCGCATGTCCTCGAAGGTCAAGGCGATGTCGAGCAACTGGGAATTGTTGTCGGCCTCCCCTTTCTTGGCGATGCACGGGCTGAAAAACACGATGCCGATGGACGGCCCGTAGGTTTCGCGCAGCAGTTCGCAGTGGGCCAGCACGGGTGACACATAGGGAGACAGGCATTCGGCATACTGGGGGTGGTACCTGCCCAGGTAGTTCACCACCACCGGGCAAGCCGTCGAGATGATCACTCGCGGCGTCTTGTCCCGAAGTTGCCCGGCAACACTGCCTGAAACCCGTTCGGCTCCCAGGGCGGTTTCTGAAACCCCTGCGAACCCCAGCTTCTTCAAGGCCCGGATGATCGCCGAAGGCGGGATGTCCGGAAACTCGCTGACGAATGACGGGGCCAGCGACGCAAACACCTGGTCCTTCTCCTTGAGAAGCTGCCGGGCTTGTTCGAGATCGTCCCGAACGTGTTTTGCCCCGTTGGGACAGACCTCCACGCAATGGCCGCACAGCACGCACAGCTGAGGGATGACGGCCGCACAGGCGTTTTCCACCTTGATGGCCTTGACGGGGCATTCCCGGATGCACTTGAAGCAGTCCTGGCACTCCGTCCTTTCCGTGAATATGATCGGTGCATGATTGTTCATCGTCGTTTACTATTCCTGCTTCCTGATGTTCTCTTCAAGCAGCACGTTGATGGAAGCCGAATCGATGGAATGAAAGACTTCGCCGTTCAGCGTGATGTTCGGACCGTCCTTGCAGAGCCCTTCGCACAGATGCCCCTTGAGCGCCACCCGGCCGCAGAGTCCGTGGCGGTCGATGTATTCCTTGATGATCTTGATGTTGTGCTTGTTTCCCCTCGAGAAGCATGAGCTCCCCATGCAGATCGCAAGTTCGGCCGTTTCCTTGGTATCAGTCATTAAGAATCTCCATTCAATCAGCTCAGTGAGGCTCCAAGGCCCGGGGAGTTCCGAACGCGCATGAGGCGCTTCCCGGGACCCGTCCCTATGATGCGTCCCATTCGTTTGATGCGATCTTCGATTCCGGGCGCACCGGGAGCCGAGTCGGTAAGATAGGCCTTGCCGGGATAAATCTGGTAGCTGACCCGGTACCGGCGGGGCGTGAGGTTCGGCATGAAGACGTTGGCGCCCCGCATCAGGCCAAGCTCCACTCCGCGGACCCTGTTCAGGGTGGCCAGGGCCGTGGTGCTCGGAATGTTCGCATCCGGGCAGGTGAGTCTTGCCAGGGCAATCACCTTACAGGTCATTTGCTCCGAGTTGGGCACCTGCTCCCCCGCGGCGATGCCGGGCCGCCATTCGCTTCGACCCATGGGAGTGTCCGGATGCGGCAGATACGGGCCGATCCCGATCATGTCCAGGTCCAGCTCCCGAAACAGCAGAATGTCTTCAGCCAGGCTCGCATAGCTTTGTCCGGGGATGCCGACCATCACCCCGCTGCCGGTCTCGTATCCGAGCGCCCGGAGCGTTCCGAGGATGGCGATGCGCTCCGAGCGGCGGCCCGGCAACGGAGGATGTATCTGCCGGTAGAGCTCCCGGTCCGACGTTTCAAACTTCAGCAGGTAGCGGTCGGCGCCAGCCCGGCGCCAGGCCGCCAACTCGGCTTCGGAGCGCTCCCCGAGGCCCAGCGTCACCGCGAGCCCCGTTTCGCGCTTTATCCGTTCGACGAGGGATTCGACCCACAATCGGGTCAGCCCGAAATCTTCCCCGGATTGCAGGACCACCGTCCCGTAGCCGCGGCGCTCCGCTTCGCGCACGGTGTCCATGATTTCGTCGGCGCTCATCCTGTAGCGCTCGATGCACGCGTTTTCAGCTCTCAGGCCACAATAGAGGCATTGCCGCACGCAGTGGGCGCTTATTTCGATAAGCCCGCGCAGATGCACCGCGTCGCCCACGTGTTCCCGGCGGGTTGTATCGGCCATGCGCCAGAGGGCTTCCAGGCGCCGCGGATCTTCTTCCCGTAGCCAGGCCAGGACCCGTGCGCGGTCATCATCGGCGGCCATCGCCGTCTCCTCCTGGCCCGCGGGCGGCGCCCTTCGCCTCGCGATAGACGCGCAGGGCCGCCGGAAAGGGTTCCAGGGCGCGTTCGAGGATCCCCAGGCTGTATGCGATCACCACGCCGTAGTTGGTGATCGGGACCCCCGCCTGCCGGCAGTGCAGGAGCCGGGTGAGCATCTCCCGCCGGTTCCACATGCAGGCGCCGCAGTGGATCACGAGCCGGTAAGGCGACAGATCTCCCGGGAAATCGTGTCCCTGGACGTGATCGAATTCGAGCTTACCGCCGACGTATTGGGTCAGCCAGCGCGGTATCTTGACCCGGCCGATGTCGTCGCCGATGGGGTGATGGCTGCAGGCTTCGGCGACGATCACGCGGTCCCCCGCCTTGAGCCGATCGACGGCGAGCGCCCCCTGCACCTGGGTGAGCAGATCGCCCTTGAAGCGCGAAAACAGGATCGAAAAACTGGTGAACGGCACGCCGGGCGGCACGTCGGCCGCGACCTTGAGAAACGCCTGCGAATCGGTGATCACCAGTCGGGGCGGAGCGTTCAACCGATCGAGGGCTCGCCGCAATTCGCGTTCCTTCACCATGAGGCAAATGGCGTCGCTGTCCAGCAGGTCCCGAATGGTTTGTACCTGCGGCAGAATGAGGCGACCCTTGGGCGCCTCCTTGTCGATGGGAATGACCAGGACCGCCATTTCGCCGGGTCCCACGAGGTCCCCCGCAATGGCGGGATTGTCGATCAGGTCGGCGGGGGCATTGTCGAGCAGCGCCCGGCGGAACGACAGGATGCCCTCGCCGGACCGGGCGCTCACCGAAACCGCCGCAAGCTTGCGATCCGCCAGTGTCCGGAGCAGGCCGGGATCGGGCTTTCCCAGGTCGCTCTTGTTCAGCACGATCACCACGGGGATCCCGTGAGCGCTCAACTCTTCGAGCATCCGGTCTTCGAATCCGCCCCAGAGGCCGGCTTCAGCCACCAGCACGCCAAGGTCCGTGCGGTCGAATACCTGGCGTGTCTTACGCACGCGCAATTCCCCGAGCGCCCCTTCGTCATCGATACCGGCCGTATCGATGAACAACACGGGGCCGAGCGGCAACAGTTCCATCGGTTTCTCCACGGGGTCGGTGGTCGTGCCCGCGATTTCGGAAACGATGGCCACTTCCTGCCTTGTCACGGCGTTGAGCAGGCTCGACTTGCCGACGTTGCGGCGGCCGAAAATGCCGATGTGCAAACGCATGCTCTTGGGTGTCTTCAACACGACGATACGGCGTCCTCGTTCAAGAGGTTCCCAGCCGGCACACGGCCTCCGGGCTGATCAGTTCCTCGAACCGCTCGGCGGTCAGGATGTTCTCGTCCAACACGATTTCACGCACGCTCCTCCGCTCCCGGCGCGCGCGCTCGACAACCCCGCACACCCCTTCGTAGCCCAGCACCGGAAGCAACGCCGTGGCCGCCGCGGTGGAGTTGCGCACCCGGCTCCGGCATTGCTCTTCGTTGGCTTCGATCCCGGCAACGCACAGCCGGCGCAGCATGTCGCAGCTTCGCGCCAGCAGGTCGGCTCCGTCCAGCAGGGTCGCCGCCACGAGCGGCAGGAACGGATTCAACTCAAGGCTCCCCGATGCACAGGCGATAGTGAGCGCGGCGTCATATCCGAACACGAGCATTGAAGCTTGGCTGGCCGCTTCGGGAATGACCGGGTTCACCTTGCCCGGCATGATCGACGATCCCGACTGGCGCGCGGGCAGAGCGATCTCCGCCAGGCCGGTTTCCGGACCGGAGGACATGAGGCGCAAGTCGCCGCAAACCTTGAGCAAAGTCGCGGCGCAAGCCTTCATGATGCCGGAGACCTCGACGAAGACGTCGGCGTTCTGCGTGGCCTCCACGAGGTTTTCGGCCCGGGCGAACCCGATGCCGGTGTTGGCGCGCAGGGCGTCCGTCACCCGGAAAATGAAATCCCGCGGGGCGCCCAGTCCCGTGCCGATGGCCGTCCCGCCCAGGTTGACCACGCGCAGACGTTCTTCGCACTTGTAAATGCGCCAGCGGTCCCGGCCGAATGCCTCGGCGTAGGCGCCCATCTCGCGTCCCAGGGTTGTCAGCACGGCGTCCTGCAGCTGCGTCCGCCCCACCTTGACCACATGCGCGAAGCGTTTTTCCAGGGACTGGAATTCTTCCTGCAATTCGAGGACGCGGGTTTCGAGATCCCTCAGCACGCGAATGGCCGCGAGCTTCAGGGCCGTCGGATAAGTGTCGTTGGTAGACTGATGCAGGTTGATGTCGTCCAGCGGCGACACCCGGTCGTACCGCCCATGCCGTTCTCCCAGCAGTTCGAGGGCGCGATTGGCGAGCACTTCGTTGACGTTCATGTTCGTGCTGGTGCCGGCGCCTCCCTGCAACAGGTCCACCACCACGTGACCGGTCAATCGCCCTTCGGCCATTTCCGCGCAGGCGGTTTCAATGGCGTCGGCTTTCCGAGGTTCGTCCTTCCAGGCCCCGAGACTTCGGTTTGTCCGGGCGCAGGCCAGCTTGACCTCCCCGAAGGCACGCACCAGGGCAGGATGAACGGGCCGGCCGGTCAGGGGGAAATTCTCAATTGCACGGGCCGTGTGGATGCCGTGAAGCTCCGCCATGGGGACGGGCAACTCGCCGATCAGGTCCCGTTCGATTCGAAAGTCGCTGTCCGTCATCCTCATCCCGTCAACGAGCCGGCGCCAGCGGCCGGCTTGCCACACGATAAACGATCGTGTCGCTCGACAACGTATTCGTCACTCTCCCAAACCGCCGTGAACAGAAGCTCGGTAACGAATTATGCATATCCTCGCCGTCATTCGCGCACGGGCGGAATCCATGTTCTTCGACGCTCTTCACCCAAGCTTGCGCCACGATGACCATACCATTTTTGCACAACGACGCAAGTCCCCAGAATTACTCCTGCCCGGGCTCTTGCCCGGGAGGCGCGGCAGCCATTTTCAACAAGGCGTCATTCCCCCGGGAGACCCCTCCATCGATGACCATCAGACCCGCGGCGACACGCCCGGAGGTCGCCCGATTCGAGTTTCCATGAAAAACAGGAGACCGGGCAAATCCGCCCCTAAACCGACCGGCGGCCGCACTTCTCGCAAAAGCCGTTCATCCGGAGCGATCTTCCGGACCCCACGCGGAGAGGCCGCTCAAATGTATACGTCGCGCCGCCCGCCACGCACCTTGTCGAGCATCTTCGAAGCCGTTCGACGCAGCCTGTCGTCCATGCGCGCCAGCTGTTTCTCGATGAGTCTTTCACCGGCGGCGACGGTGTCCGGCGAGGCGTAGTCGAGCAGGTATTCCAGGAATGTCGACAGCGCGTTCGGGTCGCAACGGAACTTTATGTCTCCCGGCTTGGCCAGCTCCATGAAATCGTGCCCGGTGCGTCCCAGTCGGTAGCAGGCCGTGCAAAAAGACGGAATGTAACCCATGTCGGCGAGATCCCGGATCACCTCGTTCAAGGGACGGTGATCGCCGAGCTGGAACTGGGCGTCGGTTTCCTGGACGCCGCCGGAATACCCGCCGGGATTGGTGCGGCTTCCGGCGGATATCTGCGAGATCCCCAACGCCAGCGTCGCACGCCGGGTTTCCGGTGTTTCGCGCGTGGACATGATCATGCCCGTGTAAGGCACCGCCATGCGCAGGATAGCGACAATCTTGAGAAAATCGTCGTCACTCACCGGGTGCGGAGGATTCGCGGCGATTTCGGAGCCGACTGCCGGCTCCATGCGCGGGACGCTGATGGTATGCGGGCCGACCCCGAAGACTTCTTCCAGGTGTCGTGCGTGCTGTAGCAGGGCCAGGACCTCGAATCGCCAGTCATACAGCCCGAACAGAAGGCCCATCCCCACGTCGTCGATCCCGCCCCGCATGGCGCGGTCGAAGGCCGTGATGCGCCAATCGTAGTCGCGCTTGCGACCGCCCGGATGCATGACGTCATAGGTGCGACGGTGATAGGTTTCCTGGAACAGCTGAAAAGTCCCGATGCCGGCGGCTTTGAGCTGTTTGAACTGTTCCACCGTGCATGGCGCCAGGTTCACGTTCACCCGTCGGATTTCTCCGGGACCGCTGCGCGTTTTGTAAACGGTTTCGATAGACTTGATGATGTAGTCGAAGCCGTCCTCCCGGGGATAGCTCTCGCCGGAGACGACGAGCACCCGCTTATGTCCCTGTTCTACCAGTATCTTGATCTCATCGGCGATTTCATCCTGGCTCAGGGCGCGGCGGTGCACTTCCCGGTTGCTTGCCCGGAATGCACAGTAGAGGCATTCGTTATGACATAGATTGGAGATGTACAGAGGCGCGAACAGGACGATCCGGGGCCCGTAGATGGTTTCCTTGATAAACCGGGCGGCGGTGAAGAGTTCATCCAGCAACCCCCGGTCCGTGACCGCCGTCAGCACCGCCACGTCCTCGGGATTCAGCCCCTTGAGCTCGCGCGCTTTCGCCAGGATTTCCCGCACGTGCACCGGGTCGGCGATCGGACCGAGACCTTCCAATGTCTGAAAAATGACGCCTTCGTCGATGAATGCGCCGCCTTGCTTTGAATGATCCATGCTGCCCGCCCGAGCGTTCACGTTGAGCACCGTTTCGCGTCGACAGAGAGAAGATCGAGCCGGCACAATCCGGC
>Ga0247511_100636_pt1 | contig 9724 bp, 8 predicted proteins | sample SJ1SFenscriptome_FD_190051 | JGI IMG/M metagenome (GOLD analysis project Ga0247511, IMG submission 190051) | Metatranscriptome of enriched cultures of PCE-dechlorinating microbial communities from Ithaca, New York, USA - SJ1.SFe36 (Metagenome... ...
CATCGGTAATGAAGAGTCGGACACCGCTCAGGCCGCGCTGTTTCAGGTGGTGCAGGAAGCTTGACCAGCCTGCCTTGTCTTCCTTGGCTCCTTCACAGACTCCGAGAATCTTGCGGTAGCCATACTCGTTGACGCCGATGGCAACCAGTACTGATACGTTGCATACCTCTCCGCCCCAGGAACGCTTCAGAACAATACCATCCAGGTAAACGGCAACGCACATCACTCATTAAGCTCTGTTGGGATGTGTCCAAAATTTGCATAGCGATTGCAGTAATTGGCAATATGGTAAAACCAGATGTACCGTTGGTAAAAACCTTGGTATTGGTTGGTAGTGCCGTTGTGTTTGCCATTATCGGACTTATTATGGGCAACCGGGAATAGTGCTCAAAGAGCCCGGAGTCTTTCGATAACAGATGCTGGGAGCGATAATCGTTCAATCAGGCTGTCCAGTTGCTTCCGGGTAACGTCAATGTCTTCCGGCTGATTCTTGCAGGTTTTGAAGGCTCGCTGATACAGTTCAGTCGAGCACTCCAGATCATGTGTCAGCAGGCAGGCCTCGGCCAATGTAGCCATATCCCAATAGTTAAGGTCATAACGGAAATTGGTCTTCTGCTGAATCATCTGCCGACGTTTTTCTAGTTTTCCTTTTATCTCTCTAGCAATCTGCTGTGACTCAAGCGGGTTATTAAGCCAGAGCGCAGTTGTCGCTGCATTTATCCCCAAGTAGGTGTTCTTGCAGTCTCGCCATCCTTGCCGATAGATTTCGGAACTTTTACGCAGAAAACCTTCATCCTGTTTCTGCTTCCAGATGCGCTTATAAACACCGGCTAATATACCTGTAGTCTCAACGTCAAGGCGTTCCGACCTGGCCCGCTGCCTTGCATCCTCTTTTTCCAGTATTTGCATAGCCTCTTCTAGCCGTTCTTCCCTACTTAAGAGCAGACCGTGCAGCTGAAAAAAGCGATCCCTTAACGCACCTTTTTGCTTGTATGCAAAGGACTCCAATCCTTCGATGAGGCGAGTTGCAGAGGCATGGTCGCCCTGAGCGATAAAGATGTCGATCAACAACAGTGGAAAGGTGAAATTTGTGGAGAATTTTTTAAAATAATCCTGTTCATGGGATCCAAAAATAATTTTCAATTTTTGTGGGTTCAGTCTGCTGCTATCAAGACTCCAAGCTAAATCCGGCAGAAGATTACCACCAGCTCGATCAATCCTGGCTTGTCCTTTGTAGATGGTATTTTGCCTCGGTCCCAGCGGGAACTCACAAAAGTACCAGACCAGTATGAATTCGAGAAAAACAAGAGCGCAGTCTGCTTCATCCGCTTTAATTTTGCGCAAGCTGTGACGAACATCATTACCAAGCAGTCGCAGCCCCTTTGCCCAGTAATAGCGGTTCTGCTTCAACTGATTATAGTCAAACAGCTGCTGCTCAATATCAGCAAGGGTCGGTTTCTTTGAGCGGGGGTTGGAGTCTTCACCGAAGAAAAGCTGGTGTGAGTCTTTCAGAATCGCCTCAAGGATGCGAGCACAGTAGAATACCACCGCTTCAGAAGCGCCTGCAGCATATACCTTGTTAAGGTTGGCGAGATCACCCTCTAACGTTGTATCCTTCAGCTTGTGACGTATCACCTCATTCCGCAGGTTGCCGACAAAAGTATTCATGCGATCCTCTCCAATTCGGCATGCTCCATCAACGCCAACCAATCCTCTGACTCAATCAGCATCACTTCTTGAATTTGTTCAAGGTGCTTTCTAAAAGCCTCAGGAGTATCCGCCACCGGCTGCTCAATGATGTTTGAAAGGTGCTGCGCCATTGCCCTACTGCGTGCTGCAATCCGAGATTGTTCCAGCAGTGTACGGTAACCACCTACGGCGGCACCGGCTGCCGGGAGAGTTATGGCAACAACAGACAAGAGTTCTTCCAGCACGAGCAGCAGGCCTTCAGGGTGATGGCCTGTGGCAACACCGTTAAGTGCAAAACCCAGATGCACCAGTGACACCCCAATTGCCAACTTGAAGCACATGAGCCCCCAGCGCTTCAGCTTCGCATTTCTGGCCGTTAATTTAGCTGCATTCTTAGTATGGTAGGTAATCTGGCCTTGCACCCAGCCCGTATTGATGAAAGCACAATACTGCTGCAAAGAATCTGATTCGGGCCGCTTTAAGCCAGGGATACTGGAGATGATTTGGCGAAACGCATGATCAACCCAGCTTTGATTCTGCCGATAACCGATCTTCTGGCCGCTACCTGATACAGGGGATTCACCACAGGCCACAAAATAAAAAGCCGTACGTAAACGCTCTGCCAATGCACGATTTTCAAGCCAGCCTGGGTGCACCCTGGCGTGCTCAGCACGGTGGATCATGATGTACAGGGAGGCAAGCAGGCATAGCTCGGCAATGTATCCAGGAATTGAAAAAAACGGATGCTTTGCAAAAACAACGGCAAACGCCATAAAGGCAACCGACAGCGTAGAGAAAAGATAGCCAAGCAGGCCAACCCGTTTATAACGAGCCTGGTAGTATTCAGCAATCTTTGATGCCCTACAATAGGCTGGGATCAGATGCGTTTTAACCTGTTCTTTAAAATACTCCGGTAGTGATTCTGACTGGGCTAAGTCGAAAATCTCCTGATAAGTGTCGGCAGAACAGGCTTCCAACTCAGCATCATCAATTTGGAAAGAATTAAATGCACCCAACTCAGAAATGAATTTCACCTGTAAGGTGCCTCCGTTTAGTAGCTCAACTTTGCCAGGTTGCGATGTAGAAACAATAAACACCGGCTTATTCTGCTTCAGCGCCAAAGCCACGATATCTGCAGTGCCGCCTACACCACGAGCAGGCTCGCCATTCCACAGGGCAATCAGAATATCGCAGCGGGCTACGGTTTCTTCACCCACACGCAGGTATGACTTTTGACGGTAGTCAGGATCATCGAGAGGCACTCCACACTCTGTTACCGTCACTCGGTGGGATTGCGCAAGAAGTTCCCTAAACTCACGCTTTGATTCAACGGTTTCAAAGTCCTTCTCATACTCTTCAATCGGCATGGGAAGCAGAGCTTCCAACACACCGCCACGCTTGAGTACAACATCCGCCACCAAGCGGTCAGCACCCTCGGCTAAGGGGGAGATGGTGGAGAACGTAATGGGAATACTTGTTACCTTGGTCAATACTTGTCGAGATTCCGGGGTAAAGGCAGAAAGATAGCCGGTATTGAGGAAGTCGCGCAAACAGGTGCAGAGCAACGGAATGTCATGCAATATCCGATGACCGGTGACACCGATGCGGAAGGAGGAAAATACTACTGATGTAATATTTGAATATTGGTTGTTCATTTTTCAACAACCAGTATATGAAGCAGGAATTGTTTTTATCCAACATGTAAAGCCTTCACAAAACAGAACTAATGCATAGAAAAGTACCCCTATGAGGTATATAAGGTATTTTGACAATAAAACTTTGTAATTCAAATGCTTGTTTTCGACACGACATAAAAGGTCTGAAATTTCGGCGCTATTTGTTTCTTTCTTCAGTTGCCTAAGAGCTTTAATCGTTGGTGGAAATTGTTGGCTAGCATAGAATAATATCGAAAATACAAGCCCTAATCCTACAAGTGCCATCCTTTGAGGATTCGGAGTACCGATGCAGCCCACACCAATAGTGAATAGAATAATTCCGACAACATTATTCATAGTACTTTGGTAAATTAAGCACTCTTCTATAATTTCTTTTTCATTTATCAATTCACTATCGATCATATAAGCCCCAAATTGACAAAAAGCATCAAACACCACAGCATTTTTTATATTTCTTGCCACTACCGCAGGGGCAAGGATCGTTACGACCAGTTTTATCCGAATGAGCTGGCATTGACTTCTCGCCAATATCATTCTCATCAGACTTCACAGTTTGGTTCTTTAAGTGGTGTGCACTACCTCCACTATTAAGTTTACGCAATAACATTAAATTATAACGACAAGTTTTAGCATTAGGATGGCTAGGATCACTTTGCTCATAAATTTCCAACGCACGGCGAAGGAAGCGCGTAGCCTCAGAAAAACGCTGGGTGGAAAAGAATACCGTAGCAAGGTGAAATAGCGCTTCAGCAATAGCTGGATGAGCAGGATCAAGAAGTTGTTCATATATCTCCAGCGATCTACGGCAAAGGTGCTCTGCCTCAGAAAAGCGATCATCTGAAATCAATATAACAGCGATATTATTTTGTAGATCTGCAACATTCATGTGCTGTGGGCCGTACCGATGTTCAACAATTGCTAATGCCCTACGACTCAACTGAATGGCTTCATCAAGGCGATTAGATTTTCTCAGCAATACCGCCAAATTCCCCAAACAAGGAGCAATCTCGTGATGATCAGCCCCAAAATGATGTTCTTTTATCATTAGGGCACGATGATAAAGAGACTCGGCCTCCTCCAGCCGATTGAGCTCAGTTATTATTCCGGCAAGATTAACGAGACATGTTGCTACATCTGGTTCGTTCTTACCCAGCTTAGATTCCGTTATTTCCAGTGAGCGACGAAGCAGTGATTCCGCTTCTGTGAAACGGTCCGCTGAACTCAACACAGAGGCTAGGTGACTCATGCTCGCTGCAACTGTGACATCATCTGGACCAAAACACTGCTTTCTTATGTCTAGGCTGCGGCGGATCATCGATTCCGCTTCGGTCAACCGGTTAGTCCGTTTCAATAGTGAAGCGATTAACTCTAAACTTGCAGCAACACCAGAGGGGTCTGCGTCTGGTTTTTGTTCTTTTAATTTCAGCGCCCTACGCAAAAGTGGCTCAGCTTTGGTAAATCCAGAAAGTTCAAGCCATAAGTCTCCAACAAAATCAAGGAGCGCTACAACCTCAGGATTTGAATCTGGCCATGATTCTGCTACAGCCGTTAGCGATTCAAGTTCCCAATTTTTGTCCTGCCATTGAGTAGCCTTTTGCAGGTCGTGACACCGATTGCTTATTAAGTTCATTACGTCTGTTGCAATGGCTTGCAGCAAGATATGGTCTTCTGAATGTATCCTCTGTACAACCAACTCCTGCACCAACCGATGCACCCTGAAAATTCTCGGTTCCGGTGCATCCTCCTTGGTCCTGCTGATCAGCGACAGCTTCTCCAGCTTCTGCCACACTTCATCCCATGGATTTTTCAACCGACCTTCCTGCGCCAGTTCAGGAAAATCCTGTGCAACTAACTCTTTTAGCCACGGTAACGGCACCTGATCCGGCGGTAGCAGAGCTGCATATTCCATAAAGCGTCGCTCAGCCGGTTTCAAGCCATCCAACACTGGCCCGAGGACAGCTGAAAGGCGACGTTCGTGATTGTGGCGTATCAGTTCAACACCACTGTCTTCCGCCATTTCCTCAAGATCATCAAGATCAAGATATTCGCTCATCCTTGCATAGCTGGTGCTCTGGTTAGCAGCGAGAAAGGCGGCTGTAAGCTCAACAGCCAGGGTAAAACCATCCAAACGCTTCACAATCTGCCAGGCGACTTGCCGGTCTTCTTCACTAATAATAGGACGATGTTTTTCCAGCAGCTCAAGGGCGTCTTCACCCGGCAGTCGATCGAGCGAAATCCAGTTGTCTTTATGGGTTGGTGGTGCATGAAGACGTGTTGTAGCCAGCAGGTGCAACTTGGGGCCAAGCTTTGTCAATGCATCTGTCTGTTCCCGTGTAAGCAATGCAGTGTCGGTGACATTGTCAAGCAGCAACAGCACATGACCAAGAGACTCAAGTCGATGGCTGAGATGACGTTGGATAGTGGCGAAATATTCCGCCGGGTCCTTGCGCTGATCGTCACTAATTTTGTCGGCAAAAAGACTCGTGAAGTCATGCTGGGTGAGGATCGCTTCTCGAAGCGAGGTCTTGCCGTCACATTGAATCAAAAAACGGCCGCCAGGGTAGGCGCTGGCATAGCCATGTGCGTAGGTCAGGGCCAACTCTGTCTTGCCAATGCCACCAAGGCCATGGACGCCATGGATAACACCGGTACGGTCGTCCTTATCGAGCCATTCCCGCAACTGAAGCAATTCATCCAGTCGGCCTGAAAAATTGCGATTGTAGGGAGGAATGGTGGTAATGCTTGCATCTGCTTTAGCAAGCAACTCTGCATGATGGTCAAGGTCTTGAGCCAGCTTGCTGAGTACCTGGCGCAGGTCGTCACGCCGGAGCGTTTCAACACCTTCCGTGTAAAAAGAGTGAACATCACAAAACGGCTGATTGTGGGTCATCTGGCGACGGCGCAGATGTTTAACTACAGGAGGGGTTTCAGCAAGCAGTTTGACTCTATCGCCCTCTGAAATCTTCAAGAAGTCGGCAATTTGTTTGGCAAAGTCATGGTCGGACAACTTACCGTCAGTGAGGCCGGGCACTTCGACAATATACACCGGCCGCACTCCCGCCGTCAGAATGTGCTTGGCAATCTCCGCATCGATCCAGGCACGCCACTCTTTGCGGCACCATTCGCTGGCAAAATAATTGGGGGAAATAAAGGCAACAAAGAGTTTTGAATGGGCAATGCCGTGGTTGAGCGTATGTTGCCAGTCTGCCCCAGCACCAATTTCGTGTTTGTCGAAGAAATAGGTTAAATCCCGACCCGCAGCAAACTTCCGGTGTTCAGCCAGCAACTCTTCAACAAAATTTGATATCCAGCCGTTAGCGTTGTCACTTCTGGAGTAGGAAACAAAGAAATCATAGTGGTCAACATCAGGCATCAGAATCTCCAGTTCACTTAAGCTTTCAACCTTTAGCTTTCAACAACAATCTTACCCTTCTCCACCCGCACTCCATACCGGCTGCTGCCATACTGTTTGACCGTTGACACCTTGTAGATCGGCAATAGCGTAGGGTCATTCAGGTCATCTCTAATGGCTGCATTGATTTTGCTGATCTGCTGGCGCAATAGATCAGTCTGCAGATTTCTATCCCACTTTTCCAGCAGTTCTTCCGCCTTAAGTGGATCATTACCATAGATGGCTTGGTAATCCTTTGCCATCTGCTCGATTGACTCGCTGCTGGTCAACTCTACCAGAGGAATAAAGCAAGCAGTGCAGTCTTGGCAGTAGTCCCTACTGCTGAACCGGCAGGGTTGGCGTTTCAGATTGAGGAAGGTGGTGTAGAGCATCAACTGGATCGGGGAGAGGTCAATCAGCGTATCACCGATGTAGAGGGTGCGCTCTGCCAGGTTGATCCTTACCGGCCGCTGCGTGGCAGCCATGTCGATCTCCTTCTGGCCTTCTGCTACGATCTGCCGGATAGTTGTTGCCTGAGACGGCACCTTGTCCCTCAGATAAATCATCGGTAACGGCACCAGTGACACATTGGCATCAGCGGTGTTTATGGTAATTTCACCCTTGCTGTTTCGCACGCTTAATTGCTGCGGTTGTTTTGGCGGGTAGAAGAATTGCTCAACCTTTTCAAATTCTGGTGCCACCATAACGTGATAGAGGCGGTCCCACTGGCGGGCAAAGAGCTGGAAGGCTATACCCATGTAGTGGGTCATGGTTTTACGGCCACCCGAGAGTGAACAGTGTAATCTTACCGATGGCTCCGAGGCTTTTGCCCTTAGAAAGGCTGCGATCTGATCACCGGCCTGTTCGTTGTCGGCAACAGTCCTGATATCCTCCAGCTCTTTTCCGCTTTGATCAGCGATAACCAGAAAGGTATTGTCAGTTATCGTTAGCTGCGGAATGCCATACTCCCGGCAGAGCTGTTGCAGAATACCTTCGTTGACCAACTTCTGCTGGATCAGTTTTTTCCCGTAGCTATGGGTTATAATGCAAAGCTCATCTGCATATACCGGCGGGTTCTGCATTGCTAAGGCATAGATGGTTTCGGTTATGATCTGGGGGGTTGCTCCGGCGACAAAGATCAGGACTTCTCGGAAGCTTTTAACAGAAGACATAATGACTCCGGTGTCGTAGTTAAACATCTATAACGCATAAGCGCTGTTCAATCAATATGCCGACTATCTGGCACGACGTTTTTAGACGCATCAGGATCTGCCGAAGGCGGTGAGTGACCAGACACTAAATTCTTTCCTTCAACGGCTTCTCCTACGTGTTCAATAACAAAGCCTGTTCCCCACACAACCGAGGCAAGCCACCCCCCATTGCCGCCTATGCTGCCAAGCTGCATACCACGTCCTACATCTTTTGCTGTCCATGTGCTGCCACAACCAGTAAGCAGTAATGTGCCAAGCATCATGACAATAAACAGCCTCAAGACTCCCATAGTCATATCCCTCTAGATAACCTGTTGTTTAATCATCATCAAAAGAACTGCTGCTACCCGACCAGGAATCATCAAAGCAACTCGTACTGGATGTTGATGACCATGCGTCGTCACTTGAGAAGGTGCTGTTACTTGAACTGAAGTGATCGTCGTCATGATAAATATTACCCGGCATATATGAACAACATGGGTCGGTCATCCAGTCACTATGAGTCAAAGAACATGATGACGTTATGGTATCATCATGGTGATAGATGTTACCGGGCATATATGAACAACATGGGTCAGTCATCCAATCGCTACCAGTACATGTGCAGGACGATGGGGCCTCATCCCGGTGAAAGATATTGCCGGACAGATAGGAATAGCAGGGGTCAGTCAACCAGTCTTCGTTGTTTTGCGATGAAGCACTGCCAGCCAGGTAATCTTCATGGTAGATATTTCCCAGCATCCAGTAATAGGCCGGATTGGTCATCCAGTTCTGCGGCAGATTTCTTACCGAGTGGACCGATGTAGCATTGTGCGATCTGAAAGCGGATACGTTATGCCTCTTACTACCAAATTCTCTTAACAGCAGTGCAGAAACAATCACGCCAACAATGACGACGATGAATAGCTCCATGGTGTAACCTCCTTGCCTGATCCAACAGTAGCATTTCAAGACCTGCTGAAGCCTTTAGAAACATTTCCGCAATGTTTATGATCTCAACCAATCATCTCACCTGTACTACAACGTGACCATCTTACTGATGGAGGAAATCATGCTCAAAAAACTGTTTGTACCAATGATGCTCGTTGTAATGCTCACAAGCGGGTGTGCAGGCAAAACACACTTGGCAAACCCTGAACTCGGCAACAGGATTCAGACTGTCAAAAAGGTTGGAGTGGTAATTGCCGAAGCCAAGGTATTCGAACTGAACTTCGGAGGCAGCCGTGAATTGAAAAGCGACTGGACTGCTCAAGCGATGGAAAATCTGGAAAAAGCCAGCGTTAACCTGCTGAATGCAAACAGCTTTGACAGCAAGCTCCTGGCATCAGATGAACGGATTCAGAATCTGGTTGGCTATTATAATCGTCTGCAACGTCATGACCTGATCAAGCTGATATCTAGGGGAGAACAACTACCTGAAAAGACCTCCCGTGAAATAAAGGAGTATCTGGACCAGCAAGGACTGGACGCCATAGTTATGGTACGAGGTGTGGATAATGTCTCTTCGGCAGGCCGACAATCGGCGCGAGTTGTTTTGATGGTGATGGGAGCATATGCAGCATCGGCACCAGCAATAGTTGATATGGCTGTAGTTGATCGGACCGGTACTATACTGTTTTTTGATTCTAAGGTTGAAGATGGCCAGGACCTTAGAAAACCAGATAATGCCAGTTACATGCTAAGGGTACTCATGGAGCGATTAAATGAGTTACGAGGTATGGCAGGCTAACGGTAAAGTCTTGCATTCTATAGACAGG
>Ga0247511_100661_pt1 | contig 9560 bp, 5 predicted proteins | sample SJ1SFenscriptome_FD_190051 | JGI IMG/M metagenome (GOLD analysis project Ga0247511, IMG submission 190051) | Metatranscriptome of enriched cultures of PCE-dechlorinating microbial communities from Ithaca, New York, USA - SJ1.SFe36 (Metagenome... ...
AATTGATCCTATATCATCAAGTTCACAATCTGGTCTCATGGTCGTAGATGATGATGAGGACATTCTCTTTACTGTGCACTCTTTATTTAGAAAACGCCCATTTCCGGTTTTTCTGGCACATTCTGGAAAAGAGTGTCTGGATTATCTGGAAAAAGGATTCAAAGGGGTGATTTTAATGGATATAATGATGCCAGGTCTTGACGGATGGGAAACAATTCAGGAGATTGTAAACCGGAATCTGATGCATGACCTCATCATTTCTATGTTCACTGCAAAGGATGTTCCGGATACTTCTCTTGACCACCTGAAAGAATATGTCTTTGATTATATTACCAAACCTTTTGAACCAGAAAACCTCATCGCGCTGGTTGATGATTATATAACCATGTTGGATTAGTGCGGTACATATAATGAACATCCTCATTATTGGTTCTTCAACTGGTGGTCCACGAGTAATATTTGACATCTTTACCGGCATACCTGCTGTACCGATGGCAATAGTAATCGTTCAGCATATGCCGGAATCTACTACATCCCGATTTGCACGCAGGCTCTCCCAGCTGAGTTCCATGAACGTCATCGTACCAAACGGGGGAGAGGTCTTAAAACCAGGATCACTTTTCATAACTCCCGGCGATAATCATCTCCTCCTTAAAAATAATGAAACAATTGTACTTGATAAGTCAGAGAAAGTCAATTTTGTCCGTCCTTCTGTTGATGTGACAATGATGTCCCTGACTCCAGATCCAAGAAATTTTCTCTATGGTCTCATATTATCCGGGATGGGGAGTGATGGAGCGCAGGGGCTTTCGTATATGAAAAAGATTGGAGCACAGGTGTTTATCCAGGATCCAGATACCTGCACTATCAGAAGTATGCCTGAGGCTGCATTCCGTCTGACTGATGTTGATCGTGTATTATCTCCTAAAGAGATACACGATTTTATAATCTCAATAAAATAAAATCAGGAAGTTTTTCTTAATGTGAAGACTTCCATTTCATTTCTCATATTACTGACTGCTTCATTAATCAGATTTATAATTCCGTTAATCTGCGATACCACTGCCAGGGCTTCTTCACTTGTTGCTGAAGAATGGGTGGCATCATCGGCAGTCCGTTTGACCAGCGTACTCATCTCATTTGCACTTGCTGTGATCTCCTCAAATGAGGCTGCCTGTTGTTCAGTTGCTTGTGCAATTGTCAGCATCTTCTGATTAATATCATCAACAGCTTTTGTGAGTTCTGTAAAAACATTGAGGGTATCTGATAATGCACTGTTCCCTTCAATGACAGCTTTTCCTGCTGCTTCAATTGCATGGGCAGCACTATCGGATTTTCGTTCAAGACCCATGATCATATCAGCGATTGATTCAGCTGAGGTTCGTGATTCCTGAGCCAGGGCTTTTACTTCAGAAGCCACAACTGCAAATCCTCGGCCGGCTTCACCTGCCCGTGCTGCTTCAATAGCTGCATTTAATGCAAGAAGGTTTGTCTGGTTTGCAAGATCGGTGATGATATTGACGATTTTACGGATCTGATCCATCTCACTTCTGATTGCACCGATAATCTGCTCAACTTCAGAAGATGATCTGGTAATACTCTCCATTCCTTTGTCAGCAGCACCTGCATATTCAGTACCCTTCTTTGCGAGCGTATTTGCATCTTCGCTAAGTCTTGCAACTGCGTCAGCATTTGCAGAAATATCACTTACCATTATGGTAAGGTCAGCCATAGCACGTAGGACCTGATCAATTCCCTCTTCTGCTTTGGAAGCATTCATTGATGTCTCTTCAGCATTCTGGGCTATCTCACGAGCACCTTTGCTGACATCCTCAACACCAAACTGTGCATTGTTTGAATGTTTTGAGAGAGATTCAATCTCCTCATTCAGGTTTTCAATAGTTTTTGATATATCTGTGCCGATTTTATCAAGTGAATTTTTGAAATCGGCAAATTCGCCTTTAACAACTAGATTTGGATTAAAGGATGTTGCCAGATTACACCGGGCATACTCTTTCGCAACTCTCATTGCCTCTTCAATAGGTTCAACAACTGCATCGAGCGTTTCATTAATTCCTTTCACAAGCGTTGCATAAGATCCCTGATGCCGGTTCACATCAGCCCTGGTATGTAATTCTCCGGCAGTTGCAGATTCAGACAGGTGGTTCACATCTTCAATCAGAAGACTGATGGCATCAATACACTGGTTCAGGTTATTTTTAAGCTCGTTGAAATCCCCATGATACTCTTCTGTTATTTTTGGGGGCAGATCACCTTTGCTAATCCGATCAATATATTCAGCTGCAAGGTTTAAGGGCCCAATATAGGTATCAAGCATATTGTTCAGGCTTTTAATCATGTTACCATGATAGCCCGAGTATTTTGAAGGATCTGCCCTAACATCCAGTTTTCCTTCCATGCCTGCCTTTGTTAGTAACTGAATGTCTGCCCCCCGCATCTGTATGACATCAATGAGTGCATTCAGATTATTTTTAATCTCATTGAAATCGCCACGATACTCTTCAGTGATCTTTGGAGGAGTATCACCTTTGCTAATCCGGTCAATATATTCCGCTGACACGTTAATAGGTCCGATGTATGCATCGAGCATGTCATTAATGCCCTTGATCATCCGACCATTTTCACCTGGATAGCGGGAAGGATCTGCTCTGACGTCAAGTTTCCCATCAAGTGCAGCTTCGATGAGCATCTTAATATCATCGTTTCTCATGTGGATAACATCAATGAGAGCGTTGAGATTGTTTTTAATCTCATTGAAGTCTCCATGATACTCTTCAGTGATCTTTGGCGGAATATCTCCCTTGCTAATCCTGTCTATGTATTCAGCTGATACGTTAATTGGTCCGATATATGCATCGAGCATATCATTGATACCCTTGATCATCCGACCGTTTTCACCAGGATATTTCGCATAATCTGCCCTTACATCGAGTTTTCCCTGTATCGCTGCCTCAATGAGCATCTTAATGTCATCGTTTCTCATATGGACAACATCAATGAGAGCGTTGAGATTATTTTTAATCTCATTGAAGTCTCCATGATACTCTTCAGTGATCTTTGGCGGAATATCTCCCTTGCTAATCCTGTCTATGTATTCAGCTGATACATTAATTGGTCCGATATATGCATCGAGCATGTCATTAATGCCCTTTATTAACCGACCGTTTTCACCAGGATATTTCGCATAATCTGCCCTTACATCGAGTTTTCCCTGTATCGCTGCCTCAATGAGCATCTTAATGTCATCGTTTCTCATGTGGACAACATCAATGAGAGCGTTGAGATTATTTTTAATCTCATTGAAGTCTCCATGATACTCTTCAGTGATCTTTGGCGGAATATCTCCCTTGCTAATCCTGTCTATATATTCAGCTGATACGTTAATTGGTCCGATATATGCATCAAGCATGCTATTAATCGATTCTATCATCTTTCCATGATAACCGGTATATTTGGAGGAATCTGCCCTAACATCAAGTTTTCCTTCAAGACCTGCATTTGTAAGAAGTTTAATGTCAGCAGTCCTCATAAGAATGACATCAATCAGGTTATTGAGGTTGTTTTTGATCTCGTTAAAGTCCCCACGATATTCTTCAGTGATCTTTGGTGGAGTATCTCCCTTGCTAATCCTGTCGATGTATTCAGCAGATACATTCAATGGCCCCAGATATGCATCCAACATCTTATTAATACCTTCAATCATCTTCCCGTTTTCACCCGGGTATTTTGAAGGATCTGCTCTGAAATCCAGTTTTCCATCCAGGGCTGCCTGAATAAGCATGTTAATATCAGAATTTCTCATGTGGACAACATCAATAAGGGCATTGAGATTATTCTTAATCTCATTGAAATCTCCCCGGTATGCCTCAGTAATTTTCGGAGGTATGTCTCCCTTACTAATTCTGTCTATATATTCTGCAGAAACATTGATGGGACTTATATATGCATCCAGGATTTTATTCATACCTGCCAGCATATTTCCGTGATATCCGGGGTATTTTGTAGGATCTGCCCTGGCATCCAGAATACCTTCTTCAGCTGATCTGATAAGAGTGTTGATATCTTCTCCTCGCATTTTGGAGACATGAACTATCTGATTTAAATTCTGAATTAATCTTTTGAAATCTCCTTTGAACTGGTTTTCATCATTGATATCAGGGATTTTTCCCTCGGCAAAATCAGAAATTCCAAGAGAGACCAGCCGTATCGGCACATTGATCGCCTCAATACCCTGATCCAGGTGCTCGACAATATCAGCAAAACCCCCCCGGTATTTTGTCGTATCAATTCTGAGTGTCAGGTCACCTTGTTCAAATGCATTGGAGAACCTGGTAATATCTTTTTCCAGCATAAACAGGCTGGAGCGAATGCTGTCAATCGTATCGGTAATATCTGCAAATTTTCCAGGAAGCTTTGATACTTCTACCTGAAAATCACCTTTCTGAATTGATCCAAGTGAATCCCGTATGAGTGAAAAAAAATTCTGATATTGATCCAAAATTTCATTAAAGAGAGAGCCTATTCCCTGCTCTTCATCAGACATCCTGCCTGTATCTATCCTGGTATCAGATAAACCGGATTTATGAAATTCGATAACTTTTTTTATTTCAGACTGAAGTTGATCATATCCGGTTGTATCCAGGTTTTCATCTGTACCCTGCCTTCCCATTGTATTCACCCGATCAAATGTGTGAGTATTGCAAAATTTACGTTATCATTATATTTATATTGCAATGGTAATCACATGAATGTCTTACCATGGTAATGAATAGTAATTCGGAACGATAATTCTAAACACAATTCTATCTGGCAGGTAAATAGGCGGGATAAAGATCGAGTATTTCAAAATAATTACTAAAAAAATAGTTTAAACAGTAGATTCCTCGCCAGGCTGCATCACCGGGTTCTCTTCCGGTGGGTTGCTGACGAGATAATCCTTCTGTTCATCGTAATTAAGGGTCCAGTTCACTTCTGGCATGTCAAGAAGCATTGCCTCAGTCTCTTCGGTGAGGTTACCACTGATCTTAGTTCCGGTGAACGGTCCCCATGTTCCGTCAGAGTAGGAGAAGATACCTTCAAGTGCTGTTGAGTTCAGGAACGTAATCTCCATTACACCTGCTGAATACGGGGGCTGGTATGTTGGCTCTTCCCACCAGATCCCATCCATGGCCGGTAATGTCTCATTTGAATAGCTGAAATTGCCCTGGATGTATCCCTGGTTTTCACCATTCATATATGAACCACGGATGATATCATCGCCGGTCAGTTTCAGATTCATCTCACCAAGAAGATCTGTATCCCATACTCCGGTGACATCCTCAATTTGTGTTCCATTTGCCCAGAATCCCCAGCTTCCAAAGTTCCATGAAGAGTATGAATTGTAATAGCTGCCTCCCCATCCTCCTCCCCATGGATAATACCCTCCATATGAGGTGCTCGACTGCTGGCTGTAACTCTGAGAGTATCCACACTGTGTTCCAAACCATGGATCCCATGCACATCCTGACGATGACTGATATTGAGAAGAATAGCTGGATGAATACCATGCTGATCCAGTCGCTACCAGAGAGAGAACCATGATAGAAACACTAACCATGAAAACGGTACTCCGCTTCATGTATTGAAATCAGTACTTCTTGTAAAAAAGTATTCTGGAAAGCTGATCAATCAGGCAGCATTGGCATATGCTCGTTCTGATTCAGCAATATTGCCCATAGCTTTGAATACGTCTCCTAAGTTTTTCCAGGCCGATTTATATTTAGGATCTAAAATAACAGCTTTCTCAAGGGATTCTATAGCTTCAGGATATTTCCCTGCTAAAAATAAAGAATATCCCTTATTATTTAGGATAAACGCATTTCCAGGGTCAATGGAAAGGCCTTTGTCGTACATTCTCACAGCTTCCTCAAATTGTCCTGCGCGAGTAAGAATATTGCCCACTTTGTTCCACGCATCGGTGAGAGAGGGATTTATGTCTAATGCCTGACGGTATAGCTCCAGGGCACGTTCTGGTTTCCCGGTTTTATCATAGGCAAAGGCCAGGTTGACCAATGAATGTGTATCCTTATCATCAAGTGATAGTGCTTTTTCAAAAAAGGGAATTGATTCAGCATATTTTTGCATATCTACAAGGAGAATATCCCCTGCTGTAGACCAGAGTTCCGGCTTCTCTTTATATATCGGCAGGATGGTATTCAGGGTCTGCATCGCTTCATCATAGCGTTTGAGTTCTTTCAGACAGAGGGCTTTATCCCGCCATGCCTGATAGTTTGTCGGGGAAAGTGAAATTGCCTGCTCATATGCAGTAATGGCTCCCGAATAATCGCCACTGCCCATCAGGATTTTCCCTCTTGTTACAAAATCTTCAGCAGTTTTTGGTTCAGGAAGAGGGCCAAGTTCTGACAGGACAGCCGGAGATAAAGACTCACCGGTATACTTCAAGGGAAGTTCATCAATATTTCCGGAAAAGACCGTAAAGGGAAGATCGCATATACCATCAGTATTTTTATCCTGGCAGGTCTGGGAATATCCTTTTCCATCCGGAAGTGACCAGACATTACCGCCTTTATTGGGACCTCCGATAATGTTTGTTGCCGTTGTCATTGGATCATTCCATTTATAATTGGGTCTTCCTCCCTCCTGAATCCGAACATTCTGGAAATTTTCCAGATAGTTGTTTACAATCCGGTTAATCTGATCTGAACCCACCGCATTGGTAATTAAAATTCCTTCTGCAAAATTTGCAATAATCCGGTTTTCAGAGATACTATTATGTCCGGAAGGCTGAAGCATGATGCCAGTTGCATCATTTCCGACGATTTCATTATATGATATGATATTATTGTCTGAATAGTATGCATTTATTCCACGGACATTTCGTACCAGACGGTTTCCAGATATGGTGTTTTCAGAAGATTCAGAAAGCAGAATGCTAGATGGATTATTCATCTGACAGGTATTGTTTGTGATTACATTTTTATGGCCGGATAAAAGGGTTATACCTCCATTTTTATTTCCGGTACAGAGATTATTATCCACTTTGATAAGATTCACGCCATGATCTAATTTAATGCCATCATAATAATTATCAGCTACCAGATTTTTGTTCACCATGGAAAGGGATGAACCATCCAGTACAATACCATACAGATTCTTAATAATCTGGTTTTCTTCAATAGAAAGATCACGAGAGCTGGCATCTGCATGAATTCCGGCATATCCGTTCCCCATCGTGACGGATTTTTGTATCCGGATATTGCGGGCATTTGAAAGATCAATCCCTCTGTTATTATAGAGGAGACCACATGAGTCAATAAGCAGGTTCTGAACTCCCTTTGCTGAAATTCCTGCATATGTTCCGGTGATGTTCAGATTTCTGATTGAAATATTTGATACCGGTTTATTTTCAGGAGACCACATGAGTATCCCTGTTTGTAAGACCGGAGCTTCTGTTCCAAACCTGATTGAGATACCTGATATTGAATGACCATTTCCATCTATATTGATATCTGATCCCGTAATTGTGAGAATTGTTTCGGAAAAGTCGATGATGTCATCACCCAGGATATATGATCCGGGTTTTGAGAGAACGGCCGGTTCAGTGAGGATAAATTCGTTTGGAGGAAGTTGTTCAGAAGGTATAATGATATCAGGAATTAGTGGTGTCTGATTTGTGCCTGGTACTTCAGGAGTCCTTCCTGCTTCCTGAAGATAGGCATGAAGTGAGAGAGCATCAGCAAGGCCATATCCATAAATAGCATCCCATCCAGGGGTTCCCAAATCGGTAGCACTATTCAGGAGTGCATCACGCAGTTCAGTATTTGGGACTGTCGGATACAGACTTTTTACTAATGCAAGCAATCCTGCAATGTGCGGTGCAGCTGCACTCGTGCCGGTGAATGGTGTTGGAAAATCACCAGCCCCTGTAACACTCACTCCGTCAACACCTGTAATCTCTGGCTTTTCCCTGACATCAGGGACCGGATAGGCAATTGTGACAGTACCCTGAGATGAAAAATCCTGAATTTTCTGATTTTGTGCGGAAAGGGCAGCAACTGAAATCACATTGGGAAGAGCCGCCCAACCGATGATTGAATCATCAGGAGTCAGATATTCTTTTCCGACTACAACTCGTGTAGCATCTGTTTCAAGTAAGAGTTCAAGGTGTGATCCCTGTCCTTTGCCTTCTTTTGCCCGGATCCGAACCTCGGCTTTTTGAACTTTATCTCCAACATTCTGATAATCGATTTTTTCGTAGGGTCTCTCTTCTCCGGTCTGCACCTTATTTCCGATAGCAATATCTGAATCACTCTGCAGATCATGAATAAAGAGATCAAAGTCATTTGAAGCTGCCGAAAAGGGATCATCCCATTGTAAATGTAATTTAACCCTTCCACCAGGCTGAATTTCAAGAGGTATTCCGGTTGAACCATTAAATAAATGATACCCTTCGCCATTATCTGTAAATATTCCCTGGTAATGGTTGTTTGCAGTATTCCCTGCGGAACTGACAATCAGGACATCTGGATTTTCTTCAAGTATCCTGGATATTGCGGTAGCAATAGTACCGTCTTCAAAATAGGGAACCTCATAATTGAACACATCTTCTACAATGATTGTTGCACCTACATTGATGAGACTTTGAAAAGCTTCAACAAATTTCTCTTCTCTTCCACCGCCGAAATCGTGATAGATAAGAGTGGCTCCTGGCGCAATATCATGGACGATCTCCATCATAGCAGTTCCCTCAGATTTTTTCCCATCTTTTAAGATGATAACATTATCAGGCAAATCTCCTGACTTTTGAGCATCTGCTAATCCTTTTACTCCATTCGAGACAACTCCGATAATAACCCCGGTTCCATCAGCACCAGTCAGGTTTCTTAGTTGATCCGTTTTTAATATCGTATCCCCGGCGGTATGAACCGATCCTGCAGCTGTTACCTGGTTACATATAAGAGAAAAGACTAAAATTAAAAAAAGACAGACAAAAATTTTTTTGTTATATAATTTTTCTTTCTCAATTTTTTTCATAGGACACCTGTACCAAAGAATATTCTTATAAGCTGTACTATTTGAGAGTTTACCTGCAAGTTTGAAAAGGAAAAGATTTCAATGCCAGGTTATTGATCCCCAGTCTGAAATAAGGGGATAATATTCTAAATTAACCTCTTCCTCCTCAATTTTCTCCTCAGAATCACATCTGAAATTCTGGTTTTTATCAACACAGTAATCTATCTCTTCACATGGTTCATCAGGATAACAATTTCTGATAATCATTATATCAAGATCACACACCTGATCCCGATCACAGTCAATACAATAATTACATTCATCCTGATTGTCGCAGATAATGAGATAACATTCGGATATGTCACAGATAGTATTCTCATTTTCATCGATACAATACATACAATCATCATCAGGAAGACATGTCGAATAGCCAGGTTAGGTTACCCTAACCCAGCCTTCCAAGAACGGACCGTGCGATTTTCACCGCAATCCGCTCAAGTTTTTCACTACCCGCTTTTATGGGCGTA
>Ga0247511_100718_pt1 | contig 9118 bp, 5 predicted proteins | sample SJ1SFenscriptome_FD_190051 | JGI IMG/M metagenome (GOLD analysis project Ga0247511, IMG submission 190051) | Metatranscriptome of enriched cultures of PCE-dechlorinating microbial communities from Ithaca, New York, USA - SJ1.SFe36 (Metagenome... ...
GCTTTGCAGGATCAGCGTATTGTTGTCAATATTGCTCAGATCGGTCTGGCGAAACAGGTAGATGGAGCCCACTAGCGATATGGCAATAACAAGGATGAGCAAGAGACTGCCCAGAAATGCCCGCAGGTGGGCTGGCTTGGAAAGGGAGATCTCGGGCAGCATTTTTATAAAGAAAAAGATCATGAAGATGGCAGTGTGAATATACGATGTCTCTTTCGAGGTGAAATAAAGGGAGAGGGCGATAGCAATCAGAAAGAGGGAATGGTGATCTCTTTTTTCATAATGCCGCATGAAGGCGTAGATGATGAGTACCAGGAACAAGCCAACAAAAACTTCATTGCGCGCGTATCGACCGTAGAACATCACAAACGGAGCGATAAGAAACAGGATTGACGTAATAGCCGCACCGCTCTTTCCGAAGTATCTATGGTATGCAAATAAAAGGAAAATGATGGTTGCTACGCTTGCCAGCGCATGGGGAACACGAGAACTGAAGTCAGAATCGCCGAAAAGAAAATAGGAAAAAGCAATTAAATGGAACTGAAGTGGTCCGTGCGTCATGGGATTATGTTGATACCCCAGACCGGCGAACAAATCGTAGGATGGAACAACATGGTTCACTTCATCGTGGCTCATCACCCGCTCGCCCAGATTCATAAAACGGGTGAGGATGGCTGCGATAATGATAAGAATGATGAGAGCGGAATACCATGAAAATTTGCCGAAGAAAGCCTTTAACGAAATTTCATGTTTTTGTGTTTTATTGTTCATTGGGTCCTTTTGATTCCCATCAATTCTAACCAATAATTGTAATTCTTGCGCTATAATGAAAAATTCATTGCAATTCGAGAATAAACTTGCTTGACCAATGTGTCTATTGTTGATAAAATATTCGTTTGCCATAGGTATGGCGTTGGTAATGTATTTAAATTGTTCAATAATCAGGAGAGATACATGGGTCATGAAATGCCTGAAAAGAATTATTCGCGAATCCCGAAAGTTCTTGATATACCCAATTTAATCCAGGTTCAAAAAGAGTCTTTCGACAGATTATTAAGTGAGGGTCTCATCGACCTGTTTGATGAGATCTCGCCGATCGAATCGTATAACGGGGGAGTGAAGCTTTACTTTCCCGGAAAATCAGATATCAGTAAGCAGTGGGGGTTGAAGTATTGGTTTGAAGATCCTAAGAATTCGATCGAAGAATGTGTTGAGAAAGACCTGACTTATTCGAGCCCATTGTATGTGAAGGTCCTGTTGGCTGGTTCTGAGATCGCCGAACCCATGGTGGAAGATATCTATTTGGGTGAATTCCCCATCATGACAGAAAATGGAACTTTCATCATCAATGGAACCGAAAGGGTTGTTGTATCTCAACTGATCCGTTCGCCCGGTGTATATTTTGATGCACCCATTAACCGCGCTACCGGAAAGAGATTAGCCACCGCAAAATTAATCCCCGATCGCGGTGCCTGGATGGAATTTGAAACGCGTAAAAATGATTACATCATTCTGAAGTTCAACCGCAAACGCACGGTTCCCATTACCATTTTCTTACGAGCGTTGGCAGCAGTGGATGATGGATTAAAAGACTCCCCTCTGAAGTATGGGACTGACGAGGAATTGATTTCTCTGTTCAATGATATTGACACCGATCAAGATCGGTTGTTTATTCCCACAACGTTTCACCAAGAACCCGAATGGGACCTGTCTGGCAGCAAGACGATCGCTGAATTGGCGTTGTTAGAATTCTTCCGGCGTATGCGCCCTGGCGATCCTGCCACCATTGAAAATGCAAAAGAATTTTTGGAAGAGCAGCTTTTTGACCAGCGGCACTATGATCTCGAGAATGTCGGTCGCTACAAACTGAACCAAAAATTGGATATCAAGGGTCACGTTTCTGTAGAACATCGTACCATCACGAAATGGGATATCGTGTATCTGGTCAGGCGCATGATCAAGATCAACAACGAGATGGAAGACAAGGATGATATCGATCATCTGGGAAATCGGCGTGTCAAGACGGTCGGTGAATTAATTCAAAATAAGCTGCGCATCGGCATACGTCGCATGGAACGTGTGATCAAAGAGAGAATGTCTATTCGCGAGCAGGATAAAGTGGATCCAAAGAATCTGATCAACATTCGCCCGCTCGTAGCTGCACTGCGTGAATTTTTCGGCTCAAGCCAGCTTTCTCAATTCATGGATCAAACAAACCCATTGGCTGAACTGCGCCATAAGAGGACACTCTCTGCATTGGGTCCGGGCGGCTTGCGCCGAGAGCGTGCCGGGTTTGATGTGCGCGACGTTCATCATTCCCATTACGGAAGAATTTGCCCTATTGAAACGCCAGAAGGTCAAAATATTGGTTTGATCGGGCGCCTGGCTTCTTATGCCAAAGTAAACCAGTATGGCTTTATTGAAACGCCCTATCGAAAAGTTCTCGATGCACTGGCGCCGGATGATTCCCGCATGTTGGGCAGGGAAGTTCGGGATTCGGTTCGAAATCCAAAGAGCGAAGAAGTTTTGATTCGCAAGGGAACCAGGATCAAAGAGGAGCACCTCGCCGACCTGAAGAAACTTAAGAAAGATATCGAAAAGATACCTGTTATAAGTTTTGTCACCGATGAAATCGAATATTTGCCCGCCGATGTGGAAGATAAATTTATCATTGCCCAGGCGAATACGCGCTTGAACGAATACAATGAATTTGTATTAGATCGCATCTCCTGCCGGTATCATTCCGATTTCATCTTTTCATCTCCTGAAAAGATAGAGTTTATGGATGTAGCACCCGATCAGATCGTGGGGATCAGTGCTGCATTGATCCCATTCCTGGAACATGATGATGCGAACCGTGCTTTGATGGGTTCCAACATGCAGACCCAGGCTGTTCCGTTGTTGAAACCTGACCTGCCCCGCGTTTCTACCAGTATGGAAATGTATGCTGCCAAAGATTCAGGGCAGGTGCTGATTGCAGAAGAAGATGGCGATGTGGTTTCTGTAACTGGGAGAAAAATTGTTGTGCGTTCAAAGAAGGGGACGCAAGAATATTACCTGAAAAAGTACCAACGTTCAAATCAAAGCACTTGCATTGACCAACGACCGCTTGTGATCAAAGGTCAGCGCGTGCAAGAAGGTGAGATACTGGCTGATTCGTCCTCTACAGTCGAGGGTGAGCTAGCCCTGGGTCAAAACGTGGTTGTCGCATTTGTATCTTGGGAAGGCGGCAACTATGAAGATGCCATCTTGATTTCCGAAAGATTGGTACAGCAAGATAAATTCACTTCCATTCACATAGAAAAATATGAACTGGAAGCGCGTGATACCAAATTGGGACCTGAGGAGATAACCCGTGACATTCCCAATGTGGGCGATGACGCCATTAGAGATTTGGATGAAAATGGCATCGTTCGGGTGGGGGCGGAAGTGGGTCCCGGGGACATTCTGGTAGGAAAGATCACACCCAAAGGTGAGAAGGAGCTTACTCCTGAAGAGCGTTTGTTGCGAGCCATCTTCGGTGAAAAATCTCGTGATGTGCGCGATACATCCTTAAGGATGCCGCACGGCGAACACGGCAAGGTTGTCGATGTGAAGATTTTCACTCGCAAAGAAAATAGCGATCTCCCTGCTGGTGTGGATAAAATTGTGCGTGTGTCCGTTGCGCAGTTGCGAAAGTTAACAGCCGGAGACAAGATGGCAGGAAGGCATGGAAACAAAGGTGTCGTGTCGAAGGTTGTTCCTGTAGAAGATATGCCCTTCCTTGAAAATGGGCAGCCTGTGGATATTATTCTGAATCCATTAGGCGTTCCGGGGCGCATGAATATCGGGCAGGTTTTGGAAACGCACCTGGGCTGGGCGGCGTTGAGGCTGGGATTCCGCGCGCTCACTCCGGTTTTTGACGGCGCAGATGAATTCGAGATCGAAGCCGAACTGGCACGTGCCTGGTTGATGGATGCAGCCTGGGATGAAATTGGAGAAAGAGCCTGGGTATGGATTAAAGAGCAGAATTACACCCCTGAAATATTGCAGGACGAAAATGAAGTTCGTTTGTTGTATCTTGAATATTGGTTGGAAAAGAAAAACATTGATATTCTCAAGATAAAGACCGATCCTATCTATGCACGGAAAGTCACTTTAATTGAATGGTTGCGTGAAAGGGGATATGATCCGAATGCTATGCTGGCATTTGAAAACAATGAAATCGGAAAGCAGCGGAATGTTGCCAAAGACGATCTGGTAATTAATGCTTGCTTGCGGATCTGGCTGGAGAAGAACGGGAAAAACACCGAAAAGATCGCTGACGAGTCCATTCGAACTGCAGCGCAAAAACTCATGGAAGAGACTCATATTCCGCTACCCACTTTGGGTAAACAAATATTGCGCGATGGGAATAGCGGTTTGCCGTATGATCAGCCGGTTACCGTGGGTGTCATGACCATTATGAAATTACATCACCTGGTAGAAGACAAGGTGCATGCACGTTCTACAGGTCCTTACAGCCTGGTTACCCAACAGCCGCTGGGTGGCAAGGCGCAATTCGGTGGTCAGCGTTTTGGTGAGATGGAAGTTTGGGCTCTTGAGACATATGGCGCAGCGTATACGTTGCAGGAAATGTTGACCATTAAGTCGGATGACGTTCAAGGAAGGGTGACTTCCTATGAAGCTATCGTGAAGGGCGAGGCGATCGAAGAACCCAGTTTGCCCGCCGGATTCAGGGTCTTGGTAAAAGAGTTGCAGAGCCTGGGATTGGCGGTTGAAGCAGAATTGGATTCAGGCGATGTCATTAAATTTGGAAAGGACGAAGAAAAGATAAAACCACCCAAATTACCAACCGGTCTGATGGGTTTAGGAGAAAAGTTTGAGGATCTCTCTTGAGTATTGTATTGACGCAAAAAAAACGGTGTGATATACTCGCACTTTGGTTTTATCAAGAATGAAAATTTATCGGAGGCAATGTGCCAACAATTAATCAACTGATTCGAAGAGGACGAGAACAGAAAAAATCAAAGAGCAAAGCGCCAGCTTTACTCTATACAATGAACCACTTGAAACAACGCCGGACCCGCCAGGGTGTAGGATCTCCACAAAAGCGTGGTGTATGCACTGTCGTTCGCACCATGACTCCTAAGAAACCAAACTCAGCGTTGCGCAAGATTGCGCGTGTGCGTTTGACAAATGGGCTTGAGGTCACTGCTTACATTCCTGGTGAAGGGCATCAGCTTCAGGAACACTCCGTGGTGATGGTTCGTGGTGGTCGTGTGAAAGACCTGCCTGGTGTGCGGTATCATGTTGTGCGCGGCGCACTGGATACGACCGGCGTCGCTGTTCGAAATCAGGGGCGCTCAAAATACGGTACAAAGCGAGCAAAATAGTTCGAATCATGACCTGTGGAGAAAGTTGAATGCGAAGAACAAAACCAGAAAAACGACGAATTGATCCTGACATCCGCTATAACAGCCGGAATGTGCAGGTTCTCATCAATAATATCTTGAAAAAAGGCAAAAAGAGCACTGCATCGCAGATCGTTTATGATGCCTTGGGAATTGTTCAGGAGACAACCAAAAAGGAGCCGGTTGAGGTGTTGGATGCGGCTCTCAAAAATGTTGGACCGGTGATGGAAGTTCGACCGCGCCGTGTGGGTGGCGCAACTTACCAGGTTCCGATGGAAGTAGAACCGGAACGGAAATTGACCCTGGCTGTTCGATGGATCTTGGATGCGTCTAATGCGCGGAGCGGAAAAAGCTTTGCAGAAAAGTTGGCTGGCGAAGTGATGGATGCAGCCAATGAACAAGGCTCTGCGATAAGAAAACGCGAAGAAACTCACAAAATGGCGGAGGCAAACCGGGCTTTTTCACATTTCCGGGTTTAATTCCTTACTTTCTTAATCATTTGAACTTTAACAGGAAAACAATATGGCGCGAGAATATCCTTTAGACAAACTACGTAACATTGGGGTTATTGCGCATATTGATGCAGGAAAAACCACCACCACTGAGCGGATTCTATATTACACTGGCAAAACGTATCGAATTGGCTCAGTGGATGATGGCACTACCGTTACTGATTGGATGAAACAGGAACGGGAACGGGGGATCACAATTGTATCCGCTGCGATTACAACGCGCTGGCGGGATTACCAAATTAATTTAATTGACACACCAGGACACATCGATTTTACAGCCGAAGTACAACGCTCATTGCGCGTATTGGACGGTGGCGTGGTTGTCTTTGATGGTGTTCAGGGCGTCGAGCCGCAAAGCGAGACCGTCTGGCGGCAGGCAGATCGGTTCAGCGTTCCTCGTATTTGCTTTGTGAATAAGATGGACCGCGTTGGCGCTGACCTGGAGTATTCCATCCAGACCATCAAAGATCGCCTGGGTGCAAATCCGATCCAGATGCAGGTCGCGATTGGAAAAGAAGCCGATTTCAAAGGTGCCATCAATCTTTTGGAGATGAAGGCAGTTATCTGGAATGATGAACTTGGATCGAAACCAGAAGAACAAGAGATCCCTGACAATTTGCGAGAACTTGCAGAAGGAAAACGCAAAGAACTTCTTGAAAAAGTCGTCGAATTGAACGATGAACTGATTGAAAAATTCCTCAACGAGCAAGAGATCACGATTGAAGAGATTAAACGTACCTTACGGAAGGCTGTTTTAGCAAATAAGGCAACGCCGGTGTTCTGTGGTTCATCCCTGAGAAATAGGGGAGTGCAACCCTTGCTAGACGCCGTCATTGATTACTTACCCTCACCGCTCGACATTCCATCTGTTAAAGGAACTGACCCGCGCAATGGAGACGAGATCATCCGAAAAACCAATGATGAGGAACCCATGAGCGCGCTGATCTTCAAAATTGTGTCCGATCCCTATGCCGGACGCATGGCTTACTTCCGCGTTTATTCCGGCACGATCAAACAGGGCTTGATGGCTTACAATCCGACCACTGGAAAAAAAGAGCGCGTCGGTCGTTTGATCCGCGTTTACGCGGATCACCGTGAGGACGTGGAAGAAATGCATGCCGGCGATATCGGCGCAGTGCTTGGTTTCAAGAGCATTGTCACGGGCGATACCATCTGCGAAGCGCATCATCCCATTGTTCTGGAAAGAATTTCATTCCCGGAGCCTGTTATTTCTGTGGCGATCGAACCAAAAACAACGGCTGATAATGAAAAAATGGCTAAAGCTTTGCAGCGTTTAGCCGAAGAGGACCCGACATTCCGCGTTCATGAAGATGAAAATACCGGTCAGACCATCATTGAAGGAATGGGTGAGCTTCATCTGGAGATCATCATCGATCGGATGTTCCGCGAATTCAATGTACAGGCAAACGTTGGAAAGCCGCGAGTTTCCTATCGTGAAACGATTACCAAAGAACTGCCCAAAGTAGAATATAAATATGTGAAGCAAACCGGTGGTCATGGTCAATATGGACATGTGGTTTTTTCGTTCAAACCATTGCCCCAGGGTAGTGGGGTGGTGTTTGTCAACGAAATAAAAGGCGGCACCGTTCCGCGCGATTATTTCAACGCTGTGGAAAAAGGCGTGCATGAGGCTGCTGAATCTGGTGTGCTAGCGGGCTACCCCATGACCGATCTGCAGGTTACTTTCTATGACGGTTCCTATCATGAAGTCGATTCTTCAGAAATGGCTTTCAAAATGGCTGCTATCTTTGCCTTCCGGGAAGGTGTCGAAAAGGCACATCCGGTTTTGCTTGAGCCCATTATGAAAGTTGAAGTGAATATCCCTGAGGAATATCTGGGTGATGTTTTGGGGCAGTTGAATTCAAGGCGTGCTGAGGTTGCGGGAATTGAAATGAAGCATGGGAATGCCCAATCGGTGCGCGCATTTGTTCCTTTGGCTGAAATGAGTGGGTATGCGACAGAACTGCGTTCTGTTACTCAGGGGCGAGGTGTGTTCTCGATGGAATACGACCATTACACACCCTTACCTGAAAGTAAAGCAAGCGAAATCTTGCATTAAGTAATATAAAAATGTAAAAGGAGAAAGAAAATGGCAAAAGAGGTATATGATCGAACGAAGCCACATTTCAACGTAGGGACGATGGGGCACATAGACCATGGAAAGACGACGCTGACGGCAGCGATCACCAAGTACAGCAGTCTGCTGGGATTTGCGGATTTCATGGCATTTGAGAAGATCGACAACGCTCCCGAAGAGAAAGAGCGCGGCATCACCATCAGCATTTCGCACGTGGAATACCAGACCGCCAAGCGGCACCATGCCCACGTGGATATGCCTGGACACCGCGACTACATCAAGAACATGATCACCGGGGCGGCACAGGTCGACGGCGCCATTCTGGTGGTAGCTGCCCCGGATGGTCCCATGCCGCAGACCAAAGAGCACGTGCTGCTGGCACACCAGGTAGAAGTGCCCAGCATCATCGTCTTTCTGAACAAAGTGGACATGATGGACGATCCGGAACTGCTGGAGCTGGTGGAGATGGAACTGCGCGACATGCTGACCAGCAACCATTTCCCGGGCAACGAGATTCCCATCATCCGTGGCAGCGCCCTCAAGGCATTGGAGTGCACCTCCACCGATCCCAACGCGCCCGAATACGCCTGCATCAAGGAGTTGCTGGATGCGGTAGACAACTACTTCCCCGATCCGGTGCGTGCTACTGACAAACCGTTCATGATGCCTGTGGAAGACGTGTTCTCCATCAAGGGACGTGGCACGGTCGTCACCGGTCGTATCGAACGCGGTATGGTCAAAGTGGGCGAGAACGTGGAGATCGTCGGCTTGCGCGAGAAGAGCATGAGCACGGTCGTCACCGGTGTGGAAATGTTCCACAAGACCCTCGATGAGGGCATGGCTGGCGACAATGCGGGTCTGTTATTGCGCGGTGTGGAACGCACCGATGTGGAACGTGGCATGGTGATTGCCAAACCTGGCAGCATCACCCCCCACACCAAGTTCAAAGCGGAAGTGTACGTGCTGCGCCGTGATGAGGGCGGGCGTCACAAACCGTTCTTCAGCGGCTATCGCCCGCAGTTCTATGTGCGCACCATGGATGTGACCGGCAACATCACCCTGCCGCAGAACGTCGAAATGGTCATGCCTGGCGACCGCACCAACATGGAAGTCGA
>Ga0247511_100719_pt1 | contig 9115 bp, 7 predicted proteins | sample SJ1SFenscriptome_FD_190051 | JGI IMG/M metagenome (GOLD analysis project Ga0247511, IMG submission 190051) | Metatranscriptome of enriched cultures of PCE-dechlorinating microbial communities from Ithaca, New York, USA - SJ1.SFe36 (Metagenome... ...
CAAATTGATTGGCGTAGGGTTTTTTATCGGCATCCATGTTGGCTTCATCTGGGGCCATTCGGAGGGAAACGCCCGGGCGGGGCAGGTTGGGTTGACCGGACCCGTGTTGGTGTCAACCCCGGTTGGGCCGGGGAACCGCGCCAGCGCCCTGTGTCATCTCCCGGGTCGAACTCCACCTAGGGCGGTGGCGCGCGATTGGACCCCCCCAACCCGGGAGGCAAACTCATGTCCGAGGTGTTTGAGCCCAAGATTCTGGCCATTTGCTGCCAGTGGTGTTCCTATGCCGCCGCCGACCTGGCCGGGGCCATGCGCCTGCAATATCCCTCGGCGGTGCGCATCCTGCGGGTTCCCTGCACCGGGCGGGTGGATGTGCTGCACATGCTCAAGCCCTTCGAGGAAGGGGCGGACGGGGTGTTCCTGTCCGGATGCCTTCTGGACGACTGCCATTACCGCACCGGCAACTACAAGGCCACCAAGCGGGTGACCTACGTCAAGACCATCCTCCAGCAACTGGGCATCGATCCCCAGCGCCTGGAGATGTTTTACAACTCATCGGCCATGGGTCCCCAGTTCGCCCAGACCTGCCGCGACTTCACGGCGCGGATCCAGGCCTTGGGGCCACTGTGGGAAACGGCCGCCGACAGCGCCGCCGCCTGAAGCGCGACGGGCTGGGAGTCATCAGGAGAATAGGAGCGCAAGGCATGGCCAAGATTGAGGCTGGCGGACCCATCGGCGCGGTGATGGTGGTTGGCGGCGGTATTGCCGCCATCCAGGCGTCGCTGGATCTGGCCGACTCGGGTTATTACGTCTACCTGGTGGAGAAAAGCTCGGCCATCGGCGGAGTCATGGCCCAGTTGGACAAGACCTTCCCCACCAACGACTGTTCGATGTGCATCCTCTCCCCCAAGCTGGTGGAGGCGGGGCGGCACCCCAACATCGAGCTGATCACCCTGGCCGAGCTGCGGGAGGTGACCGGCGAGATGGGCGACTTCACGGCCAAGGTCTTGCAGAAGGCCCGCTACGTGGACCTGGGCAAGTGCATCGCCTGCGGAGCCTGCGCCAGCAAGTGCCCCAAGAAGGTGGCCGACGAATTCAACCGGGGTTTGAACACCCGCAAGGCGGCGCATGTCAAGTATCCCCAGGCGGTGCCGCTGAAGTACGCCATCGACAAGGAGAACTGCCTCTACTTCAAGAAGGGCAAGTGCCGCGCCTGCGAGAAGTTCTGTCCGGCCAACGCGGTGGACTTCAACCAGGTGGACATCGAGCGCCAGCTCAAGGTGGGCGCGGTGGTGGTGGCGGCCGGCTTCAGGCCCTTTGATCCCTCGCAATTCGTGCAGTACGCCTACTCGGCCTATCCCAACGTGGTCACCGCCCTGGAGTTCGAGCGCATCCTGAGCGCCAGCGGACCCTGGATGGGCCATCTGGTGCGGCCGGGCGACGAAATGGAGCCCAAGAAGATCGCCTGGTTGCAGTGCGTGGGCAGCCGCGACATCAACAACTGCGACCACGGCTATTGCTCGGCGGTCTGCTGCATGTACGCCATCAAGGAAGCCGTCATCGCCAGAGAGCACAGCCACCACGGGCTGGACACGGCGATCTTCTACATGGACATGCGCACCTACGGCAAGGACTTCGAGCGCACCTACGTGGAGGCCGAGAACAAGGGCGTGCGCTTCGTGCGCAGCCGCATCCACTCCATCAGCCAGTTGCCGGACCAGGGCCTGCTGCTGGAATACGTGGATGACCAGGGCCAACTCCAGAGCGAGGAGTTCGACCTGGTGGTCCTTTCCCAGGGCCTGGAGATGGAGCCGGAGACGGCCGCCCTCTGCCGCCGCCTGGGCATGGAGTTGGGTCAGACCGGCTTCGTCGCCACCGGCTCCTTCGCCCCGGTGGCCAGCAGCCGCCCCGGCATCTTCGTCTGCGGCGCCCTGGCCGGTCCCAAGGACATCCCGCTCTCGGTCATGGAGGCCTCGGCGGCCGCCTGCGCCGCCGGTGGCGGCCTGGCCGCCGCCCGGGGCAGCCAGGTGACCACCCCGCCGGTGATCCCCGAACGCGAGGTCAAGGGAGATTCCCCCCGGGTGGGCGTCTTTGTCTGCTCCTGCGGCATCAACATCGCCGGGGTGGTGGATGTGAAGGCGGTCATGGACTACGCGGCCACCCTGCCCAACGTGACCTATGTCGAGAACAACCTGTTCACCTGCTCCCAGGACACCCAGGACAAGATGGCCAAGGTCATCGCGGAGCAGGGTCTGAACCGCATCGTGGTGGCAGCCTGCTCGCCACGCACCCACGAGCCCCTGTTCCAGGAGACCTTGAAGGCCGCCGGGCTGAACAAGTATCTCTTCGATCTGGCCAACATCCGCAACCAGGGCTCCTGGGTCCACGCCAACGAGCCGGAGAAGGCCACCGATCGGGCCAAGGACCAGGTGCGCATGGCGGTGGCCAAGGCCAGCCTGCTGGAGCCGCTCACCGAGGCCAAGCTCTCCATCCTGCCCAAGGCCATGGTCATCGGCGGTGGCATCGCCGGCATGAACGCGGCCCTGGAACTGGCCCGCCAGGGCTATCCCACTCATCTGGTGGAGCGCGACAACGCCCTGGGCGGCAACGCCCGCATGCTGCGGGCCACGGCCAAGGGCGAGTCGGTGGCCGACTACCTGACCGAGCTGGACCAGAAGGTGCAGGGCGACCCCAACATCACCGTGCACCTGGGTTCGACCATCAAGACTGTGGACGGCTTCGTGGGCAACTTCAAGACCACCCTGACCGGGGACCAGGGCGAGGAGGTGGTGGAGCACGGCGTCACCATCATCGCCACCGGCGCGGCCGAATACCAACCCACCGAATACCTGCACGGCCAGCACAAGGCGGTGATGACCCATTTGGAGCTGGACGCGGCCATCAACAGCGGCGAGCTGGACGCCAAGAAGATCAACACCGCGGTCTTCATCCAGTGCGTGGGCAGCCGCGAACCCGAACGGCCCTATTGCTCCAAGGTCTGTTGCACCCACTCGGTGGAAAGCGCCCTCTGGCTCAAGGAGCACAACCCCGCCTGCCGGGTGGTGATCCTCTACCGCGACATGCGCACCTTTGGCGAGCGTGAGTTGCTCTACAAGGAAGCCCGCGAGAAGGGCGTGCTCTTCGTGCGCTACGACCTGGAGAGGAAGCCGGTGCTCGAGGCCGCCGGCGACCAGGTCCTGGTGCGGACCTTCGATCCCATCCTGGGGCGAGCGGTGGAGCTGAAGGCCGACCTGGTGGGTCTGGCCAGCGCCATCGTCAGCCACCGCGACGAGTCCCTGGCCCAGATGTTCAAGATTCCGCTGGACCAGGACGGCTGGCTCCTGGAGGCCCACGTCAAGCTGCGACCGGTGGATTTCGCCACCGATGGCGTGTTCATGGCCGGTCTGGCCCATTATCCCAAGCCCATCGAGGAGGCGGTGGCCCAGGCCCAGGCCGCGGTCAGCCGCGCGGTGACGGTGCTCTCCCGCCAGGAGATGTACCTGCCGGGCACGGTGGCCTTCATTGACCAGAAGAAGTGCGTGGGCTGCGGCGTTTGCTGGGAGGTCTGCCCCTACAACGCCATCTCCCAAGACGACAAGGGCCTGGCGGTGGTCAACGAGGCGCTGTGCAAGGGCTGCGGCACCTGCGTGGCCTCCTGCCGTTCCGGGGCCCCCAACCTGCGCGGCTTCACCAACCAGGACGTCATGGCCCAGATCACCACCATGCTGCAAGGCTAGCCGGGCCTTAGGCCTGGAGCGGAGGATTTGCGTCCATGTCCCGTTACGCTGTTTTCCGGCCGCGCCGCGCGGCCTTCACTGGCAGGAGGAGCTGAAGCGATGCCGCCATCCGAGACTTTCGAACCGCGCATAGCGGCCTTTTTCTGCAACTGGTGCACCTACGGCGGGGCGGACCTGGCCGGGGTGAGCCGGTTGCAGTATCCACCCAACATCCGCGCCGTGCGCATTCCCTGCACCGGGCGCATGAACCCCAACTTCATCCTCCAGGCCTTCCGCTTGGGCGCGGACGGGGTTTGGGTCTCCGGCTGCCACCCGGGCGACTGCCACTACATCGCCGGCAACATGTTCGCCCGGCGGCGGTTCGCGGTGATGAAGCGCCTATTGGAGTACGTGGGGTTGGAGCCCGACCGCCTCCAGTTTTCCTGGATCAGTTCGGCCGAGGCCAGCAAGTTCCAGCAGACCGTGACCGAGGTCACGGCCGCGGTCAAGGCCCTGGGGCCAGCGCGGTTTCTGCGCAAGGACCTGGCGGAGGTGGCCTGATGGATAATCAAGCCATAGCCCAGAAGATCCGCGAGGTGGCGAAGAAGCTCCTGTCCGAGGGCAAGGTGGACGTGGTGATCGGCTACGCCCAGGGCAGCGTGCCAATGCGCGACTATCCCTACTTCGCCTACACCCCGGAGGAGGCGGAGAACCTGACCTGGTCGGGGTTCTGCAACAGCAACCTGGCCAATTTCACCATCCGGCGTCCGGGTAGGATGGCGGTGGTGGCCCAGGGCTGCGTCACCCGCAACCTGGTGGGCCTGATCAAGGAGAACCAGCTCAAGCGCGAGAACCTCTTCGTCATCGGCGTGGCCAGCCCGGGCATGCTGGACCGCAACAAGGTCCAGGCGGCCTTTCCGGGCAAGCTGATCACCTCGGTGCAGGAGGATGGCGCGGATCTGGTGGTCACGGGCCGGGGCTTCGCGGAGCGTCTGCCGCGCAAGCGCTTCATGAAGGACAACTGCTACACCTGCGTGCAGCGCAACCCGGTGATCTGCGACGAGTTGATCGGCGAGGAGAGCGAGCCCACCCACGGCGGGGACATCGACAAGGTGGCCGCGCCCTGGGAGAAGCTGGCCGCTGGTGAGCGCTGGGCCGAGTTCCAGGAGACCTTCAAGGACTGCATCCGCTGCTACGCCTGCCGCGACGCCTGCCCGCTGTGCTACTGCCACGTCTGTTTCGTGGACGAGAGCCAGCCCCAATGGTGCGGCAAGACCCAGGACGAGGCGGACGTGGCCACCTTCCACATCCTGCGGGCCTTCCACTGCGCCGGTCGCTGCACCGACTGCGGGGCCTGCGAGGCGGCCTGCCCCCAGGGGATCAAGATGCGGCGTCTGACCAGCAAGATCGAAAAGGACATCCGCGAGCTGTACGGCTATCGTCCGGGGATGAGTCTGGAGCAGGAGCCGCCGCTGGTGGTCTACCGCCCCAACGATCCCCAGGACTTCATCAAGTAGGAGGCCCTGCCATGGCGAACAAGATACTGGCCAAGGACCAGCTGGGGGCCTTCGTGGACAAGTTGAAGGCGGGGCGCGAGGTTTTCGCGCCAGCGCTGGTGGGCGACAAGGTGGTTTGGTCGCCCCTCGACTCGGCCGAGGGCCTGCTGCTGGATTTCTCCAACACCGACCTGAGCCCCAAGGACTTCTTCTTCCCCCAGACCGAGTGCATGATGCGCTTCGCCAACGACGCGAAGGCGCCGGATGGCATGATCATGCAGGCGGAGCCGGAGCTGAAGACCCCCCGGGCGCTCATGAACATTCGCCCCTGCGACGCCAAGGCGATGCAGGTGCTGGACCTGATCTTCATCCAGGACCAGATGACCAACGACGCCTACTGGCGCGACAAGCGCGAGAAGACGCTGCTGATCGGCCTGGCCTGCAACGACCCCTGCCCGACCTGCTTCTGCACCAGCGTCAATTGCGGCCCGCACCACGAGGTGGGGCTGGACCTGTTGCTGGTGGACCTGGGCGACAGGTTCCTGGTCAAGGTGATCAGCCAGCGCGGGGCCGAGGCGGCGGCCGGGCTGCCCGAGGCCGGCGCGGCCGAGGAGGTCCAGGCGGCCGAGCTCAAGGCCAAGGCCGAGGCCATGATCACCGAGGGCGTGGGCATGGACAACGTCAACGCCAGGGAGGTCATGGAGCTCTACGAGGCTCCGCTGTGGGACCGGGTGCAGGAGAACTGCCTGAACTGCGGCACCTGCACCTTCTGCTGCCCCACCTGCCACTGCTTCGACATCCAGGACGAGGTGCAGGGGACGGACGGCCGCCGGGTGCGCAACTGGGACTACTGCATGAGCTGGCTGTTCACCATGCACGGCACCGGCCACAACCCGCGCGGGACCAAGAAGGATCGGGTGCGCCAGCGCTTCATGCACAAGTTCAAGTACATCCCCATGAAGCGCGGGGGCGAGATCGGGTGCGTGGGCTGCGGACGCTGCGTGCAGCTGTGTCCGGTGAACATCGACGTGCGCCGCGTCGTCAACCAGATGAATGGCTGAGGGAGGGGCTGAACCATGCGGAACACCTACATCCCCTACCCGGTGCGCATCAAGGACACGCGGGTGGAGACCGAGGACAAACAACTCAAGAGCTTCTGGCTTGAGTTCATGAACCCGGCCGACGCCGACGCCTTCGCCTACACCCCGGGCCAGTTCGCCGAGCTGTCGGTGAGTGGCTACGGCGAGATTCCCATCGGCATCGCCTCCAGCCCCACCGAGGGCCAGGACCTGTTGTTCACCGTCAACAAGGTGGGCGTGGTCTCCAACCGGCTGCACAACATGAAGGCCGGCGACGTGATGGGCGTGCGGGGGCCGTTGGGCAACAGCTATCCCTTGAAGGCCAGCGAGGGCAAGAACATCGTGATCGTGGCCGGCGGCTTCGCGGTCACCACCCTGCGCTCGACCATGATCTGGCTCCTGGATCCGGCCAACCGCGCGAAATACGGGGAGATCACCTTCATCTACGGCGCGCGCACCCCGGGCATGCTGCTCTACACCGACGAGTGGACCAGCTGGCAGCAGAGCGGCCAGGCCAACGTCAACGTGACCATCGACCGCGAGGCCCCGGGCTGGACCGGTCTGGTGGGCTTCGTGCCCTCGGTGACCGAGCAGGTGGCGCCCAAGCCGGACAACGCGGTGGCCCTGATCTGCGGTCCGCCGGTGATGATCAAGTTCACCCAGCCGGTCTTCGACAAGCTGGGCTGGAAGCCCGAGCAGATCGTGATGAGCCTGGAAAACCGCATGAAGTGCGGCATCGGCATCTGCGGCCGCTGCAACGTGGGCCCCGAATACGTCTGCAAGGACGGACCGGTCTTCACCAAGGCCCAACTCGACAAGCTGCCCAGGGAGTACTGATGGCGGCGGGATCGGGCCGACCAAGCACCCGTTGTTAGCTTGCCGCTAGAAGGTTGATTCGGAAACGACCCGGCCGTGGTCAACGGCCCAGCAAGGAGGTCGCCATGAGCGAGGCCATCACCCCGCGACAGCTGCCCGAGGAGATCCAGTCCAAGCTGTCCAAACTAAACCTGAACCTTTGTCTGACCTGCGGCACCTGCTCCGGCGGCTGCCCGCTCACCGGCATGGAGCGCCTGGAGGGCCTGGATGTACGCAAGGTCTTCCGCATGCTGGCCTACGGCATGGTCGACGAGGTGGTCGATTCCCTCTTCCCCTGGTTCTGCACCGGCTGCGGGCGCTGCGCCGCCGCCTGCCCCATGGACCTGGACACCCCGGCCATCATGGGCCTGATGAAGAATCTGCGCCCGCGGGACAAGGTGCCCGGCATCCTGCACAAGGGCGTGGAGAACGTGCTGCGCACCGGCAACAACATGGCCATCCCCCAGGACGACTACCTGATGACCATGGCCGACATGGGCAACGAGATGTCCGACGAGTGCTGCCCGGGCTTCTACGTGCCTGTGGACAAGCAGGACGCCGACATCCTGTTTTTCCCCAACAGCAAGGAAGTCTATGGCGACTTCGAGGACATGAAGTGGTGGTGGAAGATCTTCTACGCCGCGCACGAAAACTGGTCCATTCCCAGCAAGAACTGGGAGGCGGTGGACTGGGGCCTGTTCACGGGCAACTACGAGGCCACCCACACCCTGGCCCAGCGCAAGATCGACATGATGAAGGAGTTCAACATCAAGCGCATGATCATGCCCGACTGCGGCGGCGGCTCCTACGGCTGCCGGCAGGGCATGAAGATGTGCCAGATGGAGGACCCCAACAACACCACCAACTACGTCTACCTCTACGAGTACCTGGTGGAGATCATCAAGAGCGGGCGCATCAAGCTGGACAAGAGCGTCAACCAGGGAAAGGTCTTCACCTGGCACGACTCCTGTAAGCACGGCCGCGAGCTGGAGCGCCACTACGGCCATGGCTACTACGAAGAGCCCCGCTGGGTCATCGAGCAGTGCGTGGACAACTTCGTGGACATGTACCCCAACCGCCTCAACGGCTTCTGCTGCGGGGCCGGCGGCGGCAACTGGCCCATGCCCTATGAGAAGGAATCTGCCTTCCACGGCCGCAAGAAGTACGAGTCGATCAAGAACACCGGGGCCAACGTGGTGGTGGTGGGCTGCTCCAACTGCCACGACCAGATCATGAAACGCTTCCCCAAGTTCTATGAATGCGACTATGAGGTGAAGTACATCTGGGAGCTGGTGGCCGACAGCCTGGTCATCGAGCCCTGGAGCGAGGAGGAGATCGAGAAGGCCCAGGCCGAGGCCGCGGCCCAGTGGGAGCGCCTGGGCATCGACCCTGACGCGGGGTATGAATAGAATCAAACCCTGTTGGCGACCACAGGGGCCCCCTGCGACCGTTAGCCATTCCTTTGCGCCGGCAGCTTATCACCAAATGGCAAACCGAAGCTCCACCGATGTTATGGACACCTTGAAGGGTTCGGATAGTGGCCCAGGCATCCCGGGACCTGGAGATCAGGGAAAAACCTTTTGGGCCGGTGAAAAAAGCAGCTTGCCGAAGACTACGCGGAGGCCTTTCCCGGCATAGGCCACCTGAGGTCCCAGGATGGGGTGTTGCGTAGATTACGGCGGGAAATGGAGATATTGAACCAGGCTCCGACATCTAGAAAGATGCCGTGGCCTTGTTCTCGCGGACGCCCAAATGAGATGCCGGTTTGTCCATGACCATGCCGGACAGTCACCTGTACAGCGGATGCGCTGGGTGCTGAAGGTGCCGCCAGGGCCTACCTATCACGCCTGGCGAGCGCGCAACCTACGGCGGCCCGTGGGTTCACGCCGAGCTTCGGGCCATGGGCCAGCGCCTGGGCGAGAAGCGGGTGGCCAGGCTGATGCATGCAGGCGGCATTCATGCCAAATACAAG
>Ga0247511_100724_pt1 | contig 9066 bp, 5 predicted proteins | sample SJ1SFenscriptome_FD_190051 | JGI IMG/M metagenome (GOLD analysis project Ga0247511, IMG submission 190051) | Metatranscriptome of enriched cultures of PCE-dechlorinating microbial communities from Ithaca, New York, USA - SJ1.SFe36 (Metagenome... ...
CGCAAACATAATTAAAGCTTAGGGGGGATATTGATGATAAATCTGCAAGGCGTATCCAAATACTATGGACAGCTATGCGCAGTTGATAATATCGACTTGGAAATAGGTCCGGGGGTATTTGGCCTACTGGGCCCCAATGGGGCGGGCAAAACGACTTTGATGCGGATGCTGGTGGGGCTGACCCCTGCTAGTTCCGGCCGGATTATTATTGATGACATAGAGATGAACAGTAAACAAAATATTGATGAAGTAAGAAAAACACTTAACTACCTGCCGCAGGTATTTGGGTTATATTCCAACTTTACTGTCGGCCAGATCATAGATTATTTTGCTGGACTGTGGGGAAAGACGAAAAAGTTGCAAACTAAGAAGATGACCGATAGACTGCTCAATATAGTAGGTTTATTTGATAAACGGAATGAGAAGGTTAAAGCTCTGTCGGGAGGCATGAAACAGCGCTTAGGGATAGCAGTTACCCTAATCAACGACCCCAAGGTGTTGATAGTGGATGAACCGACAGCTGGCCTGGATCCTAGTGAGAGGATCAGGTTCCGCAACTTTCTTTCCTCACTGGCTGGGGACAGAACCATTATCCTTTCTACTCATATAGTCGGGGATATCGAAAGCACCTGCGGTAAAACGGCGTTGATAAATAAAGGACGCATCGTATATTGCGGCGGGATAGAATCTTTGGTCGCCAGTGTAAAAGGCAAGGTGTGGACAGGTGCGGTTGACGCGTTGGAGAGTGATAACTATTACGACAGGTTTAAGGTAGCTTCCTGTGTTCACAGCTTAGGCACGGCACAACTGAGAATTATCTCCATCGATAGTCCGGGAGAAGGCTTCACCCTGGTGGAACCGAACCTTGAAGAAGCCTATCTATATCTAATATAGGAGATAATGCGATGGGTGATATGATGCACAGTGAACTGAAGTTTCTCAAAAAGAATATAGGGTTCTTTTTCGTTATTAGCATAGTTATTGCTTACTTTACTTATGACTCCGGCATATCCTTCTTTCTTAACGGCACGTACCAGCAGGCCCCTAACATAGTCAATCATATTTTAGATGTTTCCCAGGAGTGGATACGGCGTTCATATTTTTTTACTGATATGGCTGTTTTAGTTTCCGTAGTTATTATCTATAGCTTATTGTCAAAACATGCTGATGCTTATGATCTGTTGTATATTATACCGAACAAAGCCAGAAACACGATAATAGCGAGGGTTTTAACCATTTTCGCGATAGTGTTGCTGTTCGATATAGCCGGGGTAATGCTGGGTAATTATATACTGGCAGTTCAGTATAAGATCATGCAGATCAATTATGTGGGAATATTGGGATACGGGCTAATAGAAGAAGGCATCCGCATATTACTGTATGTAGCTATGTTTGTATTTATCTATTACTTGGTTTCCTGGCTTTCCGAGGAACACAAATTCGCTATTTACTATCCGGTAAGCATTTTTGCCTGGTTTATGATAAACATATTCGGGAGGTATACCTTTCAATTATATTCTCCGCTGACGATTAGTGATGCGTTTTTAAACCCTGCGAACTGGATGAAGCTTGGCGTAAACGCTTTGTATATATTAATATTTGTGGGTTTAACTATAGTAATATACGATGGACTAAGATTTGGCCATAACTTAAGCATAAATGCCAAAAACTCCAATAATAAAGATGCGGGCACGAAAAGCAGGTTCTGGTATGAATTTTACGCTATTTACGATTTTAAAAGCGTCAGTTTTGTTTTGATACCCCTGGCTTTTATACTGGTGATATGGATAGGAGGAATAGCTCGACATCAAAGTATGCACAACACAGTGAAATTACTCTTTATTTGGAGTGAATTCTTATTTCCGTTATTATTTTTGCCGGTAATGAAAAACATAACCTCAATAGAAAAAAAGCTGCAGGTGCAGGACTTGATAGAAATAATACCTGGAGCGCGGAACCAGCAGGTCTCAACTCGAATCAAGGTATTCGTTGTCATATCTATACTGGTCATTGGCCTTTACATACTGTTAAATACACTGATATTCAGGTTGACTGGCACTGAGACAGTTATGTTATTGCTGGAACTGACAACTGGTTTTGTTATAGTTGCGCTGATAGCCGCAATACTTATGCAGATAACCAAAAACGATACCATCAGCATTGTCATTACCGTCATATCATGGATACTTCTTTTCACCTTAAGAAGACAACTTCCTGATATGGTTAACCCTTTTGCTTGTTACTCCCATGGGATGTACAGCCCTAATTTCTGGTTCAGCAAAACATCGCTGCTGTTCCTGTCAGCAGTAGCCGGCAGCGTGTTCTGGCTAGTTACAAAGTTGACGAACGTTCATTCCAAGTTTCATTCCAATACGTGCACTAAGCTTTGATTGAAAAGTGTTTGGCCGGGATGTCGGTATGCCGGGTGGAAGACATCACCAAGGTCCTCCGGGGAACCAAGGTATCGGCCGGGATAATCAGCAACCTCAACCAGAAAGTCTGCGGCCTATCGGCTCCACCTGGAAACAAGTAAGTAAGGAACACAAAACAGAACGCATCCAGGAAAAGGACCTGACCTTTATGGAACGGCGCGATGCGGAAGATGAGTTTGTGTATCAGAACAGCTTCAAGATCAATATGCGCTATTATGCCTCGCTGGACTAGAAAAAAGCCTTTGTCATGTCGCATGGCCGCAATATGATGATCTTAAAAATTGTGGGGTATGCCGAGAATGTGGTGGTTATTACAAGCTGGATAATTTCAAGGCGCATGTCTGGCTGGCAATACTTATTTGACCTGAAAAGACCCGGCTGGGGGAAACTTTTAATAGAAGCTAATAGTAGATAATCTACATAGAGAAAAATAGTATTTGACGATAAACAATATATAGCCTAAACTAGGCTATTAACCACAACAATCATTTTCTACGATTCATTATCAATCCCAATGGGGGTGGCTTCATGCACCATCATAATCTGCCAAAAAAACAGGGATTATATGATCCAGCCTTTGAACACGATGCCTGCGGTATGGGATTTGTGGTAAATATCAAAGGCGTAAAGTCTCATGACATTATCGATGAAGCGTTGACCGTGCTTGAAAACCTCAACCACCGGGGGGCCAGTGGGGCTGATGAAAACACCGGCGACGGCGCGGGAATCCTGATTCAGATACCTCACGATTTCCTGCAAAGGGAGTGTGAGGTTTTGGGGTTTAGCCTGCCGGAAAAAGGCAGCTACGGGGTGGGAATGATTTTTGCCCACAAATACGATGATTTCCGGGCCACTCAGATTGAGACCTTTGAGGATCTCATTGAAGAAGAGGGCCAGAAGGTTCTGGGCTGGCGTGAAGTTCCCATAGACAAGACCAACGTCGGCGACAGCGCCAGGGCGGCTATGCCCAGGTTTATCCAGGTTTTTATCGAAAAGGATCCCTCCATTACAGATCCCATGGATTTTGAAAGAAAGCTCTATGTAATAAGAAAACGGGCGGAACGCGTCCTGGTGCCCATGGCTGAAGAAAAAGGCGGTACTTTTTATGTGGCCAGCCTTTCCTCGAAAACCATTGTTTACAAAGGCATGCTTACCGCGGAACAGCTGCGCAGCTTCTATTTGGATCTGTCCGACCTGGACTGTGAATCGGCCTTGGCCATGGTCCATTCGAGGTTTTCCACCAACACCTTCCCCAGCTGGGAAAGGGCACACCCCAACCGCTACATCGTGCATAACGGAGAGATCAACACCATCAGAGGCAATGTCAACTGGATGAAGGCCCGTCAGAAGTGCATCGACTCGCCGCTCTTCGACGACATCGCCAAGGTGTATCCGGTCATTGATGAAACGGGCAGCGATTCATCAATGTTCGACAACAGCCTTGAGTTCCTGCACTTGACCGGCCGGTCGCTTCCCCATGCCATGATGATGATGATTCCCGAGTCCTGGGAGCACAATGATCTGATTTCTAAGGATAAGAAGGACTTTTACAACTTCAACAACTTCCTGATGGAGCCCTGGGATGGACCAGCCGCCATGGCCTTTTCCGACGGCGCGGTGATAGGAGCGGTCCTGGACCGCAATGGACTGCGCCCCTCACGTTATTACGTGACCAAAGACGACAAGGTCATCCTGGCTTCCGAGGTGGGTGTAGTTGATATAAAACCGGACAACGTCTCCTACAAGGGGCGTCTGGAACCGGGCAAAATGCTGTTGATCGACACCGAAGCCCAACGCATCATATCCGATGAAGAAATTAAGAAAAGTGCAGCGGCCATGTTCCCCTACGCGGAATGGCTGGAGAGGCATGTTGTTAGGCTCAGTGATATGCCCCTAATTGTTTCCAAAAAGGAAAAAGTGCGGGAGGATCTGGTCAGGCAGCAGAAGGCCTTCGGCTACACCTTTGAAGATATACAAAAGATCATTCAACCTATGGCCGCCGAAGGCATTGAACCCATCGGAGCTATGGGCATGGATTCCCCCCTGGCGGTTTTGTCCGAAAAGCCCCAGATGCTCTACCTGTACTTTAAGCAGATGTTTGCCCAGGTAACCAATCCTCCCAGTGATGGCATCAGGGAAGAGATCATCACTTCCAGCAGCATGCTGCTGGGGAATGCAGGCAATCTTCTGGATCCGGACAAAGCCAACACCACCAGTGTATTTTTAGAGCACCCCATTCTTACCAATGAACAGATAAACACCATAAAGCATTTGAACAGCGGCCGCTTTAAGACTGCCACCGTTTCCATGCTGTACAAGGTAGAGGATGAGGCAAGGGGGATGAAGGGCGCCCTGGATCGTATTTTCCGGGAAGCCGACAAAGCCATTGACGAAGGCGCCAATATCATCATCCTCTCCGACCGTGGGGTTGATCAAAAATATGCAGCGGTTCCCGCCCTGCTGGCCTCCTCGGGTCTTCACCATCACCTGATCCGCAGGGAAATAAGGACCGCCCTGGGCATCGTTTTAGAATCCGGGGAACCGCGGGAAGTGCACGACTTCTGCACCCTGATCGGCTACGGGGTAACAGCCATCAATCCTTATATCGCCTACGAGACCATTAAGGATCTCAGTGAAAAAGACCTTTTGAACGGTGTTGACTACCAGCAAGCCAAAAAGAACTACATTAAGGCGGTGGTAAAAGGCGTTCAGAAGGTGGCGACAAAGATGGGTATTTCCACCCTGCGCAGCTACCACGGCGCCCAGATCTTTGAAGCCATCGGTTTGGAGAAGGATCTTATCGACCGCTACTTTACCATGACCCCGTCCCGGCTGGACGGCATCGGGCTGGAAGAAATCGCTGTGGAAAACCAGATGCGCCACGAAAGCGCCTTTGTTGAATCACCCTATCAAGACACCCTCGAACCGGGCGGAACCTTCCAGTGCAAGGATGACGGAGAAATCCATCTCTATAATCCGGAAACCATCTACCTGCTGCAGCGTGCCTGCCGGGAGGGCAATTACATTCTATATCACGAATACTCCAAGAAGATAAACGATGAAAAGATATACAGCTTAAGAAACCTTTTGGATTTCAATTACGCCACCGGTGAAACCATCCCCATCGAAGAGGTGGAGCCGGTCGAAGCCATTGTCAAAAGATTCAAGACCGGGGCTATGTCTTTTGGCTCCATAAGTAAAGAAGCCCATGAATGCCTGGCTATCGCCATGAACCGGCTGGGGGGCAAAAGCAACAGTGGTGAAGGCGGCGAGGATGCGGAAAGATTTAAACCCCTGGAAAACGGGGACTCGAAAAACAGCGCCATCAAGCAGGTTGCTTCGGGGCGCTTTGGGGTGACCAGCAACTACCTGGTCAATGCCAAAGAAATTCAGATAAAGATGGCCCAGGGCGCCAAGCCCGGTGAAGGCGGGCAGCTTCCCGGGGGCAAGGTCTTCCCGGAAATTGCTCGGGTGAGGCATTCCACGGCTGGAGTGGGCTTGATTTCTCCTCCGCCCCATCATGACATCTATTCCATCGAGGACCTGGGCGAATTGATTCATGACCTCAAAAATGCTAATCGCGAGGCCAATATCAATGTCAAGCTGGTCTCCGAAGTGGGAGTGGGAACCATTGCCGCTGGGGTGGCCAAGGGAAAGGCTGATGTTATCCTTATCAGTGGTTACGAAGGCGGAACCGGGGCATCGCCCCGGACCAGCATAAAAAACGCCGGGCTGCCCTGGGAACTGGGATTGTCTGAGACCCACCAGACCCTGGTATTGAACAAACTGCGTGATCGGGTAGTCCTGGAAACAGACGGCAAGCTATTGACCGGCCGGGATGTGGTCATCGCAGCTATGCTGGGAGCTGAGGAATTCGGCTTCGCCACTACCCCGCTTATCGCTCTGGGATGCGTTATGATGAGGGTATGCAACCTCAATACCTGCCCGGTAGGGATAGCCACTCAGGACGAAAACTTGAGGAAAAACTTTGCTGGGAAGCCGGAGCACGTGGAAAACTTCATGTGCTTTGTAGCCCGGGAGATGCGTGAAATAATGGCCCGGCTCGGTTTTAGAACCGTCAATGAAATGGTCGGCCGCACCGACCGGCTGCTGCAAAAGGAGCACATAAAGCACTGGAAGGCTTCTCATCTGGATCTATCCCGGATTTTGTTCCAGCCCTATGCCGGGGCGGCCATCGGCCGATTCAAGTCCGTTGAGCAGAATCACAACCTGGATAAGTCCCTGGATATGCGAAAGCTCCTGCGCATGTGCAAACCGGCCCTGGAGCAAAAAAAATCCATCCGAGCCAAGTTGAAGATCAACAATGTCGACCGGGTGGTGGGAACCCTGACCGGCAGCGAGATCTCCCGGCGCTACGGCCAGGAGGGATTGCCCGAGGATACCATCAAACTGAGCTTCGTCGGCTCCGCCGGGCAGAGCTTTGGAGCCTTTGTCCCCCGGGGCATGAGCCTGGAGCTGGAGGGCGACGCCAATGATTATATCGGCAAAGGGCTTTCCGGCGGAAAGATTATAGTATATCCTCCCCAAACGGAGGGCTTCGCGGCCGAGAAAAATATCATTATCGGAAATGTGGCTTTCTATGGAGCAACTTCTGGAGAAGCCTATATCAATGGCATTGCCGGGGAAAGGTTCTGTGTGAGAAACAGCGGCGCCAACGCGGTGGTAGAAGGCGTGGGTGACCATGGCTGCGAATACATGACCGGCGGCAAAGTAGTAATATTAGGCCCCACCGGCCGAAATTTCGCAGCCGGTATGTCGGGCGGCATAGCCTACATTCTCGATTTTGACGATATATACTGCAATAAATCCATGGTAGCTCTGAAAGCCATCGGTTCACAGGAAGAACTGGACGAAGTCAGGACGATGATCGAAAAGCACGTTCAGTACACGGGCAGCCTGGTCGGTGCAAAAATACTTGGTGATTGGGATGCTTACGCACCCCGGTTTACCAAAGTTATACCGGTCGACTATCAGCGCATGCTGGATAGCATAGCCAGGGCTCACTAGGCCGGACTCTCCGGCGAGGAAGCCCTTATGGCCGCGTTTGCAGAGAATAACAAAGACGCTTCTGGAACCACGGGACACTAAGGGGGGTGAATTAACGTGGGAAAGATAAACGGATTTCTGGAATATGAGAGGAAAGACCCTGGAAAACGACCCCCTGAGGAAAGAATAAAAGACTGGCAAGAAATACGATTGCCCCAGGATCCTGAACAAGTTAGACTGCAGGGTGCGAGATGTATGGACTGCGGAGTAGCCTTCTGCCAGAGTGGGGTGCTCTTAAATGGCGCCACCTCAGGATGTCCGCTGCACAACCTTATACCCGAATGGAATGAACTGGTGCACCGGGGCTTATGGAAGGAAGCCTACCAGAGACTGGTGAGGACCAATCCCTTCCCCGAATTCACCGCCCGGGTATGCCCGGCCCCCTGTGAAGGAGCCTGCACCGAGGGCTATATCATGGAGCCAGTGGCCATAAACAGCCTTGAATACGAGATCGTGGAGCGGGCCTTCGCCGAAGGCTGGGTGGCGGGCAAGAAGAGCCCGGATACCGGCCGGAAAGTGGCTATTGTGGGTTCGGGCCCGGCCGGGCTTTCCGCTGCTCATTACTTGAATCTGGCCGGCCATGACGTCACTATTTTTGAGAAGGACGACCGGGCAGGCGGCCTCTTGATGTACGGGATCCCCAATATAAAGCTGGAAAAAGGCGTCATCGAGCGGCGCCTGGATATCATGAAAGCTGCCGGAATCACTTTCCTGCTGAATGCCGAAGTGGGCAAAGACATCAGCCCCCAGGCGCTGGTAGAAAACTATGACGCGGTTCTGCTGTGCGCCGGGGCCGGCAAGGCCCGGGAGCTGGAGGTTGAGGGCCGGAATCTCAAAGGGGTTTACCAGGCCATGGATTTCTTGAAGTCCAATACAAAGAGCTTTTTGGATTCAAATTTCGAGGATTATAAATGCATCAATGCCAAAGACCAGGATGTCATAGTTATCGGGGGCGGAGACACCGGAACCGATTGTGTGGCAACCGCTATAAGGCACGGCTGCAAGAGTATATATCAATTTGAAATTATGCCCGAGCCGCCCGCCAAGAGGGTGGAAAAGGATAATCCCTGGCCGGAGTGGCCGCGTAAGCTCAAGGTGGACTACGGGCAGGAGGAAGCCATCAGCCGGTTTGGCAGCGACCCCCGGCGATACTGTATCTCCACCCGCAAGCTCACCGGGAACAAGAAAGGCAATGTCAAAGAAGTCCATACGGTTGACGTGGCCTGGATCAAGGACGGCCGGAGCAGGCTGGTTCCCCAGCCCATCTCGGACAGCGAAAAAGTATGGAAGGCCGACCTGGTACTCCTGGCCCTCGGATTTGTGGGTCCTGAGGATGCTATAATGGAAGCTTTTAAACTGAACCGGGATCAGCGCAGCAATGTGAAGGCAGAATACGGAGTTTTCACCACCAATACAGAAAAAGTCTTTGCCGCGGGGGACATGCGGCGGGGCCAGAGCCTGGTAGTATGGGCCATCCAGGAAGGAAAGCTGGCGGCCCGGGAAATTGATAAATACCTGATGGGCAAAAGCGTGCTATAATAAGCCGAGTCAGGCCCTATATTATAAG
>Ga0247511_100750_pt1 | contig 8867 bp, 9 predicted proteins | sample SJ1SFenscriptome_FD_190051 | JGI IMG/M metagenome (GOLD analysis project Ga0247511, IMG submission 190051) | Metatranscriptome of enriched cultures of PCE-dechlorinating microbial communities from Ithaca, New York, USA - SJ1.SFe36 (Metagenome... ...
CAAATGTGAGATTAGGAGAAGCCTTGCCGAACAATAAAGTGAGTCCCAATCGATTGAACATCCTGGCAGATGCTGCAGCAATGTATTATCTCAAAGGACAATCCCAATCCCAGATTGCGAAAATAATGGATGTTTCCAGATCGATGGTCTCACGAATGCTGACAGATGCAAGAAGACTTGGTTTGGTCAGGATTCATATCGAACGCCCCGTAATTCACAATACAGAACTCGAAAAACTTCTTTGCCAACAATTTGGTCTACAGACTGCCATTGTTGTAGAGCAACCGGGTGGACAGGCTCTGTTAACTTCTTTGGGCAAGGCAGCTGCCCGGTATATAGAGGAAGAATTGAAGCCTGGCCAGACACTCGGCACTTCCTGGGGCACGGCAATCAGTGCGACAGTGGATGAACTTCAATTTGAGACGCCTATTCCTGGGATTCGTATCGTTCAGTTGCTCGGTTCATTCGGCGCTCGCATCAAACAATACCACGGGATTGCAATAGTTAACCGCCTGGTGGACAAACTGGGTGGTGAGGGGGTCTATCTGAGCGCGCCTTTTCTGGTTGAAAGTGCTCAACTGGCAAGTGTATTAAAAGAGAGCAAAGACATTCTTGAAACCTTCCAGCTCGGCAGTCATGCTGATGTGGCTTTGTTGGGAATCGGTAGTGCCAAACCCGAAGTTTCACCTTACGTATTAGCCGGCTATCTTCCAGAAAAAGAGATGCAAGAAATTTGCGACACAGGGGCAATAGGTGATGTTTGCGGAATATTTATTGATATTTTCGGCCATCCTTTACATTCTGAACTTCAGGAAAGAACGATTGGTATCTCTTTGGAAGATTTAGGAAACATACCACTGCGCATAGGCGTTTCGGGTGGTCCACACAAAATCGATCCAATTATTGGAGCGATTCGCGGAAAGCATGTAAATGTTTTAGTGACAGATGCCAATACGGCGCAAGGTGTAATAAATCGCACAAAAGAGTTAGAAGCTATTTGATACGTATAAGAAGGAAAATTTATGACAACCTGGAAGAAAGAAGAGTTTGACAATTTTGAAACGACTGATGTGCTTGTTAAGTCAAAAGAATTAGGGCTTAGCCAAGAACAGCTGGTCGATATGTATCGGACGATGGTCAAGATCCGTTTATTTGAAGAGATGGCGGATAAACAGTACGCACTTGGCAAGGTTCACGGTACGATGCATCTCTCAGCCGGGCAGGAAGCTGTGGCGGTAGGCACTGGCTTTGCCATCACTAAAGGTGACTATTTACTCAATCATCACCGCGGACATGGGCATTTCATTGCCAGTGGCGCAGATGTAAACAAGATGATGGCGGAATTTTTGGGTAAGGAAACTGGCTACTGCCGGGGACGCGGTGGCTCTATGCACATCGCTGATGTCACTGCTAATAACCTGGGAGCTAACGGTATTGTAGGTGGTGGGTTGCAGCTTGCAGCGGGTGTGGGGCTGGCAATTCAGATGAAGAAGACAGAGCAGATCGTACTCACTATTTTTGGGGACGGAGCTGCTAACGAAGGCATTTTCCATGAGTCGCTAAATATGGCTGCAATTTGGGATCTGCCTATCTTGTACTTATGTGAAAACAATCAATATGGCATGTCTGCCAATGTGGCACGTGTCTCAGCTAAAACGCCCTTCAAGGATCGTGCGGCAGCTTATGGCATCCCTGGATATTACATTGATGGAAATGATGTGCTAGCTGTTTATGAGTTCATCCGCAATGCAGCTGAGAACGCTCGTTCCGGGAAAGGACCTGTATTTGTTGAAGCACAGACCTATCGCTACTTTGGACATTCGAAAAGCGATCGTAATCTGTATCGCACTAAGGAGGAGATCGACTACTGGAAGTCGGTTGAAGATCCAATTATCCGTTTTGAAAAGTTGCTGTTAACTGCCAATCTGATTAACGATCAGTCTATCAGCAAAATTAAGGAAGAGATGAGCGAAGTAATAGATGAATCTGTGACATTTGCAGAAAATTCACCGGAACCGGATGTAAAAGACGTTATGGAGTGGGTATATGCCTGAGATTACTTACCGTGAAGCCATCCACGACGCAATGGTTGAAGAAATGCGTCGCGATGAAAACGTATTCTTAATTGGAGAAGATATTGGCACCTATGGCGGCGCCTTTGGAGTAAGCGCGGGCATGCTGGCTGAGTTTGGACCAGACCGTATCCGCGAAACACCGATCTCCGAATTAGCGATTGTTGGCGCGGCAGCAGGCGCAGCCATGGTGGGTATGAAACCAATCGCAGAGTTAATGTTCATGGATTTCGTTTTGCTAGCATTGGAACCACTCATGAATCAGGCTGCGAAAGCACGATATATGTTTGGAGGTAAAGCAACCGTCCCCATGGTAGTGCGTTTACCTGGAGGTTCTGGCACCGGTGCGGCAGCCCAACATTCACAATCCCTGGAGAGCATCTTGATGCACATTCCTGGGATCAAAGTGGTGGCTCCCAGTACTGCCTATGATGCCAAGGGTTTGTTGCTCAGTGCAATCAGAGACCCTAACCCGGTTTGTTTTGTGGAGCACAAACTGCTCTATAAAGTGAAGGGAGAGGTTCCTGAGGGCGAATACACCATACCTTTGGGTGTGGCGGATATTAAGCATGTTGGCAGCGATATTACTGTGGTGACTTCAGGGATTATGGTTCAGAAATCACTGGCGGTAGCCAAAAAACTGAGCCAGGAAGGTATCAGCGTGGAAGTGCTGGATCTGCGCACCTTGAGACCGATGGATACCCAGGCGATTATCAATTCTGTGAAGAAAACTGGGCGTTTGTTGGTAGTACACGAAGCAGTGCAGACTGGTGGTTGGGCTGGAGAGGTCATGGCTGTCGTTTCTTCCAGTGAAGCTTTTGACTACCTGGATGCACCTATGCGCCGGCTGACCGGGAAAGATGTTCCCATTCCTTATAATCGTTTTCTTGAAGCAGCCGCTGTTCCCCAGGAAGATGATATCGAAGCTGAGATCCGCGCGATCGTTAGCAATAAGTACTAGGAAAGGAAGCCGCTAATGCCTACCCCTTTTATAATGCCAAAGATGGATATGGACCAGGAAGTTGTTACCATCATTTCTTGGTTAAAAAACGAAGGTGATCGGATTGAAAAAGGCGAATCCGTTATTGAAGTAGAAACCGACAAAATCGTCAGCGAAATCGAAGCTCCTGAAAGCGGTATTCTGGCTAACATTCTTTACCACGAAAATGATGAAGCTCCTGTAACCAAAGTTGTTGCTTATATTCTCAAAGAGGGTGAATCTCTGGATAGCATTCCTATTGGCGAGAAAACAGTGGAAACAACAATCTCTAAACCAGAAGAAGCTTCAAAAGACACAGTGACTGCAAAATCTACCTTACATGCCACACCTTTGGCTGAAAAAGTATCGAAAGATCTGGGCGTTCAACTGGAACAGGTGTCTCCAAGCGGTTCCAAGGTGACCCGCAAGGATGTTGAAGCCTTCGCCGAAAGAATGAAGGAGCAGGTTACCCCACGGGTAAGCGTCCCAGCCACCCCTGCGGCACGCAGCCTGGCTGAAGAAAGGGGCATAGACCTGGGAGTTCTTTCAGGTTCCGGACCAAGAGGTCGTATACAGGCAGCAGATGTGCCCATGCAGGCACCAACGACGATTTTCCGGGCTGGTGTGACGACTTCAGTTCCACTCGTAGGAAAACGTAAACGAATAGCCGAAAGATTAACAGCAAGCTATCAATCCACACCCCACATCTACATCACAGTTGAAGTAGACATGACCTCCTCTGAATCTGCAAGAAAGCAGATTAATATGTTGGCAGAAAAAGAAGGGCAGCTGGCGATTTCTGTTACCGCATTTCTGGTGAAAATGGTAACCTGGGCTTTGGGGCGGCATCCATATCTGAATGCTTCCCTGCAAGATGATAAAATCCTTTTATCAGAGGATGCGAATATTGGGATAGCCACAGCTATCGACGACGGCTTGATTGTTCCAGTGATTCATAGCGCAAATAAACTATCGCTTCGTGAAATTAACACGCAGCTTCGATATCTGACCAACCAAGCACGTACCGGGGCGCTCACAGCCGAGCAAGTAACAGGCGGAACATTTACCATATCCAACTTGGGGATGTTCGGAATTGGTTCGTTCACAGCTATCATAAATCCTCCGCAGTCAGCCATCCTGGCAGTGGGTGGACTGGTTCGAAAACCTGTTGTGGTTGATGAAAATGACACTATTGCTGTTCGTCCGATGATGAATCTGACACTTGGTGCTGACCACCGTGTTGTAGACGGTGCTGTTGCGGCATCATTTTTGGCGGATCTGGTTACCGTTCTTGAGACACCGGAATTAGTACTTTATTGATTATTTTTAGAATAAGGATTAATATAGATTCCAGATGAATAACACGGAAATATTAGAGAAAACATTATGTCTTTAGACCAGTACTTATCAAAATCATCTATCCTACTTGGATTGGAGGCGGAAACCAGCAGCGATGTTATCTGTCAGTTAGGAGAGACGCTGTTTAATGCTGGATTGGTCAAAGACTCTTACGTAGAAGCTGTTATAAATCGAGAAAAAACATTACCAACTGGTTTACCTTTAGATGGAGAAATTAATGTCGCCATTCCACATACGGATATCGAGCATGTAAAAAAATCGGCTGTCGCCATGGCGACCTTAGCCAAACCCGTGACATTTCAGAATATGGTTGTGCCTGACGAGTCGATTAATGTACATATTGTATTCCTCCTGGCGCTCGATGAGCCTCACGCGCAAATTGAAATGCTGCAGGAGGTGGCTGGCGTGGTGCAAAATACAGATCTCTTGGAGTTATTAATGACAGCCACAGATCCAAAAGAAGTATTGGCTGCTTTTGCTAAATCAGAAACCGATCCAAAATCAAATTGAGTCCGGTTTCACTTATAAGTAGTTATTAAGAAGGAGAATACGATGATTGGTAAGAAAAGAATTCTGGTAGCATGCGGGACTGCCATTGCCACTTCGACCGTAGTTGCCAAAGCTATCGAAGAAGCCTTGGAAAAGCGCGGCATACAAGCCACAATCCGTCAGTGCAAGGCGAGTGAGGTACCGAGCCTTGCGCAGGATGCCGATTTGATCGTAACGACAACTCCAGTTGCTACTGATCATGGAAAACCAGTAATTCAAACACTGGCGTTTCTAACAGGAATTGGAAAGGAGGCGGTTATCGAACAAATTATTGAGAAACTTAAGTCGTAGATTTTTTATCGTTAGTAGATATTTATATTAGCTTTGAAAGGACAATAAGATGGATTCAATTCTTGCTGGATTAAAAGCTTTTTTTGATACCTTTGGCTCCACAATTCTATTGCCAGTGATTATCATTATCTTGGCTTTGGTGATGGGTGCCAAATTTGGTCGTGCCTTCCGAGCAGGCATCACCGTAGGTATCGCCTTTATTGGTATCAATTTAGTGACCGGCCTGATGGGCAGTGTATTGACTAATGTTGGTCAAGCTCTCACAGCAAATCTTGGCATTGAACGGGATATTTTTGATGTGGGTTGGCCAGCTGCTGCGTCGATCGCTTTTGGCACCAATGTTGGTTTGGCTGTCATTCCGATTGCTCTTTTGGTTAATGTTGTTTTCCTCGCTTTAAGACTGACTAAAACCCTCAATGTCGATGTGTGGAATTTCTGGCACTTTGCATTCCTTGGCTCCCTTGTCTCCATTGCTACCAATAACGTGGTTTATGGTTTTATAGCTGCCGCGATCGCTGCTGCGTTAGCATTGTTTCTGGGTGACTGGACAGCCAAAGCCGTTCAACACTTCTATAATGTCCCTGGAATTTCAATTCCTCACTTGACTTCTGCTCCTGGTGTGCCGTTTGCGATCTTGGTTAACTGGATTTTTGAAAAGATCCCAGGTCTGCGCAAACTTCAGGCTGATCCGGAATCAATTCGCAAGAAGTGGGGTCTGTTTGGTGAACCTGTTGTAATGGGTTTCATTATCGGTTTGGTTCTGGGTATTTTGGCTTATGCCTTCAAGGTGCCTGCTGATAAAACTGCTCTGAAAGTAATCGCGGATATTTTGGGTGTTGCAATGAATCTTGCCGCTGTCATGCTGCTGCTGCCACGAATGGTTTCCATCTTGATGGAAGGCCTCATTCCAGTTTCAGAAGCCGCCAGCGAATTCATGCAGAAACGAGCTTCCGGGCGCGAGATCTACATCGGCTTGGATGCTGCCATTCTGACAGGTCATCCTTCAGCCATTTCGGCTGCTTTGGTACTGGTTCCGATTGCGATTTTGCTAAGCATCATCCTGCCTGGTAACCGGGTAATTCTGTTTGCGGACCTGGCCGTGATCCCGTTTGTCGTCGCATTGATGGCTCCGGTTATGAAAGGTAACATCGTTCGCATGATTGTTGCTGGTATCTTAGAATTGGGCGTAGGTTTTTATATTGCTACAGCAATGTCGCCATTCTTCACCAGCGCCGCAATCGAATCTGGTTTCTCTCTGCCTGAGAGCGCCGTTCAGATTACAAGCATTGCTGATGGCTTCTTGTGGCCCAACTGGTTATTTGTGAATGCGGTCAAATTACTAGGTGGACCTATTGGTTTGGTCGTCTTGGCTGCATTGCTTGGCGGAGGGATCTTCCTCTTCTTGAAGAACACAAGGAAATGGGAAGAAATTGCTGGTGCCCCAGTAGTCGAAGTCGAAGAATAAAACAACTATTTTCTGGATGGGGAGAAATAAATCTCCCCATCCAAATAAGGCGATCATGGTAGAACTTTTTTTACGGACAATGCTAGGAACCGCAGGCTACAAGCTGTTGGAATTATATGTTGAGCATGCACTCCCAATTAATATCATAATTTTTGGTTATCTCGGCTTAATTTATCTGGGACGCCGAAGCTACCAATCCATGAAAAAAGCATTACAAGAACAACTTGAGAAAGCAATTAACAAGTCACCTTTCTCCAAACCAGAAACCTGGTTTGCAAAGATTTTGCAAAATCCCCCCATCGATTGGGAGAAAGTAAGTGCCAGCACCAAGATTCCTTTCTTCTCACCTGATAATTATTACTGGTTTGGATTGAAAAATGAAAAATCGATGATAAAGCACTTTTCCCCAAAGCGAATTACCTCGTGGTATGCCCAAAAACAGGACAAAGCAAATGCTGCGGATAACAACCAGGCATCTTCTTAGTAAAAAACAATAAAAAATTTTAACTCAACGTAGTTTGAACTGAAATAAATATTGCTGATAGAGTGTTTTAATCGAAAGATTTCTACAAGTTTCTTTGTTGAGTTCTCTGTAGCATTACTACCTGCGTTTCCCTTTTTTGTGTCCTGAGGAAAGGTTATCCAAAATCAATTTTGCTGAGGCGGGAACTTCAGGCTCAGCAACCATTTCGCTCCCGTTGATGTTGATAACACCAGTACGGATGGGTCTGAGAAGTTTTACGAATTGTTTGATACTTATGCCAGTTTGAGCCTCAATGTTCCGGCCTGTTGCCAAAGCTGCCAGGACAATTGTGAGATGTGCTTCAATGGCATCCCGTTTTCGGTGATAAACAGGTCGAGCTTTTAGATCAGACTTGGCCATACGGAAGGATGCTTCCACCTGGAAGAGTTGATGGTAACTAGCTATCACCTCATCATCGGGAATGTCCAGATTGGTCACATAACCTTTAATCCCAGCCAATGCCCTGGTTTTGTCAATCAGTTCCAAGTTCAAACGCTTGCTTTGTGCATCAATGGTCAAAAACCTGGTTCTGTTGGTAGCAATCTGACCAGCCAGGGCTTTCTTCGCCTTACTAATCTGTTTTTCAATATTCCTAAGATCTAGTGCAGCACGTTTGCTACGGTATTGATAGATGATCCTGTATCCCTGCTGTGGCGAAACTACAATCTGCTGATCCTGCATCTGGTCAGTCTTTTGATATTCTTGTAAGCTACTAAGCGTCGTTCTTTACTCAGACCCGGCTTGCGATAACCATCTTCTTCCTGCACCTCAAAGTACAGCCTGGTGACATCGTAGAGCACCAGACTTAGCCTCTTGCCTTGAATGTGTTCAAAACAAGCCTGGCTGATTATCTCACGGTAACCTTGCTCTGCTGCTTTTTCCAGACTTCGGTAGAGTTTGTTTTTGTATGGAACTTTCACTCCTGGATCTGCCAAGATCCGCAGACTGTCTATCTTTGAGGTCGGCTCTACTATCCTGGCGAGACATAAACTCTCAAATACTTCGTCCCCTATCTCAGTAAACCCCAACTTTTGATATTCCTTGTTCAGCGCTTCCCACAGCAAACCTGAATAGGTTCGCTTTATCCCCACCCTCAGTGACGAAGGTGCTTCGGAAAACAACTCCATTTGGTTGGCTTGCAACCGTCTGTAGGCTATCGAGAGCAAAACCTTTAGTTCCTCACCTGTATGCGCACTGCCAATGTGATCAATCCGGACTATCTTCCCCTTTTGTTTGGTCGCTATTTGAACCGCTGTCGCCCCACTGGCCGTCTTTACCTTTCGAATGTATGACATCCCATTATTTTATTCCATTTCTCACCCCCCTTAGTGTCCTGAGAAGCCTCTTTTTCCTCGTTGAAATCATTGTTTTTTTGCAAATTGGGAAACTCAGGAGGAAAAAGGTGATTTTACTCAATTTAGGCGATAAATATTATTGATGACTCTACTACAAAAACCCGATCATTAACAACCAAGCACCCATTTTTGAACCCCGAAATAGTTCGAAAGGGCGCGAATGAAGTTGTCGAAAAATAGACAAAAAGAACTTACCTGAGCGCCTTCGGCCCCTCTCTTTGAGATTTCTGTGTTGATTTGCTCTGCTTTCCTCGTTTTATACTGCTGAATGCGC
>Ga0247511_100759_pt1 | contig 8827 bp, 7 predicted proteins | sample SJ1SFenscriptome_FD_190051 | JGI IMG/M metagenome (GOLD analysis project Ga0247511, IMG submission 190051) | Metatranscriptome of enriched cultures of PCE-dechlorinating microbial communities from Ithaca, New York, USA - SJ1.SFe36 (Metagenome... ...
CACATTTGTCGCTGCAAGACGTAAGCGTGCATTTCGGGGGCCTCCAGGCCCTGACGGAAGTCAGCTTCGACCTCGCTCCGGGTGAGATATTAAGCCTCATCGGTCCAAACGGGGCCGGGAAGACCACTATTTTCAACGCCATCACCGGCGTCTACCGCCTCTCGGGCGGGGCCGTGGTCTACGACGGCGCGCCCCTGGCCGGACTTCGGCCGCATCGCATCATCGAGCGGGGCATCGCCCGCACCTTTCAGAACATCCGCCTGTTCACGGCCATGACCGCCCTTGAAAACGTCATGGTGGCCCGCCACTGTCGCACGAAAAGCACGGTGGTGGGCGCGGTCCTGCGGCTGCCCGCCCAGCGCCGCGAGGAACGCGCCGTGCGCGAGAGGGCCATGGCCGCCCTCGAGTTTGCGGGGCTTGCGGCCTTTGCCGACGTGGCCGCCAAGAATCTGGCCTACGGCCTGCAACGCCGCCTGGAGATCGCCCGGGCCCTCGGGTCGGACCCCAAGACCGTCCTGCTCGACGAACCCGCCGCGGGCCTAAACCCCTCCGAGAGCCGGGAGCTCATGGACACCATCGGACGCATCGCCGAATCGGGGATCAACGTGCTTTTGGTCGAGCACGACATGAGCGTGGTCATGAACTTAAGCCACCGGGTGGTGGTCCTGGACCACGGCGTGGTCATCTGCCAGGGCCGCCCGGACGAGGTCCGGCGCGACCCGGCGGTCATCGAGGCCTATCTGGGCACGGAGGCGGCGGTCTGACGGACTGAGGCCCGCCGGGTTTGTCGCGGCCGGGGGCATGTGTGCAGAAAAGGAATCCCCTCGCGGCACGGGTCGCGCGGGGCGGCACGGCGCAACCATCTTTCCAAGGAGGATCAGGCATGAAAGGATTTACCCGCATCGTGGTGTTGACCCTGGCCCTGTGCCTGGCCATGGGCGCGGCGGTCCAGGCGGCCACGCTGAAAATCGGCAGCCAGAGCCCGCTCACCGGCTCCTACGCCGCCGACGGCAACGACATCGCCAACGGCACCCGGGCCGCCATCGACGCCATCCAGAAGGAAGGCGGCATCCCGGGCTTCGAAAAGATCGAGCTTTTCGCCGAGGACGACGCCTGCGATCCGCGCCAGGCCGTGGCCGCCGCCAACAAGCTTCTCAATGAGAAGGTCGTGGGCGTGGTCGGCTCCTACTGCTCAAGCTCCACCATCCCGGCCTCGGAAGTCCTGGACGAGGGCAAGATCCTGATGCTCACCCCGGCCTCCACCTCCGAGAAGGTCACCGAGCGCGGCCTGCCCTACATGTTCCGGGTCTGCGGCCGTGACGACGACCAGTCCGTGGCGGCCATGAAGTTCATGACCGACTTCCTCAAGGCCAAGACCGTGTTCATCGTGGACGACAAGACCACCTATTCCCAGGGCCTGGCCGACAACGTGGAGAAGCTGGCCAAGGAAAAGGGCATCAAGGTCATCGAGCACGACCACGTGAACCAGGGCGACAAGGACTTCTCGGCCGTTTTGACCAAGGTCAAAAACGCCAAGCCCGACGTCTTTTACATGAGCCTGCAGAACTCCTCCTCCGGCGCGCTCATGCTGATCCAGGCCAAGCGCATGGGCATCGACGCGGCCATCATCGGCCAGGACGCCGTGTATCATCCGCAGCTCATGGAAATCGCCAAGGACGCCGCCGAAGGCGTGTACCTGACGTTTGGATTCATCGACGAGGAAACCCCGGCCTACAAGAAGTTCCTGGCCGCCTACGAGAAGTACGGCAAGCCCGGCGCGTATTCCGCCTATGCCTACGACTCGGCCTATTCGCTCTTGTCGGCCATCAAGGCCGCCGGCTCCACGGACCCGGACAAGATCAAGGCCGAGATCATGAAGATCGACACCCTGGGCGCCTCCAAGCACATCAAGTTCATGGAAAACGGCGACTCCGGCTCCAACTACATCATCCGCGTGGTCAAGGACGGCCAGTTCAAGAACTTCTGGGATCCCCAGACCGGCAAAAAGTACTAGATCGGCAACACCACGCCGGGAGGGGCCGCGCGCCCCTCCCGGCCCGTCCAGGGTCGTGCCGCCCTGGGCCATGTCCGCCGGCCGGCGCGGGCGGACATGGCCGAGGGCGAAGGCTCCCCAGGCCACAAGGCGGAACGCATGGATTATTTTCTGCAGCAGATGATCAACGGATTGACGCTGGGCGGGGTCTACGCCCTGGTGGCCCTGGGCTACACCATGGTCTACGGCATCATCCAGCTCATCAACTTCGCCCACGGCGAGATTTTCGCCGCCGGCGGCTACATGGGCGTCATCTTCTTAAGCTTCCTGACGGCCAACGGGTTCATGGAGGCCCACCCCGGGCTGGGCATCGGCCTGTCCCTGATCCTGTCCATGGGCTACTGCGCCATGCTGGCCATGGCCGTGGAGAAGGTGGCCTACAAGCCCCTTCGCCAGTCCTCGCGGCTGTCGGTGCTCCTGTCGGCCCTGGGCATGTCGATCTTTCTGCAAAATGGGCTCATGCTCACCCAGGGCGTCTACGACAAGGCCTATCCCACGGAATTCACCCACGGCGGCTTCGACCTGGGGGCCATCCGCATAAGCTACATGCAGATCGGCATCCTGGCCGTGACCGCGCTTTTGCTCGTGGCCCTAAACGCCCTGGTGTTCCGGACGCGCATGGGCAAGGCCATGCGGGCCACGGCCCAGGACAAGGTCATGAGCGCCCTGGTGGGCATCAGCTCCAACAAGGTCATCAGCCTCACCTTCGCCATCGGGGCCTGCCTGGCCGCCGCGGCCGGGATCATGGTCGGCCTGTACTACGGCTCGGTGCGCTACGACATGGGCTTCGTGCCGGGCATCAAGGCCTTCGCCGCCGCCGTCCTGGGCGGCATCGGCAACATCACCGGGGCCATGATCGGGGGGCTTGTCATCGGCATGGTGGAGATCATGGCCGCCGCCTACCTGCCCATGGGCGGCCAGTACAAGGACGTCTTCGCCTTCGTCATCCTGATCGGGGTGCTGTATTTCATGCCCACGGGCATCATGGGGGAGAACGTCGATGACACGCGGGTCTAGGGTCTGGCTCCTTTTCGCCATGGCCATGGCCTGGCTGTTTCTCCTGTTGTGGCCGCTCCTGGGCATAGGCCCCGACGGCAGCCTGACATTTGGCGAGGCCTTTGCCGTGTGGTGGAAGATCGCCCTGGCGGCGCTGGCGTGTTTCGTCATCCACCGCCTGTCCCGGGCCGGGGTCTTCGAGCCCCTCACCCGGCCCCTTTTCCGGCTGACCCAGGGGGTGAGCCGGGTCTACGGCGCCTCGCCCAAGTGGATGTTCCTGGTTCCGCTTCTGGCCTTCGCCCTGACCTATCCCTTTTTCACCGACCGCTACGCCCAGGACGTGGCCGTCAACGTGCTGGTCTACGTCTGCCTGGGCCTGGGATTAAACGTGGTGGTCGGGCTGTGCGGCCTGCTGGACCTGGGCTACATCGCCTTCTACGGCGTGGGGGCCTACACTTACGCCCTGCTCTCGGTGCACTACGGCCTGTCCTTCTGGCTGTGCCTGCCCGTGTGCGCGGCCCTGGCGGCCGTGGCCGGGTGCATCATCGGCTATCCCACCCTTCGCATGCGCGGCGACTACCTGGCCATCGTCACCCTGGGCTTCGGGGAGATCGTGCGCATCGTCATCAACAACTGGATGAGCCTGACCAACGGCCCCAACGGCATCCTGGGCATCGCCCCGCCGAGCATCGTGGTCCCGGCCATGAAGGACGGCGGACTGGCCCTGGAGACCGTGGTCATGCGCCAGCTGTCCGCCATGTACTACATCATCCTGGCCCTGGCGGTGTTCACGGTGGTGGCCGTGCGGCGGCTCAATTTTTCGCGCATCGGCCGGGCCTGGGAGGCCATCCGGGAGGACGAGACGGCGGCCGAGCTCATGGGCGTGAACACCTTCCGCTTCAAGCTTCTGGCCTATGCCATGGGGGCGGTGTTCGGCGGGCTGGCCGGGGCCTTTTTCGCGGCCCGCATGAAGTTCGTCAGCCCCGAGAGCTTCACCTTCATCGAGTCGGCCATGGTGCTGGCCATGGTGGTCCTGGGGGGGCTTGGGTCCATCCCCGGGGTGATCCTGGGGGCCCTGGCCCTGGTGGCCCTGCCCGAGGTCTTCCGGCAGTTCGAGCTGTACCGCATGCTGGTTTTCGGCGGCGTCATGGCCCTCATGATGCTGGTGCGCCCGGCCGGCCTGTGGCCGGCGGCCCGCATGGGCAAACGATCCGACGACGAGGGGTAGGCCGTGGGCGCGACGCTTTTGGAACTTCGGGGGGTCAGTGCCCACTACGGCCGCATCCAGTCCCTGCGCCAGATCAGCCTGCGCGTGGACGAGGGCGAGATCGTGTGCATCATCGGGGCCAACGGCGCGGGCAAGTCCACCACGCTGATGACCATCTGCGGCATCGTCAGGGCCTCGGAGGGCGACGTCCTGTACCAGGGGGCGTCCATCCGCGACGTGAGCCCCGACCGGCTGCCGGGCATGGGGTTGTGCCAGGTGCCAGAGGGGAGGCGCATCTTCCCCCGCCTGACCGTGTCCGAGAACCTGGAGATGGGGGCCTTTTTCCGGCGCGACGCGGCGGGCGTCAAAAAAGACATGGGCCTGGCCTTCCGGCTTTTCCCGGTGCTCTACGAGCGCCGGATGCAAAAGGGCGGCACCCTGTCCGGCGGCGAGCAGCAGATGCTGGCCATCGCCCGGGCGCTCATGAGCCGCCCCAAGATGCTGCTTTTAGACGAGCCGTCCCTGGGCCTGTCGCCGCTTATTTCCCAGCATATCTTCAAGATCATCAAGGACATCAACGAACAGCAGGGCACGACCATCCTTCTGGTCGAGCAGAACGCCAACATCGCCTTGTCCCTGGCCGACCGGGGCTACGTCCTGGAGACGGGCCGGGTGGTCATGGAGGACAAGGCCTCGGTCCTGCGCGCCAATCCCGAGATCAGAAAGGCCTATCTGGGGGGATGAGCCCCTCCCGTCACCCGGAGGTGTTCCCGTCCTGAACGGGCCGGATCGGGCCGGGTCGGGCGAATGGGGGGCGTTTTCCCGGCCGCCGGGAACCGGTCTCGCCGCGACAAGGCCCCTCCGTCCTCTCTGCCCCTGCGCGCCGCCAGCCCCGCCGGGATCCGCCGTCCTATTCCTGATTCAACAGCAACAATTGCCAGGGTTGGGTCACCGATGTGGTCGGAACCGGCCCCAGGTTGACGATGCTGACGCTCCACATCTCCATGCCGGAATAGCTGCCGCCCCAGGGCATGGAATTGGTGACGTGCCCCCACGTGTCATGGATATAAACCGTTTCATCTTCGTCGTCGTATCCCACACCGACCATGGTATGTCCCGTGACGTTGATCATGACCGGCCTGCCTGCGTCGATTTCGGCCTTGTACTGCGCAAAGGAAAAACCGCCGCTGGCCTTGTTGTCCGTGGATTGGATGTAGCAATCGGTGACAGTATATCCCCTGGCCTCATAGAAGAGCTTCCGGCCGTAGGTGCCGTCTTTATCCTGAATGTCGTAGGACTCCATTTCGGCGCAGGTCATGGGCGTCTCGGTGGTTCCCCAGGAATAGAATGTCGTCGCGCCGTCCGTGTTGCCGAAGCGGGACTGGCTGGTCTTCATGTAGTCGCCGACGGCGTCTCCCCAGGCGTGCTGAGACCAGTTCCCGGTAATAAACGGGTCCGGTTCGCTGCTATCGTATTTGATCCAGTAGTCGTCAATGGAACCCCTGGTGGTCCGGCTGTCCACTCCCTTGTGTGACCCGGCCAGGGGGAGATTGGGATAGGTGGACGTGCCGTCCGACCAAGTGGGCCAGACATCGTTGGTCAGGGGCATGTCGCCGCCATCCGTGGGGCCGGTGTACATATTGGGGTAGCCGTTGCGGTCGTAGTATGCGGCGATCATGGCTCCGGACACCGAGGAACAGCCGAAAACCCAGTTGTAGGCCGGGACGGTCAAGGTTTTGGACGAGGCCTTGGCCCTGGCCCTGGCCATATCCACGGGGACGCGTTCGACCTCGTAGCCGGGCGGCGGGGTCGGCGGGCCGCTGATGATGGTTTCCACGAAAGGCGTTTTCCCCGGGACGGTCAGTTTCCGGGCGGTGAAGTATTTTCCGGACGCAAGGGTCTCCACCTGCATCTGGCCGGAGTCGGGAACCGCATCCTGGGCCATGGCGTCATGTGGAATGCATCCCAGGAAAAGGAGAAAAAGGATCAGGCTCTTGGCCGGGATCGAAACCGATACCCGGGAGCGGCCTTTGCGTTGCAGAATCATCGTCCGAGTCCTTTGCGAGGGGATGTTTTGTGTGCTGCCGGAGAGTTTAACGTGTTGCCAAGATGTGGACATTGCAGGAAAAAAGGTTGTTCATCATTAATAATAATTGGTATTGTGCCGCATGGCAAGAATTTTGATGAAGCATATCGTTCGATACCGAAAGGCCCGACATGGGGGGACGGTATCCGCAACATCCCGGTTGCGGGGAAAAGGCCGCCCGGCAAGGGCCGGAAGGGCGCCTGCCGTGTGGCGGCGCGTGTTTGGGATGTGTTTTGTCGCGCCTGTGCCGTTAGGGCCTCACGGCGGTGTGGATGAAGACGATGCCCGAGGCCAGGGGGGTGTGGGTGACGGAGACGAATCCGGCCCGGGTCAGTTCCTCGGCCAGGGCCTCCTCGTGGGGAAAGGCCCGGATGGTGTCGGCCAGGTAGCGGTAGGCGGCGTCGTCGCCGGACACCAGCCGCCCGAAGCCGGGCAGGATGCGGGTCAGGTAGAAATTGTAGGCCCCGCCCCAGATACGGCGGTTTCCCGTGCCGAATTCCAGGATGCAAAACCGGGCCCCGGGCCGAAGTACCCGCAGCATCTCGGCGTAGGCCGCCTGCCTGGGCCTGATGTTGCGGATGCCGAACGCGATGGTGGCCGCGTCCATGCTGGCATCGCTAAGGGGCAGGGCCAGGCCGTCGGCCTGGACCGGGAACAGGCGTCCGGCGTCCGGCGGCGCGACCTTGCCCTGGCCCCGGCGCAGCATGGGCAGGGTGAAGTCGGCGGCCACCACATGGGCCCGGGGATGGCGGCGGGCGATCTCCAGGGTCACGTCCATGGTCCCGGCGGCCAGATCCAACACGTACCCGGCATGGTCCGGGGCCAGGCCGATGCCCGCCACCAGCCTGCGCCGCCACAGGATATCCAGCCCGAGGCTCAGGGCATGGTTCAGGAAATCGTAAAACCGCGCGATGCGGCCGAACATGCCGGCCACGCGGCGGCCGTGCTCGGCGTCGTCGCACGGGACTGGAGCAGGTCGAGTCATATGCCTCCGGCGGCCAGTGGGGAAACTTTCCCAAAAAAAGTTTCCCCACTGGACCCCTCTTCAAAAACTTTTCACGCGCTTCGCGACAGCCTTCCCTTCCGGTGCAATCGCCTGCCTCCGTACCCCCCTGCCTTTCCGGGCGCCGCCGTCCGGGCTTTGCCCGGGCGGCGGCGCCCGGAGTCAGGGGGTCCGGGGGAATGTGCAACCGGAAACATCGCTGACACTTTGGACCGGGTACATCCCTGACACTTTTACTCGATTAAGCGCCTCACCGGAACCACGTGTTTCGGCTCTTCGGCGACCAATCCCCCGATGAGAATATCCCCGGCATACACCAGCCATCTACCGTCATAATTCTGGATCAGCCCGATCCTATTTCTTCCGTAGGCCTCCCCGATAAATACCTGGCCGCCTTTCCAGTTGAACATCCCATCGCTACGAACAAAGCGACTTTCGAAGTATGGCGGATAGCTGAACTGTGGAGCCTTACGGGAAAAAGAACGCAAAGAACGTCGATATATCGAACTTGGCGTCTTCTGCCCTAACGCCTCATGTGGGCGTTCATAATTGAACCGCTGCCGCCAACTATCAAACTTCTTTTGCTGTTCTAAAAGACTATCTTGTGGCGGCAGTGTTGACTCAAGCTTCAACGTCTTATGCATTCGCTCATGGCTACCGTTTTGCTCCGGCTTCCCTGGCTCTATGAAATCAACGACGATGCCTAGTTGAATCCACCAAACACTAAGTTGTGTAAATCCACCTATCCCGCTGGAGCCAAAAGGCGTCCCGTTGTCCACTCGGATTGCATGAGGCAGCCCATAGTCACAAAACACGTTTTCCATGGCTGATTTTGTATTTTCGAGTGTCTGACGAGCATATCCCTTGCATGCCAGGACATACCTACTGTGCATGTCTGTTATCGTTAACGGATAGCATATGCTCCTGTCGCCAAGCCGGAACCATCCTTTATAATCAATGGCCCAGACGTCATTCGCATCTTGAGGAGACAACAAATCATGCCTTCGCAAACGTCCAGCCGACTTACGCCGAATTTTTCGCGATTCTGATATAAATCCATGACGCTTTAATATCGCACCAATTGTGCTTGGTGCTGGAGGATCACAAACTCCGTACTTATCAAAAAGAAGTTGTGACAGCTTTTTTGGCCCCCAATACGGATACGCTTCACGAAGCAATAATATTTTTTCAATGATCGCATCAGATGTTTTGTGGGGGCAATTTCTCGGGGCACGGCTAAACTCCTCAACGCTGCCTCGATCTTGAAAACGCCGGACCCATTTATACCCCGTCTCACGGCTGATCCCAAACCGCTGGCAGACTTCAGAAAACGGTTCGCTTCTGCGCGCTGCCTCAACGATGAACCGAGCTCGTTCTTCCATGATCTCGACCTTTTTCCAGGGCATCGGAGCTTCCTCCTCTGCCAAAGGTGTCAACCATGTACCCGGTCTATTCTGTCAACCATGTACCCGGTTCGTACCG
>Ga0247511_100788_pt1 | contig 8679 bp, 8 predicted proteins | sample SJ1SFenscriptome_FD_190051 | JGI IMG/M metagenome (GOLD analysis project Ga0247511, IMG submission 190051) | Metatranscriptome of enriched cultures of PCE-dechlorinating microbial communities from Ithaca, New York, USA - SJ1.SFe36 (Metagenome... ...
CAAGCATCCATTAGCCTAACCAGTGCGCTTTTTGGCGGAGTGCGCAAATGAGGCGCATTCCGCCCTACATTTTTTAATCCGTAGGTCGGACGAAGTACCGGCGAAGCCGTGTAATGAGACCGCCTTCATAAGGTGGTACATCGTCAACCTTGCGTGGGCTCAGTCCGACAAGCTGCCATTGATCCAGCCAGTTTGTTTTTTGGTGCGATGGTGAACTCTTGAAGTACGCCGCGAAGACATTTTGAGTCTCAATCTCGCTCTGGGTATCTATTGGCGGAGTGGCGAAGAGAGCGCCATTCCGCCCTACATTTTTTAATCCGTAGGTCGGAATGAGACCGCCTGTTATATTGAACGGTTGAAACCTTGCAGTCTCGTTTCAAGGGTAGGCGGAGTCTCAATCTCGCTCTGGGTATCTATTGGCGGAGTGGCGAAGAGAGCGCCATTCCGCCCTACGGTTAGGAACAGGATTCTTTTATCGAACAATAATTATTCAGTATGTCTGTCTACGCTTTTCCGAACGCTCCAACAATGCGGATGATGTCAAATCCTTCGGCGTAGGGTCGCTCTGCCAGGGCGCCGTGGCGGATGGCAGTAGCGCGCATAATATCCGGAGAGAAATAGTAGCGGTTTGAATAGGTGTCATATTTGTTCAGTGCCGCAATTTTGTTTTCCACAGCCCGCTCTGAAACTTCTGCTAAAAAGTGCGGGAAGAAGCCGTAGCTGCTGCGAAGGACATCAAAACCCAAAACGGTTGTACCGCGGAAAGCGCGCGTGGCTTCCTGGGTGACGGTTTGGTGATCCTGGTGGATATCCTGGGAGGTGTGGACAAAGACGATTTCGGGCTGGCATTGGCGCCGGAGTGCCAGCATCTTCTCAAGAATTTCCTGCCTGAAGTCTGGAAAACGGCGGGTCTCGAACTGCCCTAGCTCGATCTGGTCATCCGTTAGACCAAGCTGGTGCATGCTGTCGTAGTGTTCGCCGACAAGATGCAGCAGTTCAGGATTTTTCTGGTTGTCTGAGAATGTCATGCAATGGATATCGGCTTTGCCAACCATGTCGGAAATAAAAGCACCGCAGCCCAGCTCAATATCGTCCGGATGGGCTCCCAGGAAAAGCAGCGACGCACCATAAAAGGTCATGTTTTTCATATTGCCTACTTTGTGGCGATGAATCCGCCAACCACTTTGGTCATCAAAAGGCTGCCATCAGTCTCAAGGCGTTTTTGAGCGACTGTTTCAATCTGGTTCATTACAATTTCGAACTCGTCGTGGGTCTCAAAGAGTGAGTTCCACAGGCGGCGATCCTCAGACATTGACGCGCGGGTGTAAACCATGAAGGGTTCAACCGATTCGAAGGTCAGGGGGTTCTCAAAGATGTGCTGTTCAGTGGCGCTGAAAAGCTTCTGCATAGTGTAATAAATGCCAGACGCATAGCGCGAGCTGCCGGGCATGGGGGGGATGGGTTTGCCGGTGGCTTCACGGATGATGTCGTAAAAGACCTGTTTGTTGCTGGGCATGGGACCGGTGGTGAAGAGGCGTCCGCCTGGCTTAAGCACGCGGTGCATCTCGCCCAGGGTGAAGGGAATGTCTTGCGCGTAGTAAATAGCAAAGCAGGCAGAAATCAGATCAAAGTGATCTGAGGGCAGGTCGAACTTCTGGTTGAAGTCAAGATGCCTGAAATCCACGGCGTTATCAATTGCCTTGTTCTTTTCACGGGCGTCAGCAAGCAGCGATTCGGATACATCCGTGCCGGTTATCTCTGCGTTTCCATTCAGATGGTGAAAAAAGGAGAAGCACTGCTTGCCGGAGCCGCAGCCAACATCCAGGATTTTGATCCCGGGCTGCAGCTTGAGCACGTCCAGCATCCAGGCGTCAATATCCTTTGAACCGAAACGACTGTGAATATCGATGCGCTTCGCAAGGTCGTCGGTGGTTTCTTGAAAATCAATCTTCATATTTTCCTCGTTGTTGTGTCAAATGTTCGCCTAAGTATACTTTGCGGATGGGCAAGTTTCAAGCCGGGCTGCTACTTCACCAGGTTAGCGAAGGCATCGGCAAATGCCTCGATGGATGCCTGGATGTCCTCAAATGTTGCTGTGGAGTCAATAGATGGCGTGCCTGCCAAAACCAAATACCAACTCTGCTCGCCGCAAGTCAGGATGCCCATGTCCGAAACGATAGTTGGAGCAAGCATCGTTCCCCGTTTGTTGAGAAAGGCACAGTCTGGTAATTGGTTTATAAGTTTTCCCAGCAGGATCTGGTCGTTTTCAGTGTAAGTACCCATTAAGCTCAGCAAATAGTGAGTGTTTTCCTGGTTGAGTGCCGTTCCTGTATTCAGTAATCTCAGGGAGGTGATGAGCTCAGTGGCGGTGCTGGTTCGCGGGTTGTATTTCGTGTTGGTCAGACCCCAGGCATCCAGTTTTTTGCGCAGTTGGTTATCCCCACGGGCAAAGTATTCCAGCGCCTCGGCGGCAGATTCCTCGCTGCGAACGACCATGTCTTCCAATAGGGCGTCGAAGTTGCGGTCATTGATGCCAGTTGTTTTCAGATCTTCAAGCGTACGCCCTTGGTCCTCCATGATGCTCAGGACTGCCATGGCTGTCGGAATTTTGATCATTGAAGCCGGGTGAAAGGGTGTGTCGGAATTGCGTGCAAAAAGGATTTCGCCATTGTGGGCATCTTGGATGAGGACGAACCAATCCACGCCTTCGATGAGCTCGCTCGCAAGGCTCGAGAAATCCCGGCCGGTATTTTGAGTAGCCGTTGGTGAGGGGATTGATGTGGGTGTCTGACTGGGCGCTGGATGGATGGGCATGATCAGCGTTGGTGTGGCTGGGATGACGGGTTCTGGATCCGAAGCAGGTGCTGGGATTGAGGTGTTCGCCTGGCATGCTGAGAGAGACAGAATGAGAAGCAAAAGAGCGATCGCGAACTTAGGGCGGAAGGGCAACATGGGTACTTCCAAACTCAACAAATGCGCGGCAGCATCTCGCCGGCGAGCATTTCGAGCACCCGGGTGGTCCCAAAAGGCGTTTGGAGCCAGACTTGCCCTTTAGAAGACTCAAGAACCTGACCGATCACTTTGGCTGCCTCACCATATCGGGTGATGTGCATTAAGTGCAATGCTTCCTCGGTTTGGTCCCCAGGCAAAATCAGGATCAGTTTGCCTTCATTGGCCATATAAAGCGGGTCAAGCCCCAGCAGTTCGCAGGTTTTGCGTACAGGCTTATCTATGGGGATGTTTTCCTCTTCCAGTTGTATGTTGACCTGGCTCTGGCGGGCGATCTCCACCAGGGTGGTCGCAAGTCCGCCGCGAGTGGGGTCTCTGAGCACATGGACGTCCAAACCGGCGTCTAAAAGTGCCTTAACCAGGTGATTGAGCGGGGCGATATCCGAGCGCACCTGGCTGGAGAAACCGAAGTTGCCGCGTGCTTCTGCCACAGCAATGCCGTGGTTGCCGACTGGACCAGAAATGATGACCACGTCGCCGGGTTTGGCTTGTTCACCCCCTATCTGGAGTTGGCTGTCCGCCCAACCAAAACCGGTGGTGCTGATGAAGAGTTTGTCGGATTTCCCTTTTTCGGTAACCTTGGTATCGGCGGCAATCAACTCCACGCCGGCTTCAAGGCAGGCTTCGGCGAAAGAATCCACAATCAGTTCGAGCTCTTGAATGGAAAAACCTTCTTCCAGGATGAAGGTGGCGGTTAAAAATCGGGGGTCTGCTCCGAGCATGGCGACATCATTGACCGTGCCGCAAACTGCCAGCCGACCGATATCGCCGCCCGCAAAGAAGAGGGGAGAAACGATATGAGCATCGGTTGAGACTACCAGGCGTTTTCCGGGAGGGGCATCCACTAAATAGGCCGCGTCATTGGCGGTGTTGAGGATGGGGTTTGCCAGGCGGCTCTGGAAAACATCCCGAACCAGGTCATGGGTCATCTGCCCACCACTGCCGTGACCGAGCACGATCTGCCCCCGGTCAGCGATGGGGAGCGGGCAGCAAGGACCTTCGAGTGCGGGAATATTTGATTGAGTCATCCAGGTATCCTGTGGTAACGGTAATAAGCAGCACAAGCTCCCTCAGACGATACCATCGGCGCGCCAAGAGGGTGGGCAGGTGTGCACTCTGTGCTAAAAGCCGGGCAATCGAGCGGTTTGGCGATCCCGCTCAACACTTTGCCTGCGATACATAGTGGCGATTCGTAAAGCGGGGTTTGGTCGAGTTCAAAACGAGGGAGGCCATTGAAGCTGGCATACTCCGGGCGCAGCCCAAGCCCGGAAAGCGGGATAGTGCCGATGCCGCGCCACTGCCGGTCCACAGGCTCAAACACTTGTGAGATTATTTTTTGGGCAACCTGGTTGCCTTCACGGGTGACAAAACGCGGATAAGCGTTTGTGACTTCATGCTGTCCCGCTTCGAGCTGTTGGACAGCCATCAAAATGCCTGTAGCAAGATCAACCGGCTCAAAACCAGTAACGACGATCGGTATCTGGTATTGCTCTGCGATCGGGAGGTATTCATGGTAGCCCATCACCGCGCAAACGTGACCTGCTGCAAGAAAGCCCTGGACGCGGTTGGTTGGATTTGAAAGGATGGCATGCATTGCCGGCGGTACCAGGACATTAGCCGGAAGGATGGAGAAGTTGTTGACTCCATTTCTGCTGGCTGTCAGGATGGTACTGGCGATGGTGGGGGCGGTTGTTTCGAAACCAATCGCAAAGAAAACCACCTGTTTGTCAGGGTTTGCGTTGGCAATCTTGAGGGAATCCAGCGGAGAATAGACCACGCGCACATCTGCGCCCTGGGAACGGGCGGTAAAAAGATCTGCCTGGTTGCCCGGCACACGCAGCATGTCACCAAAAGTAGTGAAAATCACGTCCGGTCGGGAAGCGATCTGCAACCCTTGTTCAATCGCCTGGAGTGAAGTCACGCAAACCGGGCAGCCTGGACCGTGGATCAGGGTGATTTCAGGGGGTAATAATTGGTCGAGCCCGTACTGCATGATAGCGTGGGTCTGCCCTCCGCAAATTTCCATGATATTCCAGGGTTGGGTCGTGATGCGGCGGACCTCAGCCAGGATGGATTTGGTCAACGAGGCATCGCGCAGGTTTGCGGTCGGATCGGTCATTTGCTTTGATCTTCTTCAGTCAGGCGGGCATTGAATGGCTGCAAATCACGCAGGATTTTGAGGGTTTCCTCAGCTTCGGTGTCACTCAGGACGTTCAAAGCGAAGCCGGCATGCACCAAAACGTACTGACCCAGCGCAACTTCGGGTGTTGTGGCAATACAAACCGCCTGTTCCACACCGTAAAAATCGACTGCAGCCATCAGGATGCCATCTTGTTCATGAATTTGCGTGACTTTACCCGGTATTCCCAGACACATATTTACTCCTTCAGATTTCCGCTGACTGCCAGCGCAACTAATGCCTGTCCCAGCGACACGCCCCCGTCATTGGTGGGCAGTTTGTGAGGCCAGAAGACTTCAAATCCTGAGGCATTGAGTGCGTCAATCGTTTGCTTGATCAGGGTTTTATTTTGCCACACTCCGCCGGATAATACCACCTGCCGTAAGCCGGTCTGAGCTCTAACTTGTTCTGAAACCATGACAGCACAGTCCGTGAGACCGTTGTGGAAGCGGGCTGAAATAAGCGCTGGAGTGACGCTTTGCTTGAGGTCCTCTACGATGGCGCGGATCACTGGTGAAACGAGGATTTGACCATCCGCAATCGGGAAATCGTAACTGGATTGCTCCTCGGGATCGGCTATGGTTTCGAGCGCGATCGCGTTTTGGGCTTCATAGCTGATCTGCTGGTGGAGACCGATCAAAGCTGCCAAACCGTCAAAAAGACGTCCAAGGCTGCTTGTTTTCGGGCTGTTGAAACCAGTGCGGACCTGGTTTGCAACGGCTGATCGCTCATCGGGGTCCAGTGCTTGATGAAAGGGGAAAGGAAAACTGTCCGGGTCAATGCCAGCCTGGAGGAGCAGGCTGAGCGCTATGCGCGCGGGCTTTCGCACGGCCGCGTCGCCACCAGGCAGAGGCATATATTCAAGGTGATAAACGCGCTCGAAACTCTCCCAATTGGCTAAGAGCAGCTCTCCGCCCCAGATGGCTCCATCGGTGCCATAACCTGTGCCGTCGAATGCCAGCCCGATGACAGTATCTTGGGGTTTTAGTCCGTTGTCTGCCATACAGGAAACGATGTGAGCGTGGTGATGCTGAATCTCCACCAGGGGCAGGTTTTCTTCGCTTGCGCGCCTGTGAGCGTAGCGGCTGGCAAGGTAGTCCGGGTGCATATCGGCTGCCAGGATTTCAGGTTTTATGCGGAAGATGTTTTCGTAATGCCTGATGGCGTCTTCAAACGCGCTTAGGGTCTCCTGATTTTCGAGGTCGCCAATGTGATGACTGACAAAAGCGTATTGGTCGCGCACGAGGCAGAAAGTATTTTTGAGTTCTGTGCCGCACGCCAGAGTTGGAACGACGGTAGTGGGAAGCTGAACAGGCAGAGGCGCATAACCGCGGGCTCGCCGCTGAATGTGGGGGACGCCTTCAATCACAGAGACAACTGAGTCGTCGATGCGGATGTGGATCGGGCGGTCATGCAGCAGGAAGCCATCCGCAAGGGTCGAAAGTCGCCGTTTTGCTTCGGCATTGGAATAGGCTATAGGTTCTTCGCTCAGGTTGCCGCTGGTCATCACGAGCACTTTTGGGAAAGCTTCGGCTGGTTCCAGCATTAGTAGATGCAGCGGGGTGTAGGGCAGCATGAAGCCCAGGCGGTTTTGGTCAGGCGCAACCAAGCGCAACAGTTCTTTGCCTGCTGCAAGAGTCTTGAGCAGCACGACAGGCGCCATAGGTGAGGTGAGTAATTTTTCCTCCTCCGGGCAGATGCTGGCAAACTCTTTTATCGTTTCAAGGTCGAAAGCCATCAATGCAAGGGGTTTACCGCTGCGGCGCTTACGCAGGCGCAAATTTTCAACGGTTTGCGGATTTTGGGCATCACAGACCAGGTGGAAGCCGCCCAGTCCTTTTAGAGCCAGGATTTTACCTTCAGCCAGAGTTTTTCGGGCTGCCTGGAGAGCCGGTTCGTGTTCTGCCAGTTTTTTTCCGCCCTCCTCGTACCAGACCTGCGGACCGCAAACCGGGCAGGCAATCGGCTGGGCATGAAAGCGCCGGTTGGCAGGGTGCTGATACTCCTGCGCGCAATCGGGGCAGAGCGCGAAACCCGCCATGCTGGTGTTGGGACGGTCGTAAGGAATGCCGGTCACAATCGAAAACCGCGGACCGCAATTGGTGCAATTGATAAAGGAGTAGCGATAACGCCGGTCGGATGGATCAAAAAGCTCGCGGCGGCAATCCGGGCAGATATTCAAATCCGGTGACACCGGTAAGAAGTCTGATGGATCATCCTGGCTGTGATGAATTTGAAATCCTGTGTGCGCCTGGTCAGGCGCGTCTTCAACCGTGAAGCTGTCGATCACGGCAAGTGGGGGCGGGTTTTGCCACAGGTCATGGACGAAAGCCTGTACGGTTTCTTCCTCACCATGCAGTTCAATTTCAACACCTTGCGCGTTGTTGAGAACCCAACCCGTCAGTAAATGCTTCTGAGCCAGGTTGAAAACAGTTGGCCTGAAGCCCACTCCCTGCACGATGCCGGTAATTTTAAGCCGCTTATTTACGATGGACATGCCTGCTTACTTTGTTATTATTTTATCGGTCAACCACGCGATCCAGGCGTCAAAACCTTCACCGGTTTTAGCACTCAGGGCAAAAGTCTTCAGGCCGGGATTGAGCATCTCGACACCCTGCTGGAAATAATCCATGCGAAAGTCGATGTAGGGGCTTAGGTCAATCTTGTTGATGAGCAGCACGTCGAGCCCGCGATAAATGTTGGGGTATTTGTAGGGTTTGTCGTCGCCTTCGGGAATGGAAGCGATCAGGACGTTGGCATGCGTGCCGAGCTGGAAAGCGGCGGGGCAAATCAGGTTGCCGACATTCTCAACAATGATTAGATTGAGATCTTTAAGGGGAAGCTCAGCCAGTGCGATTTCGATCATGTTAGCGTCAAGATGGCATTCACCGCCGGTGTTGATCTGAACTGCCGGGATGCCTGCGGCTGCAATTTTGTCAGAGTCAATCGTGACGGGCGCGGTATCGCCTTCGATTACCCCAAGCTTGATCGTGGCGGGTAAACGTTTGATTGTTTCGAGGATGACACTGGTTTTTCCGGCTCCTGGCGAAGCCATGAGGTTGATGCCATACACTCGATTTCGATCCAGGATAGCCTGGTTGTTTTGAGCCAGTCGATCGTTGGAGTCCATGATCCGTTTGACAATTTCAACGCGTTGTTTCATCCTGGTTTGTATCCTCTTTTATGATTTCGATATGATCGACCTGGAACTCTTCTCCACTAAAAATGATGACATTGATACTGCCGCAAGAGGGGCAGGGGGTAAGGTCGTCAATCAGCGAGTAAGTTGTGCCGCAATCGAGGCATTTCAGCCTCGCCATCACACGGTTAAAGTGCAATTTTGCATTTTCGCAAATGGTTCCCTGGCTGACGTAGTCCCAATAAAATTGGACCGAATCGTCAACGATTGAGGACAAAGAACCAATTGTAAGGGTGATGTCTGTTACGGCTGTGGCTTTGTTCTTCTGCGCAGAATCCAGCACAATCTTCAA
>Ga0247511_100884_pt1 | contig 7937 bp, 9 predicted proteins | sample SJ1SFenscriptome_FD_190051 | JGI IMG/M metagenome (GOLD analysis project Ga0247511, IMG submission 190051) | Metatranscriptome of enriched cultures of PCE-dechlorinating microbial communities from Ithaca, New York, USA - SJ1.SFe36 (Metagenome... ...
GTTCTGGAGGCGTGCGTTGAATTGTAAACATTCTAATAACTCTGGCCTATGGTTGGGTCATAGTTGCTTTAGATAACGGATTTAAGCCTACTATAAGATTACTGGGGCAAAAAGTGAGGTGTTTAGGATGGCCAAAGAAGTTCTTACTAGAGATATAGCAGACGGGGTAGAACGTGAATTATGGGCGAGATCAGCCGGCCGGTGCGAGTTTAATGGATGCAATCGATTACTGTATAAATCGCCAGTAACGCAGGAAAATGTTAATATTTCTGAGAAAGCACATATATATTCTTTTTCAGAAGCTGGACCTCGAGGGCGAGGACCATTCCAAAAGAACCTAAAGGACTTAAATAAGATAGAAAACCTGATGCTTATATGTCATGATTGCCATAAGCTAATTGATCAGGACAAAACTGGAGTAAAATATTCTGCTTCGCTGTTGCAACAATGGAAAAGTGAGCATGAACATAGAATAGTTGTAGTATCTGGTATTTCTTCAGATAAAAAAAGCCATGTCGTATTTTATGGCAGTAATATTGGCGTTCAAAGCTCACCCATACAAAAAGATGATGCAATTAGTGCTATGTTTCCGAAGCGTTATCCAGCAGAGGAACGACCTATCTTACTATCGATGTTTTGTAGCCATCAGGATAAAACTCCAGAATTTTGGCAAACAGAGTCGAATCACCTAATTACTGCGTTTTCAAAAGATATTGAGCCAAGGATTAGAGAACAAAATCCCGCGCATTTTTCACTTTTTGCTTTAGCTCCAATGCCACTACTAATTCAGCTTGGAACTCTATTTACAGATAAAATAGATGTAGACATATATCAATTAATCAGAGAGCCAAAAACGTGGACGTGGCAAGACTTTCCTGAAGGATTTGAGTTTATCATCAACGAGCCTGATACATTTGAAGCTCCTCCAGTACTTGTCATTTCATTTACTGAAAGAATTACGCATGACAGGATATACAAGATTTTAGATGAGAAAGTATCAATCTGGGAATTAACCGTGCCTAATGAATTTATTGGAAATGACATAATTAGAGCACAAGTGCAATTATCAATGATGAGAACTATTGTAAGGAAGCTGATGATACGAATAAAAGAAAAACATGGATTTAATACTCCCCTATCGATATTCCCTGCAATGGCTGTATCGTGTTCGATTGAAATGGGAAGAGCAAGAATGCCGAAAGCAGATATGCCATGGATCATATATGACCAAAATAATGAAGTTGGAAAATTTATAAAAGCAATTACCATAGGAGAGATGAAATGAGTACTAAAAGTCAATTAAATGATATATACGAAAAAATTGGACAGCAACTGGATATTTCCGATGAATTATTTGAAAAGGCAAAAGAAAAATATCAAGATATGGGAGTATGGCTTGATAAGAAAACACCGGAATATAAAATAGATATCTATCCTCAAGGATCATTTGCTTTGGGGACGGTAATTAAACCATTAAACGATAATGAAGAATATGATTTAGATTTGGTTTGTGAATTTAAGAACGGCAATAATACAGATGCCAAAGAATTAAAAGTGGATATTATTAAACCCTTATTACAAGAATATGGTGACTGTGGTGAACCGGAAGAAAAGAGACGTTGTTGGCAGGTAATTTATAAAGATTCACCACAATTTCATATGGACATTATTCCTGCAAAAGCAAATGGTACATACATATTAATCACGGACAAGGATGAGGCACAGGAAAGCTATGATTACATAGGTAGCAATCCAGCGGGCTATATAGCGTGGTTTAAGGAAAGAATGAAAGTAAGGCTTAAAATTCTGAAAGAGCAATTTGTATTGAAGGAATTTAGGGCTCAAATTGACGATGTTCCTGATTATAAGGTTAAGACGCCTTTGCAGAGGGCTATTCAAATGCTAAAACGGCATAGGGATATTAATTTTGCCAATAATGCAGACAATACTAGGCCTATTTCTATAATTATCACTACGATTGCAGCCAACCTATATAATAACGAGGATAATGTATACGATACTTTAAAAGCCATATTGGAAAATGCAGAGAAATACATTGAGGATTATAAGGTGGATGGTAAATACAGTATATTAAACCCCAGCTACACTGGAACGCATCCAGAAAACTTTGCAGATAAATGGCAAGAACATCCAGAACGTGCCAAAGCCTTCGTAGATTGGATTAATAAAGCGAAAGAAGATATCTTAGATAATCCCATGGCTTTTACCTCCATACCTGAAATTGGTAATGTTTTAAAATTCTCTTTAGGGGAAGGGATCGTTAACAAATCCTTAGCTGCGTTTGATAAAGAAATAGCAAGCAAAATGTCAAGCATGCTTAATGAGAATAATGGTTTAGTACCGCAAAGAATTACCTCATTACTTTCTGTACCCCATCGCCAAAAACCACAATGGAAATTACCAATAGGGTATAATGCCATGATAAAGACAACTATCAAGGACGTTGATGGAAGGGAATATTTTTATAAAAATGATGGTGAGCCGCTTAAAAAGGGTGCATCTATATACTTTACTGCAGTCACAGGTGTAAAAAGACCGTTTAAAGTATATTGGCAAATAGTAAATACAGGGTATGAGGCACGTAATAACAACTGCTTAAGGGGCGGCTTTGAAAACAGTGATGTTGGATATATGACAAGGCATGAAGCAACCGCTTATACAGGAAGTCATTATGTGCAGTGCTTTATTATAAAAAATGGGCAATGCGTAGGAAAAAGCAAGGAATACATTATAAATATTGAGTAAAGCGGGTAATTTTATATGCTTTAATACGGGGGAGGAGGAATAATGGCAGTCATTCTTTGACAGCTAACTTTAACTATTTTTTTAAGCGGTTGAATCCAAGTCCAACTTTTGTACAACAAGCAGCAAGAGAACATGAAAGCATACGTGCTCTGATAGAAAACCCAAATGGTCCAGCTAGTATATTATCCCCTAAATGTTTTTTGCAAGGTTCTTACAAACAAGATACGGCGATAGATACTATTAACGACGTCGATATTGTTGTCATGTGCGAGCTATGGAAGCCCGGATCAGTTTCAGGAGGGAATGGCGGACGTTCATTTAGCAGGGATGAAATATTCGATATTATTGCATCGCCGCTTAAAGCAGATGGAAGATATAAGGATAAGGTGCGCTACAATAGCGGTAGCATGTGCATAAAAGTTGATCTAGGGATAAAGATTGAAATCCTTCCTGTGGTATATAAGCAGGGTAACTATAATTTTAACAACGAACCTTTTCGCTTGTATCGACCTGAAAAAAAGCTGTGGGAAGATGGATATGCGCGATATCATCAAGCATTACTTACATGGAAAAATAGTGCTGAAAAAACAAATGGTAATTTTAAACCTGCAATCAAAGTATTTAAACATCTACGTTCTGAGTTTAATATTGATGCAATATCATTCCATATTGAAAGTCTTTTATATGCTTTGCCTGATAATCTATTTTTAGGCAATCCAGCAGAATACATAACTAAGCTACTTAACCATTTGATTAAATGGAGTGCCAATGACTGGTATCAAACGCAAATCAACACTCCGTGCAATGATAGAATTCTTTTTACACCAAGCGAATGGAGCTTAAATACCTGGAACTCTTTTTACGAATTAGTAAAATTATGGGCTAAAGGCGCTAGTTTGGCAAGTAATTCCCAAGATATTAATGTTGCAATCGAAGCATGGAAGATTATTTTAGGGGACAATTACTTTCCGGCGAATTCGCCTTAATTAAATGACTGCTGATAAGGTTATTCGAAAATTTCAAGCAACTGGTGTGAATTTCCAGACATTTCAATGAAAAGTGTTCAACTGCTTACAAATTGTAGGCAGTTAAAAATGAGTGGTGGGTAATCATCAAATGGCGGAGGACATAGACCTATGGCAAAGAAAAAGAATAACGGGATCACAATTCGTTCAAGTGCAGCTGAATACCTGACATATGTCGCAGCAACAGGCGATAATCCTCAAAGCTTTGAAATGCGCTATGAAGACGAAAATATCTGGCTTACGCAGAAGATGCTGGCAACGCTATACAATGTAGAGGTTCATACTATAAACGAGCATATTTCTAAGATTTATACCGATAGCGAGCTTATACAGGAAGCAACTATTCGGAATTTCCGAATAGTTCAAACAGAAGGATCACGCCAAGTTACACGCGATATTAAACATTATAATCTGCAAATGATAATTGCCGTGGGTTTTAAAGTAAACAATGAACGTGCTGTCCAATTCCGCAAATGGGCGAATCAGATTGTGAAGGACTACACGATCAAAGGATTTGCTATGGACGATGAACGCCTGAAAAGTGGCGGTTCTATTCTGACAGAGCAATATTTTGAAGAGCAGCTCCAGCGTATACGTGAAATCCGTCTGAGTGAGCGGAAGTTTTATCAAAAAATTACCGATATTTATGCGACCGCCATCGATTATGATGTAAATGCAAATGCTACAAAACGTTTTTTTGCAACTGTCCAGAACAAGCTTCATTGGGCAATTCATGGACAGACTGCTTCAGAAGTTATCTATACTCGTGCAGACGCAGGAAAGAAACATATGGGACTGACCACCTGGAAAGATGCGCCTAATGGAAAAATTCAGAAATTTGATGTATCGGTAGCAAAAAACTATTTGAGCGAATTTGAAATGGGACAGCTACAGCGGCTGGTTTCTGCCTATTTGGACATTGCTGAAGATATGGCGCTTCGACATATACCTATGACTATGCAAGATTGGGAAACACGCTTGAACCGTTTCATACAGGTAGCCAACCATGATGTTTTACAGGATGCAGGAAAGGTGACGGCGGAAATTGCCAAAGCTCATGCTGAAAGCGAGTTTGAGAAATATCGCATTATCCAAGACAGGCTATTTCAATCTGATTTTGATAAATTAATTAATGAAATTAAGGGTGATGAATAATATTTTAAAGGTATCGAATCTGACGCCTTTAAAAAAGGAAGAAGGTAATTCAATGACCTTTAAAGAATTATTAGAAACTGTTGCGTTCGTTGATGTCTGGGCAGAATTGAATAAAGAATATCCTCTGAAGGACGGAGCTTTTGAGGTTTATCTGAAAGTTTTCAGCCAATTACAAGCATTGACTCCGGAGCCAAATCATGATGGGTTTCGTTTGGCTGTCGTGAAGGTTGAAGATGCGTTCGAACCCGGCCAATTTATTTATAACGTATTTGGAATTAAGCCTAAAGATAAGGAACATTACGCATTTGAATTATCACCATGGAAAGAATGGCTAGCCTTAATAGTTGTAGAAAAATGTGTTGAAACATATGGTGCGGCAGCTTTTGTGGCACATTCATTATATGAACTGACTTTTTTCGGCCATGACATCTCCGATGTTGAAGCAAATATTAAAAAAGAAGCTGAGATATTAAAGGAACGACACGAGGAAATTAAAAACGGAGCGGCAAAATATGTTTCTTGGGATGAGGTATGTACAGAGCTTGGATATGAGGATAATCGTACAGAGGAAGAAAAAGAAGCAGAGCAGAAACGGTTTGAGCGTATAATGGTTGATAATAAAAAAGTTTATGAAAGACTATTGACATAAAAACAACTTTTCGCCAAGGGAACACTAGATCGATACGGCATTTTTCTGTACACTCAAGGCACATAAAATCCATAGTTGTGTTGCATTGTTGACTTAAACAGAGAAGATGCATGAACCACCAATAAAGTACATCCGAAATGAACGCACAAGGCACGTGGAGACGGTAGTAGTGCTATATCGTAGATAAGGGACGGGGAACAGTACATTTATGATACTGGAAATTATGTTTCCGCACATGGAAAATGGGGCGAGGGTTGTGTGGGGGAATATGAAAATTAGTATAGTATTGTATCTAATATGATGTTGTGCATATGCTATATTGCAAAGCTAACGAAAAGCTAATTGCGCTTTATCAGCTCGTAAATGGGTGATTTCTATGCTAAAATAGAATCAACTACGAAAGGAGTGAATCCAATGAGTAGTAAAACCACAAACGTCAGCTTCCGTATTGACACTGACGTAAAGAATCAAGCTGACAGACTCTTTGCCGAACTTGGACTCAATATGACTACAGCATTTAATATCTTCCTGCGGCAAGCCGTGCGCGAAGGTGCCATCCCATTCAGCATCACCGTCAACACGCCAAATGCCGGAACAATAGCCGCCATGCTCGAAGCAGAGCAGATTGGGCGCGATCCTTCTGTCAAGCGCTATTCCGATGTTGAGGAAGCGTTGCGGGAACTTAAGTCATGAGCCGGGATATTGTCTGGACATCACAATTCAAAAGGGACTATAAATTGGCTATGAAACGTAACTTGGACATGTCCCTGCTTGACGACTGCATCCGCATGCTTGCAGCCCGTACAGAGCTGGCACCTCAATTCCGCGACCACGACCTTGCCGGAAAGTGGGCGGGGCATAGGGAATGTCACGTTCAGCCTGACTGGTTGCTTATCTATCGTATTGAGGGCGATGACCTGATCCTGGTTCTCACCCGCACAGGTTCTCATAGTGATCTCTTTTGATTTCCAGAGCCTGCCTTCGCGAACGATGATACTGGAGTGGCAGAAAGTACGAAGAATGATACAAGGATGCGATTCCTATGACAGTTGTAAATATGCAATGGAAACTGATACCGGATAACATTAAACAAATGATATTGAGCAATGTTTGGTGTTCGAATTGTAGGGATGTTGTATCGGTTACTGATTATCAAATTGAAACTCATGATTTGGGTTTAATAATGAGTGGTAAATGCAGCATTTGTGGAAGCGATGTTGCCAGAGTAGTAGAGAAAGAATAAATCCAATCAAATATTGATTTAAGGGCATCTGCTGGGAGGCGGGTGCTTTTTAATATCGGTAAATATATGAAAAAGCCGATAGAATCATATATATGGTATAAATTGTATACTGACTGGCTTCTATGGAGGTATAATTAAGGGGGAATTTTGAAGTAATAATTTGAAATGTATTTAAAATCAACAAAATGCAATATAAATGGAGCAAATTTATGGCAGAAATCGATGTTCGTATTGAGAACTGGAAAAAACGTCTGTTAGACTTGGGCAAAAGAAATAAGCTAATCAGTTTTAAGGAGACTAAACGCACCAATCTTGCCATTCTTTCACCAGATTATAGCGAATTGTTTCATAGGCTTGTGCTGAACGAGGAAAAGCTTACATTCCCGTTCCCTAAAAAAACAACGTTTGATGAAAACGGCGACGAAATCAATACAAACGTTGAACAAGGGGATATCGAAACAGACAAAACATTAAATGAGCAGCAAAAGAATTTAAAGGCATTACGTGCACGAGCCAAAACTTCAATGGAAGAGCAAGGTATCAACTCATTGTTTTTAACTTTTGGAATGATTCGATGGCGAGAAAGCGAAATTTCAGACATAATCATCTCGTCCCCGCTTGTTCTTGTCCCAGTTACTCTTACAATTGAGTCAATATCTGACCCATATGTTCTACAACTCCATGAAGACGAAATCGTAGTCAATCCTAGCTTGGTATTCAAATTCGAAAATGATTTTGGAATTACTTTGCCCGATTTTGATGAAGAGGATATTGCCCAATATTTACGACAAGTTCAAAAAATCGCCCGCAAAAATGATTGGACAGTCGACACGGACGTTCACCTAACGCTTTTGTCTTTTCAGAAAATTAATATGTATAAGGACCTTGATAACAACAAAGAAAAAATCGTTTCAAATCACTACACAAAGAGATGCAGTCGCTTATGTATTTCCTTGCGCTGGAGCCAGAGTCAAAGTTGTACAGATTCAAGAGATGGGCGCTCACCCACGAGCACCCATACGGGAAGGACATACCCTCTCAGAGGAGCAGCGAGCTTTTGCCTTTGATTGGCGAAGGCGGGAAGATGGAATTTATGAAA
>Ga0247511_100997_pt1 | contig 7381 bp, 7 predicted proteins | sample SJ1SFenscriptome_FD_190051 | JGI IMG/M metagenome (GOLD analysis project Ga0247511, IMG submission 190051) | Metatranscriptome of enriched cultures of PCE-dechlorinating microbial communities from Ithaca, New York, USA - SJ1.SFe36 (Metagenome... ...
ATGTCACACCGAACAATTGACGAGCTGTGCGAAGAGCTGGTAAGGAAGCACGAGGAAGCGCAGGGAGGCGGAGGACCGAAGGCGATAGCGAAGCAGAAGGAGAAGGGTAAGGGTACGGCCCGGGAGAGGATAGCGAAGCTCCTGGACGCCGGAACCTTTGTGGAGCTGGACGAATACGTCCGTCACCGGTGCACGAACTTCGGCCTCGAGAAGACGAAGTACTACACCGACGGAGTGGTCACCGGCTGGGGACTTGTGGACGGTCGGAAAGTGTACGTCTACAGCCAGGACTTCACCGTGCTGGGCGGGTCACTCGGAGAAATGCATGCGGCGAAGATCTGCAAGGTCATGGACCTTGCGCTGTCCACCGGTTGTCCCGTCATCGGCATCAACGACAGCGGGGGAGCGCGGATCCAGGAAGCGGTGGACTCCCTCAACGGATACGGTGCCATCTTCTACCGGAACACCATCAGCAGCGGAGTCATCCCGCAGATCAGCATCATAGCGGGCCCCACCGCCGGAGGGGCGGTCTACAGCCCTGCGCTCACCGACTACATCTTCATGGTGGAGGGCACGGGCATCATGCACATCACCGGTCCCGCCGTCATCAAGGCAGTCACCGGCGAAGAAGTCACCAGTGAAGAACTCGGCGGCTCCATGGCGCACAACGCCAAAAGCGGCAACGCCCACTTCACCGCCAAAACGGAGGACGAATGCTTTGGCCAGGTCAGGAAGCTGCTGAGCTACCTTCCTCTCAACAACCTTGAAAGCGCGCCGGAAGTTCCGGTGGCGGACGACCCGTACCGCCGCGCCATGGAGCTCCGGACCATCGTCCCCACCAACCCCAACAAAGGGTACGACATGCGGGACGTCATCCGGAAAGTCGTGGACGGAGAAGACTTCTTTGAAGTCCAGCCCCTGTGGGCCAAAAACATCCTCACCGGATACGGCCGGGTGGGCGGCAAAGTCATCGGCATCATAGCCAACCAGGCCAACAACATGGCCGGTTGCCTCGACATCAACGCCTCCGACAAGGCCAGCCGGTTCATCCGGCACTGCGACGCCTTCAACATCCCCATCGTCACCTTTGTCGACGTTCCCGGATACCTCCCCGGCACCGAACAGGAATTCGGGGGCATCATCCGGCACGGCGCCAAAATGCTCTACGCCTACAGCGAAGCCACCGTGCCGCTCATCACCGTTGTCGTCAGGAAAGCCTACGGAGGGGCGTACCTCGGCATGTGCAGCAAGGCCCTCGGAGCCGACATGGTTCTCGCGTGGCCCCAGGCCGAAATTGCCGTCATGGGAGCCGAAGGAGCCGCCAACATCGTCTTCCGGAAAGACATCGAAGGGGCGGAAGACAGCACCGCCATGAGAAGCAAAAAGATCGAAGACTACCGTGAAGCCTTCGCCAACCCCTACGTAGCCGCCGAGCGGGGTCTTGTCGACCGTGTCATCCTGCCCGAGGCCACGCGGGAAGAAATCTGGCAGGCGCTGGCCGGCAACGAAACCAAGCGCAGCCTCCGTCCGCGGAGGAAGCACGGCGTCATGCCCCACTGACGGAGAGGAAGGAGGAAAGAACATGAACCCCATCCATGAACAGATCGAAGGAGTCGGCGGCGCCCTCACCATGTCCATCATCGCCTTCAGCGTCGTCTTCCTCGTCCTTGGAGGCCTCAGCGGCATCATCTACGGCATCAAGTACATGGCCTCCGCCCTGGAGCGGAAGAAGAGCGGAGGAGGCGGAACAGCGCCGGCGCCCGCGGCCCCGGCCCCGGCAGTCCATGCCGCCCCTGTGGCTGCAGCCGGAACGGACAAAGGCCGGCTGCTCGCCGTCATCAGCGCCGCGGTAGCCGCCGTCGAAGGCCCCGGAGCCCGCATCACCTCCGTGCGCCCCTGCGGAGCCGTCGCCGTCGCCCCCCGGGGCGGCCTTGAATGGAAAAGGGTAGGCATCATCGAAACCCTCGGCGGCCTCAGCCGGGACTGGAAATAACCCCGGACCCTGGAAGGAACGGCAGCACGGAGCGCAAACAGAGCCCGGACAGAGTATAAACAGAGCGTAGACAGAGCAAAAGCAGAGTATAAACAGAACGGCACAGCCGACACAACCACAACCACAAGGAGGCGTACCACCACCATGACCAAAAAATACAAAATCACCGTAGACGGAACCGCCTACACCGTAGAAGTCGAAGACCTCGGCGCCGGAGCCCCTGCCGCAGCCCCTGCACCTGCAGCGGCCCCGGCTGCACCCGCACCTGCCGCCCCGGCCCCCGCACCTGCAGCCGCGGCCCCGGCCCCTGCACCGGCCCCAGCCGCCGGAGGCGCCGGAGCCCCCGTCACCGCGCCCATGCCCGGCAAAATCCTCCGGGTAGCCGTCAGCGTCGGAGCGCCCGTCAAGAACGGGGACCTTGTCCTCGTCCTCGAAGCCATGAAGATGGAAAACGAAATCTTCTCGCCCGCGGACGGAGTGGTCAAGGAAATCCGCGCCCGAGACGGAGAAACGGTCAACACCGGCGACGTCATGATGATCATCGGCTGACGGGTCCGCCCGTCAGCCCGACACCCGGACCTGCAAAGGAGGGACCCCCCGGCCAATGGATATTTACATCCAGTCAATAGGACAGATTCTCACATCCTCCGGCTTTGCCGGACTCACCGGCGGTCACGTCGTCATGCTCCTCGTGGCGCTGACCATGCTCTACCTCGCCATAGGCAAGGGCTTTGAGCCCCTGCTGCTGGTGCCCATCGGATTCGGCTGTCTCCTCGTCAACCTGCCCCTCTCGGGCATCATGGACGACGGAGGCTTTCTGCGGTACGTCTTCTTCGGCACGGAGCATGAAATCTACCCCGTCATCATCTTCATGGGCATAGGAGCCCTTACGGACTTCGCGCCCCTGCTGGCCAACCCCGTCACGTTCCTCCTCGGTGCGGCGGCGCAGTTCGGCGTCTTCATCGCCCTCTTCGGTGCCATGGTCATGGGCTTCTCGGTGAAGGAAGCGGCGTCCATCGCCATCATCGGGGGAGCGGACGGCCCGACGAGCATCTACCTCACCATGAAGCTCGCGCCGCAGATCCTTGGGGCGGTGGCGGTGGCGGCGTACAGCTACATGTCCCTCGTGCCGCTCATCCAGCCGCCGGTCATCAAGATGTTCACCACCCATGAAGACCGGAAGATCCGGATGGACAGCCTTCGCCCCGTATCGAAGCTCGAGAAGATCCTCTTCCCCATCGTCACCACCATGGCGGCGGGCCTCATCCTGCCGGCGTCGGTGCCGCTGGTGGGCATCCTCATGTTCGGCAACCTGGTGAGGGAATGCGGGGTCACGGACAGGCTGAGCCTTGCGGCGCAGAACGAAATCCTCAACGCCACCACCATCTTCCTCGGACTGTCGGTGGGAGCCACCATGAACGCGGAGCACTTCCTCACGGTGGCGACGCTGAAGATCGTGGTGCTGGGACTTGTGGCGTTCGTCTTCAGCACGGCGGGAGGAGTGTGGTTCGGCCAGCTCATGAAGAAGTGGAGCGGCGGGAAGATCAACCCCATGATAGGTGCGGCGGGAGTGTCCGCGGTGCCCATGGCGGCTCGCGTAGTGCAGCGGGTGGCCCAGAAGGAGAGCCCCGGGAACTTCCTGCTCATGCACGCCATGGGCCCCAACGTGGCGGGCGTCATCGGCACCGCCGTGGCTGCCGGCGTCATGCTCACCCTGCTGACCTGACAATAATATGGCGGGGGTCTCGAAAGGGGCCCCCGTTTTTTTGATTCCGGGAAAGGGCAAGGAGGCATCCGATTGAGAGAAGTACCTGCGTCAAAAATAACGGAAACGGTGGAACGGCTGTTCATCGAGGCAAATTATCATCTTCCTCCCGATATGGTATCGGTTCTCGAAAGGGGAGAGCAGGAAGAACAGAATCCTGTGGCGCGATCGGTTTTCCGGACGATCCTTGAAAACCGCCTCGTTGCCTCGGAGGGCAGGTTTCCTCTTTGCCAGGACTGCGGCATGGCTGTTGTCTTTATCGATATGGGACAGGAAGCGGCCGTGACGGGAGGAAATCTTGAGGATGCGGTGAATGAAGGGGTAAGAAGGGCCTATGACAAAGGGTACCTCAGAAAATCCATTGTTGGGGAACCCCTCTTCGAGAGGAAGAACACCGGTGACAATACGCCGGCCATCATCCACGTCCGGGTGGTCCATGGAGACAGAGTCACAATAACCGCCGCACCCAAAGGCGCCGGAAGCGAAAACATGAGCGCCCTGGCCATGCTCCCTCCTGCCGCAGGCCCGGAGGGACTCGAGCGGTTTGTGCTGGACACGGTGCGGAAAGCCGGCCCGAATCCCTGCCCGCCCATAGTGGTGGGAATAGGTGTGGGAAGTGATTTTGAAGGGGTTGCGGAACTCGCGAAGCGGGCCCTTCTCAGGCCGGCGGGAAGCTCGGGCAGTCATCCGAAATATGCGGCCCTCGAGGCCGAGCTGCTGCGAAAGATCAATGAACTGGGCATCGGAGCGGCAGGATACGGCGGCACCGTCACCGCCCTCGGGGTGAATATCGAGTGGGCGCCGACCCACATAGCCTGCATGCCAGTGGCGGTTAACCTCTGTTGCCATGCCAACAGGCACTGCAGCGCGGAAATTTAGGAGGGGACAGGGTGGAAGAATGCAGAAGGCTCAGTGCGCCTTTCCTGGAAAAGGAAGCCTCGAACCTCAGGGCGGGAGATGAGATCCTCCTTTCCGGAGTAATCTACACTGCCCGGGATGCGGCCCACAAGCGGATGTCCGACGCTCTTGCCCGGGGTGAGAAGCTGAAAGTCGATCTTGCCGGAGCGGTCATTTTCTACGCCGGGCCCTCGCCGGCCCGTCCCGGAGAGCCCATGGGCTCCATAGGTCCCACCACGAGCTACCGCATGGACCCTTACACGCCGATGCTTCTGGAGCTTGGAGTGAAGGGCATGATCGGCAAGGGAGAACGGGCGGAGGATGTCGTGGCGAGCATGAAAAAAAACGGGGCCGTCTACCTCGGGGCAACCGGAGGTATCGCGGCCCTGCTTGCACGGACAATAGTTTCTTCCAGGGTACTCGATTACGAAGATCTCGGGCCTGAAGCCCTGAGGGAGCTGGAGATCCGGGACATGCCGCTGGTCGTTCTCATAGACAGTCTCGGCAGCAGCATGTACCGGGAAGGTCCGGCGAAATTCGGAAAAAGCGGGAAATAAGAAAAACTATTTCCCGTCGGTTCTGCCTGCCCCTCCGGAAATTTCGGAGAGGGCTTTTTTTGTCCGTTCCTCCGCGTTGATGAGGTGGCGTGTTACGATGGCCTCCACTTTATCGGGATTGTGTTCCCTGAGGGCGGCGATGATTTCGTTATGCTCCCTGGTCACCTGTTCGATGACTTCCTCGCGGAAGGGGCCGTTTTCCGCGAAGTACCGGATTCTTCTGGCATGAACACTGAGATTGGCCAGAGATTCCAGGATCAGCGGATTTTCGGTATGGCTCGACAGAAGGGCGTGAAGGGCGACGTCGGAATCCTGGTACACGGAGAAGTCGTCAGGGTGTTCGAGGACCTTGTTCAGCTTGGCCTCCACCGCGTTTATTTCCTCGTCGGTACATCCGACGGCGGCATCGCGGGCCACTTTTGCCTCGAGAATCCGGCGGAATTCCCATACGTACCGTGACCGTTTTTCGCTGACCTGGGTCACCACGGCCCCTTTGTTTCTTTCAATGTCCACGAGACCGATTCCCTCAAGCCTGAGGAGAGCCTCCCTAACGGGAGTGGTGCTGACGCCGAACTCTCCCGCGAGCTTGTCAATCTGGAGAACGATGCCCGGACGGTACGTATTGTTGATGATAAGTTCCTTGATCGTTTCGAAAACCTGATCGCCTAAAGAATGAAAAATTCGACTTGCCAAAGAATCCAACTCCTCTCCCGGAATGCCACGACTCAGTATTTTACCATTTCAGGCGGAATTTTCCATTACCTCGTCCATTTTCTTTCTCCGTAAATGAAACAAGGCCATTCATTTCTGATAATATAATTGACATAAGGCAGTCTGCATGATAGATTTTTAGTGGCTTTCCTGCCCGGCGTTCCCGTTTCCGTCATTCCTCACATTATTTTTTGAAGCGGTTCTTCCGGCAGGAAGCCCATCTCTCAGGTCCAGTCAAGGAGGATTTCCGGATGTTTGCCCAGTCCAAAAAAATGGAAGCAGTGCCCTTTTCCCCCATCCGCAAAATATTCGCCGAGGTGGACAAGCTCAAGGCTGAGGGAGTGGATATCATCACCCTCGGCATCGGGGAGCCCGATTTCGACACCCCGTCCCACATAACGGAGGCAATGGCCGCCGCCACCCGGAACGGGGCTACTCATTACACATCCAACAAGGGAATCATCCAGCTCCGTGAAGCTGTATGCCGGAAACTGAAGGTGGATGACGGTCTCGATTACGACCCCGAGGAAATCATCTGCACCGTGGGCGTTTCGGAAGGTGTTTACGTCTCCCTGAGCAGTTTTCTGGACCCCGGAGATGAGGTGCTTGTTCCGGATCCTTCCTGGGTGAGCTACTTCCATGTTCCCACGATGAACGGAGCTGTTCCGAAGGGATACCCTCTCCGGGAAGAAAATGATTTCCAGATCGACGTGGAAGACCTTGAAAAGCTGGTTACCCCGAAGACGAAGATGATGGTTGTACTCGATCCGTCCAACCCGGTGGGAGCGGTCCAGGAGAAGGAGACCCTCGCAAAGGTCGCGGAATTCGCCGTAAAGCACAACCTCCTTGTGATCTCCGACGAGATTTACGAAAAAATCATATACGATGGAAAGAAGCATTACAGCATTGCCGCATTCCCCGGAATGAGAGAGAGGACCATCGTGCTCAACGGCTTCGCCAAGGCCTATGCCATGACCGGCTGGCGTATCGGCTACATCGCCGCTCCCGCCGAACTTATCTCTGTGATGAACAGAATGCACATGTATGTGGTAACCCATACTTCAGTACAGGCCCAGTGGGGAGCGGTCGCAGCCCTCGAAGGGCCCCAGGAGCCGGTGGCCGATATGGTGGAAGAATTCCGGAAGCGCAGAGACTACGTCTGCCGGAGAATCGGCGGAATGAATAAAGTCTCCTGCCGTGTTCCCGGGGGCGCTTTCTATGTCTTCGTGAACATTAGGGAAACGGGTATGAATGCAGAAGAATTCACGAAACATCTCATCCGGGAAGCCCATGTCGCCGTCGTGCCCGGAACGGCTTTCGGAAGCCACGGCGAGGGGTATGTGAGACTTTCCTACGCCGTTTCCATGGAGAACCTGGAAAAGAGTATGGACAGAATCGAAAAAGCCCTCGCTTCCCTTTAAATAATTCGGAAGCTGGAGTGTCAGAGAACGTCCGCGG
>Ga0247511_101004_pt1 | contig 7363 bp, 10 predicted proteins | sample SJ1SFenscriptome_FD_190051 | JGI IMG/M metagenome (GOLD analysis project Ga0247511, IMG submission 190051) | Metatranscriptome of enriched cultures of PCE-dechlorinating microbial communities from Ithaca, New York, USA - SJ1.SFe36 (Metagenome... ...
CTACGATGACTTCAAACGTGATGTCCCCGCACTGATCGCGCAGATGGGAGCGTTTCGTCCCGATACCGTCTTGGCGATCGCGCGCGGCGGCGTGACGCTCGGGCACGCGCTGACCATGGCGCTCGACATCCGCAATCTCCAGTGCATCCGCGTCGAGAGCTACGACGGTACGCATCACCGAGAGGAAGTGACGGTCAAAACCCTCTGCGATCTCTCCGATTCGCACCGGGTTTTGATCGTGGACGACATCGTCGACAGCGGCCAGACTCTCTCCACCCTTATGCCGATCCTCTCCCGCCGCTATCCCGAAATCGAATTTCGCAGCGCGTCGCTGTTCTACAAACAAAACGCATCGGCCCGCCCCGATTACACGCTGCACGAAGCGCGCGACTGGATCGATTTTTTCTGGGAAGGCGATTTTGTTTTAAAAACCGTTTCGGTATAATCGCCTCCATCTACCCCCTCTTTTACTTTTACGACGTCAAGGATATTTTTTATGCCGAAAGAATACATTTTTACCTCCGAATCGGTCACCGAGGGGCATCCGGACAAAATGGCCGACCAGATCAGTGACGCGATCCTCGATTACATCATCGCCGAAGATCCCAAAGCCCGCGTTGCCTGCGAAACGCTCGTCTCCAACGGTTTTTGCGTCATCGCCGGAGAACTGAAAACGACCACTTACGCCCCGATGCAGGAGATTACCCGTCAGGTAGTGCGCGAAATCGGCTATACCGACGCCACATACGGCTTTGATTATCGCTCATGTGCCGTACTCAACGGGATCGGGGAACAATCTCCCGACATCAATCAAGGGGTCGACCAAAGCGGCGGCGAGATCGGTGCGGGGGATCAGGGGCTCATGTTCGGTTACGCCTGCCGCGAAACCGAGGTGCTCATGCCGCTGCCGGTCCATCTGGCACACCGGATCACCGAACGGTTGGCGAAAGTGCGCAAAGAGGGAATCCTCCCCTACCTGCGCCCCGACGGTAAAGCGCAGGTGAGCGTCCGTTACGTCGACGACAAGCCCGTCGCCGTGGAGACGGTCGTCGTATCGACCCAGCACGCCCCTGAAATTTCACAAGAAAAACTCCACGCCGACGTCATCTCCGAGGTGATCCGGCATGTTATCCCCGAAGAGCTGCTTTCATCCGACATCGTCTACCACATCAACCCGACCGGAAAATTCGTTATCGGCGGACCGCAGGGGGATGCGGGGCTGACGGGACGCAAAATCATCGTCGACACCTACGGGGGAAGCTGCCCCCACGGCGGCGGCGCGTTCAGCGGAAAAGACCCGACCAAAGTAGACCGTTCGGCCGCTTATGCCGCCCGCTACGTTGCCAAAAACCTCGTCGCATCGGGTGCGTGCGACCGCGCGACGATCCAGGTTGCTTATGCGATCGGCGTCGTCAAGCCGGTTTCGGTCATGGTCAACACGCACGGGACGTCCAAAGTCGAAGAGAGCAAAATCGAAGCGTGCGTCAACGAACTTTTCGATCTCACCCCGCGCGGTATCATCGAAACGCTCGACCTGCTCCGCCCTATCTATCGGCAGACGGCCGCATACGGCCATTTCGGGCGCGAACTTCCCGATTTTACATGGGAAAAAACCGATAAGGTGGATGCTATCCGCTCCTATCTAGGGCTCTGAAACGGCCCTCCGTAACACTCATCCACCAAACCTTTTTAAACCCCTCTCTTTTTAGGTGGGTTTAAAATTCTTCTGTTATAGTTTCCCCATAACAATCAACCAAGGAGAATCCTATGGCAGTAGTCATTAATGATACCTGTATTAACTGCGGCGCTTGCATCGACGAGTGTCCGGTAGAAGCGATCGTAGACGAGGACGATAACCCAACGGGTGAAGACATCTACTACGTATACGCTGACAAATGTGTCGAGTGTGTAGGTCACCACGACGAACCCGCCTGTGCGACTGCCTGCCCAACTGAAGGTTGTATCACTTGGGACGAAATCGGTGCAAGTCCTGCCCACCGTGACGACATCACCGCAGAAATGCGTTCTTCCAAAGCAAACGTCGTCAACTAAATACGATAAAAGGGAAGGTTTCACCCTTCCCTCTCTTCCCTTTCTCCATTCCGTTCATCTTTAATCTTACTTAAATTATTGTTCCGCTATAATCCCACTCTATTTTTTACACATAAAACAGGAGCATTGATGGAACAAACGTTGTCAATCATCAAGCCTGACGCCGTTGCAAAAGGTGTCATCGGTAAAATCTTGGACCGCTTCGAAAGCAACGGTCTGCGGATTGCAGCCACCAAAAAAGTACAGTTGAGCCGCCAGGACGCCGAAGCGTTCTACGCCGTTCACAAAGCGCGCCCGTTCTTCAACGACCTGGTTGATTTCATGGTCAGCGGTCCGGTAGTCGTTTCCGTCCTCGAAGGGGAAAACGCGGTTCTCAAAAACCGTGACCTGATGGGTGCGACCAACCCTAAAGAAGCTGCGCCCGGCACAATCCGCGCCGACTTCGCCGAAAACATCGATGCCAATGCCGTTCACGGAAGCGATTCTCTTGAGAACGCCGCGATCGAAATCGCGTTTTTCTTCTCGGGCCGCGAAATCAGCTAAACCATGTTGATACCGTTTAGACGCCTGGGCACCGTACCTGTCGATTTTGAGCTAAATCGTGACAATGCCCGTTTTTCAGGTGAAATATTCCTGAAAAAAAGCAATCTTGCGCAATTAAACGGTACAATTACGGGGAGTATTTCAATCCCGTGCGACATCTGCGCCGAGCCGATTGAAACGCCTCTGAACGAAGAGGTGAGTTTTTACCTCTCCGATGGCATTTACAAAGGAAACGAGGAAGAGTTCGACGTCGTGGAAATCGATACGGCGACCATCGATATGGACGAACTCTTCCGTTCGGAAATCGAACTGATCCGCAGCGATTATTATTGCTGTTCCAATTGCGAAGGCAAAACGTTGGACGCAGAGTTCTGACGCGCCCCGCATCAAAAAATTTAATCCAAACAGAAAGGACTAACGATGGCAGTACCTAAAAGAAGAGTGAGTCACACTCGCGCCGCGAAACGCAGAACTCACTACAAAATCACTCTTGCACGTCCGGTCAAAGACAAAGACGGCACCTACAAATTGCCTCACTATGTCAACCCGACAACCGGTGAGTACAAATAATCGATGATTAGAATTGCAATTGATGCAATGGGAGGGGACTTCGGTCCCGAACCGATTGTCAAAGGGACCCTTGAAGCGCTCAAGGAGAAAAAGTTTGAACCCATTCTGGTTGGGAAAAAAGATGAGATTTTATCTTTATTACCCAAGGGCTATAAAGATAAAATTTTAATCGTCGAAGCGGACGATGTCATCGACATGAGCGATGCGGCCACCGATGCGCTGAAACGAAAAGAGAGCTCGATCTACAAAGCGATCGAACTGGTACGCGAGGGGAAAGCCGACGGCGTTGTGAGCGCCGGTCACAGCGGTGCGACGATGTCGCTGGCGACCCTGCGTCTGGGGCGTCTCAAACACGTCCTGCGCCCTGCACTGGTCACGCTCATGCCGACGAAAAACGGCCAGCGCAGTGTCATGCTTGATGTCGGAGCAAACGTCGACTGCAAGGCCGAACACCTTTTCCAGTTCGGTATCATGGGCTATTACTACGCACAGGACATGCTTGGACTCGCCCATCCGCGCGTCGGCCTTCTCGCCAATGGCGAAGAGAGTTCCAAAGGGAACGAAGTGACCAAAGAGACCTTCGGGATGCTTCAAAACGAAAAAGGGTTCATCGGCAACGTCGAAGGAAACAACATTTTCGACGGTTCCTGCGACGTCATCGTCTGCGACGGCTTTATCGGGAATCTCGTCCTCAAAGCTTCCGAAGGGGTTGCCTCTACGATCAGCTTTTTTATCAAAGAGTACATCCGCAAATCGCCGGTAGCGATCACGGGTGCGCTTTTGATGCGCAAAGTGTTCAAGCTCCTTAAAAAAGAGATCGACTATGCCGAAATCGGCGGAGCCCCGCTGATCGGTATCAAAGGGTGCGCCATCGTCAGCCACGGCAAAAGCAATCCCAAAGCGATCAAAAACGCAATATTTCAGGCGATCCGTTACGTAAACACCGGCGTCAACGAACATATCGAAAAACGGCTCGAAGAGCTTAAAAGCTGACTTCGATTCCTCTCAAAGGTTAACCCATGTACGCAGCATTTCGATCGATCGGAGCATACGTCCCCTCCAAAGTCCTGACCAACAGCGATCTGGAGACGATGGTCGATACCACCGACGAGTGGATTACCAAACGGACCGGGATCAAGGAACGTCACATCGCCGCCGAAGGCGAAACGACCAGCGACATGGGCGTCAAAGCGGCCGAGCTGGCCATCGAGCGTGCCGGCATCGATAAAAGCACCATCGACATGGTTGTGTGCGCCACGATCTCTCCCGATTATTTCTGTATGCCCTCGACCGCTACCCTGATTACTTCGAAACTGGGACTTGCGAAAGTCACCGCGTTCGATATTTCCGCTGCCTGCACCGGATTTGTCTATGCCCTCTCCGTCGCCAAAGCATTCATTGAATCGGGTATGAAGAAAAACGTCCTTATCGTCGGTGCGGAGCGCCTGAGCGCCATCACCGACTATACCGACCGGGGGACCTGTATCCTGTTCGGCGACGGTGCGGGAGCCGCCATAATCAGCGCAACGGACAACAAGGAAGAAGCGATTATCGACATCCATACCGGCGCGGATGGCGATTATGCCGATCTTCTGATGACTCCCAACGGCGGGAGCGGATCGGCGCACGACGAACTTGACCGTGAAGCGGCAGGATGCTTCATGAAAATGAAAGGGAACGAAACCTTTAAAGTCGCCGTCCGCACCCTCACCAGCGACGTTGTTGAGATCCTCAAGCAAAACGGTATCGAATCGTCCTCCATCAAACATTTCGTTCCCCATCAGGCCAACTACCGTATCATCAAAGCCGTCGGCGATGCGCTGGAACTCTCCGACGATCAGGTCGTCCTCACCGTTGCCAAATACGGCAATACCTCAGGCGCATCGATCCCGATGGCTATCAACGACATCTACGAGTCCGGTCGTCTTCAAAACGGCGAACTGATGCTCCTCGATGCCTTCGGCGGCGGTCTGACATGGGGAAGCGCCCTCGTCCCGTTTGCCGGAAAGGGCAAATAAGAACCCTTTTGCTACAATAGGCGACTTCATTTCAAGGTCGCCGATGCTCTACTCCGATTCACTCATTTCCATCGAACTTCACGAAAGTTCCGTCCCCTGGCTCAAGATTTTCACCCAAACGCCGCGTAAAGAGTTTTCCGAATGTACCGCCGAGGAAAAAAAAAGCGATATGGGACGCCCTTGACCGCATCGAAAAAGCGATGCTGGCCTATTTCACCCCCGACAAAATCAACATCGCGTCGTTCGGAAACATGCTTCCGCGCGTTCATTGGCACATCATGGCCCGATTTCGGAACGACGATTACTTTCCCGAACCGATGTGGGGAGTGAAACAAAGAGAGGGATTTGTGCTTCCGGCCCCGATGGAGCCGTTTTTGGAGCGTCTGAAAGAGGAGTTCTCCGGCCGTAGGGCCGCTGATTAATATTTAGGCTTGTTTGAACGGTTGACGCCGCCGAAGCTGCGTGAACGTTCGCCGCGATCGCCGCCTCTGTCACCGCCGCGATCACCACGGTCGCCACGATCACGGTCACCGCGGTATCCGCCGCTACGATGATTGCTACGGTTGCGGTTAAATCCGCCGCCGCGACGGTTTCCGCCGCGATCGCCGCCGCGACGCTCAAGGTTGTGAAGAATTTTCTCCAAGCGCTCCGCCGCAATACCGATCTGATTCGGGCCGTGCACTTTGTTTTGTTCCATGAGGACCGAAATCAGCTTGTACGCGATCTGCTCCATATCATAATCTTCTTTGAGCTTATCGAGCACTTTGTGCGCTTCGTCGTAGATATGCTGTTTCTCGATTTCGGAGAGAAGACGGCTGACCTGGGCTTCTTTGACGTCGTGTTTGCTCGGAATGTAGGCGTGTTCCATCGTTGTACCGACTTTGGCCCGGATACGCTGGAGCTCTTTAAACTCAAGCGGGGTTACCAGAGTGATGGCTACCCCTTTTTTACCCGCGCGTCCCGTCCGGCCGATACGGTGAACGTAACTTTCAGGGTCGAAGGGAATATGGTAATTGAAAACGTGGGTAACGCCGTCGATGTGAAGACCCCGCGCCGCCACGTCGGTTGCGATCAGGACGTCAACCGCATCGGTTTTGAGCCCTTTGATGACGCTTTCACGCTGGCGCTGCTCCATATCGCCGTGAAGCCCCTTGGCCGAATACCCGACTGCGGAGAGGACATTGCTGAGGCGGTCAACCTCTTTTTTAGTGCGGCAGAATACAACCGTTTTTTGCGCGTCTTCGGCATCCATCAAACGGATAATCGCATCGTCGCGCTCAGATTCTTCGATGACATAATACTGCTGCGTAATGTCGGTATTGGTCGTCTCTTCTTTAGTGATTGAGGCAAAAAACGGGTTCACCAGGATACGCTCGGCCAGCTGCTTGATCGGAGCCGGCATCGTCGCCGAAAAAAGAAGCGTCTGACGCTCGGTCGGCAAAAAGGTGAAAATTTCGTTGATATCGTCCAAAAAGCCCATATCGAGCATTTCGTCGGCTTCGTCGAGAATAACCGTCGAGGGGGCAAACCCTTTGAGCATGTCGCGGCTGAGCATGTCCAAAAGACGTCCCGGAGTCGCGATGATCACCTGTGCCCCCCGCTCGATCAGATCGATCTGGCGGTTGTACGAACTGCCGCCGTAGATGGTGACAGTGCGCACGCCCAGGTGACGTCCGAATTTGTAGATCTCGTCGCTAACCTGGTTGGCCAGTTCGCGCGTCGGGGTGATGATAAGGGTTTCGATCCCCCCTTTAAGATGCATTTTGTTGAGGGTAGGAAGGCCGAAAGCCGCCGTTTTCCCTGTACCGGTATGGGCCTGCCCGACAACGTCGCGCCCTTCCATGATGACCGGGATGACCATCGACTGGATGGGGCTTGGCTGGGTAAATCCCGCATATTTGATACTCTGCATGATTTCGGAACGGAGACCGAAATCGTCGAATGTCTGGACATTTTCCGTGTTGTTTACTGTGTTACTCATAATACTGCCTTTTGTTTACGCCATGCCCTCATACAGAAGAACCCTGTTTCCGCCTCGGCGAAAATATTTCTTCAAAAGCCCATGTTGCTACACTGTGCGGCTGCGGCGCTGTATTGCCCCTGCGGGGCGCTAAATTTTCAGAGATTCATCTCTACCATGGAAGGTACCTTGGAAAAACTTCACGCGGTGAAGGTTTGCA
>Ga0247511_101040_pt1 | contig 7198 bp, 8 predicted proteins | sample SJ1SFenscriptome_FD_190051 | JGI IMG/M metagenome (GOLD analysis project Ga0247511, IMG submission 190051) | Metatranscriptome of enriched cultures of PCE-dechlorinating microbial communities from Ithaca, New York, USA - SJ1.SFe36 (Metagenome... ...
CGAACGGACGTTTTATTTCCGCACCCTGGGCTGCAAGGTCAACGCCTACGATGCCCAGGCCTTGCGCGAGGAGTTGTGCGCCCGGGGATATGTCGAAGCCGCTTCCCCGGACGGGGCGGACCTGCTCGTGGTCAATACCTGCGCCGTCACCGCCCGGGCGGCCTCGGAATCACGGCGGATCGCCGCCGCCCTGCGCCGGGACCACCCCGATGCGGAAATCATTGCCGCCGGTTGCGCCGTACGCGCCGTGCCGGATTTTCTCGCCGGGCTGCCAGACATCGCCGCCGCGCCGCGAATCGCCGACGTGGCCGCCGCCCCGCCCGTTTCCCTCCAGCCCCCTTCTGGGTCGCAGGCCGCAGCCCAGGCGGGCGTCTCGGATTTCCCCCGGGCCCGGGCGGTCGTCAAGGTCCAGGACGGCTGCTCCCACGGCTGCGCCTACTGTATCGTGCCCAGGGCCCGGGGGGCGTCGCGCTCCCGTCCCGTGGCCCAGGTGACGGCCGAGGCCCTGCGCCTGGCCGCGGCCGGGTTCCGGGAAATCGTCCTAAGTGGCATCAACCTCGGCCACTACGGCCGCGATCTGCCCCAGACTCCGGACTTCTGGGATCTCCTGTCCGCCGTCGGGCACGCCCTGAACGCGGCCCATCCCGGCATGACGCGTCTGCGCCTGAGCTCCCTGGACCCCGGGATGCTCACGCCCAAGGCCCGTGACGTCCTGGCCGCCCAGCCGTCCCTGTGCCCCCATCTGCATGTCTCCCTGCAAAGCGCCGATCCGGGCGTCCTGGCCGCCATGCGCCGGGGCCATTACCGCCCAGCGGAGGTGGCGGATTTCATCGCCGGCCTCTCCCGGATCTGGCCGGTCATGGCCCTGGGAGCGGACATCCTGACCGGGTTTCCCGGCGAATCCGAGGCCGCCTTCCGGACCACCCTGGAATTCTGCCGCGCCCTGCCCCTGACCTACGCCCACGTCTTTCCCTATTCCCGGCGTCCCGGTTCCCTGGCCGCAGTCTTCCCCGGCCACCTGCCGGCCGGGGTGAAAAAGGAGCGGGCCCACATCCTGCGCGACATGGCCAAGGAGAAAAAAACCGCTTTCGCCCGCACCGTGGCCACCCTGCCCCGGCTGACCTTCGTGGCCGAACGGGTCCGCCCGGCCCGGGGGGTGTGCGAATACTACCTGGAATGCCGCCTGGACGGCCCCGGACAGGGCGGCATCCTGCCCCGGCAACTGGTCGCGGCCGTGCCCATCGGGGTCGCGGGGACGGACGCCACGGACATCCTGGTCCGGGCCGCGTCTGCGCGACCCCGGCAGGCAGGGCCGCAAGGAGACGCCCCATGAGCATCCCCGGCGATCCCGGCCCGGCCATGGCCGTACTCTCGGTGTTAAGCGCCGAATTCGACGCCCTGTGGACCGATCTGCTGCCCCGGATCACGGGCCTTTTCGGCCCGCCCTGCCGCGTTTCCCGGGATATGCCCTTCGACTTCACCACCTATTACGACGCCGAACTGGGCACGCCCATCGTGCGCCGCCTGCTGGGGTTCTCCCGGCTCGTGCCCCAGGACGCCCTGCCCGGCATGAAACACGCCACCAACGCCCTGGAAAACGCCTTCGCCCGGGCGGACGGCCGCCGCAGGGTCAACCTCGATCCGGGCCTTCTGACCCAGGAACGCCTGGTCCTGGCCACGGGCAAAAACTTCGGCCACCGCATCTACCTGCGCGACGGCATTTTCGCCGACCTGACCCTTGTCTTTCGCAAAGGCTCCTGGCACATCCTGCCCTGGACGTTTCCCGACTACCGCACCCCGAAGCTTCAGGCCGAACTGACCGAACTGCGGGGCCTTTTCCGCCAATGTCCGGAAATCTCCGGACATCCACCCCAACCCGCATCCGCATAAAGGACACGCACCCATGCCCAAAAGCATGACCGGCTTCGGCCGCAGCCGCCTGGAAAACGACGCCTTCACCCAGACCTGGGAGGTGCGCGGCATCAACAGCCGGTTCCTCGATCTCAAATGGCGGCTGCCCCTTTTTCTGCGCTGCCGCGAGACCCAGCTCGAAAAGGTGGTGCGCGAATACGCCACCCGGGGACGCATCGAAATCCATCTGCATTTCCAGTCGCCGCGCCCCGAGATCCAGCACATTTCCCTGAACCGCCCCGTGGCCCTGGCCATGCTCGACCAGCTGGCCTCCCTGGCGGCCGAGCGCGGCGCGGCCTTCTCCCCGGACGTCAACCGCCTGCTGTCCGTGTCCGCCCTGTGGCAGGAGGATATGGACGAACCCGACCCCACCCTGGTCGCGGCCCTCTCCGAGGGCCTGCGGGCCGCCCTGGCGGATTTCTCCGAGTCCCGGGCCAAGGAAGGCCGGTGTCTGGCCGGGGACATCCTGACCCGGCTTTCCAGCATGGACGCCTGGTGCGAGGAACTGGCCCGGCTGGCCCCCGGGGTGAAGCAGGAACGCACCGACGCCCTTTTGGCCCGCATCCGCACGGCCATGGAAAAGGCCGGGGCCGAGGCCTCCGAGGAACGCCTGCTGCAGGAAACGGCCATCCTGGCCGACCGCCTGGACGTGTCCGAGGAACTGACCCGGCTGGCCGAGCATCTCAAGCGGCTGCGGCGGCTTCTGGCCGAGGGCGGCGAGATGGGCAAGAAGCTCGATTTCCTCATCCAGGAGACCTTCCGGGAGATCAATACCTGCGGCAACAAAGCCCAGAGTATGGACGTCAGCCGTCTGGTGGTGGACTTCAAGGCCGAGCTGGAAAAATGCCGCGAGCAGGCGCAAAACATCGAATGACCCGGTCCCGGGGCCGATACGGAGTGCGTCCATGGCGAAAAACACCCTTTTGAACATCGGATTCGGCAACTTCCTGGTGGCCTCGCGGGTGGTGGCCATCGTCAGCCCGGCGTCCTCGCCCATACGCCGCCTGCGCGAGGACGCCCGGGCGGAAAACCGGCTGGTGGACGCCACCCAGGGCCGCAAAACCCGCTCCATCATCATCACCGATTCCAACCACGTGGTGCTCTCGGGCATCCAGGCCGAGACCATCGGCCAACGCTTCAGCCAGGAGGACGCATCGGATGACGACTAACCGGCTGGGACTTTTGTTCGTGGTCTGCGCCCCCTCCGGCGCGGGTAAATCCACCCTGCTTACGGCCCTGTGCCGGGAGTTTCCCGAACTGTCCTTCTCCGTCTCCGCCACCACCCGCGCCCCGCGGCCCGGGGAGGTGGACGGCCGCGACTACCACTTCATGTCCGTGGAGGAATTTTCCAAACTTCGCGACACCGGGCATTTCGCGGAATGGGCCAAGGTGCACGGCAACTTCTACGGCACCCCCATGCGTCCGGTGGTGGACCAGCTGGCCTCCGGAAAAGACGTGCTCTTCGACATCGACGTGGCCGGGGCCGACCAGTTGCGCCAGGTCTTTTCGGACGGGGCCTACGTGTTCATCCTGCCGCCGTCCCGCGATGAACTGGCCAGACGCCTGTCCGGCCGGGGCACCGAGACCCCCGAAACCCTGGCCCGCAGGCTGGCCAACGCCGCCGGGGAAATCGCCCAGGCGGTCCGTTTCGACTACCTGGTGGTCAACGACGACCTGGAGACGGCCCTTAACCGGCTGCGCGCCGTGTATCTGGCCGAACGGTCCCGGACCCGGCTCATGCCCGGACTTGTGGCAGAGCTTTTGGCCCAGTTCCGTTGAGGCCGGGTTTCTCGGAATATTCCCGAGGCCTTTCCCGCCCGGCCCGGAACGGACAGGAAAAAAGCTTTTCAAATCCGGCATTCTTCTTGTATATTTGTTGAAAGGATCTTCAGAGGATCGTAACGGCGCAAGCAAGGGGCGTCGACCATGGCCGACAAGGACGAACTTTTTTCCTACAACGCACCCGGCGGAGAAAAACAGCCCGCATCCGGCAAGACGCATGACCGGATCAAGGGGGTGTTCTCCACCCAGGCCATCCAGCGTGTGGGCACAGGCACCACCACCCGGAAAACCATCCAGAAGATGTACTGGTTCGTGGAGGAGCTCGACGACAAGCTCCTGGAGATCCAACCCCTCAACAAGAACTACGTCCCCTCCGGCCCCAAGCGGAAAATCACCATGGAAGAGCTCCTGGAAAAATTTTCCCCGGAGCCGGAATTCTACGTCAGCACCGTCTACCCCAAAATGCGCGAACTCAACATGACCATCGTCAAGGGTGAGAAACACCGCAGCAAGGGGGAGATTTTCAGCGCCGAACTCGAATTCGGCCAGGCCCTGGCCGTGGACGAGGAAAACGTCCGGGCCAACTTCGGGCTGGGGCTCACCTACCTGGACCGGGGCGAGGCCAACAAGGCCCAGGACATCTTCGAGCGCCTGGTCCGGCTGGATGCGGCCTTCGACAAGGAACACAAGCACCTGTTCAATGAATTCGGCATCAACCTGCGCAAGAACAAGATGCTCGATCAGGCCCTGGACTACTACAAGCGGGCCGAGAACCTGACCCAGACCGACGAGAACCTCCATTACAACATCGCCCGGGCCTTCTTCGAAAAAAAGAACTACGAGCAGTGTTTCGAATCTTTGAAAAAAGCCCTGGACATCAATCCCGACCTCGACGTGGCGAAAAAGTTCCTCGCCTATCTGGTGGAACAAAATCTGCTGCCCGGCCAGGCCGCCGCCGATATCATCAGCGCCGCCAATGCCGCCCCCCAAACACCGGCCGATCCCGAACCCGGCGGGCCGGTCAGCGAGCAATCCTGATTTTTCTCGCAACCCCCACGGAGAGAGCATGAACCAAGAACGCGGACAAGGCTTTCTTCTGGAGTTGCCCACACTGCGCCTGGAGCTCCCCTTCTCGCCCATCCTGCTCAACAAGCTGTTCATCCAGACCGGCGACGGCTCCATGGCCCCCCTCGAAGACATCGCGGAAACCATCGGCAAGGACCAGGGGCTCACGGCCAAAGTCCTGACCATGGCCAACTCCGCCTTCTACGGCCTGCAATCCGAGGTCCGCACCGTCAATCGCGCCGTCACCGTGCTTGGCCTCAACGAAGTGCGGACCCTCATCCTGGCCCTGGGCGTGCGGCACATCGCCACCCTCCACCCGCTTCCCAAGGGCTTCGACATCTCCGCCTACTTCGAACATCAACTGGCCGTCGGGCTGGCCGCCAAGGAACTGGCCCCCGCCCTCGGCGCACCCGACGCCGAGAACCTTTTCACCGTCGGCGTCCTCCACGACCTGGGAAAACTCCTCATCGCCCAGCACCGCCCCAGCGACTGGCTGGCCATCGAAACCCTGGCCAAGACCGACGTCATCCCCTTCCACAGGGCAGAAGACCGGTATTGGGGCCTCGACCACGGCCTCGTGGGCTCCATGGTCCTCAAATCCTGGAATCTGCCCCCCGAACTCACCGAACCCGTCAACTGGCACCACGCCCCGACCCATGCCCCGGACCATCGGCGCGCCGCCCTGACCCTGTGTACGGCCGACGCCATCATCCACTTCCTGACCAACCCGGTCGCCCCCGGCACCGCGCCCTGGCAGAACGTCCTGGCCAAATTCCACCTCTCCATCGACGATACCCTGGAATCCATCCAAACCGTCCTGGCCTCCCGCCCGCCCAACCTGTTCGCCGCCGCCGCATAATACAGGAGTGTGGGGGCGCCGCCCCCCACGCCCCCCGCCAGGGGGTTAAACCCCCTGGACCCCTACCATGCCCATGGGCTTCGACTCCCGGCCCCGGGCCCGTGCCTTCCCGGAAACCCGCGTTTCCGTGGCGTTGGGGTCCGGGGGGACACTGGTCCCCCCGGGCGGGGCCCGGGGCGGCAGCCCCGGTCGCGGGCCGGGTGGGGCCCGGGGCGGCAGCCCCGACGCTAACCCCGATCACAGCAGGGCGGCGTAGAGGAGGCTGGCGGCCAGGAAGACGGCGCAGGGCGCGACGAGCCGGCGCCAGGCGCCGGCCAGGTCGACCTGGTAGTAGGAGCAGGAGAAGATGAAGCAGATATGCAGGGGCGAGATGAGCACGCCGATGTAGCCGCACAGGATGGCCAGGGTGATCCAGGCCATGTCCGGCCCGTTTTGGGTCATGGGGATGACGGCCATGAGCAGGGGGAAGGCGGCCCCCACATAGGCCATGGTGATGCCCGAGACCATGCCGACAAGGAAGGGGACAAGCACGGCGGCGGTGATCAGGACGGCCTCCTTCCCGGCCGAGGCGGCCAGGGCTTCGGCCACACCCGTCGCGCCGAGGACATCCTTGAAGATGAAGATGGCGGCGATGACCGCCAGCATGTGCAGGGTGTGGCGGTTTTTGAGTTCCAGGAGGATGTCGCGGGCGGGAACCCGGTTTTGCAGGGCGCAGACCAGGCTTGCGGCCACAAGGGCGAGCATGACCCCGATTTCGAAAGGCAGGTCGCTTTTCATGGCCGCGAAGGCGGCCTCCGCGCCGACCGCGCCGAGGATGGCCGTCAGCAGGGGCAGGCCCAATGCAAGGAGGGTCTTGGGGTCGGCTTTTCCCGGGTCATCCGGAGGCATGACCCCGCTTGCGAGCCTGTTGCGCAGGAAGAAAAACCAGCCGGCGACGATGCAGGCCACCGAGGCGGGCCAAGTGACGGCCATGATGGACACCAGGGAGACGTTGGCCAGGGAGGCGGCCATGATGACGCCGGGATACAGGGGCCAGCAGGGCTCCCACAGGTGCCGGAACCAGTAATTGATGAGGGCTTGGTCTTTTGGCGGAACCCCCAGGGGATCGCCCACGCTTTTGACCATGGGGGCCGAGAAATGCGCCCCGCCGGGCATGGGCAAAAGGCCGATGAGGGCCGGAAAAAAGGTGACGCGCAGGGAGGGGTTTTTGATCAGGGGGGCCATGGCCCGCATGAGCCGGTCATTTTGCCCGGTTTTTTCCAAAAGGTCGCTTAAGGTCATGATGCAGGCCACGATGCCCGCCAGGCTGAGGGTCTGGGCATCGGCCAGGGCCAGGGCGGCCGTGGTGATCCAGGCCAGGGGGGACAGGGCGAACAACGCGGCCAAGAGGACGCTTCCGGCCAGGATGGACAGGGGCAGCCCCAGGCGCAGGCGGATGCCCGCGAGCATGGCGGTGAAGGCGGCCAGCACTTTGAGCAGGGGGAACAGGCCGGAAAGAACATCCATGCGACACATCCGGACGCAGGTTGGTGAAGGAATGGCGGTATGTACTCCCGCCGGGCGCCTCAGGCAAGAGGGGCG
>Ga0247511_101057_pt1 | contig 7132 bp, 8 predicted proteins | sample SJ1SFenscriptome_FD_190051 | JGI IMG/M metagenome (GOLD analysis project Ga0247511, IMG submission 190051) | Metatranscriptome of enriched cultures of PCE-dechlorinating microbial communities from Ithaca, New York, USA - SJ1.SFe36 (Metagenome... ...
AGGGTTTCGAGAATATGCCGCTCGATCGCTTCAGGATAGGTCGCCGTGTCGCTGCGGACGTCGTAAGGATAAAACGCGACATCGCTACGGCCCAGTTTTTTGAGGGCGCGCAGATGGCTTTGGCTCATCCGGAAACTGCCGAGGGTGAGGTGCTCGATTTTCTCGGCATCGACGGTTTGAAAAACCGTTTCGATCAGGGCGGGGTAGAGCGTTTCGAATCCGTCGGTGTAGATGACGGGGTCGATGCACAGCCGCACCTTCCAGCCGGCGCGGATCGCTTCATTTGCGGCTTTGAGCCGATGGGAAAGCGACGGGGTGCCGTGTTCGTAACGATCAACGATTTCTTGCGGCGAGAGGGTCCAGGCCAGCGTCACGCGCGGATTGGGAAGGTGATCGTCGATTGCCCTGAAATTGGCACTTTTGGTCCGTATTTCCAGGTGGAGGTTCGGTTGGGCGGATGCAAAATTTAGCCACTGGGACGTTTGGCCGCTGAGCGCTTCGACAGCCAGGGTATCGGTATCGTACGATGTGGCGACCAGGGTCTCTTCGCTTAGATGGGGCAAAAGTTGCTCAAACGCCTCTTCGAGATTGACGAACAAGACCGTATTGGCGCTCGGATAGAGCCCCTGAAGATAACAGTAGTCGCAATCGTAAAGACACCCCATCAGACTCGAAGCGTAGAAAAAGCGGCGGTGGCCGAAGCCGTCGCTGTAACGGCTCCCTTCGTGCAGAAACTTCCCCTCTCGGCGGGCGAGGATCAGTTTTTTGGCGCCGCTTTGGGCCGCAAAGCTTTGCGAAGGACGGTTGAAAACCTCTTTGTAGTGTCCGATCACGATAATGTTCGAACGATCGAATTTCTCGATGATACGGCGCGTCTGAGGGTGGTCGAGAACCGCTTTTTCGATGTAAAGATGCGAAAAGAGCCTAGGCGTGCAAGACGGCGAGGAATGTTTCAAGCAATGCGCTCCTTTCGCGTTTGGACGCGGGGATTTCCACCTGCGGAAATGGGATGGGAGACTCTGGCCGGCGTAGACGGAAATAACGGAGCGCATCGTCGAGCCGTCCCCCCTGCGCCGCGGTAAAAAGCTCCTTCCACTCTTCGATACGCCGTTCTTCGTCGATGGTGAAGAGTCTGGCCGGGACAAGGGTGCCGTACATGGCGGCAGCAAGGGCATCGAGTTCCCCGAGACGCGAACCTACAAGCTCGATGACCCCCTCTTTGGTGACGTTTTCGGGACGGAAGTGGTCTGAAACGATTTTCAAAAACGCCATCCGGTGGAGTTTGAAAAATTTCGATGCCGCGACGAACACGCCCGCGCTTTCCATGTCGACGGGAAAATTCCCGGGGGTGTCTGCGGGGAGATCGACACATTCCAGCGGCGTCTCGGTAAACGTATGCGGATAGAGAATATCGGGATAGTAGCGCCGCGAGCCGTCGATGATCTGATGGGCGAGCAGTGTCTGAGCAATCGGATACGATTCGGGTGCCCCGCACACCCCTACATTGATCAGAATATCGTCATCTGAAGGGATGCGCCATCCCAGTAATGCGCTGGTCGCCATCATCGCATTGCTTTTTCCGGGCTGGGTGACGAGAAGCATCGCATGCTCTCCCCGATATGCGGTGTAGGGAAAGCTTCGGTCGCGCCGGAGACGGTAATGTTCGATGAGGGGTCTGGCTTCGGCGTCGAGTGCGGCGATGAGGTAAATCATACGGATATTATAGCAGCATGTCTTGCAATTACAGGTGCAAACGGCTATAATTCGCCAACTCTTCTAGACCTGTGCAAGGGTGCGTAAAGGCACTGTGTCAGGGTAGGAATACAGCAGCACACCTGTGCGTGCTTTGTGCCGCAGGTATCTGGGAGAGCCTCTTCCTTCTACATCTTTTGGTTTCAGTTATTTTCCGATCCTTTTTTTTCATCGTCGTTACGGTATTGCCCCGCTTTGCATCCGCTCGGAGCGCTTGGAGGATTGTCCCGCAGGTAGCACAGATCTTCATACGCCTGCTTGAGCACTTTGCTTTCCCTCAGCAGCGGGAGCATTTTTTCGTCTTTTTCATTCAGTGAAAGCGACTGGTTGTACAGCAGCGCCTTGACCTCTTTGTCGACGGCTTCCATTGCCGCCTCTAGATGGGTGAGTGAAATCATAGAATCTCTTTTTTGGAGTGATTATAGCAACGCAATTTAAAAAAGGGTCGGCTGAAGCGCTTTTAACTTGAAACTTTTACGGTGGATTTCGCAGTATCCGTGTTGTCGAATCGCTTCGATGTGCGCTGCGCTACCGTATCCTTTATGCCCCTCGAACCCGTATTCGGGATAACGGGAGGATAGGTCGACCATTTCACGGTCCCGCGAGACTTTTGCCAGGATCGACGCCGCGCTCACTTCCGGGACCGCGGCATCGGCTTTGACCATCGTGCGTAGCCCTGCTACCCCGAACGTCGAGTTTCCGTCGTAAAGATATTCGGCTTCGCCTAATGCCGCCATGATTTCCCGAAGCCCCTGTGCCAGACAGGCCGAAATCCCAAGTTCGTCGATTCGGGCGGCATCGAAACGGGCGATATGATAGGTTGAAGAGGCGCAAATCGTCTCAAACAGCGTTTCGCGTTTTTTTTCACTCAGTTGTTTCGAATCCCCCAACCCCGCTATCGGGGCCTTCAAGATGACTCCCGCGATGTATAAAGGACCCGCCAGCGGACCCCTGCCCGCTTCGTCGATACCGCAAAAATTCATGAATACGCCTGTCTTTTATTTTCGTAATTGTAAGGTATTATTCGACAAAACCGGATTAGTATTGAAACGCTTCAGTGTATCTGGAGCAGAGGCCGGAAAGAGGACTAAGAGTACATGGATTCTATTGAAATGAATCATTTGAAAATGCTCGAAGCTGAATCGATATACATTATGCGTGAAGTCGCGGCACAGTTTGACAATCCCGCCATGCTGTACAGTATAGGTAAAGATTCTTCTGTAATGTTGCATCTGGCGCAAAAAGCATTTTATCCGGCTATTCCCCCGTTCCCCTTGGTGCATGTTGATACCGGATGGAAGTTTCGTGAAATGATTGAATTTCGCGACCGCAGGGCAAAAGAGGTCGGAATGGAATTAATCGTTCATGTTAATCCGCAAGGCCGGGCAATGGAGATCAATCCTTTTATTCACGGTTCATCCGTACACACGGATATTATGAAAACCGAAGCTTTGAAACAAGTCCTTGATCTGCATGGATTTGATGCGATTTTCGGGGGAGCCCGCAGAGATGAAGAAAAAAGCCGGGCTAAGGAAAGGATTTATTCGTTTCGTGACCGATACCATCAGTGGGATCCAAAAAATCAGCGACCGGAACTTTGGAATCATTACAACGGACGACACAATAAAGGTGAAAGCATCCGCGTTTTTCCTCTTTCCAATTGGACGGAATTGGATATATGGCAATATATTTATCTGGAACGTATACCGGTGGTTCCGCTTTATTTTGCAAAAAAGCGCCCTGTGGTCGAAATAGACGGGACACTGATTATGGCGGATGATGACCGGATGCCTGAAGAACTCCGCGGTAGGGCGTTTGAAGAGACTGTCCGTTTTCGTACACTGGGATGTTATCCTTTGACCGGTGCGATCCGATCCGATGCGGATACGCTTACCGATATCATCAGGGAAATGCTCATTACCAAAACATCTGAACGTCAGGGGCGGCTGATCGACAAAGATTCATCCGGTTCGATGGAAAAGAAAAAAATTGCAGGGTATTTTTAATGCACGAACATTTAAATGTCTGCGAAAATGATATCGTGCGGTATTTGCAGCAACATCAAACGAAAGAACTGGTACGTTTGATTACCTGCGGCAGCGTCGATGATGGCAAAAGCACCTTGATCGGAAGAATGCTTTACGACTCAAAGATGATATTTGAGGATCAAATTGCCGAAATCGAAAAGGATTCCAGAAAAACAGGCTCTCGGGAATCGGAAGTCGATTTTGCATTTTTGGTTGACGGACTGCAGAGTGAACGGGAGCAGGGTATAACCATTGATGTCGCCTACCGATTTTTTTTCACGAGCAAGCGAAAATTTATTATGGCGGATACGCCCGGGCATGAACAATATACGCGCAATATGGTCACCGGTGCTTCTACGGCTGATTTGGCAATCATACTCATCGATGCCAGTCGAGGTGTGCAGCTCCAAACCCGAAGGCATTCCTATATCGCCTCTTTGCTAGGAATCCGCAACATTATCGTTGCCGTCAACAAAATGGATCTTGTTGATTTTTCAAAGGAACGCTTTGAAGCTATAAAGGGTGATTACGAACGGCTGATCCCGACCCTTCCGAATCATGAACAGATTGCGTTTTGCTATATTCCCGTTTCGGCGTTAAAAGGTGACAATATAGTTCATAAAAGCGAACGAATGCCATGGTACCCGTCCGATCCGTTAATGCAAATGCTGGATACTATATCGGTTCAACGACATCAAAATCCTTCCGATGACGCGTTTCGTTTCCCGGTGCAGTATGTTAATCGGGCTTCTTCCGATTTTCGAGGATTTTGTGGAACCGTCTTTTCCGGAAAGATTCGAGTCGGCGATGAAATAACCGTACTTCCTGCGGGCAGAACGACTCACGTTAAATCGATTGTCCTCCCTTCGGTCGGTAGTGAACTGTCTTTGTGTTTGGCTGAAGAAGCATCTGCCCCGATGGCCATAACACTTACGACAGAAGATGAAATCGATATCGGGCGCGGAGATATGATTGCCCTTTCATCGGATATTCCTGATATTTCGGACAGTTTTAAAGTGATGGTTGTCTGGATGGATGGCAAACCTATGACCCCTGCACATAACTATCTAATCAAATCGACGACGGCAACAGTGGAAGGACATATCGAATCAATCGATTACACACTGGATATGAATACATTTGAAAAAATTTCGGTTCTCGAATTTCGACAGAACGATATCGGAATGTGTCAACTTTTACTGCACCGTCCGATTGCCGTAGACCCGTATCGGTTAAATCGTTCAACCGGAAGTTTCATTATGATTGATCGCGTCACCAATGCAACTGTAGGCGCCGGTATGATCCTTGAGATCAACCGACCGGACCAAGATTCGGCAACGCAATTTAATCGGGTGTACACGAAAGAGGAAATAGAACTAAATCTTTTCGTTCGAACCCACTTTCCTGAATGGGGCTGTAAGGTCATCTAAATATGTACCGGGAAACTAATTTTCGTATCATTATGAAAGGCTTTAGCTGGCGTCTGTTTGCCACATCTGCCACAATCGTGATTGTCTATATGTTTTTCGGACGGCTTGATTTGGCAATTGCTGCGGGAATAGCTGAAACGGTTTCGAAAGTTTTTTTGTATTATGTCCATGATAAAGCATGGCAGAGGATACGATGGGGAAAAAAGAAAATCGAGCCTTTCAATTTATGGTTTACCGGCTTGCCTCTATCGGGGAAAAGTACCATTGCCGATAAAGTGTATGAACGCTTGAAAGGTTATGATATCCCTCTGGAACGCATCGACAGTAAGGATATCCGCGAATTAATCCCCGAAATGGGGTATTCGCGTACGGAACGCCATCAACATATGCGCCGTATAGGGCATCTTATTGCTACGCTTCAAAAGAATTCCGTGAGTACGGTTGCTTCATTCGTCTCTCCTTACCGCGAATCTCGAAAAGTAGTCCGCAGCATGGTTAGAAACAACATAGTCGTTTACGTAAAAGCGGATATTGAAACATGTAAAGCCAGAGACTATAAAGGCGTTTATGCAAAAGCGCTGAGGGGAGAATTACAAAATTTTTCGGGCATCAATGATGTTTATGAAGAACCAGAGCATGCCGAAATTGTTATAGACACAGATGTGACAAGCGTTGATGAAGCAGCCGAGAAGATTATCAAATACATTAAAAAAAGGTATATTCGGCTATGAATAGCGATACTGTATGGCATACGCACGCGATTACCAAGATTGAGCGCCGTAAGCGATCTGGATGCCGGCCGGCGATTTTATGGTTTACGGGACTGAGCGGTTCAGGAAAATCGACGATCGCGAACGCATTGGAAAAAGTATTGTTTGAAAAAGGGATCGCAACGTATTTGCTCGACGGAGACAACATTCGGCAGGGATTGAACAGTGACCTTGGATTCGATAGCCATGATCGTCAGGAAAACATACGTCGAATCGGCGAAGTGGCCAAGATGTTTGTTGATGCAGGATTATTTGCACTGGCTGCGTTTATTTCACCGTATCGAGAAGACCGCGATAAAGTGAGACATCTGGTCGGCAAAGATGAGTTTATTGAAGTTTATATTGACACTCCGATCGAGGTATGTGAAAGACGAGACCCTAAGGGTCTTTATCACAAAGCAAGGCTTGGCAAGATTGAGCATTTTACCGGCATCGATGCTCCTTATGAAGCGCCGTTGCGGCCCGAGATACACATTCGGGCAGATCGATTGGATATCACCGAATGTGTCGAAGAGATTGTTATGTATTTGGAAAAAAAAGGGCATTTCAATGCTGAAACACATTAACATAGAGGATGTCATTTTCGCCGCGCGATCAGCAGGAGACGCAATACTTGAGGTATACCGACAGGATTTTCATGTTGAATACAAAGAAGACCTGAGTCCTTTGACTTTGGCTGATAAAAAAGCCAACGAAGTGATCACAACGATACTTGAAAGCTTGCCCGTCAGATTGCCTGTTTTGTCAGAAGAAGGGAAAAACATCCCTTACACACAGCGTCGTCTCTGGGAATGGTTTTGGATGATTGACCCGTTGGACGGGACGAAAGAGTTTATTAAAAAAAATGGCGAATTCACCGTCAATATCGCTTTGATACATCAGGATACACCTGTTCTGGGAGTAGTTTATGCTCCCGTATTAGACAATTTGTATTGGGGTATTCACGGCCTAGGGGCTTATAAGAACGGACACAGGCTGCCACTTGAAATGCCGGCTGATACAAGAAAAAAATTACGTATCGTAGCCAGCAAATCACATATGAACGAAGCAACCGCGAAGTATATTGAAACTTTATCAGAAGAGACGGAAAAAATTGAACTCATCTCCGTAGGGAGTTCTTTAAAGCTATGTATGGTAGCCGAAGGAAGCGCTG
>Ga0247511_101063_pt1 | contig 7122 bp, 6 predicted proteins | sample SJ1SFenscriptome_FD_190051 | JGI IMG/M metagenome (GOLD analysis project Ga0247511, IMG submission 190051) | Metatranscriptome of enriched cultures of PCE-dechlorinating microbial communities from Ithaca, New York, USA - SJ1.SFe36 (Metagenome... ...
ATCCCACCCAACCCTGATCTGCCGGCTATCCTGGCTGCCATCCCCCAGAAAAAGTACATCTTCACCAATTCCACTCGCTATCATGCCGAACGCGTCTTGCGCTTTCTCGACGTTCTCAACTTCTTTGAAGACATCATCGATGCCAATCACATCAGCCCCTACACCAAATTTGAGCGGGACGCTTTTCCGATCGCTTTGCGTTTGATCGGAAACCCCTCCCCCGCGGATTGCGTGATGGTGGATGATGAAGAGGAGATCGTCCAACGGGCTAAAGAGGAAGGGCTTAAAGGTATTCTCGTCAACCACAATCCGCAGATGAACGGGTACAACCATCTTCAAATTTCCACCATCAATCAATTGGAGTATGCCCTCCAGCAGTTAACGCGATGAGATTACCCCTCTTTCAAAATCGATAAAAGGCATACAATTATGCTTTGGTTTCTTTCGTATGGAGTGTAGGTACCATGAACAGATTCTTAAAAACAATACTGATCGTATTTGTGTCTCTCGCCGGGCTGTCTGCCGCTTTTTATGGCGGCATGTGGGCAGGAAGCGGGTTGGGGCTTGTGAAAGGGGAACAACCAAGCTACCTGACCAGCTCCGACCCCGAGTTGGCTGACCTTTTCGCCCCTTTCTTTGAAGTCTGGGATATCATCCACGAACAATATATAGACCAGCCGGTGGACGATGAGAAACTGATGCAGAGCGCCATCGGCGGCTTAATGGAAGGGCTGGGTGATGAACATTCTTCTTATATGGACCCCGAAACTTACCAGCAGGTGAACGCCCCTCTGGTGGGCAGCTATACCGGCATTGGCGCCTGGGTCGATACTTCAGGCAATTCTCTGGTCATCATCGCCCCCATGCCGGGTTCCCCCGCTGAAGCGGCCGGCATTCAATCTGGCGATACGGTCATTGCCATCGATGGAAAAGATATGAGCGGTGTGGATCCCAGTGTTGTCTTGCAGAGCATTCTGGGTCCGGCAGATACGGTAGTTACGCTGACCATTGTGCGCGAAGGCGTTGACCAGCCATTTGATGTCTCCATCACCCGCGCCGAGATCGAAATCCCGGTCATCGAATACGAAATGCTTGAGAACAACATCGCCTACATCTATCTCTTGCAGTTCAGCGCAAATGCCGGTGAAGAGGTGCGCAGCGCCCTGAACGAACTACTGGCACAGAACCCGGCGGGCGTCATCCTCGACCTGCGTGATAACACCGGCGGGTATCTGGATGCTGCATTCGATGTAACCTCTGCCTTCATCAGCGATGGTCTCATCATGATCGAGGAAACCGGGGATGGCAGCCAGCAAACATACTACGCCTACGGCAATGCCGTTGCGCCCGACATTCCGCTGGTCGTCCTGGTGAATGGCGGATCCGCCTCGGCATCTGAGATCGCCGCCGGCGCCATTCAGGATCGCGGCAGAGGTACGCTGGTGGGAACCACCACCTACGGCAAGGGCTCCGTGCAAAATTGGATCGAACTGCAGGGCGATAACGGCGCCATTCGCGTGACCATTGCACGTTGGTTAACTCCCAATGGCAGGCAGATCAACAAGGTTGGTCTGGACCCTGATGTGGAGGTGGAGTACACCGAAGAAGACGCCGAGGCTGGCATCGATCCGCAGTTAGAGAAAGCCATCGAAATCCTACTCTCCGGGCAAGCAAAATGAAACTGCCATGGCGCTTCATGGCTTTTAACGTAATGACTCAATAGAAAAAGTAACTTTGATAGTAACGTTGACTCAGATAGAAAAGTTACTTTGTTAGTTCCCATAGCTGATCTACTTTTCGGTCAATGGCGTTGCGAAGAGCAAGCGGATTGAGTGTAACATACAGCTTGGTGAAACGAGCTTTGATTTGCGGAGAAACATCCTTACTGGTCATGATGCGCCGATAAGGGGTGGAGGCCTGGTCATAGGATTTGATGAACTTTCCCTCCACGCGACCTTTGAAAACCAGTTTCAAGACCGGTTGAAAGAAGTTGATGTACAGCCGCAGGTCAGCATAGAGGCTAGTCAAAAGCTCAAAGGCAGCATCGCTTTCCAGGCGTTTATAGCCTACCGTATGACGCACCACCGACCAATTCTTTTGTTCTACATGAGCTTGATCATTCTTCTGGTAAGGTCGAGAACGGGTAAAGGTAATGTGCTCATTCACACAATAGCGGTAAAGCAGAGCGTTGATAAATTCACCGCCGTTGTCTGAATCGATCCCCAGTAGGGTGAAGGGCAGTTCCGGTCGCATGGCATGCAGGGCATCTCGTACCGTTTGTTGGCTGCGATAACGCAGCGCGATGGGTTCTGTCCAGCCAGTGCAGATGTCGGTGCAGGTCAGGGTATTCAAATACTGACCTTCTACGCTATCTCCACAATGTGCTAGCAGGTCGATCTCCATGAATCCGGGTTGGTCTTCGTCCCAATCTGCAAAAGTACGCACTGGAATGGCTTTCTTCAACAGGGTGCCTGGTTTGGTGGTGCTCAGTCCATGCGGCAACTTGAGTCGAGCGGATCGGAGACAGCGGTCGATGGTCGCTCGGCTCATGCGCAGCAGCAATTGTTTCACTTCCGGAGACAAGCAGAGCTCTCCACAACGTTCCAATACTTTGATCCCTTCCGGCAAGAATGGGTGCAGCCTCTTTGAGCAGATCTGTCCGTAGATCTCCCAGATTCGTTCCAACGCTACCACCACTTCCCCACCATAGACTGGCTTTTTTCCTCTTCTCTTATGCTGACCTTGCGGGTAACCATGTCTCAATATCCGAATGGCATATTTGCGATGATACCCACTGGAGGCGATGAATTCATCTAGTATTTTCTGTTTCTCTGCTTTGGTGGCTTTGAGATATCTCGGTCGGATCGTTTCCCATAATTCCCTTTTGCTGCGTTGACTCATCATTGGCTCCTCCCGGCTTCTTTTCTCTGCCGGATAGTAACTTCTTTTTTGAGTCAACGTTATCCCTCATGGTTACTTTTTATTTGAGGCAATTCGTTTAATGTTAGCAAAAGTTGAAAAGTGGACACTTATAAACTTCAAAAGTGGACAGCAAAATATCCTTCTGGCATAAAGCTCAAAAGTGGACAGCTCGTAATTTTTCTGATGCAAGCACAAAGGAATGCACCAGTTTCTTTTCGTACCATACCCTTACTTCCACCTGATCGGTATTGATTAGGGTGAAGTGTAATTCGACATGCGCATGAGGGGGAACATGAGGGATGGAGTATTCTTTTCCGGACAAAGAGATTCTGCGGTAAGCATTGAGCATTCTGGTAGAGCGCAAGCAAAATACATCCTTGAGCGAAGAATATGGTTTTGGTAAAACAAATGGACGAAAGAGGGTATTACCGGTTGAATGGGCACGCTCAAAGCGGATGGCCGGAATTTCTTTGGTGGTGGAGTGCACCTGATGATGATTATATCGATCAATCTCCAGGTGCAGGATCTGACGTGCATCGTCCTGGTCCGTAATGCCTTCCAGTGCGCAGGTACGTACAATGTGATCTTGCAACCAGCGGTAGGGGCGTTCAATTTTCCCTTTCGCCTGAGGAGAGAGTGCATAAGTCACACTGACTTTCAATGTTTGCATAACCTGTAGCCACTGGGGATCTGCTTCGTCATCTTGCAGGATATGATTGCGCCAGAAACTATCACGCTTTTGAATAAAGCGAAAAACGCGTAAATTGTCCACATAATAGCGCGCAGGCAGTCCATTTTTGACCAAAACAGCCTGCGCGGCTTGAATATGCGCCCAAGAAGACTCTCTAGCAACAAAATCAGCATATAGGATTTTTCGGCTGTAATCATCCAAGGATGTGATCAAGGTCCATTTTTCTTGTGCAAAAGGAGACCATAAATGCAAGGAGGCATCATGTTGAATCAGTTCTCCAATCGCGGAGGTGACGACTTGACGATCGTGAGCTTTCTCTTTACGGCGTGGTAGGTAACATTCCAGTTCTTTGGCTCGCTTGATGATGGTTGGGACGGATACATGCACCCCCTGGCTGTGTAACCTGTCTCGGATGACTGAATAGTTATAGCTGCTGATGGGCAGACGCTTGTCCTCCACCAGCGCCTTTTCGCGCTCCAATTCATATTTGATCAAACCCTCATATGCTTGACTGATCCGACCTGGTGACTTGCGCCTATAACCGATCAGATCAAGTTCTGAATGATGACGATATTTGTCCAGCAAAATAAAAAACCGGCTTTTCCCAATACCTAACAACTCTTGTGCTGCGCTTCGGCTCATTTGCCCCTGACAATAATTTCTAAATATCGCCTTCACTTGTCCAGCACTGAATTTCTTGTGAAGTTGCACCATGATACCCTCGCTTTTTCTGTATCATAGCTGTCCACTTTTCAAATTTATACCTGAACCCCTTCTTTTGCTTGTCCACTTTTCAGCTTTAAACTGTCCACTTTTGAATTTTAAATAACAGAAACCACACCCGGGTTGACACTCTTGTAAATGTTGACCAGCATATCTTCACCCTGGGTGTATTCCAACACCTGGTCAGGAACAGCATCTCTTCCTTCTTCGGTTGCCGTAGTAATTTCAACAGGAAGCTCTTGCATTTCCTGAACAACACCGCAGGAGCTCAAGATCAGTCCTGCAAAGACCAAACTTGAAAATAAAATTTTTCTGCTCTTAATCATTTGTCCTCCTTCTTCCACAAATCTCGCAAAGTTGATCGCTGTTTTTCTGTGAGATTGCGCGGGATCTCCACTTTCACTTTCACCATCAGGTCTCCAAACTTGTCTTTCTGTTTCAACGAAGGCAACCCATGCCCCTTGATCCTGAAGATTTGCATGGGTTGCGTTCCGGGAGGGATCTTCAGCAGAACATCCCCAGAGGGTGTGTGTACCTTCTCCTCCCCGCCAAGCAGGGCGGTGCCAACATCTATTGTGATGGTAGTAGAAATATCATCGCCATCAACGGCGAACTGTTTATCCGGAGCGAGGGTGATGACCAGGTAAATATCTGCATGGGTGCCGTCCGCTTGTCGCGGACCAGCACCAGCAATGCGCACTTTGCTGCCAGTTCTCACCCCTGCCGGTATTTTCACCTCGATCTTTTTATCACTAAATTGTAAGAGCCGGCTGGTTCCATGATAGGCTTCCCAAAATGAGATGGTTACCGGTTGCTGATACGCTTGAGGACGAGCCGACCGTCCTGCGGATGGGGCTTGCGCGTTCCTGTGCTGGCTGCGTGATCGGGGGGTGCCAAAGAAAGCATTAAAGAAGTCCGAAAAACCACCAAGCCCACCGCCAAACAGGTCCTCAAAATCATCTACATTATTGACACGGGTTGTGCGGGTGGTATATTGCGGGTTGTTGAACAGGTCTTCCCAGCGGAAAGTATTCGGATTATTCCCCGCCCTCTGCCACGACTGATAAGAATTCGACAACTGATCATAGCGCGACCGTTTCTTGGGGTCGCTCAAAACCTCATTGGCTTCGTTGATCTCTTTAAAACGTTCTTCGGCTTGCTTATTCCCCGGATTTTTATCGGGATGATATTTCATAGCAAGCTTGCGATAGGCTTTTTTGATCTCGTCTCCTGTAGCGTCTTTGCCAACGCCCAGGATTGCGTAATAATCCTTATACTCCATGTTGGCTATTGTATGATTGTGGGAGAATGAATGCAAGAGACTTCAGACAGATTTAATATTATTCTAACCATATCCAAATCTGCTATTTAAACAAGCATCCGCTGGCAGGGAGGATTGCCAGCGGACACTAATGCCAAAGGAGGAGACATTGATGAGTATTATCTGAGGTGCTTGTAACCCAACATGTCACCGCGAGAAATGTTACCCTTTGGGAAGATTGTATGCAACGATGAAAGTCATATTTTGTTTATGATCTTCTTCCATTAAACATAATCGTCCAGAAATTCGTCCAACACTTTCAACAAATCATCGATCCCCTCATAGGCATAAACACAGAAGATCGGATTCTCGTTTCCCAGGATCATCTTTGACACTTTTTTTCCTTTTCGATAGCAGCAGAAGACCGGCTTTTTATTCATTTCAGCCAGGGCTATTTCATATCCCACCCCATGAGATGGGGTGCTGACCTCGGCGATCAGGAGATCACTCTCCAACACCCAACGCACATCCCGTTCATAAACCACGCGCGGGTCGATCATCCCTTCTTCATCCGGCACTCCACTTTCTGCCAGATGCGCTGTCGGCACCCTCCATTTTCGCTCAATGAGATGATCAACGATCTGCTGGTAAATGCGTTGTTCCGTCCTACCGCCGGTGATGGAACAGGAGAAGTATGCCTGCATGAGCCCTCCATGGTTCAATTATTTACCATCTGTTGTTAATGTACCACGAAATCGGCGTGTTAAAATTAGGGTATGACATCCGCCAAAGAACATATAGAGAACATCCTCGATACCTTACCCACAAAACCGGGTTGCTATTTAATGAAAGACAGCAGCGGGAAGATCGTCTACGTAGGGAAAGCCATCAACCTGCACAACCGGGTGCGATCGTACTTTCAATCTGCGGCAGACCATTCGCTAAAAACCCAGCACCTGGTGCGTGATATCGTCGACATCGATTGGATCGTGGTTGGCTCGGAGCTCGAAGCGCTGATCCTCGAGATGAATCTGATCAAAAAACACCGACCCCCATATAACGTACGCCTGAAGGACGACAAACGCTATCCCTATATCAAGGCACACTGGAATGAACCTTTCCCGAAGGTCACGGTAACCCGCAACCTGGAAAACGATGGCGGCAAGTACTACGGTCCCTATACAAGCGTCTGGGCGGTACATCAAACCCTCGACCTCTTGCGCAAGATCTTTCAATATCGCACCTGCGACCGGATCATCACCGGAAAAGACCCGCGCGCATGCTTATATTATGACATCAAGCTGTGCAGTGCGCCCTGCATCGGTAAGATCAACGAGAGCGATTACAACCAAATGATCACTGATCTGGGAAAATTTCTAGAAGGGCAGACCGACCCCATCCTCAACCGCCTGCGCACGAGGATGGAGGAAATGGCAGAAACCCTCCAATTCGAAAAAGCCGCAGCGCTACGAGACCAAGTCCAGGCTATCGAGCGGGTGGTGGAAAAGCAGAAGGTCATCTCCAC
>Ga0247511_101150_pt1 | contig 6718 bp, 12 predicted proteins | sample SJ1SFenscriptome_FD_190051 | JGI IMG/M metagenome (GOLD analysis project Ga0247511, IMG submission 190051) | Metatranscriptome of enriched cultures of PCE-dechlorinating microbial communities from Ithaca, New York, USA - SJ1.SFe36 (Metagenome... ...
GGCTTTTCGATAAAAGTGTATATATGTGTTTTTCATGGTGTTCCAGGTGTTCCGGTGTTCCAGTCCTTGATTTTGTATTTATTACAGCATGTTACTTGGAACACTAGCAGTCAAAAGCCGGAACACCTACCTTTTCAGGTGTTCCGGCAAGGCCTTATTCTGGATTGCTTGAATCGAATTGAAAGGAGAATGTGTCATGCCCAAGATGCAGCTTACCAAGCGCAACATTGACAAACAGATTCCACTTACTGAAAGCGGACAGGTTGACTATTTCGATACTGAGTTAAAAGGCCTCATGCTGAGAGCTGGCAAATGCAGCAAGACCTTTTACGTTCAGATAGACGTGAAAGACCCGGCAACAGGCAAGTTCAAGACAGTTCGTGAAAAGCTGGGAGCATACGGAGAGCTTACCCCTGAGCAAGCCCGGCAAATGGCCCCAGATGCTATCAGGAGAATTCGGGAGGGTAAACCGGCTGCAATGCCTGCCCCTACCCTCTATCAGATGTATGAACGGTATTTGAGAGACAAGCCATTAACTGAAGCGACCAAGCTCCACTATACGGGCTACTTGCCCCGTCTGTTTCCAAGCTGGCTTGAATTACCTTTGGATAAATTGCACCTGGTATTGTCACCTGATGTAGTTACGGAAAGGTTTTGGCAGGTTCGAGAAAACAACGGCCCCGGTGCTGCTAATTGCAGCTTCAGATGTTTGCAGGCCATTGTGAATTACGCAGAAGTGATTTACCCTCAGTTTATCATGAAGAATCCGTTCAAGGTGTTATCCGGTGCAAAGATGTGGACAAAGATCGGCAGCCGTGACGACCATCTGGAGCCAGGGCAGATGAAGCAGTTTGTTGACTCGCTGGTAACGGCGACTCCTGCACACAGGGATTGTTACCTGTTGGCACTCTATCACGGTGTCAGGGCTAAAGAGGCATACACGCTGCAATGGCAACATGTAAACTTTGAAAAAGAGATCGTCACCTTCTGGCATGAAACAGAGGTTTCAAAGCGAACCTACACTGCACCTATGTCAAAGCAGTCAAAGGAAATACTGATGAGACGCAAGCAAGCAGCGGCTGAAGGTGATGAGTATGTTTTTCCGGTTCAGGGAGCGCGTGGCAAGCGTGGCCATTTGATTATTCGTGCCGATGATCTTAAAAGAAGGACAGGGCTTGACCTTACCGTTCACGGCTTGAGGCGTACCTTTATCACGATTGGGGAACGGCTGCGACTGAGGCGTGAGGATATAAACAGGCTGACCGGACATGTTGACAGTAGTGTTACCGGTAGACACTACAGCCGACTGACGCATGATGATATGAGGCCGGTACTACAGGCTATCTGCAACGAAATTGACCGCCTGATTCATGAAGGTGCTGTAACAAAGGTAATACCGTTTCCGGCAGCGACTGGGACAAGCTGCTGATTGCCAAGGCCGAACCGGCCCCATTGCTGGCCCCTGTCGTTCCTTCTGGATCGTTTCCGCTGAACCCTGTCTAAAAACAGACGCTGTTTGACTTTTACTTATGAAAGGCTTATATATTTATTATGTATAGCGTTGACTGGAAAGCGAAGGCTCTGAAACAATTGGAAAAGATTGACCGTCAAGCCCGTGATGATATTCGGACGGCGGTTGGCAGGCTTGTTGACTGGCCGAACGTCCAGCAGGTTAAAAAGCTGGTGAACCATGATTGTGATTACCGGCTGAGAGTTGGCAACTATCGAGTGATTTTTGACGTACTTGACGCAGTGCGTATAATCAGGATTGAAGAGGTGAAAAAGAGAGATGATCGAACCTATTAAGATTCAAACGATATATCAAGGCGGGGTTCCTGCCTTTGTTGTGTTACCGTTTGCCGACTTTGCACGGGAACACCCCAAAGAAGCAGCAGCAATTAAGCCAATTGAACCACGGATACCTGAAGGCGATTACCTGCCGCATGAGGTGGTAAGTCTGCATTTTGACCAGGACATGGCCTATCTGAAGGCGTGGCGTGAATATCTGGGGCTTACTCAGGCAGAGGTGGCAGAAAAGGCCGGGATCAGCCAGGCTGCTCTTTCACAGATGGAGAACGGCGAAAGTAAGCTGCGTAAGGCAACCCGTGAAAAACTGGCGGCTGCCATGGGTATCAGCTCCAGTCAGTTGCTGTGAACATCAGGCGGCTGGAACTGCCCCCCTATCTCTAGCCTTTCTCAGTGTGGCGCTAATGTCGGCATAGGCAAGCTGATGTTTGCCTGAATGCGTCATCTCTTCTGCAATTGGTACGCTTCCGGGCTTGAACACCCCCAAGCGGTTGACCTGTAAAAATGCTTTCAGCTCTTGCAGCGACTTCCCCTGTTTTGCTGCAATCTCTGTCAACTCGGAATCGGTACCTATGGGAATTGGTCCGTAACGTTTTTCAGGGTTCATTTCTCACCTTCTTGTTCATCACTGCTTGGCTTTATAATGACCTTGCCTTGCTCATCCTCTGAGTAAAATCGGAATGAAAAGTCCGGTCGTAATGCACCTCTATGCCGTATTCGTTTTAATTCAATCATGGATTGCATGATGGTCATGCCCGGAAATGGTCCAGCCTTCAGTACATCTTGATAAAGCTGGTCCTCTTCCCGTCTTATCATTCTGAGGGTTTGCTCTACCATCTCTTCCTGTGTAACGTGCCGTTGGTTGCGGTTTTCTTGCAAGCGTTGCTCATTCCGCTGCTTGTGGTATTCAGTTAATGGCATGCATCCTCCTGTTTTCCTTTGCTATGGAACGTTATATTCTCTTGCTATTGAGTCTGCATCTGCAAAGATGAACAGATGACGGCTGGCCTGCCATGCTTCGGCCTCTGACATACCACCCTTCATAAGCGTGTTCATTTCCATCTGCGTCAGATTGGCTGCGGCTATGGCCTCTTTTTCCAGGTCGCTATTATCCACCATCCGCTGATACACTTCCGGGTTGGTTTTCTTCCAGTGATCCCTTGCCAATGCAGCCATCTGGGGTATGGTCATAACGCCTCTCCTATGTTCCATGGAGTTGGTTTTTGCTTGGCTGTGATAGTATGGTGAACAGCATCAGGGAGATGGTAGCATGAAGATAAAAAACGTCAAACTGGCTGAGCCTCCCTATCTGTTTGAAGCATACGCACATGCAGTAGCCCCTCTTTCTGAAGAGGACGGCGGGGCTACATGATTGCCTTTCCCGGTCTATCCGGTTCCTTCCTACAGGATTGTTTCTTTGTGAGTTCCATCCGAAATAATTTCGGATAGATAGCCTACAAAATTCCTGTTGACATTACCCGGCCTGCTGCCGTACCTTGCCGATTAACGGAGCCTAGAAACTCCACTAACAGCGGACCCGCACCCGTCAGACATTGCGGCTTTTTTGTATCTTGGTGCTGCCCCTGTAGCTTCTGCATGGGCTGCCGGGAGTGCGGTTAATACAATACCCGCAAGGGGAATACACCCGCCGCCTGTTAGCGGTTTCTAGGCTCCCGGCAGCTCTGTTTTCAGGGCTGCATACTTCACGGTACAAGGAGCCGCAATCATGCCCAGTCAACAATCCCTTGCTGTCTCTTCGGATGCTTTCCCCTCTTCTTCTATTCCCCAACTGAAGGTTGTTTTTTGCGGTTCGGTCTGTGAAACAGCTCCACGTTATATTTGTCCGTCACAGGTTGTTGATGCAATAGCAGAAGATATGCGACAGCTTGACCGTGAGGCATTTTACGTGCTGCACCTGAACGGTAAAAATCAGATCATATCCAAAGAACTGATCTCTCTTGGCAGCCTGAATCAATCCATTGTGCACCCCAGAGAAGTTTTCAAGGGGGCGCTACTGAACAACTCTGCTGCAATCATAGGTGTGCATAACCACCCGTCCGGCGACCCAACGCCCAGTACTGAAGATAAAGTTATCACCCGGCGATTGCGCGACTGTGCTGAGCTTCTTGGTGTGAAATTATTGGACCATATCATAATCAGTTTTTTCTGTGCCGGTACACGATACTTCAGTTTTGTGGAACATGGTTGGCAGTGCGATACGCGTATGCAACAGCAGGCTGTTGCTGTACCTGTAAATCAAGAAAACAAGCGGTGTGCTTGGTTGATTGAAATGCGTAAGCTGGCCGGTATCACTCAAAAACAACTGGCAGGTTTAGCAGGCCTGAAGCACCAGGCGGTAATATCCGAAATGGAGCGTGGCTGGAAAGAGATACCAAAAGAGGTTGAAAAGAGCCTGATGTCTATTCTGCAAGGTCTTATCACCAAACAGCAGCAACCAGCGTAGCGGCTGATCCCGCACCGTCCATTCTTCGGACTCTGGGTCTCTGTCCGCTTCGCTTATGCTGGAGACATACACAAATCCATCTGAGGAGGTCGGGGATGACACCGTTAACTGAAAAGATTTTGGACACGAAAGAGTCTCTTAGAAATCAGGTTATGGCGCTTGAGGCGTATGTTGACCGTTTCTTTGAAATGGACGAGCACGATAGAGGTCGCGGGATGTTGCTTAAAAACATCAGTAGCGAGCTTGGGCGGTCTCTTGCCATGCTGTCAGAGGCATACCAATTATCACAACAACAAGGCGGCAGCGACCGGCACAGGGCTTGACCCTGCCGGTCTCAGTATCCGGGGATAGCGCGACGGCGCGACAAGGCGGCAACTCCTGACCGCTTTCCCCGGATGATTTCAGACAGGAGCCACAAAGGAGAGTGGCGAGATGGACGGGAAAAAGGAATGGTTCACGTTGCGGGAGACAGTGGCACTGATGAAGCCGGAACACAACGGTTATCCGATGGAAGAAGCGGAAGCAGTTGCGTGGCTACTTAACTTGCTTTTGTCTGATGTTGTTATTCAAAGCGGAGAGACCCCACTATTAGCTTCTTACATTTTTGTTGAACCAGTTGAAATATGGACTAATTACAGAACCGGCGAAACCGATATGTTTTGTGGCCTAGTTGATATTTGGATTGAGGGTAGATCACCACGCAACATTCAAGGTTTGCCACCAGGCTTTATTGCTCTTGAACCAACAACACATTGCACGTCACATAAGCATGGGGACTGTCGGATTAGTCTCCATCATCGCGTCAGTGGAAAACCGAATGAATATCCTAAAATCCGCCTTGTATATGAAAAATCGATTAGGGAGTCAGAGATTGTTATTTCTTTAGATACCCTGTCTCGGTATGCGTCAGAATGGGGACTAGATGAAGTTTTGGCGTCTATTGAGCAGTTTGACTGTGGCTACACCGAAAGTGTTGACGAGACAAGAGCTGAACGATTGAGTCGATGTATAGAACGGGTAAATGACCTTCGCAAAACGGGCTTGTCAGATAAGGATATTATTTGCCGATTGTATGACACAGGAGAGTTTAGAGCATGGGCAATACTTGGCCAGGCTATTGATCCTAATCCACATCGTGAGCTGTCACTTACCGCTTGGCATAAAAATGGGATTCGTGCTGCGGAACGCGAAGGGATGAATAAGAAGTCAAATGTCAAAGGGTGATTTGTCAGTTTCCTGTCAATAATTGACCCTGTTAATGCCTTATCACCGCGCGGAATTCTTTTGAAAAGGTGATAAAGGCAATGAAAAAAAACTTAACAGAGAAGGAAGCATCTGAAGTTTACGGCCCCTCTGTGGCCTGGTTCAGGCGTAAGAGGTGGGAGGGAGATGGTCCTAAATTCATTAAGTTACCCGGAATGGTGCTGTACCCTATTAAAGAGCTTGAGGCCTATTTCTCAAGCCGCCTTCGCAGTTCAACCTCTGACCCAGGCTCAGCAGTAAAAACCGTTCAGGAGTCAAAACACGTAGAAAAGGTTCGGCGAATCAACAAGCCAAGCGAGACCTTGCCTGCCGGATATGCCTCTCCCACATCGGGGCCTGGGGGGGCGGAGCAATGACTGGACACCCATTGACAATGGTGGCTGATAAGTTGGCGCTACATCAAGATCTCACAGCAGGTCTGACGTGCAGCATCGGACTATTGCAAAACTTCCCCCGCGACCCCGCTGCAACTATCCTGATTGCCCTGGATGTTGATATGAGCAAGCCGCAGTCGGCAGCATGGAGGCTTTACCGGCTTCTGACTGGAAAGGAGGCCGATCATGACGAATGAAACCTGTCAGGCCATCCAATCCGCCTGTTACGAGCTCGGCATTACCCCTCCTCCTGCTGAGTCAATCGTCTTTGACGGCAAGATCCACCGATACCACGACCCGAACCACGATAAGCACGGCGAGTGCAACGGCTGGTTCAAGGGTTGTGACAACGGCAACGGAAGTTTCGGAGGCACCGTTGGTCATTGGCGGCTTGGTTGTAAGAAAAACTGGACCAGTTTGTCCAAGCGAGAGTTTACCCCTGAAGAGAAGGCAGCCTATGCCAAACAGATGCAAGAGGCCCGGAAGCGTGAAGAGGAAGAACGGCAGCGATTCCAGGAACGCATTAGGCAGAAGGCGGAAACCTTGTTTAAGCAGTCCAAACACGCTGACCACTCCCACCCTTACCTTGTCCGCAAAGGGATCAAGCCCCACGGTATCCGGCAGCTGGTGCAATCGCTGGTAATACCGTTGCGTGATTCAGCCGGTCTGCTTTGGTCGCTTCAGTTTATTAATGGTGACGGCAGCAAGCGGTTTCTGTCTGGTGGGCGTACTGCTGGATGTTACTGGTCTGTTGGCCCTGCCCCGACTGACGTGTTGCTGATTTCGGAAGGGGCGGCCACTGCCTGCACCC